>ERZ824480.3140-NODE-3140-length-11566-cov-4.064808_pt1 | contig 11566 bp, 6 predicted proteins | sample MGYA00519861_ERZ824480 | MGnify/ENA primary metagenome ERZ824480 (study PRJEB31778, sample SAMEA3449152) | human gut metagenome | biome: human gut; feature: human-associated habitat; material: faeces | place: United Kingdom | collected 2010/2012 ...
TTGACGTTTTCGTTGCGGAACATCTCCACGCCGCGCACGACGTCGGCCACGGCGACCTGCTGGGGCGTCGAGACGATCACCGCGGAATCGATCTTCAGCTCCCCGATGATCGAGAGGTGTACGTCGCCCGTTCCGGGGGGCAGGTCGGCCAGCAGGAAGTCGAGCGTCCCCCATTTGGTCTGGTGGATCATCTGTTTCAGGGCGCTGACGGCCATGGCGCCGCGCCATAGCAGGGCGTCGGTAGGTTTGATGAAGAACCCGATCGACATCAGCCGGATATCCATCGACTCGGCAGGGACGATGTGGTCTGCGCCCTCTTCCTGCACGGCGTCGGGCAGGTAGCCTTCCACTCCGAACATCTTGGGCTGCGAAGGCCCGTATATGTCGGCGTCGAGGATGCCTACGCGGAATCCCATGTTTCGCAGGGCGACCGCGAGGTTGGCCGTGACGGTCGATTTACCTACCCCGCCCTTTCCCGATGCGACAGCAATGACCTTGGCGATGCCGCCCGTGGTCGTCTTCAGCTTGGGTTCGGGGCGCGGGGCAGCGCCGCCCTCCTTGATGACTACCAGTACCGTTTGATCGGGGAATTCGCGTTTGAGCAGTTCCTCAGCCTGGTTTTTGATTTTCACTGCGAACGGGTCGCGGGCCTTGGCGAAGCGGAGTACGACGGTGATTTTTCCGGCCGCTGAGGCGATATGCTCGATAAAACCGCTGCTGACGATATCCTGCCCCGTTTCGGGATGAACGAGCGACGCGAGCAGATGTCTGATTTTTTCTTCCATATTTGTGTAGTGACTTTCCTTGCAAAGATAACGTATATTTTACAGAATAAATATATGTTACCCTTCTTTTTTATCGAAAAACGATAAATTTTATTTGTTTTTCATATAATTTCTGTATATTTGCGAAAGAAAACCGGAATCGGAACAAAATTAGGACAAACAAAAAATAACTTCGTTATGAATTTTATCAAAACTTTCCTGGCTGCCATCCTCGCGTTTGTCGTGGGGTCGGTACTGGTAGTCTTCCTTTGGATTTTCATCCTGCTCGGCATTGCCGGTTCGATGGAGAAAAGCGTGGCCGTACACCCCGAGTCGATCCTCAAGCTCGACTTTTCGGAGGTGTTGACCGATGCCCCGTCGAGCGATCCTTTCGCCGGCTTCGATTTCGCGACGCTCCAGTCCACGCGTATGCTTCCGCTGATGAAGGCACTGCGTGCGCTTGAGGCGGCGAAGGACGATCCGCGGATCAAGGGTATTTACTTGCGTATGAACGGCAACGGCGGAGTGGCGGGTTCGGCCCTGCTCGAAGAGCTGCGTGAGGCGATCGTCGATTTCAAGCAGAGCGGCAAGTTCGTCGTCGCCTATAACGAAACCTACTCGCAGGGGCAGTATTACCTCGCTTCGGCGGCCGACAAGATTTACATGCAGCCCGAAGGAGGGATGGACTGGTCGGGCCTTTCGTTCAATTTGGCGTTCTACAAGGGGTTGCTCGACAAGCTCGACGTCAAGGCCGAGGTTTTCCGCCCCACGGCCTGCAAGTACAAGAGCGCCGTCGAGCCCTATATACTTCCCAAAATGTCGGACGCTAACCGCGAACAGATGCAGGAACTGGTCAATTCGATGTGGAATACCATCGCCGGTTCGGTGGCCGAGGCACGCGGTATCGACCTGGAAACCCTGAACCGGATCACCGACAAACTGGAGGTCTCGCTGCCCGAGGATGCCCTCGAACACGGGTTCGTGGATAGCCTGCTCTACGAAGATCAGATGAACGACGTCTTTGCCGAGCTGGGCGTGCAGTCCGATTCCGACGGCCAATACAATTTCGTCACCCTGGGCGAATATGCGTTGCAGGTCAGTGCCGACCTCAAGAATATTTCGGCCGACCAGGTTGCTATCGTATACGCCGACGGTGCGATCGTCGACGGCGAGGGCTTCGGCCGCGAGATTTACGGCAATACGCTGGCTGCGACGCTGGCCGGTGTGCGTGCCGACGAAAAGGTCAAAGCCGTGGTGCTGCGCGTGAATTCCCCGGGCGGCAGCGCATTGGCTTCGGATGTCATCTGGCGCGAAATGGAGCTGCTCAAGGCCGAGAAACCCGTCATCGTCTCGATGGGTTCCTATGCGGCCAGCGGCGGATACTATATCTCGTGCCCGGCCGATGTCATTGTGGCCGACAAACTGACCCTGACGGGTTCCATCGGCGTCTTCGGCATGTACCTCAATACCATCGACGCCCTGAAGAACAAACTAGGCATCACGTTCGACGCCGTGAAGAGCAACACCTCGGCAGGCATGGGCATGACCTCGCCTCTGACGCCTGCCGAAAGGGCTTCGATCATGCGCGGCGTGGATAAGGTGTACACTACGTTCACGAACCTCGTGGCGCAGGGGCGCAACCTGCCTGTCGAGAAGGTGCTCGACATCGCCGGCGGCCGTGTCTGGTCGGGCGACAACGCCCTCGGCATCGGCCTGATCGACACGTACGGAGGCCTGAAGACGGCCATCGCCATCGCTGCGGACAAAGCCGGGTTGGGTGACAATTTCCGGGTGACGGAGGTGATCGAGCAACCGACGGGTTTCGCGGCGTTCATCTCGTCGCTCAACGTCGGCATCCGCGAAGCCATGACCCGTTCGGAACTGGGAGTCATGATGAAGGAATACAAACAGGTGCAGGAGGCGACTTCGCAGCAGGGGATCGTCATGTACTATCCCTTCAAACTCGAACTGCGCTAATCCCCGTCGGATGTCGGAACGATAAAAAGCGGCCTCTGCGGAGGTCGCTTTTTCTGTTTGCAGGGCGGGGGACTGTGTGTCCAAAAACACGTCAATCGTGCCGGAAAAGGGGTTTGTCAGCCTTTGGCAGGGACTTTGGCCGCCGGCCCCCCCCGCCGAATCCTGCCCGCAGCGCATTTCATCCAGCTTGCGGCCTATCTCCTCGACCTGTTTCGCGTCGGGCGAAATGACCGTCGACCCGAACTTACGCCGGTAGTCGCCCGGCGGGGAGCCGATGCGTTCGCGGAAGGCGCGGTTGAAATTCGATATGTTGTAGAACCCGCAGCGCATGCCGATCTCGGCGATCGGGTCGTCGGTTTCGACGATCATCTGCGCGGCGCGCACGATGCGGAAGCCGTTGAGGTAGTTCCACAGGTTCTGGTGGGTGTACTTTTTGAAAAAACGGCAGACCGAAGTCGCGGACATGCCTACCTCTTCGCCGATGTCTTCGAGCGAGATCTTACGTTGGTATTATCCATTCATTTTTAGATAGAGTTGTAACTTAAAAAGTTATGACTCTATTTGCATATAGCAGGTAATGGTTAGGAAACAGTCGTATGCATTTGTTCGCATCTGCGTTCCATCTTGTCAAACAACTCCTGTTATTGAATACAAATTTAATAAAATGTCCCGATTTTTCAAATTGGATAATTTATTTAGAATGACTTCACCATGATAAATAGACAGTCCTCCAATGGTTATATTCCATCAAATGATCGTGAACAACAAAACTATCTCGGAGGATATGGGTTATCGTTCCGGAATATTGAGGAACATAAACACATTGACAAACGCTTGTACACTAATATAGAGCGTATGACTTTAAATATTTGGTTCTCCCGTCTCTAAATAGATTGAACCTGATAGATAAGCCGATTATATGCGATGTTGAACCGTTCACATAAATATCGATCGCTTCTGAATCGTACGATAAGCCCCGGGGATCTTTGATTTTGAAAACTAGCAAATCTCCGGGGCGATCTATGACGAATCGGTTATCGACCGGTGTGTTTATCGGGCATTGCCCCCTCCGGAACGTCAATTACGATGTCGTTTCTGTTTGCGAAATGAAGACGATCTTTCGGAACAGGAGCGACCCAACGGCATATTCGTCCGCGCTAGGGCATACGGGAAAAATCCGAAGGCCGAAAATAAAAGGGCTGTCTGTTATTCCCTCCACCCGGACCTTTTCCCGAATCAACCCAAAGTCAGCCACGTCCGACTCCGTTTCAAGGCTGCGCACAGTCTGCCGCCCAAAAAGAAAAGGCGATAACGCACAATAGTCGATGGAACGATTAATCGAAATATTCTTTCCAGATTTCCGGCACATCGAACGGATAATAGTTGTCGATCTCCGCGGCGAGAGTAACCAATTGTTTCCGTTCAGGACTTCGAATCACTCCATCCCGACATACGGCGGCCCGGACCACCGTCGAATCGGTCACGGTAAAAGGAGCTTCGTAAAGCGAAGCGTCGGGCGTCGGCGGGGTTCCGTCTAACGTGTAGCGAATCTCTGCGGGATATTTCTCACAGTCGAGAGTCACCTCAACCGCTCTATTTCCGGAACGAATGCGAGTCGTGATCTCAACTTCGTCGCTCAGCGTAAAAGTATTTAGCCCCCGTTGCTGCAACAGTGGGATATGGGAGTTCATCCGGACTTTGAAATCGCTCCATTCGCGCTTCTCCTGCGGTGTCCATGCCAATTCTGCCACAGCCAGCAGACGCGGAAAGATCATGTATTCCTGTTGCTCTTCATCTTCGATATATTCAGCCCACGTACATCCCTGCACACCGACGATGCGGTCGGCGCGATCCGCCCGGATCGGCTCCACGGCCGCAGGGTCCACGAATTCGGCCCGGATGATCGACTCGTTGCGGGCCGCCGATTCCGGATCAGCCGGCACCGGCTCGAAAGCGTACATCTTTTTAATGGGAGAATATCCGTACATGGCACGCGGCTGAGTGGAAGGATCGGCCTGATACCAGTCGAAATAGAGCACTTCACCGGGTGTCATTACGGCATAATTGCCCCGATTAGCGGCTTCGATAGCCCCTTTCTGTCCACGATACGACATAACCAAGGTTTCGGAATGCAGTTCGTTGTGCAGTATTTCATCCCAGCCGACCATAACCCGCCCTTTCGAAGCGAGAAAATCCTGGATACGGGCGATCATATAGGGTTGGAGTCCCTGTATCCCGTCAAGTCTCTCCCGCTCGATCAGGGCCTGGCATTTCGGACAGGTCGCCCAGGCGACTTTCCGGGCCTCGTCGCCTCCGATATGGATGTATTTCGAAGGGAAAAGCTCCATAACTTCGGTAAGCACATCCTCCATAAAAGTATATACCTGTTCGTTGCCGACACAAAATTCTCCCGTCGTATAAGGTTTGCCCGTACAGCACAACTCCGGATAGCCGATGAACACGGCGTCGGAATGCGCCGGGAATTCGATCTCGGGAATGACCGTAATGTGCCGCTCGGCGGCGTAGGTCACGATCTCACGGATGTCCTCTTTGGTGAAATATCCGCCGTAAGCGCCCGGAGTTCCCTCGGGAAGATAGCGACGGTCGTTCCGGTCCCACCATGCATACCAATCCCGCTGCGTGCGGAATGCCCCTTCGGCGGTGAGCCGCGGATATTTGTCGATCCGGATGCGCCAACCACCGTTATCGGTCAGATGGAAATGGAATACGTTGAGTTTGTAGCGGGCCATTTCGTCCAGCATCTTCAGCACCTGACTTTTCGGAAAGAAATGCCGCGATACATCCATGTGCATGCCCCGGTAGGCAAACCGGGGCCGGTCGCTGACCCTTACGCAAGGAATACCCTTGTCGGTCATCAACTGTTCCAGCGTCCGTTTCCCATAGAAAATGCCGGTCTGGGTGGCGGCCGTGAGTCTCACCGACGAGCGATCGACCGTAAGTTCGTATCCCTCCCGTCCCAGCGCATCCATCCGGGAATTGTCCACAACTACGGTCGTGAAGTCGTCCACCGTCGTGTTTCCCGGCTGAAAATACCCGGACAGCACCTCCATTTCCGCCGGGCGCGGAATGAGATTCACCCGAATCGCTTCGTGTGAACAGCACCCGGAAAGGGCCATTAAACAAAGAAAAAGAATAGAGACTCCCCAGCCCGAACGGATACGTCCCGGCAACAATCGTTCATTCATGTCCAATTGATTTTTACATAAAATACGGCCCGGCCGTCAAGCCGGGCCGAAACATTCCTATTTACAGGACCACACGGTTATCTGCACTTCGGCAACATTCACATCGGAATCCTCGACCACATTGCCGTCGGCGTTCACCCGGGAGGTGATCTCGCATTTCACATACCGGTAGGTCGCATTTCCCTTGTCGAATTCGATCCGCCCGGTCGTGACCTCGGCTCCGGCGTCTTCCGTAGGTTTCGTCCGGTCGGAAGTGAAAGTCGTGATCAGCGTCCAGCTTTCGTTGCCGCCCCGATAGTCCTCCGGAGCATTGCTTCCATAGATATTCATCGTGCGGAGCTTCTGGCCGCCTTTGCCTCCGAATTTGTTCCAGTAGGTGAGCGTAATGCCCTGACATCCGGTTCCCAAATCCACATACCACGACGGAACGGTGCCTTTTTCTGCCTCCCCAACTGCGTCGGGGCCCCAATAGAGGTCCTTGTGCTCGTCGCTCCCGTCCATGATACCGTCATAAAGATACGAATCGTATTTTACGGAACCGTCCCAGTCGGTGAATACGGACGAAGCCCAGAAATTGTCATATCCGGGATCGGCTGCGCCGCTGATGGGAAGCGGCGCCGAGGACCAAACCTTATTCAGGTCGTCGTCGGTCTGGAAGTGATCCTCGATCGTTATGCTCGCATCCCACGGAGCATAGGTCAAACCCAACGTCAGTTCAGCATTCTTCAAGATCTCTTCCGCACGGCCTTCAAGCCGCGTGAGTTTGTCTGCCGGAATACTTCCGGAAAGACGTACGACGAAATCCTCATACGCGTCGCCCCGGAAAACCCGAAAATCCATCTTCACATTGGCCCTCGTCTCGTCCGAAGGCATCAGCACACTCCGGGCTGAAAAAACGGTTCCCTCTTTCGTCAACTCGATCCGCTTCGAAGCAGGCTCCCCCGTCGAAAAGTCGTACTGCCCCGTAAGGTCGACCCGGTCGTAGAGATCGCCTACGGTAAGTTCCACGGCCGTGACATCATTCGGGACATCGGTCAGGCGGACATCCAAGGCCCCGACCAGCCGTTGCAGGTCGGAGACGGGAACCGTCGCGCCGACATTCCGGGAAACGGACGCCGTACCGAGCACCATATCCGGAATAGTCTCGTTCATGTCCGTTACGGTCACGGTTGTGTTCTTTTTGGCCTCGTCCGAAGCCTCATAGAAAACATGAGGAACATCACGATCCATCATCAGCGCGACAAGCGAATAAGCCGCCTTTTCCACCACGAAAGGTTCGAGATCGCCGAACGAGTCGGCATGCTGGTATTTATAGCAGTCGGATGACATGTCGTTGAAAAGGTAGAGCGACACCCCATACTCACCGAGCCCCTCGAAGCCATCGCTTTCGGATGCAAGAACGGGAACGATCTTCCAAAGCTGATCCCCCTCTTCCGGTCTTTCGGATTTCGCCTTGTCCTCGTCGCACGAGCAAAGCAGAACGAGCGTGAGCGCAGGCAGTAACAGAAGGCGTGCAAGGCGATCCGCCCATCCGCAGGCATTCCCGACATTCTGTTTTTTCATCATCATGGCTTTCATATTATATACTTGATTCTTCAGGCCCCGCAGGCCCACACGACTGCCGTTCGGGGCGATGCCGGGAACGGACCGTTAAAGTCCGCTCCCGCAAATCCCCATTCAGCGTATCGCAGGAGGAGAACTCCCCTCCGACAATTATTTGAACTCCCAGTAGGAAACCTCTACCTCGCCGACATTCACGTCGAGCACATCCGTAATGGTCGCACCGTCAGGATTGACCTTAGATGTCATCACGCATTTTACATACTGATAGGAGACGCTTCCATCCTCCGAGAATGCGATCTTGCCCGTCGTCACCTGCGCCCCGGCGTCCGTGGTCGGAGTGGTCTTGTCGGAGGTGAAAGTCATGATCTTCACCCAATCCGCATTGCCACCGCCGTAATCGGCTCGCGTATTGCTTGCGTAAATGTCCATCGTCTTGATTTTCTGACCGCCCTTACCGCCAGCCTTGTTCCAGTAGTCGATGGTCACGCCCTGCTTGGCAGCGCCGAGGTCGATATACCAGACGGGAGCCGTGCGGTCCCATTCGTCAGGACACCAATAGTTGCTTCCGTCCGTTTTGTTCCCGTCATAAAGGTTGTACTGCCAGAATGTCTCGCCCCAGCCGGAATCGCCTCCATCGGACGACGCCCAGAAATTGTCGTATCCAGGAGCGGCTGAACCGCTGATTGGAAGGGCTGTCGGACCCATCCACTGCTTGTCAGGGGTAGTCTCGTCGATGGTAAAGCTGTCGGAAAGATTCACCACCGTGCTGTCCCAGGCCGCGTAGGTAATCGCCGAGTTGAGGTTGACCTTCGAGGAGGAACTGCCGGCTTCGACCGTCGTCGCCAGTTCATACTGCCCGTTGGCCGCGATCCGGCCCGCAGGGGTGCTGGTGTAATCCGTGCCGTTGACGCTATAAGTCAGCGAGAGGTTGGAAGCCTCCGTATCGGTAGGCATCACGATAGCGTTGCCGACGAACTTGCCTTCGGCATTCTTGGTGAGTACAAGACTTTTCGATGCGAACGCAGCTCCGCTCTTGGAAAACGCGCCGTCGAGACTCACCTGATCGTACATGTTGCCGATCGTCAGGGTGATGCTCTCGGCATCGACGTTCTCCAGTCCGCTGACCGTCACCGTGACCGATGCCACGACGCGCTTGAGCTGGAGTGCGGCCGCCGCGCCTTCGGCACCGACCGTAACGACGTCGGAATTACCGACCAACAGTTCGGGAATCTGAGCCGAAATGTCGGTTATTTTGACACGTGCATCGGCAACGGCATTCGAAGCGGCGACACCCGAAAAAGTGAGATTCGTCTCGTCGCTGGAAGCGACGGCGTAAACGGTGTAGCTGCCCGGCTCGACCGAGAAAGAACCTAAAGCCGCAGCATCGGCGGCGCTCTTTGCATCCGCAATGTTACCCTCCGACACCAGAATCGCCCGGTGTGCATAAGCAGCCTCGGCGGCATCCGCCGAGCGGGTCTCGATCTTCAGTTTCGGTCCGTTGTCGGGAGTACCTCCCGGAATCTCCTCCGAAGAGGAGCAGCCCGTCAGAATCATACCGGCCAGCATGGCGACGGCAAATGTGTACATGGAATACTTTTTCATAATTATGCGTTTAAGGTGGTTAATAAAATTTTTTTATTGATTTCAGGCGGTTATTCGAACGTCACGTTCCGGACGTATCCGTTTATCTCCAGATGAGGCCCCGATCCGTCGGTTACCGGCGCGCCGTTGACCGTGAAGTTCCCGATCGTCACTCCGTCGATCGACTGCGCGTCGTTGCGTCCTCTGATCCAGCTCGGAGTCGCCCGCGTACCGGTATAGGCGATGTTGCGCAGGGTGATGTTCCGGGCCCATTGTCCATAAAGTCCGTCGAACGCCCAGGCGTTGGTGAAGTGCGCGCAGAAAACCTTTCCGCCGTCGATGTCCTCGACAATGATGTTTTCGAACGCAATGTCCTCGAACGTGCCGTCGTCGGCGATCATCACCGCCATTGCCCCGGGATAAATCCCGTCGTCCTGACGGTTTTCCAGCACAATGTTGTCGTGGAACCGGATATTCCGGAATGCAATGCCCCGCGCCTCGGGGCCTACGAGCATATTGTGCGCCTTGTCGGCCCAGAAAACGCAGTTGCGGATCTCGTAGTTGCAGACCTCGAAATCGCGAAGCCCGGCAACCATCCAGATCGCCCCGTCGGAATAGGAGCCGTCGGTATTCGTATGGGAAGCGATGTATTCGGGCGTGGCATTGAAAGCCTTGATGGTCACGTTATCGTCGTAGTTACGCTGGAAGGTGTTTTCGACCAGCACATCGCGGCAGCAGATGAAATCCATGCCGTCGGAGTTCATGATCCAGCCGATCTCCTTGATGTTGTCGATATGCACGCCCGTGCTTCCGACGATCTTGAGCGTCCAGTTCGGCGTGTCGCGCAGCAGGATGCCCTCGACCTTGAAACCGTCGCAGTCGAAGGTTTCGATCTGCGGCTGGCGGCCGTCACCGTGATTCTCCTTCGACGAACAGAGGATGCCCCGCCCCCGGATCGTCAAGTTGCGGCATCCCTTGGCATAGATGCTGCCGTAGACCAGCGCCCCCTCGTCGAGATAGATCGTCTGATTATCCTTATAGAGAATCTCCTTGCGCCCCATATTATGAATGCCGGGACCGAAATAAGTTACGTTGGCACCCGTCGGGATCGCCGTGTCGGGCAGGTCGGGCAGGATGAAGAGGTTCTCCATCCGGTTGTCGTCGAACTCCACCGAAACCTTTTGCGCGGGATCGTCCAGTTCGAACTCGACGCTGTTCGGGGTCTGCACGTTGGGCACGATGCCGTAAGAAAGCGGACGAATCTCCACTTTCGAAAACGTCCCCGCACGGCGGGTCACACGGACCTTCAACGGAGCGGCGAACGCATCGGTGAACATTGCAAAGCCCATGTCATGCTGAACGTACCCCGCAGCCGGATTGGCGGCATAGTCCGAAACCTCGGCATTGTACACGAAAATCTCTTCCCAGCATCCGTTGCGGAAAATCTCCACCGTGAAATCGTCATTGGCCGGACGGTCGTCCATGGCGGGCAGCCCGTCGTCGGGAATCGTCGTCGGAGCGTCCCAGGGGAGATAGCTGATCACGGGCGTAAGTTTCAGGTCGGTATCGTCCTTAAATTTCGCCGCGACCGAAAGCGCGTATTTCCGATTAGCCTCGATACGCGTTTCCTGCACGGAAACATAATTCTTTCCGTTGATCGTGAAGCGGAACTCCAACGTCGCGGAGGCTGTGTCAGTCGGCAGGACGACGGCCTGGCCGACATAACGTCCCGCGCTGTTCCGAGCCAGCACGATCGCCTTTTCGGAAAATTCAGCCCCGCTGTTTCCGGGCGTTCCGTCGGAGGCGATCCGGTCGTACATCCGGGGAATCGAGACCGTGATACTTTCGCAGGAGAGCGCTTCCAGCCCCACGACAGTCACCGTAAGGTGAGCCACGGCCCGCTTCATCCCGACCGGAGCCGAAACCGATCCGGCGACGGCTTCGAAACGGCTGTTGCACCCGATCAGCAGGTCGGGAATCGGAGCGGTCATGTCCGTTATCCGGACGCCGTACTCCGACAGAGCGATCCCCTCCGCTGCCGGAAAGGTCAGATTATCCTCGTCCGCAGCAGCAACCGCCAGCATTCCATAGGTTCCCGGCTCTACCCGAAACGGTGCGAGCGCCGCGGCGGATGCCGCAGAGACGGACTGCGCAACAACGCCTTCACGGATCAGGCAGACACGGTGGGCATAGGCGGCCTCCGCAGTCACGGACTGCGGTACGGCCCGCACCATAGCCATTCCGCCCGCAACCAAGTCCGAATCGCACGCGGAGTCGGAGCAGGCGGCTGACAGCGCGGCCGTACACAGGGCAAGAGAGGTTATTAAGATTCTTCTCATGACAAAAGTCTATTCGAACGTTACGTTTCGGACATATTCATTGATCTCCAGATGGGGGCCCGATCCGTCGGTTACCGGCGTGCCGTTGACCGTGAAGTTCCCGATCGTCACTCCGTCGATCGACTGCGCGTCGTTG
>ERZ824480.3142-NODE-3142-length-11563-cov-2.555787_pt1 | contig 11563 bp, 20 predicted proteins | sample MGYA00519861_ERZ824480 | MGnify/ENA primary metagenome ERZ824480 (study PRJEB31778, sample SAMEA3449152) | human gut metagenome | biome: human gut; feature: human-associated habitat; material: faeces | place: United Kingdom | collected 2010/2012 ...
TCTCAAAGGAATTCCCTGTGGCTACTCGACCAAAGAGATACAATACTCCTGGACTGGTATTAGGATCTTCAAAAATATCAATCAGATAAAAGCGAACAGAAGAAATACCATCCACGGTCTTTATAACAGAAGTAGAAGCAGATGGAATCGATGGTTTTGATTGGATTTGATCTGTCAGAAGATCGTTAAGAGTTGAGTCCTGCTGAATTACACTCAATACCCGATCAATATTCTCTTCGATCTCTTTCGTGAACTGAGCTGGTGTTACCTTCTGGGAATGACTTGATATATTCACACTCTGAGAACTATTCATATTCTGATGTGTCTCAGACTTCTCAAAAGCATCCAAGGTAGCCAACAACTCAGAATCCTCTATATCCTGCTTTGGCTCTTCTGGTAACTCTCTGTTCAGTAATTCCATAATTTCCTCATCATCCATACTGACAGGTTTTGGAGCCAAAACAGGATTCATCTTCTCATATTCATTCATTAGATTTCGATCAATTGGAGTATTCTCTTCACTCAGTATACTTTGTTGGTTAACCTCCTCCACATCCATCTCAGGTAATTCACTTGCATCATCCACTTCTAGCTTCTTTGAGAGTGGTTCCAGTCTGCTTTCAAGAGATTCCTGAGGGCGTTTTACAGATGATGGTTCTTCTTCATCGAAGTTTAGAAGTTCATCCAACTGATCTGAAAATCAAGTCTCTCCTCTGCTTTTACCATCATCCATGACTCCTTTCGTCTTTGTAGGGATCTCTTCTTTCTTTGCTGCTGAAAACTCTTTACCCCTCGAAAAGAAGGCTCGATCAATACGGCCTCGAACAGTTCCTAAGTTCTCTTTGGCCGATTTTTCGCCCATTTTCATGAACTTCTTCGCTAATTCACCATTTCGGTAGAAATCGTCTATAAGGAATCCAAACATATCAAATCAAACCATCCTCATCAACAAGATCCTCGCCAAATTCATCTTCACCGTTATCATAATATTCATTCGCAATTGGATCGCCATCTCCTACAGAATTAGAATTCAACTGCATAAGATACGATCTCCAACAACAAACTGGCCATTTTTGATACGATCACGAACAATCCTGTCATGCTCCTCTGTGCTTACTTCATCATACACATTGGATATCTAAATGATCACTTTATCCTCGCTCCAATCTACAATTGGTAATTCTTGTTTCATATCCTCCTCCAGCTACAAGATCACAAGAAACGAAACAACCACTTACCATTTGACGTGCTTTTGCTGAACGATCAGCATTTCGCCTAGAGCGGCGCCTTCCCTCCATGACTGCTGGTGAATAAACTCAAAGTGAGAAAAAAGGTGGGAAAAAAGCCGCGAAAGGGACATTGGGATGAAAGATTGAAATGATCATTGTGAGATGACTGGAAAGACAATTCCCCACTCTTTCAGCAAACATCACATAATTGTTGTCATGGATGATTATGACCCTATGGATGCCTTTATGAGGGAGAACGAGTCCCGTAAGATAGAGGAGGACCAGCAGTGGCAGACTTCCGTGGCTGCTTTTCGAAAAGGTGAAAAACGAGACTATGCTGATTCCGTTTCGATCCACAGGAAATACTGCTTCAGGGATTGAATAAACCCATTTCAAATGAATCCTTCGGAATGAAAATGCTCCAGAAAATGGGTTTCAAACCGGGAGATGGTCTGGGTAAGGATGCTGAGGGTATCAAAGAACCAATTCCAATCAAATTGAAGTATGATAAAGTGGGGATCGGTCATGAGGAGGAAGAAAAGCGTCAACGGGAAGAATCCGAATACGAAAAGAATATTCGGATACTAAGAAATCAAATATACTACAATATGAAGAAGCAGCAATACGATCAGCATGTTCGCCAAAAAGCAGATAGAAAAAACTTGCTAAAGGATCTAAGGCAAGCTCAAAGTGCCATTGAGATGTTGGACGAAGAGAATGGAAAAGGAAGAAATCCTCTGTTACTGAGTGGTGATGATGATTGTGATGTAGAAGTATTGACTGGATGTTTAGAGAAGATGATTCGGTACCTACGATCAACTTATTTCTATTGTATCTATTGTGGGTGTACTTATGACGATGAAGTGGATATGAATATGAACTGTCCTGGTTGGGGACGAGATGTACATTAATGGTTTTAGTTTGCTTGTTTCTTAAGACTACTTAGGAGTTATGAAGAATCAACAAACATATCAAGACCTTTGCGCAAATCCACCAAGGATCTTTCGAACCGATTTCATTCGATATACTGGAGTGACCTGAGTCTCCTCTTCTTCCACTTCCTCCAACCTGTAATTCTCTGTCTCTTCTAACTCAATGGATTCATCATCCATCACATTCACTTCCTCCGGAGCTCCGACTGATTCCAGCTCATCCGAATCACTCCCTTCTTCCATCTTCACTACCGTACACTCTGATTCTTCATTTCCATAGCAAATTGCTTCTACTTCAGGTGAATACCGAACATACCCCAGAGCTTGCCCCATTTTCACTTTCTGGCCTGGTTTCACAGTCCAAGTGAATTCATCAGATTCAAATGCCAACACAACAGTAGACCCCAACTACTTCTCATTCCCCCAACCCAAACAAACATGAAAAGTACCAACTAAATCTCCAGCACATGCATCCACAGAAGGAGAATAGTGCTTTCGATAGCAGTAGTTCTGATTCCTTCTTCTGTATCCTCGCATTCGATTTGTACGCAAATCACAGTCTTGAGAATTCGCTAATGAAATGGAACCAACATTATAGGCTCCAACCATACCAAGAGAGAAGAATCCCTGATTCCAGGTTCCTGTTAAAACCACTCGTTCGTTAATTGTGAATAAACTCTTCACATTCTGAACAAAATAATTCTTGACTGGCAACAGCTTGCCGGGAAAATGAACACGATCATGAATGCTGAATGAACATGGAGAATGAACACGATGATAGTCTGAAGGTGATAAATACAATGTAATTGTATATAATTTGTGAGTAGGATCTAAAAATCAGGAGAAAATGTGGAATTCACGATCATGGGGAACAGAACATCCTAAAAAGTCGCTAAGCAAGTAACGAATTCCCTTTACTTGGTGAACCTGAAGATTGGGAGTGGTAATAAGATTAACATCCATGTAAGATACAGTTCCATCACATGGGGATACCAACACTTGATCATGTTGAATGATCTTACGTGCCTATAAGATAAGAAGCACGTTTCGATTCTACCCCTTCCTTTAATGAGCGAGTGAAAAACTCATTAGGACTCTTGTAATCTTCGTAAGTTCCTCTAGAATGAAGGAATGAAACGAATCCAACTCAAATTCTCCGGTGTTGATTCCAATGAGACGACACATCGATGCATACAGAGGCTTTCGCATAATCTTTGGACTATAAGTAATTTTAGGACAGTTTAGGTACATGTGGAAACTCATCAAACAACCCATCACACGACTTGAAGTGCGTGTCATTAGCATTGAATACATAGCAATCTAAGTGACAAGAAACGATGGTTTCTACCTGCTTGGGAGACATTGTTTCCAATTCCCTGGGAGTTGGGTTATCGAGCGAACGAAGGTAACGTTGGCGGTCTTTCCAACCCAAATATATAAGAGCAACGAAACTTCCAACTAGAATACAACCTACTTAGTAACTTTATCAATTTAATTATACCTATTCCCTTGATAAGGAGAGATGAACTGTTAACACTCATACTGTCTACAAGTCACCATTACTGTCAAACAAAACAAATCACATCTGCAAGATTCCGTGCCACTTTCTGAGGCACGATACTATTAATTATCTGATGCAATGACGACCAAATCATAATTTGATCGTAAAAATGGTTAAAGTCCCAGAATTCGGTTTGCATGCCTTCTAATGGAATGACTTATTCCATCTTTCCATGAAAGTAATTCTGATAGACTTATGGAATATGGGTCATGTATTATTACATGTTTGAATCCTAGTACTGAGTAAAGTCATTCGCAAAGAGGGTTCATTCCGGTATTCTTCTCTCTTTATGGTACCACAAGGAATGGTATCAACAAACAAATAAACCACCTTACAATTCAGCATCTTCAATCTCCGCTTCTTTCATATCTATTTCTCACTTCTCTACAAAGAATCCTCACCCTCCATCCGATCTGTTAAGAATTCCAAGAAAGCTTGCTTGGTATGCTTGATCTGAACTTCTTCAGGAGTCTATTCATCATATTAATCTAACAATACTCACATTCACGTCTGCTCCTTTTGCAAACCATTTCAACGATGGGTTCTTGTGATGATTGAATCGTTTCTATTCTTCACTTGTTAAGCTATCACTTACAGCAATAAAATTGTATTTGTCAGCATTCAACGATGCAAAGACCACTCCAGGAACACCATGATTTGCTGCTTCATTCTGGATGTTAAGTGATCACTATCTCATGATTATCAAGGATATGTATTCCTTCTTGAATTCTTCACAAGTCTCACAATCCTTCTTAAAGAAGACACACAAAACATTTCTCTTTCCATTCACAATCTTATCAAAGTTGTCTCCATTCAATGATACCAGACCTGAGAAATCATATTTCATGAATGAGTTGATGATGTTCAAATAGGTCTTATTGATGGGATATTTCTTATGGAACACACCCATTTCACGAATACTCTTCATTCGCTTGCTTCGTTCTTCTTTCAAAAATGATTTTCCCTTTTCGACCACATTCTTCATTACATGCAAATACAGTTTTGCATTCTTGTAATCTTTCATATGACTTTTTACATCATCAATTACAGACATCTTCATAGTTGAATCTCCCTAAAATGTATATCTACAATCAATTCTACATTCATAAACCGATCTAATTGGCGAGTAATATTTCGCTCCAATCCAAATCGATCTGAAATCCTTCCATCGATCTCACGCTTACAACCGATTAATCCATTGAAGTAATCCAACATTGCTGTATCTCCTTGTACTGTTGGCTGTTTGTCAGTGTAAGGTTTCCCGATAGGATAATACAAAAAGTGTGGTAATGTTGACATATTGAATTGAGAACAGAAATGACGATATCGGTCACTATCAATCTTACCGAACTGAACAGGTTCAGACTAGGATCATACGAAACAACAACAACTACGTCAAAGGCAACAAGAATTCGTTCGAGATCATTATATTGGTTTTGACAAGAGATACAGCGAGGTGCGTAAACTTCAATTATAGAGTTCTTTTTAGGGTTATGAACGAATTTGGTGAATGTCTTATCAGTTAATTCTGTCCAACGAGAAGGTTTCATTTTCACATTTAGTTCTTTGGCAACCCATTTCAAATCGAATTGTTTGTCAGGACTCTCCAAACAGACTCCAGTGTGAGCCTTATATAATCGGAATTCGGGAAGTTCAGCCTCAGTATTGACGTCACAAGATCCAAAATGGCCTTCAGCTTCGGCAGTATTCATGGTTGCAATGACAATCTATCCATAACTTCGTTACAATGTCATTACATCAACACCTCGAAATGCATGAAGTGCTTGAACCAAAGGATAGTAATAATCTTGGCAACGCTTACAACTCTCCGAAACAAAGCCAACTAAGAGATGCTGGTTCGATTCATCTGATGATAGTCGCATGAACTCGTCCAAATTCAGATTTCCGAGAGAACTATCCATCAGAATCCATTTATCCTCCATACTCTACATAATATTCAGAAGTTGCAATAGCGAATAAGAATAGTACAGAAAGGATCCAATTCATAGTTGTTAATGAGATAATTGAGAGAGTCAAAACATGCAGTATTTTTGGCTTCTAGAAGAAGTGTCTCTCATTTTGTTTCCATAATCCTGTGAGTTGGATTCTCGATATCATGCAACCTATCCATGCCCCACTCCGAACCAATGCTCCACTCTCTCCTCTATTGCATTATTTTAATACACTACTGAATTTTATTCCATCTGTAGTATATTTCATTCTTCTTATTGTGTATTGTCACTTCGATTTGTCTCAGAAAGCCATCTTTTGGATCTTTGTATATATGAGTTGGAGCTATAACGTCTAGATTCGTGTAATTATTGGATTTATTCATGGCATTTTCTTGTTCTTCTTTATTCGCTATTACTTTTTGTGGAAACGAACCAAAAAGTATTGGTGAAATCGATTTCTTAAGAGTAGACATCGATCAAGTCTAACTACTCTTCTTAGTATCTTGTATATCTTTGTTCTTGCTATTGAGTTCTCTTGGATGATTGTGGGCTCAGTTTTCTCTAGTCGATACATATCTGAAGTACATCTGAAGAACTTTTCCATTTTTTCTCGAACATATTTGATTTTGTGTTGGTTAGAATTGGCATTTCTTCCAGGATTGTTTTTAGCATGTATAATTAAGAATCTAAGTGATTATCAGTTTTGATTGTTCAGTTGCGTCGTTATCGTCGTCAGCGGCGTTACTTGGGTGAACATGATCAGCCTCGTCGTGAAGTGGATCCAGAAGCTGCCTTCAAAACAGGAGGTTGTTGTTCATGTTGTGTTGAGGAAGATGAAGATCGCTGTTGCTGTTGTCGTTGTGCCTGTTGTGAGCCAGAAGGGATTATGGCTTCGTATATCTTAGGTGAGGAGATGGAGGGAATGGAGATGGAGGAAGAGATAGGGGAGGAAAAGGAGAGAGGGTGTTGTTGTTGTGGGAAGAGCAAAGAAGATGGGATTTCAGCTCCACAGACAGAGCCAGTACCTTTGGAGCAAGTGCAGCCATCTGTACCACAGTCAGTCCACCAGCTTCAACCAGCTCAGCAACCCGTTCAACGCTCAGCCCAACAGCCTCAACCAGTTCAACAGGCAGCTCAACTCCCATCACACTCACCTACTCCAATTCAACTTGGATCCCAACAACCTCTATCAAATCAACACCCTATCGTCATTCTACCTTCAACATTACAGCCTGTACAATCAACATCATCCATACCACAACAATCACAGCCACTTCATCCAACACCAACATCTCCTCCAATAACACAGATTCCAGGTATACAAATGCTTCATAACGTTCATTTAATTGAAGCAGTTGCAGAGGATGGAAGCGGAAAGAAAGTATATATTGCCGTACCCAATGTACAATAGTATTAATCTCTCTTTGTTGCCAACACGAAAAGAAGAGATACGGTTTCTTATGAATCACCAGAAAACATGTGTCCAAGCCCATTTAGCATCTTTTCTTGCTTATCAGGAGTTCTTTGTGGACTTTGGGGTACAAAGGAAAGAAAATGTCAAACTACAATTATTTCGCCGTCTATTTGCTGTCTGTCGTCTTTTGTATTGTTATTCAGTATCTACCATCGGATAATTCTGTATTCGATAAGTAGAAGATCAACTGTAGATTGTTGATACAAATCTGGATAAGATGTTCAAAAGACATGGGATCGAGATTATTTACCGAGTCTCATTGACCATGGTAGCATCTTTTGGTTTCATGTTATTATGTACACTCTTTTGGCCAGTTGTTCATCACCTATTCCTTCTTATTTTCCTTCTTGTTGTCGGAATCTTCGCCTATATCTTCGTTTGGTGTGTCCAGTCTAGTGTATTCATAAGAGTGTTCCGCAATATCGCTCGTGTTGCATCATTTTTCTATCTTGTCCTCCAAACAATGTCACTGGTGGACATGGCATTCACGTTCCATGATTGGCTGTTGATGAAGATCGATGAAACGAATGTAACTCTCTTCGTCTATTATTATCCATAGGATCGATACAGATATACAGATAAAACCTGTTGTTGCGCTAATCAGTACAAATCGATGTACATCACACTTTGCCTTCTCTTCTTCATTGTTTCCATCGGTTTTTGTATTTCATTGTATCCTTTATTCGTTTCATTCACTCTCAGCTATTTCATCTTCTCAGTCCCAGGACACATCTCTACTTTCAATATCGTTACCATCACTATTACTCTTCTCATGGGCATTGTGTATCGATTCTTCCTCCCTCTCATCTAGATGTTGTGGCATCTCCATGTCAGAGAAGATCAATCGAGGTTTCTTGCCTGCTTCTACCTTCTTCCTTATCATCGTCTTCTACTTATTCCTCTCTCTTTTGGCCAATCCTGATTCCAACAGCAATCCGTTCAAATCCTATTCCAATTACCTCATTACCATCATTAACGTTCTTCTTCTCGTCGTTGCTGGCTACTGGATAGCCCATCGAATCCATTCAGAATCTCCTGAAGAAGTGAAGTCGGACGTAGAAGATTCAGTGCTTCAGGTTCCAGAAGAAGATGGATTCGAACCAGCGACCTTTCACTTGTGCATGGTATTATCATCCTTCTATCTGGCAATGTTGGCATCTGCATGGTACAATGGAGACTTCACCATTCGGCCGAGTGTTGTTGTTAATTACACAAGTTCGTTTACAAAGTGGATGTTCACTACATCTATCTGGGGAGGGTTTGCTACTTTTTTGTATGTTCTCCTTGTTCCGTTATTGAATACATCTCGGAATTTCTTTCTTGTTTCTTTTGATGAAATAACCGCGGTTGTGTACGATTCTCATTTTTCCATTAGAAACGAATTGGAAGGTGGACAAGTGATGATGACGAAGAAAGGGGAGAGTTACAACGTCATGATGTTTGTAGATCTCCTGAATAGCCTCAATATTGGGACTAGTCATTTTGATATTCATTGCAGTTACGAATACTTTAACAACCATTCACAAGTGTGTTCATCCCTTTCAGAGAAGTTTCAACAGTATGAGTTTGTTCTCTTGACACTGCGAGAAATTGTCAGGGCCGAATGGCATACGATGATTTCTCCAGTCTATTTGAAAGAATTGGCTAACTATATAGCGAACTGTGAAGTGGAGAAGAATTGGTGTATTATTCTAGAGAACACCTATTGGTTTCCAGTTGTTGAATATTATATGAAGACGATGAAATTTGAATTGGTCCAGTTTAATGTGAATGATTGTATGTATCTTCTAAAGGTAAGGTGCATGAACTTTCGAGAGTTGGATGTGAGTAGTACTATTGATATTATCGAATATTTCTTTTCAGGGTGTTTTGATCGTACTATCACGATATGCCCCCAAATCAAGTGGAAATTCTGTGGTAATCCTTACATGAGTGTTACATGGATTATTGGTCTCCCAAAGTACTTAAAGGACAATTTCACTGGATATCGACGTAGACTGTTAAATGAATGTTGGAACGATTTTTATGATGGATCTGAATGGAAAACAAAGCAATCAAAGAAAAAAGGATTGATGGATTACATGAAGAAGTTAACAGGCTACAAGTCCGAGAATGATGGAAATGCATTCAATCGGTTTGTTTCGCGAACTAGTTCATTGTTTGAAGTTGATGATACTGTATTTGCCAAATTCCATGATGACAAAGATGTTCACATCCGGAGACGATTGTTCTCATTGTCAACTATTATTTGTATTGTTATTGTTGCCCTCATTGTTCGATGGTGGTATCGTCACCATTAATAGGGGTTCCTTTAGTTGAGATTTGCGTCCTTCCAAATCCTTTTTTTTTCTTCTCTTGTTTTCCACAAACATGATTATCAACCAATACGTCTTCGTTTTTCATCTGGTTCATCTAGAATTGGTGGAGAATGATGTTTTTGAAATCGAATTTGCTCTATCTCTGTCATTACACGAATCTCAACAGCATGGTCTTGTCGCATCCATTGTGGATAGGTTGTAAAGAAAAACTTACATCGTTCTGTACACTAATCCATCACATCCATTTTCCAATCATACAATCTCACTCTCAAACTGAACTATACACGAAGATGGATTCACCCATTCGGTTGCTTCTCCTCCTTTATATACAACGAGAGAATGAATAGGTCCCATCGCACTAAACAACCTCCATAATTCTTTTGCCGTTGCTCCATCTTTTAAATAGGATGCAACAAGATATGGCATTGATTTGTGTACTTTTTCAGATCCTTGTCGCGATGTCTTTGATTTATATTGCGTTTTTTTCCGAAGCCATTCTTGTTTCGGTATCACTGTTAACGAATTTACCCAAGAAGCTTCGTGATGACCATTGAGACTTAAGGCATTTTTCGCTCCTTCCACTATCTTATTATCTTCAATAATCAAATTCCAACCTGTTTTGAATTCAACAAAGCCAAAACCTCGAAATTGGCCCGTTTGCGCATGACGAGGCAAACTGATATATGAAATCTCTCCACAAGAAGAAAATATCTTTGAAACAGTATCATGATTCCACTGGGATGACAAACCCTCAACATAGACTGAGTATTCTGGTCCAATCTCTTTCATTTCAAATGGTACACATCGTCGAACACAAGATTTGTCTGAATTCAGTTCCAATTGAGACGAAAGCGTCACAGCTCTCTGAAGATCACTCAATTCTGTTGCAATTTGTTTGACTCTATGTGATAATACTGTTTTATATCTCACTTGTTAAAGGTTTGGAGAGTTTCGAAGGAGACCCACTGTTCTGGATTTCCATTCATCTTCTCTCTTAAATAAGAATCCTTACACAAGTTGCTATCACTGAAATAGAATTCCAAGAGTTTTCGAAGTGCTTCGTGCTTGGATTCCATAGTTGTACTATCCAATGAATGATCCGCGACAATATGATAGGAGTCAAACAAAGGATTTTAGTATTAAAGAAGTAACTGCGATGCCGTCAAAGTGAATTTGTTTTATGAATCAAGCAACTGACAGTTTGGCGAAGCTTGCTAAACTGAACTATTTTAAACATTCTCCAGATCTGGTTGTTGTGGGAGGTAGATGGTTCTTTCTCTCTTCAATTAAGGAAACGGATTTGTAGGGAGATACATCTGTCGGATTGCTGCTCAATGTGGATTGATTCCAGTGAGTATTTCGGTCAATCCATTTCCTCCTGTTTATTCTTCGGACGACCCAGAGAATCAGCAATGGGTAACACGTGTATGTGATTGGTATCTGAATTCAATGTAGACACAGTGGAGACAAGGAAATGCCATCAAACCGGATACATGGGATCCACAAGTAGTTGAAGCGGGTTGCACAGTAGTTTCAGATGATAATTGTAATTGTAGGCAATGATCTACACAACCCGTCCTTCCTATCGGAATGAAAAGCGTTTATGGGAGTGTAACTACGAAGGAGCACTTCATAGCATTGAGATGGCCAGAGTAGACATTGTATCATAATGTAATTCGTAGCAAATGAAAGCTAACCGCTTTGTCTACGTCTCAACAAACTTTATGCCTCCAGTTGCTACAAAGGCTGAGCGAGAAACCAAGAAACGAGCAGAAGAAGCATTGATTGAATACAGCAAAATACGCATTGAAGAGCAGTTGAATGATAGGAATCCCAGTCCACTGCATCACCCATTGGACTGAGTATTATCAAGCCTGGATGGGTCTATGGAAATGATCGCATTTCAACTTCTCTGATCGGTTTGACATTACACTACTTGTTAGATCCCCATGGCACAAACAAGGTTGAATTCTTGTGTCTCCTTGATCATAGCCTTCACGAAATCTGAGTTCGATTAGTGTGAAAACTTTAGCTATGGCTGCAGTATGCCAAGCATTAGATCCAGAATTACCGTAGGATTGATAGGAGGGAGTTAAG
>ERZ824480.3146-NODE-3146-length-11542-cov-4.024724_pt1 | contig 11542 bp, 10 predicted proteins | sample MGYA00519861_ERZ824480 | MGnify/ENA primary metagenome ERZ824480 (study PRJEB31778, sample SAMEA3449152) | human gut metagenome | biome: human gut; feature: human-associated habitat; material: faeces | place: United Kingdom | collected 2010/2012 ...
GGATGATCTTATCGTCAACGTCGGTGATGTTGCGCACAAAAGTGACTTTGTAGCCGAGCTTCAAAAACCAGCGGCGCACGATGTCGAACGCCACGGCGGCACGGATATGGCCAATATGCGGTGACGATTGCACAGTCGCGCCACACACATAAATGCCGACTTCGCCCGGCTTGAGCGGCACGAAATGGCTGACCTGGTGCGAGGCGGTGTCATACAGATTCAGGCCTTCTGCGGCCTTGGCAACATGCACCGGCGTCAGGCTTGAAGGCATGACGGAAATGTTGAAATCCTGCGGTTCTTGGCTGTTTCCCATAACACTCAAGCGTAGGGTCCGAACCAGACATGCTGAATCGTTACTCGAAGAGTTTGATGAACGCTTCACAGGTGGGGCCCGAACGAGGTGACAGACGGATGAGAAGCGGGACAACAGTCTCGCGAGAACACGTCTTTGACCGCTGCGGAAACTGCGAGATTCATGGATTTGCCCTGCTCGTTACGCAAACGGGGAACGCTCGTGCCACAATAGAAGTCATGGCCACACCACAAGTGCTCATTTTGCAACATGTCCCATGGGAACGCCCGGGACGCATATTGTCGAACCTCGAGGACATCGGTCTTGAGACGGTGACGATGAATATCGTCGACAAAAAGAAACCGGACTTGCCTGATTTCGGCGAACTGGCTGGCGTGGTAATCATGGGTGGGCCTATGGGCGCGCTTGATTACGACAAGTATCCGGGGCTGAAGACAGAAGCCAAGTTGGCGCGTGCCGCCGTGGCTTCAGGCAAGCCGATTCTCGGTGTATGCCTGGGGCATCAGATTATCGCCACTGCGCTTGGTGCGCAGCTGCGCAAGGGCGATGCGCCGGAGATTGGGTTCGCGCCGATCAAGCGTGTGGACAAGCATGACTTCTTCTCCATGTGGGATAAGCAGCTGACGGTGCTGCACTGGCATAACGACGTGGTGGGCCTGCCCGCGGAAGGCCAGCTGCTGTCGCGTTCGTCTTCCACCAAGGTGCAGGCATTCCGACTGGGATCCGCGCTGGGCATGCAGTTCCATCTTGAGGTGTGCGGCTCGCTGCTGGACGAATGGCTGGATGAGCCGAGCATGGTCAAGGATCTCAAGGCCGCGGGTGGTTCCAAGTCCCAATTGCGCGAGCAGTTCGCCCAATACGACCAGCTACTGCATCCGCTCGCCGAGCAAGTGTTCTCCGGTTTTGCGGCCCGCTGCAACTCCTACGCTCAGACGCTGAACAAATAACGTTTGCGGGCCGCCGCTGGGCAAGCGTGGCGCTACATTGGTGAGTCATGCCGACTTATGACATTGGACTGGAACACGTTTCGCTCGCTTTCGCTACCAAAACCATCTTCACTGATGTGACGCAGGGTGTTTTTGAAGGCGACCGCATCGGCATCGTCGGCAAGAACGGCGACGGCAAATCCACGTTGCTGCACCTGTTCCGCGGTGCTCAGGAGCCGGATTCCGGCCGCGTGACAAAGCGTGGCGGACTCACGTTCGGCATGCTTGACCAGCGTGATCCCCTTGATGACAACGCCACCATTCGCGAAGCCGCACTTGAGGGGCGCGCCGACTACGAATGGGCGTCCGATAACACTTCCCGTGAAATCGTCGAGGCATTGCTCGGCGGCATGAGCCTGGATGCCAAGGTCGGCTCCTTGTCCGGCGGCCAGCGTCGCCGCGCCGATTTGGCCCGACTGCTGCTCAAGGATTGGGATATTCTTGCACTTGACGAGCCCACCAACCATCTCGACGTGGTCACTATCCACTGGCTTGCCGAACATTTGAAGAACCGCTGGTCCAAAGGCCAGGGCGCTCTGTTGCTCGTGACCCACGATCGCTGGTTCTTGGACGAGGTCTGCGAATCGATGTGGGAAGTCCACGATGGCGTGATCGAGCCGTTCGAGGGCGGCTATTCCGCATATATGCTGCAGCGCGTGGAACGCGATCGCCAAGCCGATGTGCGCGAAACCAAGCGCCGCAATCTGGCTCGCAAGGAGCTCGCATGGCTTTCCCGCGGTGCTCGTGCCCGCTCCACCAAGCAGAAGTTCCACGTCAAGGCCGCACGCGAATTGATTGCCGATGTGCCGCCGATGCGTAACACACTTGAACTGAAGCAAATGGCCACCTCCCGTCTCGGCAAACAGGTGGTCGATTTGGTCGACGTGACGCAGATTTTCGAAAAACCGCAGGGCATGGCCGATATCGACCCGGATGTGGCGGCGCTCTCCGCGTCCGCTTCCCGCGTGGATGTGGTCAACGCCATGTACGCCGAGCCGCAGCTGCATGGTTCCGTTGAGGTGGCGGTCACCGACATGACTGACCCGCGCCTGGTGGACGCCGGCGTGCCGGAAGCCGTCGAGTCCGCTGAGGAAGCGCGTAAGAAGGCCGAGGCTGAGAGCGGCAATCCGCAGCTTGCTGACGATCGCGAGGTTCGTCGCATGAACACGGGTGGTGAAACCATCGGCGGTGGCACTGCTGCAACGGATTCGGATGATGACACTGCTGCAGCCGGTGTCACCTCGGCTGCACGCAAGGTGACGGTTTCCGGCCGCGAGATTCTTGACGATGTGACTTGGCTGATTGGCCCGGGCGACCGCTTCGGCATCGTCGGTGCGAATGGTGCCGGCAAGTCCACGCTGCTTAAGTTGATTGATGGCACACTCACCCCGACCGCAGGCCATGTGAACATTGGCAAGACGGTGAAGTTCGCGGTGCTCTCGCAGCGCCTCGATGAGCTGGAGAAGCTCGGCAAGTACAAGATCAAGGAAGTGCTTTCCCGCTATAAGCCGAGCTACATTGTGGATGGCAAGGAAGTGACGCCGGGACAGTTGATGGAGCGTCTCGGCTTCGAATCCGCCCAGCTGATGACGCCGATCCGCGATCTCTCCGGTGGTCAGAAGCGCCGCATGCAACTGCTGCTGATTCTGCTTGACGAGCCGAACGTGCTCATCATGGACGAGCCCGGCAACGATCTGGACACCGATATGCTCGCCGTGATGGAAGACCTGCTCGATACTTGGCCGGGCACGTTGATTGTGGTCTCCCACGACCGGTACCTGCTGGAGCGCGTCACCGATCAGCAGTTCGCGCTGATTGGCGGCAAAGTACGTCACTTGCCCGGCGGCGTGCAGGACTACCTCGATATGGTTGAGGCTATTAAGAACGGCAAGGGATTGCCGGCTGACACGCCTGGCTTCGCGGGCACCGGTAGCAGCTCGGCGAAGTCTGGTAAGGGTAAGGCGGCCGCCGTCAACGCTGCCGCATCTCTCCCTCAGTCCGCTTCGCGGATAGCTCCCTCGTCAGAGGGAGCCAATAACGGTGAGGACTCCACCTCGAAGCTCACCGGCAAGGCCTTCCACGAGGCATCCAAGCGCGTGAATGCCATCGAACGTAAGCTCGCTAAGCTTGAAGAGCAGAAGGCCGATCTCGAGGCGCAGATGGCCGCCCATGACCCGAGCGACTACGAGGGTCTCAACAAGCTCAATGAACAACTCACCGCCGTCAATACTGAAAGCGATGATCTCGAAGCCGAATGGCTCGAACTCTCCGAACAATTGGAGTAGCGGGAGAAACCGTAACGTTCACAAGGCCTCGGCAGTTTGCCGGGGCCTCCCGCTATGCAAACTCCCACGGATTAATCAATTCCACGTCGGTACCTTCGAAGTCCTTGATATTGCGCGTGGCTATGGCCGCATCCCAGGAACAGGCAATTGCCGCAATCATGGCGTCTTGAATACTGGTAGGTGTGCCCCTGTGTTCGCGTTCGACAAGGATATGGGCATAATCCGCAGCTGCCTGAGTGTCAAATGCGAACGTTCTGTCCTCTAATGTCATAAGCGCCAGCTTGACGGTCGTATCTGTGTACTTTCGTCGTTTGCCTTCAGGCATGCGACATATTCCGGCCAACAACTCGGCGACGGTGATGGCGGTGGTTGCCAAATTGCTTGTATCTTGGTTCCTCAGCCAATTGGCAACGTGTTCGTCTGGCTGTTTCTTGATGATTTCGCTGATGACGTTGGTGTCCAGAATAATCATGGCCGATTCCTATTCAAAAGATACTGGCGGTCGGGAATCGGCGGAATTTCGCTCGGATAGTGGGAGTTCCCCCTTGTCGAGTCCCTCAAAATCCATGTTCTTCATGAATTCGCGGATCTCGTCATAGAAATTGGTCTTTCGCGTGATTTCATGCGCCACCGTGCCAGCCAGCCATTCTTCAAGAATGGATCGCACCTGAGATTCCATGGAGCGGTTGTTTTTCTCAGCCACTTCTTTGAGCTGCTGAATCTGCTCATCGGGTATTTTTCGGATGGTCAATGTTGCCATGATGCACCTCCTTGTTGCTGTCATAATGCTAGCATGAGGTGCTGTCGTTTTGCTTGCAGTACGGGTGATGAGGTATGCACGCATGAAAAAAGGCGGATATGCATCATGCGCATCCGCCTTTTGAGCTTGGACTGGGTCTTCCCGCAGTCGCCGAATCAGCGCCCGGTAACCTCGGAACCGACGACCTTTTCGCTCAGGGCGCGCGGGCCGCGGGTCACGGCTACGGCACCGGAGCGCACCAGCTCAATCACACCGTAATGCTCCAAAAGCCCCAGCAGGGCGTCGATCTTGCCTTCGGCACCGGTGGCCTCAATGGTCAGCGATTCCGGATTCACGTCCACCACGCGCACGCGGAACAGACGCACGATCTCCAGCACGTCGGAACGGTTGGATTCGTTGGCGGCCACCTTGATGAGCACCAGTTCGCGTTCCACGGTGGAGTTCGGGTCGAGTTCCACGATTTTGAGCACATGCAGCAGCTTGTTGAGCTGCTTGATGATCTGCTCCAGCGGCACGGCCTCCACGTCGGCGGTCACCGTGACGCGAGAGATGTCCGGACGCTCGGTGGGGGAGACGGACAGCGAGTTGATGTTGAACGCACGGCGGGCGAACAGGCCGGCGATACGCGCCAGCACGCCTGGGCGGTTCTCCACCAGCACGGACAGCGTATGACGCTGGGAACCAGGCTGGGATGCAGGATAGTTAGCCATGAGTGTTCTCCTCTCCTCAGTGCTCGCTCGCAGTGGCAGCGGCGGTCTCGTGCTCGAACACGCCGGTCGCATGCTCGTCCGGACCGGTTCCCGGAGCCGGGGTGCCGCCAGCCAGCGGCTTGATGCCGGGCTTGTACGTCACCTCGTCGTTGGGGGCGCCGGCGGCTACCATCGGCCACACCATCGCATCCTTCCACACGCGGAAGTCGATCAGCACCGGGCGGTCGTTGATCTGGTTCGCCTTTTCGATGGCGGCAATCGCCTCTTCCTCGGTGAACGCGCGGATACCCACGCAGCCGTATGCTTCGGCCAACTTGATGAAATCAGGCACTTCGAGCGGCGCATCGCCGTCGGCCAGTGCCGCCGCACCATCGGCACCGTGCGCTTCACCATCGAGCAGGTTGGTCTGCGAGTAGTGGTGCTCGTAGAACAGCGTCTGCCACTGACGGACCATGCCGTATACGGAGTTGTTCAGAATCGCGATCTTCACCGGAGCGTGGTCCAGGAACGCGGCGGCCAGCTCCTCAGAGGTCATCTGGAAGGAACCGTCACCATCGATCAGCCACACCGGCTTCTTGCCCTCGAATTCACGGGCCGAGCCCACGGATGCGCCGATGGCAGCCGGCAGACCGTAGCCCATCGTGCCGAGGCCTCCGGAGGAGATCCAAGCGTGCTGGTTCTCAAAATCGATGAACTGCGAAGCCCACATCTGGTGCTGGCCCACACCGGTCACCCAGATGGTGGACGGATCGGCCATCTCAGAGAGCTTCTTGATGACCCACTGCGGGGCCAGCGATCCGTCGGTCGGCTCATCCCACGTCATCGGGTATTCCTCGCGCCAGCCGTCGATCGCCTTCCACCAGGGGGCCAGATTCGGCTTGCCCTGAATGGCCTGCGTACGCTGAATCTCGGGAATCAAGTCGTCGAGCACGGTAGCCACATCGCCCACGATCGGCACGTCGGGCTGACGGTTCTTGCCGATTTCAGCCGGGTCGATGTCAATGTGAATCACGCGGGCGGTCGGTGCGAAGGCGTCGAGCTTGCCGGTCACGCGGTCGTCGAAACGTGCACCGATGGCCACAAGCAGGTCAGCGCGCTGCACGGCGCCGGTTGCGGCAATCGTACCGTGCATGCCTAGCATGCCGAGGTTCTTCGGGTCGGAGTCGGGAATGATGCCGCGTGCGGGCAGGGTCGTGACCACGGGAGCGCCGGTCAGGTCGGCCAGAGCCTTGACCTGTGCGCCGGCGTTGGAGCGGGCGGCGCCGCCACCCACATACAGCACCGGGCGGTACGACTGAGAGAACAGCTTCGCCGCGTCGGACAGCACACGGCCGTGCGCCTTGGTGGTGGGGTTGTAGCCGGGCAGAATCATGCGCTGCGGCCATGAGTAGTACATGTCGCCGGTCTGTGCGGTCTTGGTCAGATCCACGACCACCGGGCCGGGGCGGCCGGTGTTGGCGATGTAGTACGCCTCGGAAAGCACGCGAGGAATGTCCTGCGCGCGGGTCACGAGGAAGGAGTGCTTGGACACCGGGTAGGTGATGCCCACGATATCCGCCTCCTGGAAGGCATCAGTGCCGATGGCTTGCACGCCCACCTGACCGGTAATCACGACCATGGGCACGGAGTCCATGTTCGCGTCCGCAATGGCCGTGACCACGTTTGTGGCACCCGGGCCGGAAGTCACGATGCACACGCCCACCTTGCCAGTGGCCAGTGCGTAGCCTTCGGCGGCGTGGCCGGCGGCCTGCTCGTGGCGCATAAGCACGAAGCGGAACTTCGTGTTGTCTTTGATCTCGTGGTAGACGGGCAGAATCGCGCCGCCAGGAATGCCGAAGACGTCCTCGACGCCGAGGTCCTCCAGCGAACGAATCAGCGCCTGGGCGCCAGTCATCTTCTCGCCATCGACGATGGTCTGCTTATCGGGGGCCGTGTTGATTTTCGGTACACCGCTGAATGCCTGCAAAGGCGTGGGTAAAGCCATGATTCCTCTCACCTCATAGGTTTTGTCGCGAACCTGCCCGACCTTGGGATGGGGCCGGGTGCCCGCGTGTCTGATTCCAGTCGCTTCCCCGAGACTTGTGGCCCCGGCGCGACTCGTCGCTCATGTTGGTATTAGTCTATTCGCAAATCCGACAGCGGGCTTACTTAGTCCGCGTCTTGAACGAGTCCAGTGACTTCCAGCCCGCTTCGGCGGCCGCCAGCTGCGCCTTACGCTTGCTGGAGCCCTTACCGATGCCGATGATGTCGCCGTTCTCGCCCAATGAGACGCGCGCGGTGAAGATCTGCGCGTATTCCGGGCCGGAGACCTCCATATGGTAGACAGGCTCCTCCTTGCCGAGGCCGTGCGCCTTGACGGTCAGCGAGGTCTTCCAGTCAAGTGCCGGGCCCTCGGTGGCCACTTCGGCGAGCGTGTCGTCAATAAGCCGGTGAATCACCTTGCGTGCCTCGTCGATGCCGTGTTCCAGGAAGGTCGCGCCGATGAGCGATTCCACGATGTCGCATAGGATGGAGTTCTTCTCCGCGCCGCCCTGCTCGGCTTCTCCGTGACCCAGCAGAATGTAGGGGCCCACCTTGAGCTTGGTTTTGGCGATGGCGCTCAGCGCGTCTTCGGAGACGGCCTTGGCGCGCATCTTCGCGAGCTGGCCTTCGGTCATGTCGGGATGCAGCGTGAACAGCGTCTCGGTCGATACCAGTTCCAGCACGGCGTCGCCGAGGAATTCCAGCCGCTCATAGTTCGATGTGCCGGGGTGTTCGTGCGAGAACGAACGATGGGTGAGCGCCTGTATCAGCAGATCCGGGCTGATGGTGACGCCCAGCGCGGAGAACAGCTCTTCGCGCGGTTCAGGTTCAGTCATGTTTTTCTCCTTGTCCACCGTATCCGGCCGCACGCGCACGCCCTGAACGCATACGCGCAGTGTCCGGATGGCAATATGCGACAATATACGAAGACCCTGCCACCCGTCGATGGCAGGGTCTTCATTTCGCTATCGGCATTCGGCTGCGATCACTTGGTGTGAGCGGAGCGAATGGCTGCGCGGTACACGCGGCCGCGGTAGGAGCCGCAGCTCGGGCAGGCCACGTGAGCGAGCGTCGGAGCGCCGCATCGGTCGCATAGTCGAGTGCGCTCGAGCTGTCGTCAAGGATGAGTATCTGCGGCTTTTTTACAAGCGCTCGGGCGATCGTCAGACGCTGACGCTGACCTCCGGAGAAATTTCGACCGTTCTGCTCAACGATGCTGTCGAGACCGCCTGGCTTGCCTTCGACTATCTCGCGCGCCTGTGCTGTCTCGAGTGCCGCCCACAGCTGCTCGTCCGTTGCATTTTTATCGCCGAATTTCAGGTTGTCGCGAATAGTGCCGCTGAAGAGCATCGCCTTTTGCGGTACAACTCCTACGGCATCGGCGAGTGCGGCGCGCGAATAGCCGCGAACATCCTGTCCTCCTATCGTAATATTGCCGGTCGTCGCGTCATAAAATCGAGGAATAAGGTTGATAAGCGTCGTTTTTCCGCTTCCCGTACCGCCGATGATACCGACCGTCGAGCCGCTCAGGGCGCTGAAGCTGATACCGTCAAGGCTCGGCGCACCCGCACCGCGATAAGTAAACGAAACATTGTCAAATGTGACGCTGCCGTCTGTAAGAGAGCCGATGCTGTCGGGCACGTAAGTCATGCTCGGCTCGATCGCCATAACATCCGCAACTCTGCCTGCACAGGCGAGCGAACGGTTGAGCGTTATGATAAGCGACGCGAGCTTTATAAGCTCGACGATAATCTGGAGCATGTAGTTATACAGCGCAACGACCTCGCCCTGTGCGAGCGAGCCGAGCTCGACACGAACAGCGGCTTCTCTGATAAGAAAAACGGTCGCGAGATTGATCAGGACATATGTTACCGGATTTAGCAGTGCAGAGAGTCTGCCGACAAAGAGGTTAAGCGACGTAAGAGCTCGGTTGCTCTCATCGAATTCCTCGATCTCGCTCTCCTCGCGGCAGAATGCGCGGATAACACGTGCGCCGGTGAGATTTTCACGTGTCATGCGTGTTACACGGTCAAGCCCGGACTGCGCCTTTCCGAACAGCGGAATACTCGCCTTCATTATCAGAAATGTAATAGCGAATAGTACAGGCACGGTGAGGGCAAAGATCAGCGCGCAGCGCACATTGATGGTAAATGCCATCACCATCGCACCGATTACGACAAACGGACTTCTAAGTAACAGACGCAGTCCCATGTTAATTCCGTTCTGCACCTGGTTCACATCGTCCGTCAGTCTCGTGATCAGTGTGTCTGTTCCGAGCGTATCCAGTTCTGTAAATGACAATCCCTGGATATGGTCGAACATTGCCTGTCTGACGCTGGTCGCAAATCCAACACTTGCCTTTGCGGCAAAGAACTGTGCGGTAAAACTGCACAACAGTCCGACTGCTGCCATGAGCAGTAACACGAAAAACATTTCCACAATATATCCATGGTCATTCTTCGCAACGCCCACATCAATAATCTGAGCTACCACAACCGGAACCATAAGGTCGAACACGACTTCTAATAATTTGAATAGCGGTGCCAGAATACTCTCTCTGCGGTAAGGTCTCAGAAACTTCTCAAGACGCTTCATTTCTTTCACTCCATTCCTTTTTCCGATAACTAATAAGTCATCGTTATCTACTTATTATAATATCCCTTGACTGTTTTATTATAGTCCGTTATCATTGATATGAATAATATTGTTTTTATAGCTTTGCAATACAAAAAATATATAAGGCAGGTAATCCAACATGGAACTCAGACAGTTAGAATATTTCCGCGAGATCGCATCCACCGGCAGCATCAACGAAGCTGCAAGACACTTAAATATGTCCCAGCCTCCGCTCAGCTACCAGATCCGTCAGCTGGAAAATGAATTAAATGTAAAACTTTTCGACCGCACCAGCAAGGGCGTTACTCTTACTGAAGCCGGAAAGCTTCTCTACGACCGATCCGGTAATCTGCTGGAATACGCCAGATCTACCGAGCTCGAGGTCTCGAAAACCGGGAAAAAACGGATCCTGCGTATCGGTCTGACTCCCACAACTGTAGATACCATCATGCCTTATATTTCCCAGTTTTCGAAAAAAAATCCCGACGTGAACTTTGAAGTCCACGACGGGATCACTTATTCGCTTTATCAGTATCTTCTGGACGGGATCATCGATATCTCCGTTGCCAGAACACCACTGCGTCTTGACGAAGTGTCTTATATGGAATTGTGTTCTGAGCCGATGATTGCAGTATCAGCACCCAAAAATATGGTTTCAAAGACCGCTGACGTTACCACAGATACACCGCATAATTCTTCGAAACACAATGCGGTTTCTTCCTTAAAGCTCTCCGATCTTTTACATAGACCGCTGATCTTATACCGGAGATACGAAGAACTCATCATGAATACCTTTCATGCCCAGAATATGAATCCGGACATCTTCTGTGTCTGCGATGATCCCAGAGGTGCCATGCTGTGGGCGAAAGAAGATCTTGCAACTGCCATCTTTCCGCAGTCCATGGCCAGCTTGTGTGACGGACTTTGTATACAAGAATTGGATGAGCCTGATCTTATAACTAAGATACTTCTGATCTGGGCGAAGGGAAAGAAACCGGTGCCGCTGGTGCAGGAATTTCTGGATGTGTGTGGTGAGCATTAGCACATTAGAGCTTGCGGCTCACCCACCATATACCAATTATAAGATATACCGCCATCATTCCTAATATGGCAGATGTTGCAACCAGTTGATTCATATTTTCCAAAGCAACTACTAACAGCAGAAGTACAATTTCGCCACACCAATAGGACCAGATACATTTCCTTTTTCCGTAATCAGTAATCCAAGTTTTGGAATCCACGATCCAGAGTAAATTGATGAATATTCCAAAACCAATAGATACAATTAGAGAAGTGGCCGCTTCCGCTGACATATTTATCATTCCATTTTTTACAAATACAATACATAACACCAATAAATCATACGCCAATAACAATATGCCATTTCTTTTCAATGATTTGATACTTTTCTGCATATCCATCTCTCCTCTCCAAATAGAAATCTTAGATAAACCCATCTACTTCTTCCTGCAGATTTACTCCATAAGAGAATACATAGGCTAAACATAAAACAATAATTCCACAAATGAATCCTCTCACTTCAAAATTGATATCTTTCAGTCCATTCATTTTAATCAATACTCCGCAAATATAAACGACCACATTCTGAATCGTCGGCATTACTATACTGTAAATTCCTATTTTCTTTACTCTTTCTACATTTTCTGCTGTAAACGGTGTGCCCATTTCTGGTTGTTCCTTTGTGCCTTCCAGTGACTTCAGTATTTTATGAACGTTGCGAAAAATCAGGGCCAGTAATATAGATGTTGCTCCCAACAGCAGAAGCCACACGGATACCAGATGCATCCGCATATTTCCCTTTGCATCAATCAGTGTAAAGAACATCCCGT
>ERZ824480.3147-NODE-3147-length-11542-cov-2.930704_pt1 | contig 11542 bp, 7 predicted proteins | sample MGYA00519861_ERZ824480 | MGnify/ENA primary metagenome ERZ824480 (study PRJEB31778, sample SAMEA3449152) | human gut metagenome | biome: human gut; feature: human-associated habitat; material: faeces | place: United Kingdom | collected 2010/2012 ...
GGCATTCAATAGTTTCAAAGCCATCGGCGGCGAGAACGGCAACGCTGGGCATACGGGTTCCTTTCAAAAAGCGGCATACAATTAGCCGTCTTATACCCCGAAGACCCCCGCTTGCCACGCACCATTCCCCAATGATTTTGATCCCCGCCCCAGAAAATCATGCAGGGTGGATGGGTGTTGCGCACTAGGAGGGGCTTGCGGCGCGGCGATAAAATCTCGGCATCCGTCATCTTTCGCAACATGAGGAGCTGATGTGCGATGATTAGTGTATTCGACCTTCTCGTTTTGCTAGTTGTGTTTGGTGGTATCGCGGCTGTCGCCTTTGCTGTTATCTTGAACAAGGAATCGTCGAACAAGCCTCAGCCTCCGCAGTCCAATCCGTACCAGCAAATGCCTCCCGTGCAGCAGATTCCGCCGACACAGCAGACGCCGACCGCGATCGATGATGCTCAGCCAGTTGAGCCTACTTATTTCTGTGCCCAGTGCGGGTCAAAGCTGGAGACAAATGCCTCCTTCTGCCAAAACTGCGGCGCTCCCGTCAACCACCAGTGATTTTTCTGGGACGGGGATTAAATAATCATTCGAATTTCGATGGTTATTTAATCCCCGTCCCATTTTTATCAGGCGTTACCGACTTCTTTGCGCGCTGGGAATTGTTGCGCAACACATTCCGATTTTTCGGGCTTACCGTAGCCTCAGGTCATATTTACCTCTCGACTGAAAGGGGCAACCATGCCAAGAACAAGAAAAATGAAATGGGGGGTGTTCCTATAGTTTTGTCAACTGGGAAATGCTCTCCGTGCGACCGAATCGCGGCATGCTGACGCCAAGCCATTAGGCCGGTGGGCTTCAGTCTGCTCGGTGCGTTTCGGCTAGGCTGCGTAAGGCACCCTGTCTCGCATGACCGCGTAGATGACCTTCAGTCTCTTTCGCGCCAGCGCCTTGAGCGCCTTGCCGTGCGACATGCCCCGCTCCCGGCACCTGGTGTAGTAGTCGCCCCATCTCCCCTCTGTCCGGGTAAGGCAGTTACATGAGAATATGAGCAGGTTCTTCAGCCTCTTGTTGCCTTGGCGCGATGCCGTCACCGAGGAGATCGAGGTTCCCGACTGGCGGTTGCGCGGCGCCAGGCCGCAGTACGACGCGAGCCTGTCGTGACTGGGGAAGTCTTCGATGTCGATGGAGATCGCAAGCTCGGAAGCGGTTTTGGGCCCGATGCCCGGTACCGTCAGGAGGCATCGGTAGGTATCGTCGCCCTCGAGCAGGGCGGAGATCTCCGCCGTGATCGCCTCGATCTCCGCCGAGTTCTCGGATATCCTGCGCGCGAGCAGTTTCACCGCCCGGTCCTCGGCGGCGACGACCGACGCATCCGGCCTTGTCGAGGAGGTTGTCGAGCGGACGAGGGCCTCGATCTTACCGCGCGCCGCCCCACGCGTGAGCGCCGCCGCCCTGCGGGGCCCGGCGTCGGCTACCGACCAGGCCCCGCCGAGGGATGCCATGAGCCTCAGCTGGGGCCCGTCGGACAGGTCGACCAGCGCCTCGAAGGCGGGGCACGATTCCAGCAGGATGCTGCGCAGCCGGTTCTTATTCCTAGTGTTCTCGCAGGTCAGGAAGTTCCTCTGGGCGGCCAGCGCCCTCGCCGCCGCAATCGTCGGACCTGGGTCTCCGACCGGCAGGAGCGCGTCGGGGATGCCAAGCGCCGTCTTCGCGATGACCATCGCGTCTCGCTCGTCGGTCTTGGCGTCGCCGGCGAAGAGCCTGGCGGCCCCGTGCGCCGCGAGTCCCGGCAGGTACGCCGCCGACATCCCGGCCGCCCTGGCGCGGGCGAGCGCGAGGGCGCCTATGTTGCGCGACTGGTCGACGACCACGAGCGCATCGGGGAAGCGGCCGAACAGCGAGTCCAGGTCGTCCTCCCTGTTCGCGACGGGGGTGCTCAACAGCACCTCGCCATCTCGAGTCGCGACGCATGCCCAGTGGGACGATTTCCCGACATCGAGCCCGATGACGGCTTCCGGCATTCTAATTGGTGCCACGGTGGTATCCTCCAATCGGTAGGCCGATCGGAACCCCTCCCCGCGACACCCACATTACCTGGCCGTGGCGCTTGCGCCCGGCAGTTTCCTATCAGTCGTCCGGAGCGGCGAGCGCCCCCGGTGGCAACACCCCCCGGGCCCTCTACGGGGCAGGGGCAGACGGCCATCCGGAGGCGCCCGATCGGCGGCCCCTCGGGGCTTGCCCGTATCGTAGGCAATGCGCCGAATGCTCGCCATCGAAATTTATCGATGGCCTATTTCAGACTGTAATGGGTAGTTCTGTAGAGAATACCGTTGCCGCCGGTAACCAAGCGGTCGTAAAGACGGCTGCCCAGCTGGCCGAGGAGTCGGCAAAGCAGCTCAAGGACGCTCAGGCCGCCTACGATGCCGCCCAGAAGAAGGCCGACGCGGCGGGCCAGTCTCAAAAGCAGGCGCAGCAGCAAAAGGATCAGGCCTCACAGGCTGTGAGCGACAACGAAATCGAGCAGAACGCAGCAGAAGTCGCCGCGCTCCAGGAGAAGATTGACGAGCTCAAAGCCGCCGTCGAAAAGACCGAGCAGCAGCAGAAGAAGCTGGGCGACCTGAACGATCAGCTCGATCAAGCCAACAAGAGTGTCGAGGATAAGACCCAGGCGCTCAAGGACGCCAAGGCAAAGCAGGATGAGGCCAAGAAGGCCCTCGATGATGCCCAGGCCAAGCTCGAGGCCATGGGTATGGACGAGTACGAGGCCGCCAAGAAGGCCGTCGAGGACGCACAGGCAAAGCTCGATGACGCCAATAAGGCCGTTGCTACTGCACAGGCCAATCTGGACCAGGCCAAGGCTGCCGAGGCTAGCGCCCAGCAGGAAAAGAAGGACACTGAGGCCGCTCTGACGACTGCCCAGGCCAAGAAGCAGGAGACTGCCGCTGCGCTCGCAGCCGCAACCACCGCGCGCGATAACGCCCAGCAGAAGTTCAACCAGGCGCAGGCCGCGCTCGATGCTGCCGTCTCGGGTACGGGTGTCGACCTGAGTGCGCTTGAGGCCGCCAAGATCGCTGCTGCTGGTGAGCTCAAGACCGCGCAGGCGGAGCTCAATGCCGCGACGGATGCCGACGCTACCGCCCAGGCGAACCTGCAGGCGGCCCAGAATACCGCCACCGCCGCGCAGGAGAAGGCCAACGCCGCCAACGCTGCCGTGGCATCTGCCCAGTCTGCATACGATGCGGCAAACAAGGAGTACAAGGACGCGGCCAATAAGCGTGACGCCGCGAAGACGGCATACGAGCAGGCCCAGCAGACCGAGGCCGACAAGAAGGCGGAGTACGACCGTCTCGTCGAGATCCGTCAGCAGAAGCACAACGAGTTCAATCAGGCTCGTGCTGAAGTAACCGATGCGAAAAATGCATACGATGCCGCAACCGCCGAGGTCGAGAAGCTTAACCAGCAGATTGCCGACCTCAAGTCGAACATGACCGTAGACCAGAATGTAATCAGCCAGGGCATGTTCGGCTTCATGAACTACATCATCGGCGGCAGCCAGTTCACAGCCACGCAGAAAAAGAACGCCCAGGATGCCGTATCGACGTTGACCGGTGCCGATGACAAGGCCGAATGGTATGACCAGTACGTCGATCAGGACATGTCTCGCGACACCAACCCGCTTTCCCTGGAGCAGATGCGCAACGCCCTGACATATCTCGACACCCAGAACAACCTTCGCAAGGCGAACGGCCAGTCGGCGCTCAGCGTCAGCCTCCGCATGACTGTGGCAGCTGCCCTCAATACATCATATTCATCGAACATCTGGGGACACTCGAACTGCTACTTCGACAACGGTGAAAACCTTGCCGGCGGAGGCGGCGCATATACCGGCGGCGAGACCGAGGATACACTCGGCTGGCCATACACCGGTCTCTATACTCAGGAAAAGGAGAAATTCGATAAGTACGTCGAGCAGTATGGCGACGATCTCGGCAGCCATCGATACGACGCCTACTACATCTACCAGAACTATGCCAGTATCTCCCGTGAGTGCGGGCATTATCTCAACATTATCGATTCCTCTACGAGGGCAATCGGCATTGCAACCGGTAGCGGTAAGAACACCGATTCCGAGGTAACCATCTTCGATTACAGCGATGATGACACTCAGGCCGATTTCACTGTCTCCGAGTTCAAGAAGCTCCTCAACGATTACATCGATTCCGCCTACAACGCAGGCGGCACGCAGGAGCAGAAGGAGCAGCTGAAGCAGCTACAGAATAAGCTGGCGGAGGCGCAGAAGAACTTCGGGACTGCCGGAACGGCTTATTCTGACGCATTGGATAAGCAAGAAAGCTCTCGCGACGCCTATACCGCGGCCGACACGAACGTGAACACCGCCAAGGGTGAGTACGAGAAGGCCAAGTCCGGCACCGCCGCCGCGAAGACGGCATACGACGCCGCGAAGGACGCACTCGGCGGAATCGACATCGAGTCCCTCAAGCAGAACCTCGATGCCGCCAAGGGCGAGGCCGCTACTGCCCAGGCAGCTCTCGATAAGGCAAACGCCACGCTTGCTGACAGCAAGACGAAGGCAGCCGAGGCCGCTGCTCACAAGGCGAAGGCTCGCAGCGCCCGCGATGCCGCCAAGGCAAAGTCCGAACAGGCCAACGAGGCGTATGACAACGCTACCGCTTCGGTCAAGGACCTTGCCGCCAAGTGCGATGCCGCCAAGACGGATCTTGCGAACAAGCAGGGCTCGCTTGACGAGGCAAAGAAGGCCGACGATGCCGCCCAGGCTGGTGTAGACAAGGCCCAGGCCGCAGATGTCCAGGCCGCGATTGCTCTTTCGGACGCCAAGCAGGCGGTTGCCGCCAAGGCGCAGGCCCTGTCCGACGCGCAGGCCAAGGCCAAGGCTGCCGAGGGCGAACTGGCCGGCGCAAACAAGGCCTTCGAGCGCTTCGCTGGAGCCCAGAAGGCGGTCGACGACGCCAAGGCCGCCTATGACGCCGCCGTCGCCGGTGTCGCCGATGCCCAGAAGCAGCTCGAGGCCGCCAACGAAGCCGTCGTCGATGCGACCTTCGAGATCGTCGAGGCCAAGGCCGAGCTTGCCAACGACGAGGCGCTCAAGGCCGATCTTGAGGCTGTCGACCACAAGGCATCCCTTGCCGCGGGCACGACGGGCAACGAGAAGCTGGTCAAGCTGAACGCTGCCTACGCTCGCTATAAGGCCCCCGTCGATGCCGCCGCTGGCCTCAAGGCTGCTCTGAGCGATGCCGATGCCAAGCTGTCCGATGCCAACGACGCCTATGCCGCCGCGCTTGCCGAGCTCGGAGATGCCAAGGATGCCCTGGCTGCCGCTCAGGCCGAGTACGACAAGTATCATCCCAAGGCTGAGCCGCAGGCCAAGCCTCAGGTTGCGCAGGCTGCTGCAAAGGCCCCCGTTGCCAAGAAACAGGCTGCGCCTGCCGCGCTCGCCCAGACTGGCGACAATTCCGCGCTTGCGGGCGAGGTGTTCGTCATCGGCGGTGTGACGCTCGTGGCAGCGGGCGTGACGCTGGGCGATCGTCGTCGCAAGCACATGTAGTGATTCGGGCGTAGATTCTGCAACGAATTTCGATTCATAGCAGGAACGCTTCGATAGCTTAACCGATAAGGCCGGCGCGCTGTTAAACGCAGCGCGCCGGCCTTTCTTTGTTTCGATATCAAAAAGCCCGGTCGGTAGCCGCGAAAGCTACCGACCGGGCAAATCGTAGGCAATATGGTTGCTGTCGAGCAGCTGCTCAGCTTAGCCCAGCAGGCTTAAGCCCACGGAGACAAACGCTAGGATAACGCCGACGATGGACTCGCCGCCGAGCAGGCCGCTGGCGACAACCAGGCCCTGTTCCTGGAAGGCGGCGTCCTTGGCAGCCCTCTCCTCGTCAGAAAGACCAGCGGTGGCGTCGCGGTGGGCGGACCACTTGTCGTAGGCGAGCTTGACGCAGGAGCCCAGGAATGCCGTGAGTGACATGTAGAACGGCAGGTACACGCCCAGGCCGATCATCATGGCCGGAATGCCGAGCCAGTACATGACGATGCCGGCGATAAAGCCGCCAACGAACCACGGCACGCTCGGGATGCCCGAGACCATGGTGGCGACGACGCTTGCCTGCGCGGCGACAAAGCTCTTGTCGGGGCCAAAGGCGTCCGGGCCATAGGCGGTGACGAGCGCGACCATGACGGCGGCGGCGACCAGGGCGCCCACGATGCCGCCAATGGCTTGGCCGATCCACTGCGCACGTGGGTTGGTGCCCAGCACGGCACCGGCCTTAAAGTCGTTCATGACGTCGCCCGCAAGGCCGCACGCCACGGCTACGATGCCAGCGATAAAGAACAGCTTGACCTGAGCGATCTGAGCGAAGGCAGCCACGATGAGCATAACGATGAGGCCAAAGATTTCCATGGGGTCGATGCCCGTCTGGCCGCAGCTCTGTGCGCTCATGATGGTGGTGACAAAGGTGAACAGCGTCACGATGACGGCCGGAACGGGGCCAAGGTCAAGCACGATGGCGATGATCACGGCGATGGCGGCAGCGCCCAGGCCGATGATACCGGCGTCGAGTTTAAGGGAGCCCGAGATGAGCGACTGCTCGTCGGTGTCGGTGGAGCTGTCGGCGGCGAGGCCACGGACGATGCCGGCGACCTGCGGCAGGATGTCCTTGAGGACGACGGCGACGCCAAAGCCCATCATGAGGCCCATGCCCAGGGACTTGACGATGCCCTGCGCAGTCACAACGTCGAACAGACCGGCAGCGGTGCCACCCACGATGATGCCAAAGTTGCCCAGCAGCGCGCCGGCAAACCAGAAGGCGACGGGGGCGAAGCCCACGAGGAAGCCGACGGAGAGCAGCATGGGCGAGTTGTAGATGCCAAAGGTCACGCCGGGGATGTTGAGCGTGCACAGCATGCTGGGCACCACGCCCAGGGCGTCGCGCAGCACGCTGTAGATGCCTGCGATGGCCATGGAACCAAAGAGCTGCTTGCCGGTTTTGCCGCCGGCCTCGGTCGCGCGCAGGGTCTGAGCTGCGGCGTTGCCGGTGGGGAACTCAAGCTCGGCGTCCACGATAAAGTGACGGTGGATGAGCGCGGTGGCCAGCAGGCCCAGGATGGTGCCGGCGAGTGCCACGATAAACATGTCGAGCCAGCTGATCTGGTCGGCATAGCCCAGCATCCAGGCGCCCGGGATGGTAAACGCCAGGCCGCCGGCGACCATGGCGCCCGCGGACATGATGGTGTGGGTGACGTTGGCCTCGTTGAGGCTGGCATTGCCCATGAGCTTAAGGAAGAACAGCGAGATGACGGCAGCGAAGACGATCGGCCAGGGGAGTGCGCCCATCTTGAGGGCGGTGTAGGCCGAGCTTGCCGTGATGATTACGCAGCCAAGGACGCCGATGACGACGCCACGCAGCGTGAGTTGCCCGCGCATCGAAGCGCGGTTCGAGGGATTGCTCATATAAAACTCCTTTGCGTATATCCGCTTCCCCCGGGAGCGCCGTTACGGATACGGCGCGGGAAGTCGGGTTACCAAGGGCCGCCGCGTGAGCTCGCGCGCGACCGCGCACCAGTATAGCCGCAAGCTAGTCATTTTGGGATGACTGGTTTAGGTAGGCGATATACTGCTGGGCAGACGAAAGGAGCGCCGACGATGCTTAATGGGTGCGCATATATATTGACGGTCGACGTGGGCAACACGTTCATTCGCTTTGGCCTGTTTGCCGAGGATTCTGCCGCGGCGCAGGAATGCCCGCTTGCGACGTGCGAGATCACGACGCCGTCGAGCATCACAGCAGACGAGGCGCGCATGAGGCTCGCGCAGGTCATGGCCGCGCTGGCGGCCGATGCGGGCATGCTCGGCGCGCTCGTGCCCACGGCGGCCGTGCTGAGCTGCGTGGTGCCGGCGCTCGAGCGCCCGTGGAAGGTGGCGCTTTCCCGTACCTGCACGGGACGCGTGCTCACGGTGGGACCGGGACTTAAGACTGGCATGCCCGTCCACTACGACGACCCGGCCGAGATCGGCCCCGACCGCATTGCCGACGCCGTGGCGGCCCGTGCCGTCTACGGCTCTCCGTGCATCGTGATCGACCTGGGCACGACGACCAATATTGAGGTCATCGACGCGTGCGGTACCTTTGTGGGCGGCGTTATCGCGCCGGGTCTGGCGCTCGGCGCCCGCTCGCTTTCGGCGGCAGCAGCGCGCCTACCCCAGGTTGAGCCCTCGGCACCGACGCACGTCATCGGCCGCAACACGCGCGAGGCCATGCGCTCGGGCGTGGTTCTGGGCGAGGTGGCCCGCATCGACGGCATGCTCGACATGGTGCTCGCCGAGATGCGCGCGACCAAGGCCGCGGGGGAGGGCGATGTGCCCATCGTCATTACCGGCGACGATGCCGAGGCGCTTGCGGCTCTGGTCGGCCATAGCCTGACGGTCGACGATGCGCTGACGTTGCGGGGTCTCGCCGAGCTCTACCACATCAACCAAAAGCCCCGACGCGCGTAGGACGGGGGCTGGTGGGATAAGCGCCCCTACCTTTCACCTGCTACAATGGGTCAAACTATTGCGATTTCGGAGGTGTCTGCCATGTCGGACGATCTTCATCAAACCGCGTCGGGCAAGCGCCGCGACGTTATTAGCTGGGATGAGTTCTTTATGAGCGTGGCCATCGCCGCGCAGCGCCGCAGTAAGGACCCCAACACGCAGGTGGGCGCGTGCATCGCCAACACCAACCACCGCATCCTTTCGGTGGGCTACAACGGTACGCCCTCGGCACTCAACGATGACTTTTTCCCGTGGGGCACGAGCGACGACCCGTTGCAGGATAAGCACAACTACGTGGTGCATGCCGAGGCCAACGCCGTGCTCAACTACCGCGGCTCGCTCAAAGACCTTGAGGGTTCCACGGTCTACGTCACGCTGTTCCCGTGCCACGACTGCGCCAAGATCCTGGCGCAGGTGGGCGTGGGCGAGGTCGTCTACCTGGACAACAAGTATGCCGATACCGACGACGGCCGTATCAGCCGCCGCATTCTCGACTCCTGTGGCATCAGCTACCGCCAGGTCATCGTCGATGTCCAGATTGGTACCGGGGGACAGGCTCGACAGTAATATGCGTTGTCGCTATCTGACGACGAACGCAGCTCAAAGAGCCCCGTCCCAAATTGACTACTCGTGAAAGTCGCGTCTGCGCGCATGGACGGCTCGTGAGCGGGTACATGGCTGTAGTAACATAGCTTCTGTCCGCGGGCGTGCCCGCGTTATTGTGAGAAAGGAGCCCCTGTGGCTGTTAACGAAGAGCTGCTTAAGAAGGTTCTTGAAGAGATTCGCCCCAACCTGCAGGCCGACGGCGGCGATATGGAGTATGTGGGCGTCGACGACGAGGGTGTCGTCAAACTGGAGCTGCAGGGCGCTTGCGCCGGCTGCCCCATGAGCTCGCTGACCTTGTCTATGGGCATCGAGCGTATCCTGAAGGAGCACGTGCCCGGCGTTACCCGCGTCGAGCAGGTCAATGCTTCCGGCGAGGCCGAGGACCTGTACGACGAGTACGCGCCGTTCTAAGATGCGAAAGCTGCGGACGGCATACTCCGCATAGACGTTACGCCCAAATATGCGGCTGCGAGCGCAAGGCCCGCGGCCGCATTTGTATGTAGGGAGTAGGAGGGTCGACATGCTCAACGACTTCTACCATATGCTTGATCCCGTCGCGATTTCGGCGGGCCCCATCACCATCTACTGGTATGGTCTGGCCTATGTGGTCGGCGCCCTGCTCACGGCGGTCGTCATGTACCGCACGCAGCGTCGCTGGGGCTTTAACATCACGATTGACGACCTGACGAGTGTCGTGGTCGGCGTGGTCTTTGGCCTTATCATTGGCGCCCGCCTGTTCTACGTCATCTTTTACGGCGACGGCTACTACTGGGCGCACCCGCTCGAGATCTTTGCCACCAACGAGGGCGGCATGAGCTTCCATGGCGGTTTGGTGGGCGGCATCATCGGCGGCATCATTGTGTGCCGCATGTATAAGCTCGATGCATGGACTTTGGCAGACCTTGCCGTCATAGGCGCGCCGCTGGCCTTGTGCCTGGGCCGTTGTGCCAACTTTGTCAACGGTGAGCTGTGGGGCAAGCCGACCGATCTGCCCTGGGGCGTGGTCTTCGGTGGCACCGCGGGCGATATGCCGCGTCACCCCTCCCAGCTTTATGAGGCATTCCTCGAGGGTATTGTGCTCTTTTGCATTCTGCAGGTGCTCAGCCGCAAAAAGCCGCTACTGCCCCAAGGCACGTTTATGGGCGTGTTTGTGATGGGTTACGGCATCGTCCGCTTCCTCATTGAGTTTGTGCGCGTGCCCGATGCCCAGCTGGGTTATCTGCTGGGTGGCGTTATCACCATGGGCCAGTTGCTGAGTTTGCCGCTCGTGATCGCGGGCCTGGCGCTCATCATCTTTGCTCGTCGCCGCAACCAGCCCCAGCGCGTCTACCTGGACGCCTAACCACCAAAACCACCACAAAGGGGACAGGAACCTTTGTGGTGGTTCGCTGGGCAACGATGACAGAACCGTAACGTTTCCCCAGATAAAACCTGCCAAAATAAACCTGTCCCTTTTTGGCAGGTTTCTAGAAAGGCTTTCGGACTGTGAAGGATTCCGACCTCTCCACAACGGCTGCGCGCGACGCTGCCCGCATCGTCTGGTTTAAGCGCTACCCCGCCAAGCAGACGCTCATCGCATTTTTGCTCGCGCTGTTGGCGACCACGGCGTTTTCCATCGATCCCGCCCCGGTGTCGAGCAACGCAGTCTTGGCGATTGACCCCAAAGCCTCGGGCATGCTGTACGTGTGCTACGAGGTGCTCCTTTCGTTTGCCGGCCATACCGACGCGGTCATGCTGCTTGCACTTGCCTGCCTGCTCACCTTGCCGTTTCGCTACGTGTTCTTTGGCCGTGGCGACACCTGGCGTCCCTCGATCATTCTGCCGTCGCTGTTCTTCGCCATCTGCATGGTGTTCGGCCGCAGCTACGATCTCACCGACTCGGCCGAGATTGTCCTTGGCGACAAAGCCCGCATCATCTGCGCCTGGATTGGCGGCGCGGGCTGGATGCTCTTGGCGGTCGTTGCCTTCTACCTTGCCTTTGAGTGTCTAGATTGGCTGAGCTCTCGGCGCATTCCGTTTTCCGAGGCGCACTTTGGCCGCGTATGGCGTGTGACTCACGCCGTGCTCTCGGTCCATCCTTTTGCCGGGCCCTTCCTGGTGCTTATGATCGCCTGGGCGCCCACGCTCATCGCTTCGCTGCCTGGCCTTTTTATGGGAGATACGGGCGCGCAGATTCGCCAGTGGTTCAACTATCCCAACGGCACGAGCGACTACCTGCGCCTACTCAACCCCAACGTGCTGCTCAACGGGCATCATCCCGTAGTGCACACGGCCATTATCGGCTCGTGCGTTCAGCTGGGGCTTTCGCTGTTCAACAGCGCTAACGCGGGCCTCATCATCTACACCTGTGCTCAATTTGTCATCACGGCC
>ERZ824480.3153-NODE-3153-length-11531-cov-3.694231_pt1 | contig 11531 bp, 14 predicted proteins | sample MGYA00519861_ERZ824480 | MGnify/ENA primary metagenome ERZ824480 (study PRJEB31778, sample SAMEA3449152) | human gut metagenome | biome: human gut; feature: human-associated habitat; material: faeces | place: United Kingdom | collected 2010/2012 ...
AAACACTCAATGCAGCATCTATATTAACTAAGGTATCAATTTTTATATTGATTTTCCCCCTTTCAATTTTAGAAAGATGTTTGTCTGATATGTTAGATAATTCGGCTAATTTTTCTTGTGTAAAGCCCCGCATTTCTCTATAATTACGAATGTTATTACCTAATTTTTCGTAATCCATAATTGTAGTATCACTCCTAACATAATTATACTAGTGTTTGACTGTTTTTTTAACCGCTTAAATGCTCATTTTAGTAATCACGCAGGACAACACTACCTACATAAAACAAAAAGAGGGCTACACGCATTTTTGGTGTAGCCCTAATAAAGTTCTTGAAATTCTTATGGGAAATACGGATTAGGCTTAAAGAGCAGTATAATCAAATCAACTAAAACTCCGAATCCAAAGAACCCAAATGTAAGCAAATATACAATTCCTAATAATATTCTGCCTTCGTAAAATTTGTGTATTCCGAGGTAACCCAAGAATAAACATAAGAAAAATGAAATCCACTTATTCTTTGCCATTCATACTCCTCCTCACATTTTTATAGTAATAAATCTATATACGATGGTGCAAGCAACAATTATACCAACTGCATATTTGCTTAAACCTTTCTTTGTATTTATGAAGTTCACTACTATCTCCTTGTATTTTTGCTCTATATTCCAATTTTCTTTGGTATTTGCTATTATACCACAATATCGTTGTATTATCAAGAGGTTTATATAATATTTTTGTATTTTCTCTTGACAATTCCAAAGAAATGCGATAAAATGTATCCATCATACCGTGAGGAGGTATATGGTATGGATACCATCGGTTCTCGTATCAAGGATTACCGCTTATTAAAAGGAATGACTCAGCAGGACATTGCCGATGCTCTCGGCGAAAGTTCGGGCAGAGTTATCTATAACTGGGAGAAAGGTATCGGTCGTCCCGATTGCGATAAGCTCGCACGTCTTTGCGACTTGCTTGGTGTATCCGCTGACGAGCTGATCGGATGCAAGTCCATGGCACAGCGCCCTACCGCTACCGAGTGGACAACGTTACAAAAATACCGCGCCCTTGACGAGCATGGTAAAGAGGTTGTTGATTATTTGATCGACAGTGAATACAAACGCGTGACGGCGCTGACGAGAAAACCCAAGCCTCGTATGTTGAAGATGTCTTGGTTCGCTCAACCTGCTTCCGCAGGTACGGGTAATATCCTCGACAGCGATCTGGCGGAGGAACTCTATGTTCCCGAAAGCGCAGAAGCAGAACAGGCAGATTTCGTTATCTCGGTTGGCGGTGACAGCATGGAGCCCACCTATCACGACGGCGACAAGGTTTTCGTTGAGAAGTGTGATGCTGTCGACATTGGCGAGGTTGGTATTTTCGTTGTCAACGGTGACGTTTACATCAAGGAACTTGGCAACAAGTGCTTGATCTCGCATAGCGAAAAATATAAACCCATTCGCATTGGTGAAAACGATAGCGTTTACTGCTGCGGTAGGGTTATTGGGATAGTAGCAGAATAAAAAATTGAGGGTTGAACAATAGTCTTGTGTTCAGCCCTCAATTTATTTATAACGTATAACCTCGATAATAAGTAGTTTTCACTTTTTTGTTTTAAACAAACGAAATCAGATCAGGTCAAATTCGTTCCGAAGCGTTTGATCTTTCTCGTCGTTGTCTTTTCAAGAGCTACCTTCAGCACCTCTACAATACGGATATGCTTATAGCTTGGAATCTTGCTGTTTACATAATCAACGAATTTTTTGATTGCGCTTTCCTTTTCTTCGTCAGACGGCTCGTGACCGAATTTCTCTCGCAGGACGTCAATGTTCGGGAAGATCTTTGCCTTGACCTGTGTTTTGCCGCCCGTATGATCGGCTACCGCGATAACATCACCGATCTCGGAGAATTCGGAAAGGCGTATTTCAAGCTCCTCGGGATAGATGTTTTTGCCGTTCTCGGTAACAATGATATTCTTTCTCCGTCCAGTGATGTAGAGCGCACCGTCGGGATCCATTCTGCCGAGGTCTCCCGTACAGAACCATCCGTCACAGAACACCGCCTTGGTTGCTTCTTCATCCTGATAATAGCCGAGCATAACGTTATCGCCCTTGGCAAGTATCTCTCCCACACCCTCGCTGTTCGGATCGTCTATCGATACTTGCAAAAATGGGCATCTCGGGGGTAGAATCCAATCTCGGAACGGCTATAAGAACGGGTGTTGTTCTGATTATGGCTTGGGTGATCGTTTTTGCGAGAGGAAAGCAAGCACAGCTCAAGAGCATTGATAAAAAAGAGCTTTTGTTTATCGGGCTTTCGGGTATTGCGACGGGAGCATCTTGGCTTTGCTATTATTATGCCATCCAGAACGGAGAGGTCAGTGTTGTCGTTCCCGTTGACAAGCTCAGCATCATCGTAACCGTCATTTTTTCATACTTTGTCTTTAAGGAGAAGCTCTCAAAAAAGGCTTTTGCTGGAATTTGCCTGATGGTGGTTGGAACACTGCTGATGGTGTTTTTTAAGTAATAAATCTTGACAAATTCGCAGAATTGTGATATGATTATTATGTATAACTGGCAAATAAAAACAATTTCAGAATAAACAATTAGGAATAAAGGAGAACTGAAATGGCAGAGCATTTACCACTATCTGTTCGGGTGCCGATTGAAGCGGATAACCCAAGTATTTGCCGCAAAGAAGATCTTTGCATCAAGTGCGGACAATGCCGTGAGGTCTGCACGAATGAAATCGGTGTTCACGGTACATATTCCTTCGAGCAAACCGAAGGAAAGGCGATCTGTATCCACTGTGGACAGTGCGCAAACGTCTGTCCTACCGCCAGCATTACCGAGGTCTATGAATACCCGGACGTGAAGGCGGCTATCGCAGATCCCGATAAGATCGTTATCGTCAGTACTTCTCCCTCTGTGCGCGTTGCTCTCGGTGAAGAGTTTGGAATGGCAAAAGGAAGCTTCGTGCAGGGTAAAATGATCGCCCTTATGCGTGCTCTCGGTGCCGATTACGTTCTGGACACCAACTTCGCAGCAGATCTCACCATTGTTGAGGAAGCAAGCGAGCTTGTTCGTCGCATTACGACAGGAGATAAGCCCCTGCCTCAGTTTACAAGCTGCTGCCCTGCGTGGGTGAAGTTTGCTGAAACCTATTATCCAGATATGCTCCCGCACGTATCAACTGCCAAGAGCCCCATCGGTATGCAAGGTCCTACCATTAAGACCTACTTCGCACAGAAGATGGGTATTGATCCGAAGAAGATCGTTAACGTAGCACTTACCCCCTGTACTGCGAAGAAATTCGAGATCCGACGCGAGGAAATGAACGCCGCAGGCAAGAAGCTCGGTATCCCCGAAATGCGCGATATGGACTACGTTGTTACAACTCGCGAGCTTGCTCTTTGGGCAAAGGAAGCGAAGATCGACTTTGCTTCGCTTGAGGATAGCGATTACGACCGCTTTATGGGTGAAGCATCGGGTGCAGGCGTGATCTTCGGTAACACCGGAGGTGTTATGGAGGCAGCTCTTCGTACTGCATACTCTTATATCACGGGTGAGGTCCCTCCGAGCGCGCTTCTTGACCTTAAGCCCGTTCGCGGATACGAGGGCATCAGAGAAGCAAGCCTTGACGTCAAGGGAACCACTGTAAACGTAGCTGTTGTTTATGGTACGGCAAACGCTCGCAAGCTCATCGAACTAATCAAGAGCGGTGAGAAGAACTACCACTTCGTTGAGGTGATGACCTGTCCCGGCGGATGCATCGGCGGTGGCGGTCAGCCCCGTGATTTTGCGGCAGATGCTAATGCAAGCCGTAAGGCAAGAATCGAGAGCCTTTACAAGAGAGATGCCTCTATGACTCTTCGTTCGAGCCACGAAAACCCTGAGATAAAGGAGCTTTACGAGGAGTTTTACGGCAAACCGCTCAGTAAGCTTGCGGAAGAAATGCTCCATACTATGTACACTGATCGTTCAAGCGACATCAATAAAGAAATTATAAAAGGAGAAACAAATAAAATGGCTAAATGGAAATGCACTGTTTGCGGATATATTCACGAGGGAGAAATGACCGACGACTTTAAGTGCCCTGTATGCAAGGTGCCCGCATCCAAGTTTGAAAAAATCGAGGAAGCTCCCGCAAAGAATCCCTTTGCAGGCACAAAGACCGAGAAGAACCTCTGGGAAGCATTCGCAGGTGAGTCTCAGGCAAGAAACAAGTATACATACTTTGCATCTGTAGCAAAGAAGGCAGGATATGAGCAGATCGCTGCAATTTTCCTTCAGACCGCTGAGAACGAGAAGGAGCACGCAAAGCTTTGGTTCAAGGCACTTGGCGAGCTTGGCGATACCGCCGAGAACCTTCTTCACGCCGCTGAGGGTGAGAACTACGAGTGGACCGATATGTACGACGGCTTTGCTAAGGACGCTGAGGAAGAGGGCTTTACCGAGCTCGCTGCACAGTTTCGCGCTGTTGCTGCTATCGAGAAGACTCACGAGGAGAGATACCGCGCACTTCTGAACAACGTAGAGCAGAAGGCAGTATTCGAGAAGAGCGGTGTTACCGTTTGGGAGTGCCGTAACTGCGGACACATGGTTGTCGGTACTGCTGCACCCGAGGTTTGCCCCGTATGCAAGCATCCCAAGGCATATTTCGAGGTCAGAAAAGAGAACTACTAATATCACCAAAAAACGGCGCAGAGGCACTGCCTCTGCGCTGTTTTTTCCTTTTTTAAAATGTTTGCCATATCGGTATAAATTCTTGAAAAATACTTGCAAAAAAAATGCGCTTTGTAGTATAATAGATAAGCACGAGTACCGTAAGCTGATGGATTTCGTCCGTAAGACCGATCCCAAAGCATTTATAACCGTCTATTCGGTCAGCGAGATGCGCTATCAGCCCAAAATAAAGAAATAAAGGAGGCTATTGCCTATGAAGATCGTTATCGTAGGCGGTGTTGCCGGAGGAGCAACCGCTGCTGCAAGAATCAGACGTCTTGACGAAAAGGCGGAAATCGTCATTTTTGAGCGCACAGGCTTTATTTCATACGCAAACTGCGGCTTGCCGTATTTCATCGGAGACGTGATCACCGATCCCGACGACCTCACTCTGCAATCTCCCGCCGGCTTTTTCAGGCGCTTTCGTATTAACGCTAAGGTTCACCATGAGGTCGTAGCCATCACTCCTGACAGTAAAACGGTAACGGTAAAAAATCTTGAGACCGGGGAGTTTTTTGAAGAGAGCTACGACAAGCTCATTCTGTCTCCCGGTGCAAAGCCCGTAATGCCAAAGTTGAGCGAAGCCGCAAAAGATAAGGTGTTCACACTCAGAACGGTTGAGGATACGTTCAAAATCAAGGAATACGTGAACCGCAATCATCTGAAAACAGCAGTCCTTGCAGGTGGCGGATTTATTAGCTTGGAGCTTGCTGAAAACCTCAAGGCACTTGGAATCAACGTTACGGTCGTTCAGAACGGAAATCAGTTGATGAATCCGTTTGACCCCGAGATGGCAGCCTTTATCCATAATGGACTGAGAAGACAAGGCGTTAATATTGTTTTTGGGCACGCGGTAGAAGAAATTAAGGAATCCGAAAACGGTGTCGATATCGCACTGAGCGGGGGCTGCATTCTCCACGCGGATATGGCGGCACTTGCAATCGGTGTAATACCTGATACCGCGCTTGCAAAGGATGCAGGTATTCAACTCGGTTTGAAGGGAAGCATCGTTGTCAATGACAGAATGGAAACCTCCGTACCCGATATCTATGCGGTTGGAGATGCCGTTCAGGTGAAAAACTTTGTAACAGGTGAGGGTGATCTGATCGCTCTTGCCGGTCCTGCCAATAAGCAAGGAAGAATCGTCGCAGATAATATTTGCGGTATTGACAGTCGCTACGGTGGCTCACAGGGAAGTAGCGTTCTCAAGATCTTTGACTTGACTGCCGCTACAACCGGTGTGAGTGAGAAGAAAGCGCGGAGCTTGGGCTATGAGACCGATTCCGTTGTTCTTTCTCCCATGAGCCACGCAAGCTATTATCCCGGTGGAATGGTAATGACGATGAAGGTCGTCTTTGAAAAGAACTCGTATAAGCTCCTCGGTGCACAGATCATAGGTTATGACGGCGTAGACAAACGCATTGACGTGCTTGCAACCGCAATTCGTGCAGGTATGAGGGCAACAGAGCTTAAGGAGCTTGACCTCGCCTATGCGCCTCCGTATTCTTCTGCAAAGGATCCCGTGAATATGGCAGGTTTTATGATCGACAATATCGCGAGAGGAGTTATGAAACAGTGGCATATCGAGGACGCGGATAAGCTTCCCAAGGACGGCAGCGTGACCCTACTTGATACCCGTACAGTCGGAGAATACCAGAGAGGTCATATCGAAGGCTTTTACAACATTCCTGTTGACGAGCTGAGAGAACGCCTTGATGAGGTGAATCCCGGCAAGCCCGTCTACGTGATCTGCCAGAGCGGGCTCAGAAGCTATATTTCCTGCCGCATTCTCGAAGGTAATGGCTATACAGCATACAACTTTGCTGGAGGCTTCCGCTTCTATCAGGCAGTCATGAATGACAGAGCTTTGATCAAACGAGCAACAGCTTGCGGCATGGATAATTGATTTGAGAGTGTAATCTTCCAAATAAGGTTGAAATATTCATAAAATTATGATAGAACAAGGCTTTTGAATAAAAAATAAGCACCGCTTTTTTGTATGTGGTGGAGGTCGTTGGAGGTTTTCTCATAAAACTCCAACGACCTCCACCTTTATCTGATGATTATATTTTTTTCAGTGTCTGCACCGTCCGGATGACCTCAAACAGTCGGGGACGTCCGGGATACCGAAGGATTTCAGTGACGGGGATACGGCAAGTCCGATGGTCTTTTCGGTTCTGCTCATACACGCAACGACAAATCTTGTCGTCATCGGATTCAATTTACGCTCAATGCACTCAACGGAGGCATAAAACGACTTCAGATCTATGGCGATATATACTTTGTCCGAACTCATTTTTACCTCCTATATTTGTTATTTTTTTAGGTTGTAGAACGCATCCATACCGGGATAGGATGCACGCTCCTCCAGCTCCTCCTCAATGCGAATCAGCTGATTGTATTTTGCAACGCGGTCGCTTCTGCTCGGCGCACCGGTTTTGATCTGTCCTGCGTTTACCGCAACAACGATATCCGCTATGGTCGTATCCTCGGTCTCGCCCGAGCGGTGAGACACGATTGCGGTGTATCCCGCCTCCCGTGCCATTTTAATAGCTTCAAGAGTTTCGGTCAGCGTTCCGATCTGATTGACCTTGATCAGAATCGAATGGGCGATGCCGCGCTCAATTCCCTCACGTAGAAGCTTGGTATTCGTAACGAACAGATCGTCGCCTACGAGCTGTACCCTGTCTCCGAGAGCCTTGGTAAGCATTTCCCAGCCTGCCCAGTCTGTCTCCCCCATACCGTCCTCTAAGGAAACGATCGGATATTTGTCGGCAAACTCCAGCCACATATCCACAAGTTGTTGACGACTCAGCATTTTTCCCGATTTAGGGAGATGATATGCGTCCAGCTCTTCGTCGAACCATTCGGAGGAAGCCGCATCAATCGCAATCTTGAAATCCTTGCCCGGAATATATCCGGCCTTTTCTATGGCTGTCACGATCATCGCCAATGCATCCTCATCCTTTTCGAGCATGGGCGCATATCCGCCCTCATCGCCTACACCGGTTACGGAGATATTGTTCTCCTTTAATACCGATTTCAGCGTATGGAATACCTCTGAGGATCGGCGTAGAGCCTCGCTCCACGTGGGAGCGGAAACGGGCATGATCATAAACTCTTGGATGTCTACGTTGTTGGTCGCGTGTGCGCCGCCGTTGAGTATATTCATCATAGGCACGGGAAGCACGTGAGCTTCTTCCCCGCCGATATATCGGTATAATGAAACACCCTTTGCTATAGCGGCTGCCTTTGCGCAGGCAAGCGACGTGCCAAGGATCGCGTTTGCTCCGAGACGGCTCTTGTTTGCCGCTCCGTCAAGCTCGATCATAAGACGGTCGATCTCTTCTTGCTCGAATACGTTCTTGCTCGCAAGTGCCTTCGCAATCTCACCGTTTACCGCTGCGACAGCTTTGGTAACACCCTTACCGAGATAATGGGATTTATCTCCGTCTCGAAGCTCGTATGCCTCGTAGATTCCGGTAGATGCTCCCGAGGGAACCGAAGCTCTACCCATTGCACCGTTTTCAAGGATCACATCAACCTCAACGGTAGGATTTCCTCGTGAATCGAGGATCTGTCTGCCATGTACAGACTTTATCAAAACAGTATCTTGCATATATCTGATTTTCTTTCATAAGGAGTGGTTATTTCTTAATGAAATATTATATCATATTTTTGTAAAATATTCAATGCAATTTAAATAAATAGAGCTTATACATACGAAAAAGCGGCAGAGATTTCTCCCTGCCGCCTAAGTTTAAAACTAAAATTATTCTACTTCCGAGAAATTATCCTTGCCTACTCCGCAAAGAGGACACTCAAAGTTTTCGGGAAGATCCTCGAACTTCGTGCCGGGCTCGATGCCGTTATCCGGATCTCCGAGTTCCTCATCATATTCCCATCCGCATACGTCACATACGTATTTCATAGTCTGCCTCCTTATTGCGTATCAAAGAACCAAGGAAGGCGCCGTGTAAACACGCGCTGCAAGCTCCTGATTGAGCATATAAAGGCTCTTAGGATCGGAACCGAACAGCTCCATCTTGGTGATCATATCGTTTGCATTGGTTTCCTCTTCGCCCTGCTCCTTAACGAACCAGTCAAGGAACTGCATGGTACGGAAATCCTTTACCTCATACGCTGCTGCGTAAATGTCGTTGATCAAAGAAGTAACGTACTCCTCGTGCTCAAGACCTGCCTTCAGAACGTCCATATGGCAGGTGAACACCTTGTCAGGCTTTGCGATTGCTTCGAGAGTAACCTTCTGGTTCTCGTTCTGGAGATACTGATAGAACAGCATTGCGTGATCGCGCTCCTCCTGAGCCTGAACCTTATACCAGTTAGCAAAGCCGTCAAGACCTGCATCCTCGAAATAGTTGGAGAAATCAAGGTAAAGATATGCGGAATAAAACTCCTTGTTGATCTGCTGATTCAAAAGGTCACGTACTTTTGCATTCATCATGATATATAACCCTCCTTATCTCAGATATCTGCCTTCCACAAGCCGTGGAGATTGCAGTACTCGTATGCAGCGATGGGCTTCTCATCGGAGAGCGCAAAGGTTACAACGGGAGGCTTGCCTACTGCCAAGCACTTGCGCTGACCGCCCTTATCGGTCTGAAGATATACCCACTCAATGTGGTGCTCCTCAAGCATAGGATGCTCGACCGAGCCGATCGTTACGGTAACGATATTGCCGTCAACCGATACAACGGGAATATGCTTCTCGTGGCTTGCTTCAACAACGCCGGGCTCAAGCTTGGTCATCTTCTGTCCGCAGCACATCATAGGAACACCGGCATCGTGGATCATACCGATCAGATTACCGCAATGCTCACAAATATAAAACTTGTTGTTATCACACATAATAAATACCTCCCATGTGTTTTTTATTTATTATACCACGATTTTATGAATAAGTCAACGCCTTTCATAAAATATTCGAAGAGATCGCTCTTTTATTTCTTGTCGAAAAGTGCTCTGCGCTCGGTGGAGTGTCGCATCATTGCTCTCATTCCATCGATATCGTCAGACTCAAGCATGGTCTTCAAATCGTTGAATTTGCCGATAAACAAATTCATTTGTTCAAGCAATACGTCCTTGTTGGCTGCAAACAGCTCACTTAACATCAGGTCATTGATACGCGCGATTCGTGTAATGTCGCGGAAGGAGTCGCCCGTGAACTTCTCCATATTTTCCTTGTCATTGCAGGTCATCAGCGTGATGGCAATGCAGTGTGTGAGCTGAGAGAGAAATCCGATCATTTTCGTCGTGCTCCTCGGGAGAGAGCGTCGTTACATCGGAAAATCCGAGAAGTATGCCAAACTCGACAATTTGTTTACGTTCAGTTTACCGACGAGAATGTAAAAAGGCATCGAATTTCTCCGATGCCTGATCTGGGGCTTATTATTGCTCGTCCTCTCCCAATGGCAGAAGAAAGGCTTCGGCCATCAGCTGCACTCCGAGTCGGAATCCGTAGGAGAAAGCATCGCGCTCGGTGATACTGTGCATCTCGTTCATGCAGTCCTCGAATTTTTCGAGGATATCCTTTTGCTTATCTGTGAGCGTTCCGTCCAGTTCCTCTCGGTTCCGGGCGACCAGCTTCAAGAGTTCCTTCAGCCGTTTATCGCCACGAGTGCATTGCTCGAAGGGCGATACGTTTCCGTACCATAGTTCGTTGATGATATCCATAATGTTTGTACCTCCTGTTAGCACACAACAATACCACAGAAGGTGGAGAAAGTCCAGACCTTTTTCGAAACAATTTCAACTTTTTCTCAGCGCCTTTTCTTTAGCTTACTGCGGTGTAAAGTTTGCCTCTCGATGTATGTAAAATCGCCGCCTCGATTGAGACGGCGATTTGGCTTTTTGGGGGTGGTTTACGCCCTTCGGCGTGATGTATCAAGCCTCGTGATCCACTCCAAATCTTTTGGAAATATCCATGATTGCGTACAAGAATCGGGTAACGGGTGTCAATGATGTCAGTGTCGGGTCACCCCTGAAAACAAAAATTCCTTTTTGCTTTCAGGGGTTGAGGAACGCTATATAGAGCCAAGAACTATACAATATAGATTTAAGTCAATACTTAAAAGTTGTAATTTGAAGGATATTAAATTTCACGCTTTACGGCATACATTTGCGACTCGTTGTATAGAGGGCGGATGCGACATCAAGTGTCTAAGTGAAATGTTGGGACATTCAAGTGTCAGCATTACACTTAATAGATATGTCCATTCTTCAATAGAGCAAAAGAAATCCAATATAACAAAAATGCTATCAATTCTTAATTTTAATCCGTCACTAATATAGTCAAATAAATGAGAGTAAAGATGAATACTTGCAATTTTATATGTTTTCGTGGAGTTGATTACTCTGCGAAAACATTATTTTTTTAAGTCTTCATTTAATATCTTATATAGTTTTTCTGGAGTTTGTATAAGTTCGCTGCTGTGATAGTATGAGTGTTCCACCTCGTCCCAATAAAAAATCATAACACCGTGTTTAAGCTTAATAATTTCAATATCGGGATTATTCTGAATATCTTTTTTGAAATGTTCTAAAACATCATTATATTCCATACAGAAAAGCTCCTTTCTCCGTCAAATGTTTAATTACTGCGATTTTTGGACAAAATAAAAAAATCGTAAAACTGATAGTTATACGACTTATCCTTTATAGTATTCAATTTTTCAAGCATTTTATGAATTTTGACGGCTTATTAAGACGGATTATACATTTTTCCGAGCCGATCATCCATTTCCTTTGCCTTATGCTCCGGCAGAGAGTGAGCATAGATATTCAGCGTG
>ERZ824480.3161-NODE-3161-length-11506-cov-16.459698_pt1 | contig 11506 bp, 10 predicted proteins | sample MGYA00519861_ERZ824480 | MGnify/ENA primary metagenome ERZ824480 (study PRJEB31778, sample SAMEA3449152) | human gut metagenome | biome: human gut; feature: human-associated habitat; material: faeces | place: United Kingdom | collected 2010/2012 ...
GCCTTTGTTGTTTCCTTTTCTTTTTCCTTTACAGATACATCATCAAGCCGGATAATGATTTCATCATAGTTATCAGAAACCAATCTGATTACATTATCATCTGTCTTTCTTACAACCCCTATTGTATCAAGATTAACAGATGCTGCCAAAACCTCTCCGTTTTGATGATCCGTATGGTTGCCGCCAATCTCACTTCTTCCCGGAGCACTGAACAATTCCACATCTCCCGGCTTATAGCACTGCTCGAATTTCTTTATTGCATTGATATAGCGTTCTCTTTGATAATAAATTTTCGTCTCATCAGCATACACATCTAAAAGCCTCTCATCATATACGCCATCTAGGAAACTTTGAATCAATATATCTGTCTGCATCTCAATCACCCCACCTAAATCAACATTTATCGGATAATATATAATAATGAATAATTTTTATCAACCGATCATATCCAATTATACTTACTATTACTAATAGAAATTAATCCTATTGTTATCCTCTATTATCCGTAAAATCACCTTGCATTCTTGTTATACGTAATATACAAAAAACAGCCCAAAAAATCCATATCATAAATTGTACAGATTATGCACAAAACAATATTATTAGTCATCCCAGTTAAGCATAATTTTTATTTCCCTAATCCATTATGCTTTTCCATTCAAAGCCTATAATTCAGATAATTTATAACATTACATTAGTTTGTTTCATTTATGACTTGTTTTATTAAAGCAAATAGACATTATATGCATAAAATGATAAAATAACATTGTGTATTTAATGATTTCCTATATTTGCAACAGTATATATGTATACTATTTTTTAATTACAAGTAAAGGGGGCTTAATATGTATACCAATAACGCATACTTGAACAATTCCACTATTGACAGGAAAGATAAATCAAAGGAACTACTTATAACCATGTGTGGTACCTATAAGCTTTATACTAAGCAAAAACTTCCTACATGGCGTCCGCGTGGCAGACTGGATTTCCAATTACTTTTTATCGCATCTGGAAAAGCCCACTTCCACTTTAATAATGATTCAGATGAAACCATCGTTCATGCTGGTCATATGGTATTATACAGACCTAAAGAACCTCAAAAATATGAATATTATGCGAAAGACAATGTAGAAGTTTACTGGGTACATTTCACTGGGAATAATGTTACCAATCTTCTTCGTTCCTATGGATTAACTGATGACAAAAGAGTTTTCTACTGTGGTTCTGGATCTGAATATCAGATTCTGTTTCGTGAAATGATCAAAGAACTGCAGATGTGTCAGAATGGATATCCTGAAATGCTAGAAATGTATCTACGGCAAATTTTTATAAGACTACATCGGCATTTTTTATCTTCTGTATCTCATGATAATGCACATAAAGCTGATGAAATAGACAATGCTGTTTCATACTTTAGTGAACATTATAATGAGCAAATTAATATTGATAGCTATGCAGAGCAAAATAATATAAGTACAAGCTGGTTCATTCGTAATTTCCGCTTATATACTGGTATTACACCTAAACAATTTATTATGCGTAAAAGAATATACAATGCAGAAGCACTTCTGCAGAATCCTCAATATAACATTAACGAAATTGCCAGGATTGTGGGCTATGAAAACCCTCTGTATTTCAGCCGAATATTTCAAAAGTTAAAAGGTTTATCACCATCTGAATACAGAAAAAACATATAACTAAAAGCAGAGAATATAGGTTCTCTGCTTTTTCTGAACACATGTTAATACACAACATAAATCTCTTTCTATCTGCATAGAAAACAATTATCTCAGCTAATGCTCATGTTATTTTGTTCTGCATATAATATCAAATATTATTTATCATGTTCCATCCTTTTTCTATATTCTCTAGGTGTAATTTTATATCTATCCTTAAATACACGATTAAAAGTTCTTTGACTTTCAAATCCGCAATCAAGACATATGTTTGTTATAGAATCCATCGAGTTTTCAAGTTCTGCAACTGCATAATTTAACCGGACTCCATTCACATATTTACTAAAATTACAATGAAATGTCTTCGCAAACATTCTTGATAATACATATTTGCTTACACACAATTCATATGCCATTTTTTCAAGGCTGATGTTTTCTCTAAAATTTTTGGCTACATATTCCACCGCATTGTAAATCAGATCATCTCTTCCTACTACACTTTTATCAATCAGTGGCATTGTTGTGAAAACATGTGCTAAAATCACCTGTGCATATGCTTTTATCAGCATTGGATTGCCATCTGTTATTTCTGCCAAATATTTTATAGCATTTACTACATCCGGATGCACTTTTCTTTTTTTTACAACTGGATTTTCAGGACTGTAATTCTGAAGTTCTTTATAGTATGAGGGAAATAGTTTTGGATCAAGATATAAATATATTACCTTATTCTTCTTTTTACCAAAAACTTGATAATGATGTATTACATTAGGGAATATTATTGCAAAATCCCCTTCATCCATATGGAACAATTCAGGTCCCACTCCAAGCTCTACTTCTCCATCCGTTACATACACAACTTCTATTGCTTCATGCAGATGCGGCGGTACATGTACTGGTTCTTTCCACTCGGATAATAATCCCGTATTTTTATTTTCATATACCAATAACACTTACAAGCAACTCCTTTTATTTATAATCCCTGTTTCTCCACTACCCTTCTTGTTTTAATTATTCGACCAACCAAATCCACTGTAGGTCCCAATGTAATCACCATTAATATATGCTAAAGGAATAATCCTTATCATCTTCTGCACTGATATGATATTCCTCTTCTACATCAGTTCCCCAGCTGTCAATACCTCCAACACCTCTTACTGCACCATATACACATAAAACAGTTCTTCTTGCTGGTGGCAGTTCTTCATGATGAAGGGCATTTTCAATCTCCGATGCCGTATAAGGCAGACAAGAAAATGCAAAATTTTTGTCATTTTTTTCAATGCGTAAAATTTGAGATAAGCTGTCCGTCCTGCTGTTATCAAGCGTTGTATGTCTTGTAACTTCAAGCCACTCTGTATCCATTCTCATACCACATTCCTGTGGAACAAGATATTGTGTAAGACTCAGATCATTAATCTCATAGATTCCTTCTTTGGCTCCTGCCTTTCTATCAGGATATGTTTCCCCAGACAGTCCCTTATATAAATATTTGTCTGCCAGGGTTGGCATAATAAACCTCATTCCAAATACAGGAAATTCTGGAAGTCCCTGTACCCCATTATAATGTACATCCACACGGATCTTTCCAGATACGTCAACCGTATAGCTTACAAGTACAGTTGTCGCTGGAGTTGTTATGGTCTCATATGTATATTTTACGACAATTTCATCAGCATAAACATCACAACCATAGCTATTATTATCAGGTGCATAAGGTTTTTGTTCCTTACCATCCATGATAACCTGAACTTCTTTACAGTCAATAAACATATCTGCTGAAAGCCAGCTACCGCTTTTAATGTGGAACCTGCTTCCTCTGTCATTATCTGTCAATGCTCTCCAGAAAGTAGGTTTAGGACAACGATACAGCCACTCGTAGCCATTTTTAACGATAGATTCCAATCCACCCTGTGCATAAGAAAAAATATAATCATATCCTTCTCCATGTACACCAAGTGTATAGTCACCATAGACAACTCTTAATTTATCTGTATAAGCCATAGTAGTACCTCACTTCCTGCATCGCTGGTTTTTCTTTCCTGTCAGCAAATACAATTCCATTTGCTGAGAATTCATAGTCTGCTGGTTTATCGTCAAAATCTCCGCCATATCGTAAAACATCTTTTCCCGTCACTGGATCCTTTACCATAATTGCCTGGTCAATAAAGTCCCATATAAATCCACCATGATACATATCATATTTGTCAATCAGTTTCATATACGAGCCAAGTCCTCCCATGGAATTTCCCATATCATGCATGAATTCACATAAAATATATGGTTTCTTCGGACTGTTATTCAAATATTTCTCTACATCCTCTGGCTTCGCATACATTCTGGTCTCTAAATCAGAAATTGTATCCTCATATGCTCTATTATAATAAGAACTCTCATAATGAACTAATCTTCCATCCTGCTTTTCAGCAAAATAAACATTCATTGCCTCTATGTTGTCACCTGCATATGATTCATTTCCTAATGACCAGAAATGAATGGATGTATGATTTTTAAAAGTTTCAAAATTATTTTTTGCCCGATCAATTACGGCACCCTTCCACTGTGGAAAAGATCCTGGTACATTACATGATGGTTCAATTGCACCTAACTTCTGGAACGAACCATGGCTTTCCAAATTTGTTTCTGCCATCACATAAATACCTGCATTGTCGCACATATAGTACCATGGTATCTGATCAGGATAGTGGCAGGTACGCACAGAATTAATATTATTCCTTAACAAACATGATATATCTGCTTTCATATCTTCTATACCAATGCATCTTCCTGTTTTTGCATTCCACTCATGACGATTTACACCTGTAATAATAAGGCGTTTTCCATTTAAATAAATTATTTTATCTATAATCTCTATTCGTCTAAAACCGATATCATAAGGGATTACCTCTGCCAAGGAACCGTCCTCAGCCTTAAGTTCAACATAAGCATGATACAAATATGGGTTATGATTATCCCACAGTTTAACATTTTCTAAATCAACACATATCGTACCTTCTAAATAGTCATTATCTTTATTTAGCTGTATGGATTTCTCTACTAATACATTTTCTTCCCTGTCTTTTAAAATAAAGCCTGCAGTTACATTCTGACCATCAAGGACGGACACTTTCATGTTTACAGTTATACTTCCGCTTACATTATCACGGTTTAATACTGGTTTGAACCAAACATCCTCCAAATGAACATCTGGTATTGCCTTCAAAGTAACATTTCTGAAAATTCCAAAGAATCTGAAAAAGTCTTGATCCTCTAAAAATGCTGCAGTACTCATCTTATGTACCTGTACTGCCAGTACATTTCCCTTTTCCCTAATATATGGTGTCAAATCAAACTCAGAAGGCGTGAAGCTGTCCTCGGCATAACCTATAAACTGACCATTAAGCCAAAGATACATAGCTTCTTCTACACCTTCAAAGCAGATATGGATTCTCTTTCCACACATGCTTTTTTGCAAATCAAAGTATTTTATATAAGAACCCACCGGATTGTACTCTGCCTCTGAAAACATTCCTTTTTCTGCTCCAGTTGCCTCCATACTATAGGCTCCTCTATGGTACTCTTTTCCTTCCCATGGATACATAGTGTTGATATAACGGATTTTATCATATCCAGCCAGTTCAATATGTCCTGGAACCATAATTTTATCGAATCCTGATGCATCAAATGTTTCCTTATAAAAATCAACAGGTCTTTCCATCACATTTTTGCTGTAAGCAAACTCCCATTGACCATTTAATGACTGTAATAATGGATTTTTTTCTTTTTTCATATCTGAATAATCCAGATAATAACAATGATCACTATGTGGTTCCAATTGATTTACTTTAAACACTTCTGGATTGTCCAGCCATTTCATATCAGCATTCATATTTTTCCTCACTTTCCATATAGCCCATATCAACATTCCTCCAACTGTTTTTTAAGTTTTTCGTTTGCATCTTCAACATTCATTCTTGACATGATGAATGTAATTATTAATGACAATACCATAGGAATCCATAAATACATAATATGAAGCATATTTAAGCAAGAGGCAGGCTGCACCGCTGCTTCCTTAACAAATCCGCTTGCATCAAGCAACCATCCACATAATGCAACTCCGATTCCTCCTCCGATTTTCGTACCAAAAGATGTGCATGAATACATAGTTCCATCAATGTGTTTATGCTTTGTAAGATAAGTATATTCTGAACAGCTTGCAATAACTGCTCCCATATCACCCTGCCACGGTGCCATTCCAAGTGCTGCAATCGCTGTAAATGTAAGCATAAGTGGAACGCTTCCCATATAACCTGCAAAGATGACTCCGACACGTCCCACTGTTCCAAGAACATAGCCTGCAAAGTTCATTCGATATAAACCTTTCATTTTTTCCACCAGCATAGGAGTGATGCACATTGCGACAATAACAGGGATATTAATTGCCCATGAAAATACGGAATACAAATTTTCATTTTTCAAAATATAAATCATATAATAAATGCCCATATTTAACATAGCTGAATAAATCTGCTGACAAATATAAGTTGCACAAATCATAAGATAATATTTATTAGAAAATAAAAGTTTTGCAGCCTCTATTAGTCCATACTTTTCCTCTGTGTGATCCTTCCCCGCTTTTAATTCTTCTTCTGGAAGCTCCTTAATTGAAAAAACTGAAATTGTATTTACAATCAATCCAATAATGGCATATACAACGGCAACCGTTCTCCATGCTGCTGCCCCACCGCCTGCTGCTCTTACAAACTGTACTGTAACAGACTGAATAAGTAAGCTTGTCGAAAATGCAAAGATAAATCGCCATGATCCCATCTCTACACGTTCCCTGCTGTTTTTTGTACAAAAAGTAACTAATGATGCATATGCTATATTGTTTGCAGTAAAAAATACTGCATTTAACAACGTATATGCTATAAAGAACCATACATACTGTGCAGTTGTCCCAAGACTGTCTGGAATCGCAAAGTTTGCAACGAGTGTTACGGCACAACCTATATACGCATATAACATCCATGGTCTAGCTTTTCCAAGTCTACTTTTTGTTTTATCAATCATAGTTCCAAAGAACATATCGCTGATTCCATCAAACAGCTTTGATACCATAATCAGCGTTCCGATAATACCCGGATTTAAACCTACCGTATTTGTCAGATACAGCATTACAAATGATGAGAGAAATGCATACACAACATTTCCTGCAAAATCTCCTGATCCATAACCTACCTTGTTATACCATTTCAGGTATCTCTTTTCTTCCATGTGAAACGTCTCCTTTCAAAATATCAATTATTTTTTCCCACAATTTTGTTATATCAAAGATATAACAAATATATGTAAAAAACAATTTCATAAATTGTACAAAGTATGCACAAAATGATACGACTGTAATAATTCACATATACAAGTAATCTGGAATTTTTACATTGCAATTAAAAAAGTAGAAAAAATCTCATATGCATTGCACACAGAGCTTTTTTCTACTTTTATCACAACATAACTATTCTCATATTTGCTGCTGATTATTTTTCTAAATAATCTAATGTATTTCTGTTAAAATATATATTTTCTTAGTTTTTATATAACAAAAAATCTTTAAGCAACTTTTGACTACTTATTCCTTTATTTTGGCAAGTATTTTTCTTTTTTGTATTCTATAACAAAAACATAATCAGAAAGGAGATGAACTTCTATGAAAACCAAATTACATAATTTTATAAACAAGTTACTTAGCTTTTATGCAATCTTCTTTACTCATCGTTTTTATCCGATGTAATATGCATGCAAAAGAAATATGATTCAAAATATTATATTATTTTCCCTTTTTATTGCGGCATACCTTTATCAGTTGGATAATCACTGTCGGTATAAAGCTCAGTCCGATAATCTGTGCAATCGCTGTTGCAGACAAATTTTCCACACTGAACACACTATGTAAAAATGGAACAAAGATTACCAATGCGAGGAGACAGACACCCGCTGCAAATGCCATTGTAGAAGCCATCGCCGGACTGAATGCAATTCCAATATTATATGCTGTCATTGTTACAACGGCAATCAGTGTGCCTTCAGCTATCATAGTCATTACAAAATCTCTTGTCATTATTCCTGCCTTAGGGTCACGAGGTTTTTCATCCAAAAGTCTTTGCCCGCCCGCTTTCTTTGCATCAGCAACCGCCTCTACAGATTCAGGTCGTGGTAGGTCAACCATGGAAATCAATCCAGGGAAAATAAAATTATATTCTGTATCAACACTTAAAGGTTCGTCTGATTCCTTAGTTAAAATTGTAGAAACACCATTAAGACTATACTTAGTACTCATCAGTTTTCTGTCAGAATCGAAAGGAACTTCTTCCATTCTATCCATAGACTTTCTTAATATATCCTCGTTAATGCCTGCACTTCCAAAAAATTCACATGGTTCTACCTGAATATTTCTAAACATTTCTAATAAGGCATATTCTGTAGGATCTCCGATTTCTTTACCTTCTACTATACTCGAATCATTGGTAAGTACGGCACATACAGCAGATATCTATGTGTCTGATTAGTAATGTCCAGCTCTTTAGGTTCATATACTTTATCATCAATATAAATCTGCTGCACTGTCATTTTATTCTGTGTCAGTGTTCCTGTCTTATCAGAGCAGATAACAGATACACATCCAAGACTTTCTACAGCTTTCAAATCTTTGATAATGGCATTTTCCTTAGCCTTTTTCTGTGTCCCAAACGCCTGCACAATCGTAACGATAGAGCTTAATGCCTCCGGAATCGCTGCTACCGCCAATGCAACTGCAAACAACAGAGAGTCAAGAATAGTCATTTTACGATAAATACATAAGCAAAAAACTACTGCACATATTTGTCTGGGTAAATAATGAGTATATAGGATATTTCAACAGACACTTATAACAATCCATTATATATTTTTAAATCTTCATCCTTAAACACATTAAAGATTACCTTTTTGATTCTGCTGTCTTTGTCAAGATACTGCTTTACAGTGTTCGTTGCAATCTCGGCAGCTCGCTGCTGTGGAAAACGGAATACTCCCGTAGACAGGCAACAGAATGTAATGGATTCTGCACCTGTATCAGCAGCAAGCTTCAGGCACTCTGTGTAGCAGCTTGCAAGCAGAGCTTCATCTTCTTTTGTGACTTCCCACTGTATAATAGGTCCTACCGTATGAAGAATATATTTTGCCGGAAGATTGTATCCCGATGTTATCTTTGCTTTGCCGGTCTCTTCTTCATGTCCCTGCTTTGTCATAATCTCATGCATTTTCAGACGCAGCTCAATTCCTGCATAAGTATGAATAAATTTATCAATACAGGCATGCATCGGCGAAAAGCATCCAAGCATCTGTGAGTTGCAGGCATTTACGATTGCATCACATTTCAGTGTCGTAATATCACCCTGCCAGATATATAATCTCGAATCGGATCTGACAGGTGCAAGCGCGGCAGAATCTGTGATTCCACGCTCTATATTTCTTTCTGCAAGATACTCATCCTGTATTTTCAAAAAATCATTACTGATTGGTCTTGGCGGTCTGACATTCATAAGTGAGCGAAGCAGATTTTCCTGCCCCTGCTTATCCGTAGGAATGTTCTGGCTGCCAAACCGTATTTCTTCTTTTAAAAGGTACTGAATCAGATATTCTCTTCGCTCATCCTGTGTCATAATAATCCTCCATTCTTGCGTGTGAAAAATCTTATTTTTCACACTAGCCCCCTTATATCAGCAATTGCCTTTGCCATATCACCGCCAATACCGATTGCACGTTCCCCGAAACTTTCCGGAACTACCGCTTCATCCATATTCAGGCGTATCAAACTATAAGACGGGTTCTCCCGTACCATCTTTTCAAAAGGAAAACGTATAATAATCGGGGTGTTAAATCCAACTCCAAGTTCCAGAAGAACAACCTTTTTATCCTTATTCTGTTCCAGAAAACACGCATATCTGTCGGCTGCCTCATGCCACGCTTCATCTTCCACAAAATAATTATCACAACGCAGATTCATAGCCATATTACCGCCACACACCGGACATTTTGGTACAAGTTCTGATGGAATCAGGCAGTCTTTTCTTGCTTCATCCATTTTACGAAACAGTTCTTTTGCATCGTAAGTCTTTGAATGACAAGCTTTCTGGCACTGGATTTTTCCATAATCTCCCTGTGTTGCAAATATTCTTTTTTCATCAAATCCTGCTTTATAAAACTGATGATCCACATTGGTAGTCAGTACAAAATACTCCTTACTTTTCACAATATCATAAAGCTTGGTATAAAGCGGCAATGCCGGAGGATCAAAGCGGTTCATCAATGCATGCTTTGACCAGTATCCCCACTTTGCTTCCTCAGACGGATATGGATAAAATCCGGCTGCATACATGTCTGTCATATAGTGTACACCGTATTTTTCTATGAATTCTCCAAAATTATCCGTAAATCTCTTACCACCATACTGGATTCCTGCTGCTGTCGATGCCCCGGCTCCTGCCCCTATTATAACACAATCTGCATTTCTTATATTCTCTGCTGCCCTGTCAATCTGGTCTTCATATGCATCCTTCTGGAATACATAATCCCTAGCCGGCGTACTGCATAAAAAATTTCTCCAGTCAATATGCCCTCTTCTGATTTTCTTAAAAGTCATAATTAACCTCTTTTCTTAATACACTGCTTCGGACAGATTTCTGCACATCTTCCGCAATGCAGACAATGATTCTGATTGATTACAACCGGAACTAAAGATATATCAATACACTTTTGCGGACATGCAGAATAACACAACTTACATCCAATACATTCTTCTCCAACAAAATAACCTGTCTGAACAGCTTCTGCTTTTCCGATTGTTATAGTATCCCTCACAATATTTGACGGATTGCTTATATCAAAATACTCTCCCTGTGCCTCATATAACTGAAACACTTCGATTACGTCTTTCGTATCTCCCGGATAGATTTTCTTCATATATGGATTTTTTTCAAACATAATATCAAGCTTCTTTTTGCCAATGTTCTTTATTCTTCCTCGAAGAGAAACCGCAATTTTATCTTTTGTCGCAGATATTGCCACATACTGCTGCTCCATTAACTGGTCATAAAATGCTTTTCCCTTTGCTGTAAGGAAATACACACCTTCTTCATCATAGTACATCATATCTATGATTCTTGTCTGAGGATGTCCATCTGAACCTATCGTTGCAACTGTTGTTGAATGAATTTCATCCACCAGAAGTTTAAGATAATCCATTTTTGTCATTTCAAAGTCTCTCCTTTCATTATCGGTGTAAGTTTTTTATATATCATTATGGTAATTGCTCCAATCACTAAGCCTTTTAAGATATTAAACGGCAAAGCATTGAATAGCACAACGTCCAATTTTGTCTTAATAAATTGCTGTATTGTTACTCATAAATCTCCTTTTTGTGAGATATGGCTGAATTTAAAACAGCCCGCAGGACGGGATTTCCTGCGGGACTTGTTTTATCATATCTTCTCTCATCCGGACTTTACCGTCGGTTATGGAATTACACCATATCAGCTTTTTGCTCGCAGACTATACTGCCGGTCAGGAATTACACCTCGCCCCGAAGACTATAATTTTTTCTGTTGACTGTCTTTAAAATTCATAAGGTGGATTTCCAGAGAAATCTGCGATTACACCATGAGGATTTTCAAGATAGAATACCTCAAAAATAGGATTATCTGCTGTCTGGTACTGTCCCTTAACGATAGGATTGTTCATGCATCCTTCCTTTACACTCTTGTTGTCCTCAAATACTGCTTTGCCAT
>ERZ824480.3163-NODE-3163-length-11504-cov-4.168923_pt1 | contig 11504 bp, 8 predicted proteins | sample MGYA00519861_ERZ824480 | MGnify/ENA primary metagenome ERZ824480 (study PRJEB31778, sample SAMEA3449152) | human gut metagenome | biome: human gut; feature: human-associated habitat; material: faeces | place: United Kingdom | collected 2010/2012 ...
ATTTCTGCAATCATTTGCATTTTTATATTATAAAATAACATAAAAAGAACTAAAAGGCAATCCCGTCAATGATTTTGGAATATATTTTTGCAACTTTTAATGTTTTTCTATCCTATCGCATTTCATATATTTTATTTATATATTTCTGAGCTAACATGTAAAGTCCTTTTCCAAAATCGCAAGAATTAATTTTTGTATATCTTGCTGCAAGCTGCTCATAAGCCCCAATACTGATAACAACCAATTCAATTATAATGTTTTTTCGGCCTTATCAGGCATTTCCCTCCATATCCGATAAGGTCTTTACGCCCGCATTTTAACAAAGCTTCTTTTACAAGCTCATAATTTTCAGGACGTCTGTACTGGATAAGCGCCCTCTGCATTGCTTTTTCATGTGGATTTTTAGGTACATATACAGGCTTAAGCGTTCTTGGGTCAAGTCCCGTATAATACATGCATGTAGATATCGTTGAAGGCGTCGGATAAAAATCCTGCACCTGTTCAGGCATATACCCAAGGTCTCTTATATACTCGGCAAGTTTTACCGCGTCTGTAAGATGTGAGCCTGGGTGCGACGACATAAAATACGGTATCACGTACTGCTTTTTTCCTGTACGTTTATTGATTCTGTCAAATTTTCCGACAAATTTCTGGTATACGGCATGTGACGGTTTACCCATACATGAAAGAACATTATCAGATACATGCTCCGGCGCAACTCTTAACTGTCCGCTTACATGATGCTTACACAATTCCGAAAGAAATGCGTCATTTTTATCCGCCGCAACGTAGTCATACCTTATTCCTGACCTTACAAATACCTTCTTTACTCCGGGAATACCTCTTATCTCTTTAAGCAGCTTTATATAATCACTATGGTCAACACGCACATTCTTACACATTTCAGGAAACAGGCACTGCTTATCACTGCACACTCCATGCGTCATCTGCTTTTTACATGCAGGAAAACGAAAATCTGCCGTAGGTCCTCCCACATCATGAATATAGCCTTTAAATTGTGCGTCTTTTGTCATCTGCACAGCTTCTTCTATAATGGATTCATGGCTTCTTGCCTGAATAATTCTTCCCTGATGAAATGTGAGCGCACAAAAATTACATCCGCCAAAACATCCCCGGTTGCTTGTTATGCTGAACTTTATCTCATCTATTGCTTTTACCCCGCCGTCTTTTTCATACATCGGATGGTAAGTATTCATATAACCATATGTATATATATCGTCAAATTCTCTCGTAGTAAGCGGATACGCCGGAGGATTCTGCACAACGCATACTTTATTCGGATATTCTTCAACAAGTACCTTTGCGGTAAACGGGTCGGTATTTTTGTACTGGGTATAAAAGCTCTTAGCATAAGCTTTCTTGCTTTGTACTATTTCAGAAAATGAAGGTAAAGTAATCGCTTCATCAGGAACATTTTCTTTTCTGGTTCTGTATACAGTTCCCCTTACATATGTAATATCAGATACGTCTATGCCTGCGTCAAGAGCCTCCGCAAGCTCTACAATAGAGTGTTCACCCATACCATACATAAGTATATCCGCTCCTGAATCCAGAAGAACAGAGCGTTTAACTTTATCAGACCAGTAATCATAATGCCCCATTCTTCTAAGGCTTGCCTCAATTCCTCCTATAAGTATTGGCGTATGCTTGTATGTTCTTCTTATCAGATTGCCATAAACCGCTACTGCATAATCAGGTCTCTTTCCTGTTACACCGCCCGGAGTATATGCATCATTTTTTCGTTTTTTTCCTGCAACCGTATAATGATTAACCATTGAATCCATATTGCCGGATGAAACTAAGAATGCAAGCCTTGGTTCACCAAGCGCCGTTATGCTTCTGTCATCCTTCCAGTCCGGCTGTGCAATTACGCCCACTTTATAACCGAATGCTTCAAGAGTACGTGTAATTATTGCCATACCAAAAGAAGGGTGGTCTACATAAGCGTCACCCGAAATATATACGAAATCACACTGTTTCCACCCACGTTTTTTCATATCTTCTTTTGAAACCGGCAAAAAATCATGCATTATCATTTCCTCCTGCATTATTTCTGAAAAAATTATATACGCTCTCGGCTGCAGTCTTTGTCATCTCATTTACTTCACACAATTCCTCTACAGAGGCTTCGCGTATTGCTTCTATTGATTTAAAATGTTTCACAAGCGCTCTTCTTCTTTTCGGGCCGATTCCGCTAATATCATCAAGGACTGACCTTACCTGTTCCTTACTTCTAAGCGAACGGTGATATTCAATTGCAAACCTGTGCGTTTCATCCTGTATACGGGTGATTAACTTAAAACATTCAGACGATATATCAATCGGAACTTCTTTCCCATTATAATACAGCCCTCTTGTCCTGTGATTGTCATCCTTTACCATGCCGCATACCGGTATGCGAAGATTATATTTTTCCAACACCTCAAGCGCAATATTAACCTGTCCTTTTCCACCGTCCATCAAAATAATATCAGGAAGCTTTGCAAAACCATCCTGCATTTTTTCCATATCCGAAATCGCATGCTCTATTCGCCTTGTCAGCACCTCTCTCATCGAAGCATAATCGTCAGGTCCTATAACGGTCTTAATTTTAAATTTCCTGTAATCATGTTTCTTAGGTTTTCCATCCTCAAACACAACCATCGAACCAACGCTTTCAAATCCATTTGTATTCGATATATCATAAGATTCTACTCTTGTAATACCGTGTAAATCCAAATAATCCGACAATTCCTTCATTGCGCCTGTGGTACGCTCATTTTCTTTTCGTATTCTCTCTGCATCTTGTCTTAACACAAGCTCTGCATTTTTCTTTGCAAGCTCAATAAGTCTGCCTTTATTACCAATCTTAGGCGTTACAAGATGCACTTTATAACCGCGTTTTTCAGAAAGCCAGTTTGATATTAATTCCGCCTCGTTAAGCTCGCACGGAAGCATCAGCTCTCTTGGTATGTAAGGAGTATCGGCATAATACTGTTTAATAAATGCAGATATTACATCTGATTCATTTTCACCCAAAACACCTGTAAGATAATGGTGCTCTCTGCCTATAATCTTTCCTGAACGTACAAAAAACACCTGAACAACTGCTTCATCTTCCTCCGACGCCATCGCGATAATATCACGTTCTTCAGTCTCATTTCCCGATGCTTTCTGCTTTTCACTCACTGCTTTAATACTCTTTATCTGGTCACGTATAACAGCAGCTTTTTCAAATTCCATATTGTCGGAAGCTTTACGCATATTTTCTTTGAGTTTACTGATAATAGCCTGACTGTTTCCGGACAATACAGATAACGCCTTATTAAAATTATCCAGATATTCTTCCCTTGAAATATATCCCTGACAAGGCGCGCTGCATTTGTGTATATGATAATACAGACACGGACGTCCGTCGACAACATCCTGTTCGAGCTTCTTATTACATGTCCTAAGCTTAAATGTTTTAATAAGTAAATCAAGCGTTTCTTTCATTGCGCTGATGCTTGTATACGGTCCGAAATATTTTGAATTGTCCTTTTTTCTTTTATGCGTAAACAGGAGCCTTGGATACGGCTCCTGTATTGTTGCTTTGATATACGGATAGCTTTTATCATCCTTAAGCATCGTATTGTACTTCGGGGAATACTCTTTAATAAGATTACATTCAAGTACAAGCGCTTCTACTTCCGAATCTGCAAGAATGTATTCAAAACTTGCTATCTGGCTTATCATCCTTTCAATTTTCGGAGATACATTTCTGCCGGCCTGAAAATACTGGCGCACCCTGTTCTTAAGGTTTACTGCTTTTCCGACATATATAATATTATCCATATTATCATGCATTAGATATACACCGGGATTATCCGGCAGCTTTTTCAGCTCTTCTTCCAAATCAAACATTATATGTCACCCTGCCTATTCCGTGAATAGTAACTTTATAGTTAAAAGAATTTTTCTATAACTCTTAATATGCCCTCTTCGTCATTAGACAAAGTTACATAATCAGCTCTTTCTATAAGATGATGATTGGCATTAGCCATAGCAACGCCTAATCCGGCATATTCAATCATTGTAAGGTCATTCATGCCGTCACCGCAGCAGACAATATCCTTACAATCCATTTCAAGCATCTTAACAAGGTTTTCTATTGCCGCTCCCTTATGCACTCCATTTGGCATAATATCTATAAAACATTCTTCCGACATGGTTATGCTTAACCTGTCCCCAAGCCGTTTCTTTACAATACCGAAAACTTTTTTTATATGCGCCGGTTTTCCGGTAAGAAGACATTTATTAAACGGCTTTGAAAAATAGTCCTTAAAATCATTAATCTCCTTAAGCCCCATATGACACGCAAGAGAATCCTGTATCTGATATTCATCAATTCCGTTGCCGCTTATAAGACACCCTTTTTCATAACCAAGTATACCAACACCGCACTCCACAGCTATATCATATACCTCGGCTATATCAGATAACGAAAGCGGTCTGTCATATACAATCCGTCCGCTTAAGCATTCAGTAATTCTTCCGCCGTTAAATGACATTACATATCCGCCGTACCTGCTAAGCTCAAGCTCATCTGCAATATGGATAAGACCATATTCCGAACGTCCTGAAGCCAGCACAACCTTTACTCCTTTTTTCTGTAAATCAATAACAGCCTCTCTTGTAGTATTCGGAACTACTTTCTTACTGTTAGTTAATGTCCCGTCGATATCAAGTGCAAGTAATTTGTATGAATTATTCATATATATCTGCTTTTCCTTTTACCTGATTATATATATCCATGAATTGTTTTCCCGTAATCGTTTCTTTCTCGCGAAGATAAGAAGCTATCGCATCAAGCACATCTCTGTTCTGTGAAAGAAGCTCTTTTGCCCTGTCATAGCATGATGCTAAAAGCTTTTTAACTTCCTCATCAACCTGTGCCGCCGTTGCATCGCCGCAGTTCATTACTGTCCTTCCGTCAAGATACTGGCTCTCGACGGATTCAAGACCCATAAGTCCAAACTTCTCATTCATTCCGTACTGGGTTATCATGGCTCTTGCTATCTCGGTTGCTTTTTCTATATCATTTGCCGCTCCCGTCGTTACCGAATTAAATACGATTTCTTCTGCCGCGCGTCCCGCAAGAAGAGTTACAAGCCTTGCTTCAAGCTCTGACTTCTTCATAAGATATTTTTCTTCCTCAGGCACCTGCATTACATAACCGAGCGAGCCCATTGTCCTCGGCACAATCGTAATCTTCTGAACCGGCTCGGCATGCTTTTCAAGAGCCGTGATAAGAGCGTGGCCGACCTCATGATAAGATACTATGCTCTTTTCTTCATCATTTAATATCCTGTCTTTCTTCTCTTTACCTGCTATAACTACTTCTACTGCCTCAAACAAATCTTTCTGTCCAACTGTATTCCTTCCGTTTCTGGCTGCCATTATCGCTGCTTCATTTATCATATTCGCCAAATCCGAACCGACAGCTCCTGATGTTGCAAGCGCTATCTCCTCAAGGTCTACGGTTTCATCCATACGTACATCCTTTGAATGTACCTTAAGCGTATCAATTCTTCCTTTCAAATCAGGCTTTTCCACGATAATACGCCTGTCAAATCTTCCCGGTCTTAAAAGCGCATTATCAAGTACCTCAGGACGGTTGGTCGCGCCAAGTATTATAATACCTTTTGAAGAATCAAATCCATCCATCTCGGCAAGAAGCTGATTAAGCGTCTGCTCACGTTCATCATTGCCCCCGCCGTATCTCGAATCCCTGCTTTTTCCTATTGCGTCAATCTCGTCAATAAATATAATACATGGAGCCATCTGCGTCGCACGCTTGAACAAATCCCTCACTCGGGACGCTCCTACACCTACGAACATCTCAACAAAATCGGAACCCGAAAGTGAAAAGAAAGGAACCTGTGCCTCTCCCGCAACCGCCTTTGCAAGAAGCGTCTTTCCTGTTCCAGGAGGGCCTACTAAAAGCGCACCTTTAGGAAGCTTCGCTCCTATCTTTGTATACTTTGAAGGATTATGCAGAAAATCCACAATCTCATTCATGGATTCCTTTGCTTCATCCTGTCCGGCAACATCAAGGAACGTAACGCCCGTCTCCTTCTGCACATACATCTTTGCCGTGCTCTTGCCTACTCCCATTACTCCGCCGCCGTTCTTGGTCATCATTCTGAATACGATTCCTAAAACAATCCAAAGCCCCAGAATAAATATAATATACGTAAACATACCCGAATTAGGGTTCTTAATCTCATTGGTAAATTCTATACCTGCCTTTTCAAGCCTGTCGACAAACATCAGGTCGCTGCTCATTACGCCTGTGTAATATATTTTAGTATAAATTGGCGAGCCGTTTTCCTTTTTAGGCACAATATATATTTTATTAGAAGATACTTTTACAGCCTTGATTTCATTATTATCAATCATCTCAAGAAATTTTGAATAAGTAATCTCGACTCTTGAACCCTCCTGAATCTTATTATTCAGAAAGGTTATAAGCATAATTGTAAATAAAGTTGCAATCACACATATAATTATAAATCTGGTGTTCTCGTTTTTCTTTTTGTTATTATTATTGTTACTGTTGTTGTTATTATTCATATCTTACCTCTTTTACGTTGAATAGTAGTATTATAAATCGCGGCTTCATATAAATCAACTTGAAAAAGCATATTTATTTTGCTATAATAACGAACAAATGTTAAAAATGTGTGTTTTCTATTCAGGAGGATAATTATGGCAGTAAAGTACGTATTTGTTACAGGCGGTGTTGTATCCGGCCTTGGTAAAGGAATTACTGCTGCATCATTAGGCCGTCTCTTAAAAATGAGAGGCTACAGCGTGACGATGCAGAAGTTTGACCCATATATTAATATTGACCCGGGAACAATGAATCCTATTCAGCACGGAGAAGTATTCGTAACCGATGACGGAGCAGAGACAGACCTTGACCTTGGTCATTATGAAAGATTTATTGACGAAAGTCTTACAAAGCAAAGCAATGTAACTACAGGCAAGATATATTGGTCTGTATTATCAAAGGAGCGTCGCGGAGATTACGGCGGCGGTACTGTTCAGGTTATTCCTCATATAACTAACGAGATTAAAAGCCGTTTTTACAGAAATGACGGCTGTAATGATACTAAAATTGCAATTATCGAAGTCGGTGGTACTGTAGGCGATATTGAAAGCCAGCCGTTCCTTGAATCCATAAGACAGTTCCAATATGACGTCGGACGTGACAATGCAATAATTATCCATGTTACGCTTATTCCTTATCTTTCAGCTTCGGGCGAGATGAAGACCAAACCTACTCAGGCAAGCGTTAAAGAACTTCAGGGTATTGGAATACAGCCTGATATTTTGGTATGTCGTACCGAAAAAGAGCTGGAGCCGGGCCTGAAAGACAAGATTTCCCTATTCTGTAATGTTCCTGCCGCTAATGTTATTCAGAACATAGATGTTGAAACATTATACGAAGCGCCTCTTGCACTTGAAAAAGAGCATCTTGCCGACATCGTCTGCAAATGCCTTAAGCTTGAGAATCCATCTCCTGACCTTTCAGAGTGGAATAATATGGTAGACACAATCAAGAATCTGACAAAGGACGTAACTATTGCACTCGTCGGCAAATATACAGCTCTCCATGATGCATACATAAGCGTTGTTGAAGCGCTTAAACACGGAGGATTTGCACATAACGCTTCGGTTAATATCAAGTGGATTTCATCAGAAGATATAACTTCTGATAATGTGGACACGCTTCTTTCTGATGTAAGCGGTATTTTAGTTCCGGGCGGTTTTGGTTCGCGTGGAATTGACGGAAAGATAGTGGCAATACAATATGCAAGAGAGCATAATATCCCATATCTCGGACTCTGTCTCGGAATGCAGCTTGCTTTAATTGAATATTCAAGACATGTGCTTGGTTTTACAGATGCTCACAGCGCTGAGCTTGACCCTTCAACTACACACCCTGTCATTCATCTTATGCCGGAACAGGATGGTGTTGAGGACATCGGTGGCACTCTCCGTCTTGGTTCATACCCTTGCGTTCTTGACAAAGAAAGCAAGGCATACGAGTTATACGGTACAGAGACTATACATGAGCGTCACCGCCACCGTTATGAAGTTAATAACTATTACAGAGATGATTTTACTAAATCAGGTCTTAAGCTTTCGGGGCTTTCACCGGATGGCCGCATTGTTGAGATGTTAGAACTTCCTTCACATCCTTGGTTTATAGCAACACAGGCTCATCCTGAATTTAAATCAAGACCTAACAGACCTCATCCACTGTTCAAAGGATTTATCGGGGCTGCTCTTTCGTACCAAGAACAAGCAAAATAACTCCGACAAATATTGAAATATCACCAAGATTGAATACAACACGTTTTAGAAAAGGCAGATTGATACTGAAGTAATCAGTAACGCTGCCTTTTTTAATTCTGTCATATTCATTGGACACAGCGCCTCCCAGCACAAATGCAAGCGCTGCTTTCTTTGCGTTCATTCCCTTCTTTGAAAGAAGCACGCCAAATAATACCGCACAGACTAAAGTAAGAAGCAGCGACGCTGCGCGTACAATGCCGGTTTTTTTATTCATAAATCCTAAAAAGCACCCTTTATTTTGATATTTGTGTATCTTTACAGCTTTGCCAAATATGTATTTCTCTTTATCTTTTATATAATTCCTCTCTATTCTGTGTTTTATAATCAAATCAAGCGCCGCCACGCCTGCCAATATAATAATATAAAGCATTACATTATCCTCCTTTTACTGTAACTTAGACTATAATCCTGAATTGTATTATTCCGCATTATTATAATATGCAGTAATTCTGAATAATAAACTGCACGCTTTTAATCCCGTTATATTCATTAATTTCTGCGTTAAATGCAAGAGCAACATCAGTATTATTCTGAGCTCCTCTTAACATCTTATCCTTTTCTTCTGTTCCGTACTGCATCTCTATTGTATTAATAAATCCTTCAACATCACCAAAATACAGCGCATCGCATACATTTTTTTCAATATCGGAAATCGTGCACTTAAGAACATTTTTATTACGCCCGATAATCCTTGCCTGCCTTATGTTAAAATGTCTTCCTGCAAATAACGGTTTCGGATTACCGTTTCCAAACGGCGCAAGCGCCGAAAAGGACTCAACTACAGGAATAGACATATGTCTTATAAGAACCTCTGCATCAATTCTCACTATAGGCGTAAGGTCCTTTTTTGTAAGGGTTTCGTTCTTGTTAAGACGTTCTCTTAACACTTCAAAATTCTCCTTTGGAATAGTCATTCCCGCCGCCATTTTGTGTCCGCCAAACTTCACAAAAAGCTCCTTTACCCTAATAAGCTCTTCAAACATAGAATACGCTTCGATAGAACGCCCCGAACCTTTATATGTATTATCCGACGCATCAGTAAATACAATTACCGGCTTATGAACCCTGTCTTTTACTCTTCCTGCAATTATACCTATAAGACTTTCGTGACAATCTCTGAGATACAAAACAAGCACATTACAGGCTGCATTTTCCGGCTCCATTGCCATAGCTAAAGCACGTTCGGCTCCTTCTTCCGTCATATCCTTACGGTACTCGTTAAGCTCTTTTAACTCCAAAGCCCTGTCATATACAACTTTTTCATCATTTGATATAAGAAGTTCAAATGCAGGCTCTACATTTTTTAATCTGCCTGCCGCATTAAAACACGGTCCGATTACAAATCCTATATGATACGGAGTTATCATGGCATCCGCTAAATTATTTACTTCCTTTATTGCTTTAAGCCCTATGTTATCCGTATGGCTAAGAAGCTTAAGGCCTTCCTTAACAATAATACGGTTTTCCCCGGTAAGCTCCATAATATCTGCTACGGTTGCTACTGCTGCATATATAAGAAGTATTTCCCGTTCATTTTTCTTGATTCCAAGCCTGTCGTATAGGGCACAGGCCATTCTGTAAACTACACCTGCTCCGCACAGCCCTTTAAATGGATATGCACAATCTTCCTGCTTAGAATCAATTACTGCATCCGCCTTTGGCAGAATATATTCTTTACATTCGTCATTTACAGTAAACGGTACTTCATGGTGGTCGGTAATAATAACTGTCATTCCAAGGCTTTTTGCGTATAAAACTTCATCTGCAGCGGCAATTCCGTTATCACATGTTATAAGATAATTAATGCCCATATTGTATGCTTCGTCAATAATCCGCTTATTGAGTCCATACCCTTCCGTCACTCTGTCAGGAGTAAAAAGCTTAGCCCGTATTCCAATTCTGTTAAAACACGTATAAAGCGCCATGCCGGAAAATATTCCGTCGCAGTCGTAATCAGTAACTATTGCAACAGTATCATTATGCTCCGCCGCTGTCAGAAGTATATCACATGCTTTTTTCATATCCTTCATAAGATATGGGTCTGAAAGCTCTGAAAGACTTCCGCTTAGAAAACCTCTCATATCTTTTTCTTCTATTCCTCTGTTGACCATCAGCTTAACAGCAAGCGGCGGCACCGAAAGTTCGCATGCAATTCTTGTAAAATCAGCCTGTCTGCCGTTAAGAATCCATTGTTCTTTCATTAGTATTCCCCATTTTATTTTTCTCTGGAAATCAGCATTCTCATAGCGCAGACAGCAGTTTCAATAACTCTTGTTGTATCGTGAAACTGCTCGTTATCAAGCCCCGCCTTACTCCGTTCCTGATTAGCAAGAGCAAGAAACACAGAACCGACTCTTACCCTTAAATAGCTTCCGACAATAAATAATGCAGCCGTTTCCATTTCAGATGCAAGACATCCCATACGACACCATGCATTCCATTTGTTTTCAAGTTCATATGAAACAGGCATAATCTCAGGATTGTGCTGTCCGTAAAATGAGTCCTTGCTCTGGCATACACCGACATGATGAGTATATCCGCATTTTTCGGCTGCCGCATCAAGTACATTTACTATTCCAAAATCCGCTACTGCAGGAAATTCAATCGGAGCATATTCCTTTGTCGTACCTTCCATTCTGATTGCTCCGCTTGCAATTACTATATCTCCACCTTTGACTTTTAAATCCATTCCTCCACAGGTTCCTACTCTGATAAACGTATCAGCGCCGCATTTAACTAACTCTTCCATCGCAATTGAAGCCGACGGGCCACCGATTCCTGTAGATGTAACACTTATATTTACTCCGTCAAGTTTACCGGTATATGTTACATACTCTCTGCTGTCCGCAATTAACTTTGCATTATCAAAATATCTTGCAATATCCGCACATCTTTTTGGGTCCCCGGTAAGTATTACATACTTACCGACGTCCCCTTTTTTACATTGTATATGATACTGCATTCCTTTAACCTGCGAATAATCTGTCATACGAACCACTACTCTTTTCTTTAAGTCTTAGTTAAATTCTGCTTTACTATATGCAATAGTTCAGCCCGCGCCATTCGCAATCTCGCACTTCGTGCTTCAAAGCTTGCTT
>ERZ824480.3170-NODE-3170-length-11490-cov-3.879230_pt1 | contig 11490 bp, 16 predicted proteins | sample MGYA00519861_ERZ824480 | MGnify/ENA primary metagenome ERZ824480 (study PRJEB31778, sample SAMEA3449152) | human gut metagenome | biome: human gut; feature: human-associated habitat; material: faeces | place: United Kingdom | collected 2010/2012 ...
AGTCATCTATTGTCATTCTCGACATACGCCAGCTTCTCGAAATAACCGTTTTTGCGATTTCCAACAAACAGAATAAGTCATCGATTTTGACCGTTTATCATTCAGATTTATTGTTTTTGATCGTTTGAGGGATGATCCTGATCGTTTTAGCGATTTTGACTGATCTACAAGTCAAGTCTTCGCGTTTCTTATACCCAAATTATTATTTCCAAATGACGGTGATTCTTTTCTTTCAGTACTTGTAAACAGGAATGATGTCCTTGTCACCTACTCATTATTCTTTCTTTCCTCTCCCAACAGTAGTATTGCTTGAACGTGAGTTATTTCGACTCAATGAACTAATCATACTGTTTGATAATACACTTGGTGTCTGAGAAACACTCTATTCCTTACATTACTCTTTCATTCCCACATTCTGCAGTGTTAATCGTCTGGATTGCATCGAATTGCTTGTTTTCAAGCTATTTACACGAACTAAACTGCCTGAAGGTGAATCTATGGTTGAGGAGAGGCTAGAGGAACGTTGTAAGAATGAAGCTACTTCGGGATTGTCAAAAGACACAATTTCTTTCCATAAATCCAGTAATCAGTACTTACGCGAGAAATCAGTTTTCTGTGAACGAGATCTCTCTAATTCTCGTCGTTGCTGCAATCGCTGTTTGAAAGCCTCGATTTCTTTCACTTCTTCTGGATCAAAGGCATCATGATCACTCTCATCCTTCTCTTCCTCTTCTTCTTCTTTCTCGTCCTCATTCTCTTCTCCTCGTAACTTTTGAAGTAATCGTTCTCTACGGATCTCTCGTAAATACTGTTCTTCTTCATTCATCTCCTCACTCTCTTCACTCTCTTCCTCCAAATTGTTCACTACAGTACGCTTCTTCTCGTTCTCTTCATCGGAGAATGCATCATATGCCACCTTATTCCTTCGCATTTGTCCTTCCCTATCAAAGTCGTCTTAATTCTTACTTCGCATATACGCTGGTCCTTCTCGAATCCCCTTCTTCACATATGCCAACTGTTCTTCATCTTCCTGTTCCTTCATACGGTGATGAAGACTGAGCAGATCTCTTCGTTCTTTCTCTGTTACTGCTCGTTCCACAATATCAATCCCATTTGGTATCACAATCTTCCCATCTTCCTTCTCCTCTAACTCACCTTCCAGAGGAATGTCATCTCCAGATTCTTCGGCCTCACTATCTAGCAAGTCGTTGTGCACATGTGTAGGCTCTTTCATCATTTCTTTGTAACGTGCGTAATCTTCAGCTGTTGGTTGTTCAGTATAATCATTTTCATCTTCTGGAGCAGATTCATCTGAAGGAGGTTCATCTTCAGGAATCGAGGCTTCGTCTTCCTGTTCATTCTCCTCCTCCTTCTCAAACAGAGTCTCTTCCTTGGCTTGGGATTCAGACTGACTCCTTATCTTCTTCTCTCTTGCTTGTTTGAAGAGGTCTACAAGACTTACTGCTGGCTTTGCTTTCCGCAACTTTCCATCGGACCCTAACACCAGCAAATCACTTGTATTTGGCTTTGAATCAACTGAAGGTGTCATCTCAGCCTTCTGTGGAGGTTCCTGTTTGTCTTTCTCCTGATATTTCTCTTCAGATTCCTGTTGAACCATTTGCTGAGATCTCTCTTCAGACTCCTGAGACTTCTTCTCCAAATTGTCTTCTGATAGGCTTCCTTCCATTTCTTCTTCTTCATCCTCTGATAGACGAGTCAATGAAGTCATCTTTCTCTCTTTCACATTCTCAATCTCTTCCTCATCATTCCAGATTTGCTCCTCTTCTTCCATCTTCTTCTCCTCTTCTTCAGATTGTCGTATCATTTGGTCTAATTGAAGGTCAACATCTTCATTCTGTTTCTCTTCAATTCATTCCACAATTCATATCCAACCTTCATCAATCGCTTGCTTTCCCACTTCATATTCCAACATCATACGAATGTCTCTCCTCTCATGTCGAATGCTACTTGCGGATCGCTCTAACTGACTTCGCATAGATCGAGTCATCTCAATATTCTTTGCTAACAGAGATTCCACCTCAGTTGGGTCCACAGTCGTTGTATCCAGACGAACATCCTTCACACTTGATTTAAACGTTTTCAGACTCGACTCTTCTGGCTTTCCTCCTTCCACAATCACTAAATCCTACAAATCAGATCTCTCACCATCAACAACATCATCAGAATCATTGGTTGCTGTCAGTTTGGGCTTGCCTGTAAATTGTTCTGGAACATCTCCCAAGAATCCCTCCACAGTATCTGGTTCTATTGCCTTCGACTCGTCCATGGTAGGTTTCTTTTCCTCAGAAACTACCTTCTCTTCTTCTATAGCCAGGTCAACAATCCTCTTGGGTTTCATTCGTTGGGTCTGTGCAAACACATCATCGACTGTACTTAACTTGACCATCGATTCTCTCTTTGTTTTCATTGCCTGTAGTTTCTTAATCAGTCTACATAACAACAATCACCATCAAACCACTTTGATTTCAGTCTCCTTGTTTTATCATCCGATGGCTTGATAGATACATTAGTTGGGGAACTTTGAATCGTTTTCTGCATGTTAAATTCCGCTTTCGTTCACTCACTCCAACATCACGCATCAATTGTTGTGTTCTTGCTGTCAACTCAGATATTGAGATATTTTCTCCCTGAATCTGATCTCTAATCGTTATTTCAAATCTATGATTCCCACGTTGACGAAATCGTATCCGGCATGGGATGGAAGTCCTCTGTATTAGCTGTAACAGGATCTTCCCGGATTGGGGCACTCACCAGAGGAATTGGTCCCTCTTCCATAGAATCCTGATCTCCTGTATGTTCCTGGATTGGCTCATTCACCTGTCCTGTAACTCGATCTCCGTAAAAGGTCTCATTCAATGAATCATCGTCAGAAGAGAGCACAACTAACGACTTCTTATTGACTTCACCTTCTTCATCCGAAGTCATGAAAGAATTACCTTTATATTTGAAATACTATAGAACAAAAATTATGGGAACAAGCATTGAACCTGGAGATCATCATCGGAATCACCATTGATCTGACCACTTGTCCATCTGAACTGAATCAAAGAATTGTCAAAAGAAAAGTGTTCAATTCTCCTCAAACAATGGGGTTTTGTTGTGGAAAATGCTGGTGCTCTTACAGAGATCCAGTAGCCTACTTATCTGTACCATTTGTTTGTACTTTTTGCTGAAGTTCATTTCTAGGCACTTGCTCAAATTACCTATGTAATATACTGTATGACCTTCCATCTTGTGATTCCAATACTGGGTGTCGGATATAAAAGTGCTCTAATTCTGATCCCGTTCTACTCCTGTGTGATACTGATTCTATGGTCATACTATCAAGCTGTTTTCACAGAACCTGGAATTGTTGATATGGATGTCGTAAGACTGAGTGTGTGTTTCCATATGTAGGTTCAAAGGATTGAAGAAAGGGATCCAAATGCAAAGTATTATCATAGATGCACGTAGTGGAGTGTATCTGTTCTTACTTGTAGTCGTTGCAATTGTATCAAGCCCTTTCGAGCACATCACTGTAGACGATGTCAGAAATGTATTTTAAAGATGGATCATCATTGTCCGTATTCTTCTCGTTTCCTCTTCATTATAGATGGATCAGCAACTGTGTAGGAGCTCGAAATCAAAAGCCGTTCATGTTATTCCTTCTTTATGTGAGTATTGGTGAAACAATCGCAATCATTATGACCATAATGTACTGCAGATTCTACAGCTCCAAATTTAAGGTAAGATTGTCGGAGTCCTTCTATCTAGCGATACTTCCATTGGTTGCCTTTGGAGTATATCTTTACTGGATTATATAAAAAACCAAAATTGCTTAAGTTTTTCCATCGCTGGCATATTGCATTTCCATTCTTTGAAAATGAATTGAACACCCAAATCTTCGTTTGTATTCAAGTGATCTTTTCTGTCATATTCTGTGTGTTCTGCATTATTCTTCTTTATGACCAATTTAAGAATGTGTGGTATGATCGTACGTTTATCGAGGAATCCAGAGACCAGCAGTCAACTACTACATCAAGTTTCTATGAATCCTTAGTAGAGACGATGGGTGAACCCTTCTGTTTGAATTGGTTCCTCCCTCTTCCTGGAAGGGATATCGATAAAATCATCAAGAGACTGTGTACCGAGGTTTATGAAGATGAAAGAAGGGTAAAGGAAGATTGATTTGTTTGTTGGAATCAACACTTTAAAACAAATATATCATTTCAACGCAGGAGTATTCCCACTTTCCAATGATTCACGAGAATCACAACCAAATCGTGCTAGAATCCGATCCCAAGCATCTGAGACCTTTTTCATTTCCTATATGTAAATCCTGCATTTCATAAATAACTGCAACTTTCTTGCTAAATGAGGAATCGATATTAGTCATCTCTATCAACTGCTTGAGTTTCTCATTTCTACAAATGTAATGAACTCCACATACTTTATGTACAATTGATTCACTGCTACCTTGATCTGACGGAGTTCCTCAAGTACTGAGTCATTTTTATCACTGGAACTGTCCATCCTAAGCTTCGAACCTTCTCAGAAATAATGTAATTCACTCAAAGAACTCAACAACAAACAGAATGATTACTCACTAAAACGACTTAGAGCTTGGGGAAAAAGGATCCATACATTAGATACCTCTTCTGGAGTTCAAAAGCAGTACAAGCGATGGAGAACAGAGGTGCCTGTACACACATACGAGGAACAGCTCCCTTATACAATCCACGAATGCCCTCTGTCTTGAAGATCTTCACGAACATCTCTGAGAACTTCACCTCCAACTTCGTTCCCTTTTCAGCCTGCACACGGGTCTTAATCACATCCATGGGAGTCATGATACCCGAAGCAAAACAACCAGCCACCATTCCAGCCACCAACAAACCACCAAGAGGAATGTTACCATGCTCATCCTTGTAGTAATTCTGAATCGTAGCATTCAGAGGGAAGAAAATCATCGAGTAAGGAACATCTCGAAGCAGAGTAATTGTTGAACCCTTATACATTCCCTTCACACCAAGCTCTTTGCACACTATACTCACACTCATCTTTTATCTATACCAGACCACAGACCCGTTCGCTGCTCCTTAGGAAGAGTTGCTTGAACTTGCATACGGATCTTCGTGATTTCCATAGGATTCGTAGCAATCACTTGACAGAATCCAGCACCTATCGATCAAACTACAACTCCTCTATTACTAGCACCAGCGAGAATACCATTGTACCAAGCAACATTACCATTCTCATCAGCTGTCTGCTCTCTCACAAAATCATTCACTGCCAACTTGATGGCCTTCTCAGGTGTCACTCCGATGAGATTTGCCAGAATACCTCTACCAAGAACACAACTTCCTAACAACAAACCTGTAGAGACCGGAAGGACCTTCCTCTCTACAAATGGTCTTAAAGCAATCCCAAGGACCCTTATACTTCATTGGTCCTGTCGTCTGTCTCTATTTCTCAACTCTTCCAACCAAACTCTACTTGAAGACGAGTCTTCACCATATCCAGAGGATAAACAATCGAAGTACCCACAATTCCAGCGATACCACCAACGACAAGTTTTTGAAGAAAGGGGACCTACTCCATCAATGAATCTCCTATATACCAACCTTTTTGACCTGATTATCAGGCATGGCTCTTGGAGAAGCAATAACGAGTTAGTATTTGAAACGTGGAAATGATGGTTTCTACTGTAGTCTGATTCCTCCTATCCCGCTAAGAATGATGAAAAACCGCGGTTCTACAGAAATCGATAATCAACAAATGGAGTATCTGAATAGAGAGTATGGAAATGGAATCGATATAACACTCTGAGTGTTGATAGTAAATGTTCGAGAAATTAGTTCAATGTCCTTATGATGAATTGGACATCCTCCTCCTACTGTTCTAAAACTCAAAAAGGCCTTCAGAACCATTCTTTTCATTGAAAGAACAAATCTTGATAATTATAAACCACTGAACATGTCTTCTTTTTAACGATGATTTCTCAAATCTGATAGAGTTTGAAGAGTCAATTCTATGTACATTGTACTAAAGGAGAGTTTATTGATAGTTGGATTCATTCAAATACTCATTGTCTTCGAATCTCTTGAAGGAAGCAAATGGATAATAGTATGTATCAGAAGAGAATTGGGTCACAACTAGTTGACGAAGAAATCCGAAAGAACCAATTGGAGCGAAAACTAGCTAATGGTGAAGTAGCTGCATTTGGAGAGAAATATCAAGGTCAATTCGATCGAGACCTGTATGGTGGAGTGGATAAAGGTATAGGAATGGATTCGGAGTTGAACTTGTAGACAAATACAACGAAGAGATTATTGAAGAAGATGAATTGGAAGCAAATGAGGTTGGTGATTATTCTGGACTGTAGAGATTCGAAGGAGATTGTGAGATTGTAGACATCCTGCTACAATCAATCGACGACGTAAAGAAGAAGCAGATCAACGTGAAAATGAGATTGAAGATATGCGACAGCGAGGGGGAAGTGGTTTGGTGAATACTCGAATTGCTGACAGAGAAAGTGATTATCAGCGTCAACGAATTAAACGAATGTTATCACCTGAGGTAGGTTGTATTCATGGAATTCTTAGGATTAGAGAAGCGATCCTTACAAGGATAGCGAACCAGTTCGTGGTTACAAGGAAGTAATGCGTGAGAAACTGTTGGATGAGGAGGAGAGTCGTGTATACAAACAGATTCTGGAGAAGCAACAAGAAGAGCAAGAACGTCAAGTGTGTATGATGGGAATCTATCATAATTAGAGTCAGAAGCGATCTGAGGCCTCTACTGATAAGACAGTTTCTTCTACAGATAGTGTATGGGATGCTCCTACGCCTAGTTGGATTCTTCTATAACTTTCATGTGTAGCTCGTGGTTCTGAAGTGGGAGAGACACCATCTCGCAGTAAGTGGGGTGAGACACCTGCTCGTGGGAAATGGGATCAAGGGGAGAAGACGATTGGAGATACGCCTGGAGCGAAACGTTCTCGATGGGATGAAACCCCTGTGAGTCGAGCCTTTGGAACTAGTACTCCAGGTTCTGGTGGTGTGACACCTGGAGGTCCAATGACTCTGTGGCAACAGGAGATGGCTTGGCGAAATCGTCCATTAACAGATGAGGAGCTGGATCAGTTGCTGCCTGGAGGTTATCGTATCGTGGTTCCACCTGAGAGCTATGTAGAGATAAAGAGAGAATATGAGATGTAGAAACCAAAGGTTCAAAGGAATCACAATCTAATGAGTACACCCACTCCAATGGCAACACCAGGATTCAATATTGGTGACACACCTACACGTGAGGTGTATGGTATGATGACACCAGGTAATAGAGGGATACAGAATGAATCGTAGTGGTTCAAGAGGTGCCTCTGTTTGCTCATGATCAACAACAATTTGCAGATCTGTTGAAGGATGTGGATGAGGCGAATATGACAAAGGAGGAAGCCCGAGATCGAAAGATCATGATTCTTCTACTGAGGATTAAAAATGGAAACCCTCTTCAGAGGAAGGGTGCTCTTCGTCAGATTACAGAAGGAGCTGTTAGTTTTGGAGCTGGTCCTCTGTTCAATAGGTGCGTGAGTATAGCAAGAGAATGATTTATAGAATTCTCCCATTACTGGTAAGTACAGAACTGGAGGATCAGGAGCGTCATCTCCTTGTGAAGGTAGTAAATCGAGTGTTGTTTAAGCTGGATTCATTAGTCCGTCCATTCGTTCATAAGATTCTCGTAGTAGTCGAACCCATGTTAATTGATGCTGACTACTATGCACGTGTTGAGGGTCGTGAGGTGGTATCGAATCTAGCAAAGGCAGCTGGTCTTGCATATATGATCTCCTCAATGCGAGAGGACCTGGATAGTCAGGATGAGTATGTTCGGAATGCTACGGCTGCTGCTTTCTCCGTGGTTGCTTCAGCACTGGGTATTCCTGCAATGATTCCATTCCTGAAAGCTGTATGTCGGAGTAAGAAGAGTTGGTTGGCTCGACACACTGGTATCAAGATTGTGAAGCGTATTGCTGAGTTGATGGGTTGTGCAGTATTGCCTCATCTCCGTCACTTGGTTGAGTGTGTGAAGGATGGAATCACAGATGAACAGCCGAAGGTCCGAACGATTACTGCTCTTGCTCTGGCTGCATTGGCTGAAGCTTCCTTCCCTTACGGTATTGAATCCTTTGACTGTGTTTTGGCACCTCTGTGGTCTTCAGTGAAGGTTCTTCGAGGCAAATCACTGGCAGCCGTATTGAAAGCAGTGGGTTTCATTATTCCTCTGATGGATGAGACACGAGCTTCTCAATACATCGATGATGTGATGTATATCCTGGTCCGTGAATTCAGTACTCCAGATGAGGAAATGAGGAAGATCGTTATCAAGGTAGTGAAGCAGTGTGTTCAAACTGATGGTATTGCTAGTGAAGTGAGATTAGAATGAATGTGTAACTGATAGTATATCAAGGAGTCAATTGTCCCTGAATTCTTCAAACATTTGTGGACACGACGTACTGCTGGGAATCGATACACAAGCAAAATCCTTGTAGAGACAACAAATGAGATCGCTCAACGAGTGAGTATGAGGAGAGAGAGTAAGGATTTAGGTAGGAGCTCAGGAGGTGATTGCTCGTCTGGTACCGTGTATGAAAGATGAGAATGAGTGGTTCAGGTATATGGTACTCAACAGTATCACATCTGTACTCTCCATGTTGGGAGCTTCAGATCTGGATCTACGTCTTGAGGAACAATTAATGAATGGGCTGTTATTCGCTTTCCAGGAACAGGGTGGTGAAGACACATCTGCCCTGATCAACTGTTATGGAACAGTACTGAAGATGCTGGGTATTCGTGCTAAGCCCTATATGGATGAGATCACCTCTGCAATCAAATGGCGACTCAGTAATCGGAATGCGAATGTGCGTATGCAGGCAGCTGATCTGATTGCTCGAATTGCTCCCTCAATGAAGGCATGTGGTGAAGACAACGCACTGAAGAATATGGGTCGAGTGCTATTTGAGTATTTGGGTGAAGAGTTCCCTGATGTGTTGGGATCCATTCTAGGCGCACTCAAATCTATTGTGAATGTGATGGGGATGGAGGAGATGGAACCTCCTATCCGAGATCTGCTCCCACGATTAACACCAATTCTCCGAAATCGAAATGAGAAGGTACAAGAGAATTGTATTGATCTGGTGGGTCGAATTGCTGATCGTGGTCCTGAATTTGTTCCTCCAAAGGAGTGGTCTCGAATCTGCTTTGATTTGCTGGATATGCTGAATGCAAAGAAGAAGTCGATTCGACGAACCACAGTAAACACGTTTGGATACATTGCCAAGGCCCTGGGACCACAGGATGTGATGTACACACTCCTCAATAATTTGAAGGTCCAGGAGCGACAAAACCGTTTGTGTACCTCGATTGCTATTGCTATTGTAGCTGAGGCCTGCGAGCCATTTACTGTGTTACCAGCTCTTATGAATGAATACCGTCTACCTGAAATGAATGTCCAGAATGGCGTATTGAAGGCTCTCTCCTTCATGTTTGAGTATATCGGAGAGACAGCAGCCAATTATATTTACAGCTGTGTTCCTCTTCTGGAAGATGCGCTTATGGATCGAGATCTGATCCATCGTCAACAAGCGAGTGCAGCTATTAGTCATCTTGCTGTAGGTGTATATGGAGAGGGATGTGAGGATGCGATTACTCATCTTCTGAACTATGTATTCCCAAACATCTTCGAAGTATCACCTCATTTGAACAAGGCTGTCTTGGCTGCTATCGAGTCATGTCGTCTGGCATTAGGTCCTCCTGTGGTCCTTATGTACGTGTTACAGGGATTGTTCCATCCAGCACGACGTGTGCGTGAGGTGTATTGGAAGATTTACAACAATCTATATATCTATGGAGCAGATGCTCTCACGATGGCTTATCCTCTACTGGAAGATGATGGTGTGAATACGTATAGAAGGGATTATATTGAGATGTTTATATGATATGTTTGTTACAATCATTTGTTCACAATTCACTTATATCAGTAACAAACACATCAAAACCGACGATACTTTCTCTTAGATCCACTCTGATTGCCTTTTGATCCAAAGTTTCGCTTCTGACTAAAATGTTTCTTGGGTTGTTCCTTTCCTTCTGGAATACCCATAAATTTGGCATAATCCAATTCATACACACGTTTCAAATTAGTCTCACTACACCTTTTCACAGACTGGAAATGATTTGCAATCAATTCTTGTCGTTCTGCCTCTGCATCTGGAAGCAATAACCCAGGTTTTCCATACTTCTGATAAAAAGGAGAGGCCAGAATCGAAGTCTATTCATGACATCTTCAATTCTCATACTGGATATCGATTGGCATTTCTTATAATTCCTTCTAAAAATGTTCTATCCTGTGATTGATTGATTTCTTTTGCGTTATTCAAATTAAACGTCAGTTTCATTAATGCATGAGAACAGAATGCTTTAAATCTCTACAATAAATATACCTTCCTATCCTTACTTTGATATTATATGAAGATTTGCCTATATCCAGAGATGCATCAATTGGATTCTCTACTGACAGCATGTACTCCCTTCCTTCTTCTAACCAGCCTTTCTCTTCCTTTTCGATATATCCACCATCATTTCGAACACGTAGAACAAGTTTATCATAATTTAGTAATAAACCGTAGTAGTAGAAGAATTGGAGAAGATGATTGGCTAAATTCCCTCGATCAATACCTTCTCTGGATATTAGGATAATGGATCATATATACCGAATACACCATTGTTCTGAACTCAAACACAACAGAGTAATCATGAATGAACCAATTCCTCCATGATATGTATCGTTCAGTTCACGTTGACTTAACATGTATTTGAGAATAAGAACCATCGGTCGTAGATGTGGATAACGAGATAATTGACGCATTACATAACAAGAGGTCAATAATGAGGATTCCTGATTGAAACACATATCAACATCTACTCCAGTTTCCTATGAATGATGAATAGAAAAATAACAAAAACGCGGTGCTGGAATTTGATAATGGGAACCCGGGCATGACTGATTACCAGGATACGAGTAGCAAAGGAACAGTTGCGCAGAATCTACAATTGAGATAAGCTATAAACACTACTTTTTCGACAACTTGCAAATAGTTCATATCCTCGTTACATTCTACCATGATATCCAAGTCACTGTCAGGAAGAGCTCTATGCATTATGTGCATCTAAAACGAATTACAAGTTTGTTAGGAAGGATCCAAACGGATGAAGAATAGCATGCGGTAATTCCTTTCGAAAGAGTTCTGTCAGATCCTTAAGAACTTTTTCTCGCATATACTTGTCCAAAGTAGTAGGTTCAAGCCACTTGACTAAGTATATCAACTCTTCATGCAATTCAAATATTGGATAGTCTTTTAGTTTTCGAATATCAAAATACTCAGCTTTTGAAAGCCAGGGAGGGAAATCAAAAGAGAGTGGCTGAACAATTGCA
>ERZ824480.3171-NODE-3171-length-11489-cov-11.827882_pt1 | contig 11489 bp, 6 predicted proteins | sample MGYA00519861_ERZ824480 | MGnify/ENA primary metagenome ERZ824480 (study PRJEB31778, sample SAMEA3449152) | human gut metagenome | biome: human gut; feature: human-associated habitat; material: faeces | place: United Kingdom | collected 2010/2012 ...
GCAGCCGCCGGAGCGGTGCTTAAGCCGTCAGGCGGGAATTGTGCGGTGTTGCCTTCACTTTTTCCCTGTCGTTACGCGGTCTGCATTCCTGTTTTTGCCCACAAACTGCCTTTGTTCACGCAAAGTTTACCGGAATTTCCAGCTATTTCATGCCTTGTTCATCCGCAGTTCATTTTTATTCTTCATGATAGAATCTATCGGGGGCCCCTATTACCGCCCCCAACTGGAGGAATTGTTATGCACGAAACCCAACAGCCGCGCGACCCCAAAAAGACGACCGGCATTGTATATGCCGTGATCCTTGTGGTGTTGCTGCTGCTCAATTTCTGGGCCTTCCCCGCCATGATGAAAGGCCAGGTCAAACAGGTCGATTACGGCACCTTCCTGAACATGCTCGAAGGCGGCGAGCTGAGCACCGTTGAAATTCAGGATCAGCAGATCTATTTTGTGGACAAAAACGATACCACCTACTGCACCAACTCCATTGCGCAGGACCTGCAGCTGGTCAACCGGTTGGAAAGCGCCGGCGTTTCCTTTGGCAAGGTGTACAACCAGACCACCTGGGTGGATACCCTGCTGGGCTGGGTCATCTCGCTGCTGCCCATGATCATCCTGATCGTCTGGTTCAACCGCATGATGCGCAAGCGGGTCGGTGAAATGACCGGCGGCGCCAACAGCATGATTTTTGGCGGCGGCAAATCCGGTGCCAAACAGTATGTCGTTGAGGATGGCAAGTCCATCAAATTTGCCGATGTTGCCGGTGAGGACGAAGCCAAAGAGAGCCTGCAGGAAATCGTTGACTTCCTGCATAACCCCAAGCGTTACGAGGATATCGGTGCCAAAATGCCCAAGGGCGTTCTGCTTGTCGGCCCCCCGGGCACCGGTAAAACCCTGCTGGCCCGCGCTGTTGCCGGCGAAGCCGGTGTTCCCTTCTTCTCCATTGCGGGTTCTGAATTTGTCGAGATGTTCGTCGGCATGGGCGCTTCCAAGGTGCGTGACCTCTTCAAACAGGCCAACGAAAAAGCCCCCTGCATTATCTTTATTGATGAGATCGATACCATCGGCAAAAAGCGTGACGGTGCTTCCGGTATGGGCGGCAACGATGAACGCGAGCAGACCCTGAACCAGCTGCTGACCGAAATGGACGGGTTTGACGCCGCCAAGGGTGTTATCATTCTGGCCGCCACCAACCGTCCTGAATCCCTTGACCCCGCTTTGACCCGCCCCGGCCGTTTTGACCGTCGTGTGCCCGTGGAGCTGCCCGACCTGAAAGGCCGCGAAAGCATCCTGCGCCTGCACGCTCAAAAGGTCAAAATCGGCCCCGACTGTGACTTTGCCGTGGTTGCCCGCATGACTCCCGGTGCTTCCGGTGCCGAGCTGGCCAATATCATCAACGAAGCCGCCCTGGGCGCTGTGCGCCACCACCGCATGGCCGTTACCCAGTACGACCTGCAGGAAGCCGTGGATACCATCCTGGCCGGTGCCCAGAAAAAGAATAAGATCCTGAGCGACAAAGAAAAGTGCATCGTGGCCTACCACGAAGTCGGCCATGCCATGGTTGCCGCCCTGCAGAGCCATTCCGCCCCCGTGCAGAAAATCACCATTGTGCCGCGCACTTCCGGCGCACTGGGTTTCACCATGCAGGTAGAGGACGGTGACCACACCCTGATGACCAAGGAAGAGATCCTGGCCAAAATTGCCACCATGACCGGTGGCCGTGCCGCCGAAGAAGTGGTGTTCAACTCCATCACCACCGGTGCATCCAACGATATCGAGCAGGCCACCAAGATGGCCCGCGCCATGATTACCCGCTACGGCATGACCGACGACTTTGACATGGTTGCCCTGGAAACCGTGAACAACGCCTACCTGGGCGGCGATGCCAGCCTGGCCTGCAGTGAGCGCACAGCCGCCACAGTGGACGATAAGGTCGTGGAAGTCGTCAAGCAGCAGCATGAAAAAGCCAAACAGATGCTGATTGAAAACCGCGGCAAGCTGGACGAGATTGCCAAGTACCTGTACGAGAAAGAAACCATCACCGGCGAAGAGTTCATGCGCATCCTGACCGCTGTTCCCCAGCTGCCCACCGGTGCCGTGGAACAGTAAAGGCAACACCGCACAATTCCCGCCTGACGGCTTAAGCACCGCTCCGGCGGCTGCGGCACGGCATCTGCGTTGCCAAAATGCTCGATAATACACAAAGTATTATCTGCGCTTTTGGCTTAGCAGCTGCCGTGCCTCACTCGCCGTATCGGCACTTAGAATTGTGCGGTATTGCCTAAAATCTCCGCTTTGCGCGTTTTCTTTGTAAAATAACGGTACCCCCGCCCTATGCAGTTCATTTACCGCACGGGCGGGGGTGTTTTGTTGTAATTCCGTAGGGGCGCACACCATGCACCCATCCGTTTTATATCATCACACTACAGCGCTTTCTCACAAAGCACACCATGTAATAGCGCCATTTTATGGCCAGCCGTTACCCATTTGTAGGGGCCGCTGCTCACCTCTTTCCGAAAAACGCAATAAAAATGCTGTCTTTCTCCACATCAGGGAAAGGCAGCATTCTTCTTTATCCGTTCAGATCTTCGCCGTTGCTGGCAATCACATTTTTATACCATCCAAAAGACTTTTTCCTGTACCGTGCCGCCGCCCTGTTCGAGTACCGGGAAAAGCACCAGTGATCCTGCCGGGCTTTATTTTGCCTGTGCACCCTCTGGGAAGATGATCTTGTTCACAAAGAAGAAGATCACCATGGAAATGCCGCCATTGAGCACGGTGGTGCCAATGTTGTAGATGAAATCCGGCACCAGCAGGCCCGCAACCGCCACCCACACGCAGTTGATGGAGTTGACGATGCAGGTGATCAAGCAGAACGCCACCACATACCAGGCGATCTGCTTGGCCAGGTTGCCCTTGCTGCGGAACACAAAGTTGCGCTGGATGGGAAAGTTTATGCATTCTCCCACCACCATGGCAACCATGTAGGCGCAAAAGTACGGCAGACCGCCATGGGCGGAATCATACCCCAGGATGTTCCACTGGAAAGTTTCGCCAAACAGCGTGACCGGGATGCCCGGCCAGCCAAAATCCACCACCGGCAGGCTGCTGAACGCCGCCGGCAAAAATTGCAGCAGCAGGTATTTGAACACCGTAACCAGGTTGGATACGATCACAAACAGTCCGCCTTCGCGCACCCACTTGGCTGCGGCGGGGTGTTTTGCCGCAAAATTATTCCATAGCTGCATAAATAGCCCCTCTCTTTCCTCAGCTGTTGCGCAGGCGTTGTTCCAGCTGTGCGTTCAGTACCAGGTTTTTCACGGCTTCTATGATCACCCGCACAAGGCCGATGATCCAGAATCCCTGTAATTCCATCACAATGCCATCCACCATGCCCATGCTGATGGCACCGCTGGTCATTTTGGCCAGGGCACGCAGCGGCATGTTGTACTGGAACAGCACATTCAGGTCCGGCTTGCCGCGCTTGTAGCTGGCGTTCAGCAGTGCGGTAAGCACCAGCCAGATCAGCCAGCCCAGCGGGCTGCGGCTGTGGTTCAGCTCGCCCAGGGTCATGTTGCGGTCAATTTTAACTTTTCCCTGCTGCACCGGGCGGCCCAGCAGGGTGGCCCATTCGTCATCCGGCACGCTCTGCACCTTGCCGCTGGTATAGTGCGGCAGATGCTTGCCCGCATAGGGGTTGGGTGCGCCGGTACCGGCCACTTCCACCACGGCGGTCAGCCGGATGTCCGCACTGGACGCGCCGACCCGCAGCTCATAGCTGCCGCCTTCCACTTCCCAGCTGTCGGTCTTGGTGTTCCAGTAGCGGAATGCCTTGTCGTCCAGCGGGATGGTCACGGTCTTGCTTTCGCCGGGCTGCAGCTGCACCTTGGCAAAGCCTTTCAGCTCCTGTGCGGGGCGGAACACTTCTGCCCCGGGTTTTGCCACATACAGCTGCACGATCTCTGCTCCGGCGCGCTTGCCGGTGTTGGTTACGGTCAGGGTCACGCCATTGGACGCGGCCTGCAAATTGCTGTAGGCAAAGCTGGTGTAGCTTAACCCATAGCCAAAGGGAAATGCCACCGGCACACCGGCGGTCTGGTAATAGCGGTAGCCGACATACAGCCCCTCGCGGTACTGCACCATGCGGCCCGGCCCGGCAAAGTTATCCTTGGCGGGGGTATCCGCATAGGCGTTGACCCAGGTTTCGGCCAGCTTGCCGCTGGGGTTCACTTTGCCGGTCAGCACATCCAGCATGGCGCCCGCCCCCGCCTGGCCGCCCAGCGCACCATACACCAGGGTACGGCAGTGTTTGAGCCACGGGGTTTCCAGCGAAGCCCCTGCGCTGAGCACCACAACGGTGTTGGGGTTGGCCTGCTGCACGGCCTTTAACAGTTCGATCTGGTTGTCCGCAAGGCGCATATCGCCGCGGTCCAGACCCTCACTTTCCTTGATTTCATCCAGCCCCAGGCAGAGCAGCACCACTTCGGCCTTTTGGGCCAGGGCTACAGCCTCGGCCTGTTTGGCGGCATCCGGTTTGCCCTGGCGGTCAAAGCCGGGGGCAAAGCCCACGCTGGCCAGGCCGCTCTCTTTCAGGCAGTCCAAAAAGGTATCCACCTTGATGGAGTTGACCGCGCTGGAGCCAGCGCCCTGGTACCGCGGTGTCTGGGCAAAGTCGCCGATCACGGCAACTTTTGCGCCCTCGGCCAGCGGCAGCAGGTCGTTCTCGTTTTTCAGCAGCACAATGCTTTCGGCTGCGGCGCGGCGGGCCAGGGCGTGGTGCGCGTCCGCATCAAAGGTGCGGCTGTGGGACTGCACGGCGGCATGGGTATCAAACACCAGGGTCAGCAGCTCGTCCAGCCGGGCGTCCACATCCGCTTCGGTAATTTTGCCGCTCTGCACAGCCTGCATCAGCTCGCGCACCGCGTCCCCGCCGGGGGCGGGCATTTCCAGCGTGGAGCCGTTCTGCACGCCCAGGGCATGGTCATTGCTGCCGCCCCAGTCCGTTACCACAGCGCCGTCAAAGCCCCACTCCCCGCGCAGGATGTCCATTAACAGGTGGCGGTTCTCGTTGGCGTAAGTTCCGTTGATGAGGTTATAGCTGCTCATGATGGTCTTGGGCTTTGCTTCCTTGACCACGATCTCAAACCCGGTCAGATACAGTTCCCGCAGCGTGCGTTCATCCACCACGGAATCCGACGCCATGCGGCGCAGTTCCTGGCTGTTGACGGCAAAGTGCTTGGGGCAGGCGGAGATGCCGTTGGACTGGATGCCCCGCACATAGCCCGCTGCCATTTTGCCGGAAAGATACGGATCCTCGGAGAAATACTCAAAGTTGCGGCCGCAGAGGGGGCTGCGCTTGGTGTTCAGGCCCGGCCCCAGCAGCACGGCAACTTCCTGCGCGGCGGCTTCTTCGCCCATGGCCTGGCCGATCTGCTCGCCCAGGGTGGGGTCCCAGCTGCACGCCACAGTGGCTGCCGTGGGGAAGCAGGTGGCCGGAACACTGGGGTTTAACCCCAGATGATCCGCCGCGCCCGCCTGCTTGCGCACGCCGTTCGGGCCGTCCGACAGAGTGATGGCAGGTACGCCCGCCTTTTGATAACCGCGGGTGGTAAAGGTACCCGCGCCCGAAAGCAGCGCACATTTTTGTTCAAGCGTCAAAGCTTGCAGTTGTTTCTTTTGCATAAGGTGGTTCCTTTTCTTAAAAACAGCCTTGCGGCCCACCGCACAACCGCGCAAAGTCGGCGGCGATGGACCGCAGGGCAGCTGCACAGCTTACAAATTACACTTTACTGTGCCTTTTTCTTCTTGTAGCTTTTGAAAGTGAGAACTTCCAGCACGACCAGCAGTACAGCCAGCAGCACGTTGACCACGATCATAGCGGTACGCCAGATGGGGGTGGAAACAGTGTTGGCGGGGTCGTAAACGCGGGAGTTGACCACGGTGTACATGATGTTCTTGCAGGCCTGACGCATAGCCTTAACGCTGGTAGCACTGGTGGTATCGGTCAGGTGGTTGGTGGCAACATCGTAGTTCTTCAGCATCAGGTCGCAGCCGTTGCGGATGGCAATATCTGAATCCATGTAGTCAGTGAAGTGGAAGCCGTCGGTGATGACCATACCGCGGAAGCCCCACTCGCCGCGCAGCACGCCGTTCAGCAGTGCATTGCAGGCACCGGCCCACTGGTTGCCAATATAGTTCCAGCTGGACATGACGGCCTTGCAGCCGCCCACTTTGGCGCTGATCTCGAAGGGACGCAGGTAGATCTCGCGGATAGCCTGCTCGTCAGCCCAGGTGCAGAGCATCTCGTTCTGGTTGATCTGCTGGTCGTTCAGGGCAAAGTGCTTCATGTAAGCGTAGACGCCGTAGCTCTGGGCACCGGCAATGGAGCTGGCACCGATGTAACCGGCGAGGACGCTGTCCTCAGAGTAATATTCGAAGTTACGGCCGTCAAAGGCGGAACGGTGGCCGTTCATGGCGGGGGCGTACCAGCCGGTGACGTTCATCTCGCTGGCCATGCAGCCGATGCTCTCGCCGTAGCGGCGGGCCAGGTCGGTGTTGAAGGTGGAAGCGATGATAATCTCGGACGGGAAGCCAATGGAAGAAACGCCGGTAAAGTTGTTATTGATGGCAGCGGGGCCGTCGCAGTCGATGGTCGCGTACTTGTCAACGCTGGCCTCGGCCTTGGTCTGGTAGCCGCCCAGGGCGATCAGGTCGTCCATCTCGGTGACGGTCATCTGGTCGAGCAGGGTATCCCAACGCTCGTCGTCGTAGTCAGCACCGCGCAGGTCAGCCAGCTTCAGGCCGTTGTTGGCACCGGTAACGGGCATCTCGTCGTTGGGGTCGTTGTGGTCCTCGGGGGTCCAGTTGTGGTCGTTGTACAGGGTGTTCATGCTTTCCTCAGACATGGTGTAGTCAGAGGGAGCAGCAACCGCCTCAGCATAGTTGGCGAAGTGATCAGCGCGGGATAGGGTGACGAGCTTGTCGTCAGCGAAGTCGAACTTGGTGGTAGCAGCTTCGGCGTCGGTGCTGCGGGGGTTGGACTCGTCATAGACGATGCTGGAAGCGACGTTGTAGGTCTTGGAATCCAGCACCGTGTGGGAATCCTCGTTGATGCTGATGATATAGTCGCCCTCTTCCAGCACATAACAGCCCTTGTCCTTGCTGTCAAAGCTGGCCATGTCCTCGGTGTTGAAGGTCAGGGTCAAGGTCTGGGAAGCGCCCGGCTCAATGGAGTCGGTCTTGCCGAAGGTGACGAGGTTGGCGGAAGCCTTCTCAATGCCGCCATCGGTGTACGGCGGGTTGAAGTAGACCTGCACGGCGTCCTTACCGGCCACACTGCCGGTGTTGGTGACGGTGACATCCAGGGTGATGGTGCCGTCAGCCTCGGTCATGGAGTCGATTTTCTGGGTAAAGGTGGTGTAGGACAGGCCGTGGCCGAAGGGATACTGCACGGTCTTGTCATAGTCGATCAGGCCCTCGGCGGCGGCAGTCTCGTAGAACTTGTAGCCGACGTAGATGCCCTCAACATAGTTGACGAAGTGCGGGGGAACCAGCGTTGCATCACCGCCAAACAGGCTGGCAGCGGTGTAACCAACGGAATCCGCATTGGTGTAGGCGAAAGCGCCAATGTTGTTGAAGTACGGTGCAGCGGTCAGGTCGTAGACGAAAGTGTCGGCAGCGTGGCCGGAGGGGTTGACCTCACCGGCAACAATCTCGCCCAGGGCGTTGAAGCCGGTCTGGCCGGTGCCGGGGCACCAGATAACGCTCTTGATCTGGGGGTGCTCATCGACGAAGCCCAGCTCGAGGGTGTTGGCAGCGTTGTAAACCAGCACAACGTTGTCGAAGTTGGAGCAGACGAGGTCGACCATGTCGCGCTCAGTCTTGCTCAGGGAGAGGTAATGCTGGCCGTCCTCGAAGTCCTTGTACTCGGTGGAGTTGTCGGTGTAGTTGACGGTGCTCATATCGGTGGGCAGGTCAGCAAACTCACCGCCAACGCGGCTGATGACGACCATCGCAGTGTCAGAGAAAGACTTGGCGTTGTCGATCAGCTCTTGGGTGTAGCTGGCGGCGGTGGGTTCGGGCAGGGTCCAGTTATGGTTGCTGTAACCCAGCGCCGGGCGCTCGGCGCAGTAAGCGGTGTAGAAATCGCTCAGCTCGGTGTTGGTGTTGATGCCGGCGTTGTGTAGGCCATCCAGTAGGCTGACGGTGGGACGGTCGGCAGAGATCGCGCCAGCGCCGGTGCCGCCGTAGACAGGGCCGACAGAAGCCCAGCCAAAGACGTTCAGGTTGCTACCGGAAGCGAGGGGCAGTTCGTTGTCATCGTTCTGCAGCAGGACGATGCCTTCCTCGGCAATCTCGGTGCACAAGGCGTTGGCCTCGTCACTGGATTCCTCGGTGATAGTGCCGTTGCCGGTGACCAGATCGAGCATGGTGCTCATGGGGCCAAAGGCAACCAGGTTGAGCATGATGCCGAAAGCCAGCAGCACGGCCAGGCCAGACTGGGCGCGCACCATGAATTTGGTGGGCTTGGCCAGTTTCTTGTTGACCGCCATAGCGATCAGTACGATAATGGCGGCGGCAACCACAACGCCAAAGAAGATGAGCTGCGGGATGCAGTTATTGACCACATCGGCAACGTCGTCCAGGTTGACGCCCATGTTTGCCAGGGTAAGAAGCAGGGTGTTCATTGTTTTCCTCCTTTTATTGTGCCGCCCTCCGGATGGCGGCTGACGGGATTTCCGCTTTTATTGATGATATTGTACCAAAACAATTTTCTTTCGGCTCATTTTTTACACAAACTGTTGTTTCCGTTGCATGTTTTGCAAAAGTTTCAAAAACATTTCATTTTTTGTTGTGCATCTCTCACAAAGCATCTCGACCCTGTTTTGTGCACCCCGCCCAAACACCAAAAATGGCCGGGTGCCTTATCCTAGACCCCCAGCCATCCATTCAGCTTTTCTGCGGCAGCAGCACCCGCAGCGTAAACCACTCATTCTCCCAGTGCAGCGTCATAGTTCCACCGCGCTTTTCGGCGGCGGCGCACACACCGCGCAGGTCGCTGCCGCCATGGGTGTTGCGGCGCGGCAGGCCGTCCGCGCCCAGCTCCACTTCCTGCGCGCAGTAGTTTTCAAACCGCAGCATCACAAAGCCGTTCTGGGCGTACACCGCCACCCGGATCAGCCGCTTTTCGTGGTCGGGCTCGGTCTCCACGCTCTCCGTTGCGTTGTCCAGCGCCGTACCCACAATCGTGCAGATCTCCCCTGTCTCCAAAAAATCCAGCAAATGCCCGTCCGCCACGCAGGTCATCGTGATGTGGTGCTGCTGGCAGTACAGGCTTTTGGCCGTCAGCAGGGTGTCCAGCACCGGGTTGCCGGTCTTGTTCTCCGCCTCGTACTGGCGGATGCCGCTTTCCATGGCCGCCAGCGCCACATCCTGCTTGGCGTGGTCCCGCTCCGCCCGGATGGCCGCAATCTGCATTTTCAGCTCGTGGTAGCGCCGGTTGATCAGGCGGATGTTCTCCTTGCTCTGCTTGTACTGCTCGTACTGGCGGTGCAAAACGCCGTCCAGCTCCGCCAGCTCGCTGTGCAGGGCGGCTTCGCGCAGCTGCTCGTGCTGCACCGTCAAAATCAGCACCCCGGCCAGGTCCACCAGCGTGCGGATGTAAAACATGTTCATGTTGGCTTCGCTGCCGTTGGCAAAGCTCAAATTGCTCACGGCAAATGCGGTCAGCGCCATGACCACCGCCACAAAAGTTCCTGCGGGCGTTATTTTCAGCTTCCCGGCCGGGCCAGGGCGGCAGTTCTCCACAAAAAGCATCGCGGCAAAAATGCCGCCGTACACCGCCGCCAACAGCAGCAGCGAAAGCGGCTCCGCCCCGCCGCGCTGCGGCCACAGCACGCAGTGCAGCTGCCATTCCACGCTGGCCGCCAGCTCCGCCAAAATAAAGGCCCGCGCGCACACATAACCCGCTTCCAGCAGCGTAATGCTGCGTGTGACCCACAAAAACAGCAGCATGGAAAGAATCGCCATTGCCATGCAGGGGATCCACCACGCCAGCGGAACTTTCCCCGTGGCCTGCAAAAACGCCCCCAGCAGCACCGCCCAACCGGCTTCCACGCCCCAGATCACGCGCTGGTCCATCCTCGGCGGCAGCCTGTGCGCATACAGCAGCGCCGCCAGCACTTCCGCCAAAGCGGTGTACAGGCGGGGGATATCCGGCAGTGTCGTCATTGGCCCGCACCCCCAATATAATCCGCCAGCCCCGCCATAAAGGCCTTGCGCCGCGGGCGGCTGATCTGCAGCGCATACGGACCAACCTGCACCATATCCTGCTGCACGCCGGAAACCTGCGCCAGATTGACCAGATACCCGCTGTTGCACCGTGCAAACGCCCGGCCCACCAGCTTTTCCTCATAGTTTTTCAGGGTGCCCGGCACCACAAAATCTTCTTTTTCGGTGTAAAAATGCACCTTGTGGCCTTCGCTTTCCAGGTAATAAATTTCCGCCGCGTCCAGCCGCCGCATGCCGCCGTCCACCGCCACAGCCAGATAATGCCGCTTCCGCTTTTCCAGCTGTCCCAGCGCCTTTTGCAGCTGCTGCGAAAACGCAAAGTAGGGCACCGGTTTCAGCACATAATCCAGCGCCCCAACAGCATATCCGCGGATGGCATACTGCGCCATGTTGGTAATGAACACGATCAGCACCCCGCCGTCCCGCTCCCGGATGCGGCGGGCGGTCTCCATGCCGTCCAGGTGCTTCATCTCCACATCCAGAAAGATGATGTCGAACTGCGAGCGGTAATCTTCCAGAATCTCCATCCCATCCGCAAACTCCGTTACCTCAAACGGCGTGCCGTACTGCCGGGTGTACCGCTGCACATGCCCCGCCAGCTGTTCCCGCACCGCCGCCTCGTCCTCCACAATCGCAATCCGGGTCATCTGCTGTTCCCCTTTCTCAACATCACACTGCGGCCCCGCACAGTCCACATCTGGTGCGGCTTCTTAAGGTGGATCTGAAAACAAAGAAAATGACGGATATTTCACAAGCGCAAGACGGATTTAAGGCAAAGAGCCGCGGGAATCCTTTGTGGATTCCAAGGCTTTTTAACGCAAAATCCCGCTGCGTTTGTAGAAATAGACGATATTTTCGACTTTTCAGCTGCACCATCGATTGTTTTTAGTATAGCACATACAACCATACACAGCAAATGCGGGGTGGAGCAGTTTGTTTGCCCTCAAAGCGTTTTGTCGGTCGGGGCTGCCAGACCAAGCCAGCCCTGGCATGCCACAAATATGCAGGTTCATTGTGAATTAACACCACAATATTCCGCAGTAGGGCGGCCAGCCCCCTGGCCGCCCTACTGCCGCACTACACATTAAAAATCCGCAGCATACCAAGGCCCCGTCCGTAGGACGGGGCTTGGAAGATAAATTTATGACAATACCGCATAATTCTAAGTGCCGATACGGCGAGCGAGGTGCGGCAGATGCCAA
>ERZ824480.3177-NODE-3177-length-11478-cov-6.537687_pt1 | contig 11478 bp, 10 predicted proteins | sample MGYA00519861_ERZ824480 | MGnify/ENA primary metagenome ERZ824480 (study PRJEB31778, sample SAMEA3449152) | human gut metagenome | biome: human gut; feature: human-associated habitat; material: faeces | place: United Kingdom | collected 2010/2012 ...
CTGCGCTAGCGCGTGATCCCGCTTCTGCGGGAGGAAAACCCCGCCGTCGCACAGACCGTCTTCCGGACCTGCGCGCTGCTCCGCGTGGACAACGCGTTTCTTGATGCGCAGGCGCGCGAGGCGCTGCAGGCTGCTCAATTGCCGGACGGCGTCAGCCGCAGCGCGCTTTCCGTCTGGCCGGAGGCTGTGCGCACCCGCGCAGTCCGGCTGCTGCTCGAGTCGATCCATGCGCCCAAGCTGACGCAGCGGCATATCGACGCGGTCGACCGGCTGCTGTTCGCTTCGTGCCCCTCCGCATCCGTCTCACTGCCGGGCGGCTTTGCCGCGCGGCTGGAATACGACCGGCTGTACCTGACGGACCGCTCCCCTGCCGCTTCCTTTTCACCCGTGACGCTTTCGCCGGGCGAGACAGTGCTGATTCCGGAGCTCGGGCTGCGCGTCGAATGCCGGATCGAAGAAAATTTTCAGGAAAAAGCAAAAACCCTCTCCACTTTTGCAGTCAAATATGATACCATAGAGCAAACTCCCCGGATCACGATCCGTCCGCGTCAGGCGCATGACGTCATGCACACGGCAGGCGGCACGAAAACGCTCAAAAAGCTGCTGATCGACCGCAAGGTCCCCGCAGCACGACGTGCGCTCATGCCGGTGGCTGCTGACGCATCCGGTGTTCTGGGTGTTTATGGGATCGGCGTCGATCTGGGCCGCGCCGCGGCTCCGGGCGAACGCGCGGTCATCATCACAATCGAAGAAACAGAGAAAGAGGATTAGATGTATGATTAACAAGTCTGACATGCTGCAGGACATCGAGCGCGTACTGGTCCCCGAAGAAGAGATCCACGCGCGGATCAAGGAAGTCGGCGCACAGATCGCAGACGACTATCGCGGCAAGTGCCCGATCCTGGTCGGCGTTCTCAAGGGCGTCGTTCCGTTTTTCGCGGAAATGGCGAATGCCATCAGCATTCCCGTGCAGGAGGATTTCATGTGCATCACATCCTTTGAGGGCGGCACGGAATCCACCGGCAAGCTGACGTTCCGCAAGGATATCGACCATGATATCGAGGGCCGACATGTGCTCATTCTGGAGGATATCATCGATTCCGGCAGCACGCTCAAGATGATCTGTGAGATGTTCCATGAGCGCAAGCCCGCGTCCATCAAGATCTGCACGCTGCTCGACAAGCCATCCGGCCGCAAGGTCGAGCTGAAGCCGGACTACACCTGCTTCACCGTCCCGCCCGCGTTTGTCGTCGGCTTCGGTCTGGACTATGAGGATTACTACCGCAACCTGCCGTTCGTCGGCGTGCTGAAGCCCTCTGTCTATCAGGACCGCTGAAGACGGTCTATTCCACATAAAGGAGAACCTCCGTGAACCAACAGCCCAAAACCCTGCAGACCATTCTGCTCGTTGCGGTCCTGGCGCTGGTGCTTGTGGTGCTCTCTTCGTCCCTGCTTACGCAAAACGGCAGCAGGCTTGCATATTCTGACGTGCTCGACCTGTTTGAAAACAAACGGGTCGAGTCGTTCGTTCTGCAGGGCGATACGCTGACGCTGACGCTCTACGGAAGCGACGCAGAGCAGGCCGGCACCGCGACGGCGAAGATTGGCGACATCGAGACCTTCCACAAGGACCTGGACGAGACCATCGCTGCGCAGAGCGCCGTAGGTGTTCTCAAGTCCTACAACTATCTGCCCGCCGCCAATTCCATTTGGAAGACGGCGCTGCCGTATCTGCTCGTCGGCATCGCGCTTCTGTTCGTGTGGTTCATCCTGATGAACCGCTCCGGCAGCGGCCCAAACGCCATGGCGCAGTTCCCGCGCGCCAACGCGCGCTTCGGCGTCCCGTCCGGCGAGTCCGTGACCTTCCAGGACGTCGCCGGTGCGGACGAGGAAAAGGAAGAGCTCTCGGAGATCGTGGAGTTTCTCCGCGACCCGGACCGCTTCAAGCAGCTCGGCGCGAAGATCCCGAAGGGCGTGCTGCTCGTCGGCCCGCCGGGCACCGGCAAGACGCTGCTGGCCCGCGCAGTCGCCGGAGAGGCAGGCGTGCAGTTTCTGTCGATCTCCGGCTCTGATTTTGTCGAGATGTATGTCGGCGTCGGCGCGAGCCGCGTGCGCGACCTCTTCGAACAGGCGAAGAAAGTTTCCCCCGCGATCATCTTCATCGACGAGATCGACGCCGTGGGCCGTCAGCGCGGCACGGGCCTCGGCGGCGGCCACGACGAGCGCGAGCAGACGCTCAACCAGCTGCTCGTCGAAATGGACGGCTTCGGTACGAATCAGGGCGTCGTCGTCATGGCGGCGACGAACCGCGCCGACATCCTCGACCCCGCGCTGCTGCGCCCGGGCCGCTTCGACCGTCAGGTCTACGTGGGGCTTCCCGACATCCGCGGCCGCGAGGAGATCCTGAAGATCCATGTCAAAAACAAGCCCCTTGCCGAGGATGTGGACCTCTCCACCGTCGCCAAGGGCACGCCCGGCTTCACAGGCGCAGACCTCGAGAACCTCTCGAACGAGGCGGCGCTGCTCGCCGCGCGCCGCGGCAGCAAGCTCATCACGATGTCCGACTTCTCCGAGGCGGAGATCAAGGTCATCGCAGGTCCCGAGAAGAAGAGCCGCGTCATCAGCGAGCACGAGCGCAAGCTGACTGCCTATCACGAGGCCGGTCACGCCATCGTGATGCACGCGCTGCCGACGCACGACCCTGTGCACCAGATCACGATCGTCCCGCGTGGCGGCGCGGGCGGCATGACGATCTCGCTGCCCACGGAGGACCGCTCGTACCAGTCCAAGCGCTATATGGAAGAGCAGATCGTCTCGCTGCTTGGCGGGCGCGTGGCGGAAAAGCTGATGCTCGGCGACATTTCGACCGGCGCGTCGAACGACATCCAGCGCGCCTCGCAGATCGCGCGCAAGATGGTCACGGTGTACGGCATGAGCGACAGGCTCGGCTCGATCTCGTTCGAATCCGGCCACGATGAAATTTTCATCGGCCGCTCGATGGCGCAGGCCAAGCCGTATTCCGAGCAGGTCGCCGCACAGATCGACGAGGAGGTCAAGTCCATCATCGACGCGGCCTACGAGCGTTGCGAGGACATCCTCTCGCGCGATCAGAAGCACCTCATCGCCGTGGCGGAATTCCTGCTTGCGCACGAGACGATGAGCGCTGAGGAATTCGAGGCCGTCTTCACCGACGAAGCCGCCGGCCATGACAAAATCTAATCCTGCTATGAATAAAATGTCTCATCAGCAAGCCGCTGGTGAGATATTTTTTCACATTTTCGCAAGAATTCCTGCATTTTCAGCGTCTCTCCCCTTGCCAATTCGGTTTCTTCTGCTATAATGGGGCATTAGTCATTCCATTTACATGAAAAAAAAGAGAGAATCGAACATGAAAAAAAGCAGTAGTTTCAGCGGCTCGCTCGGCTTTGTGCTGGCCGCGGCGGGCAGCGCGGTGGGCGTCGGCAATATCTGGCGCTTCCCCTATCTCTGCGCCAAGGACGGCGGCGGACTGTTTCTGCTCATCTATCTGGTGCTGGTGCTGACATTCGGCTTCACCCTACTGACGACCGACGTAGCCATCGGCCGCCGCACGAAGCAGAACGCCCTCAATGCCTTTGCAACGCTCAACAAAAAGTGGAAGTTTTTGGGTTACCTCACCTTCCTCGTCCCCACGCTCATCATGACGTATTACTCCGTCATCGGCGGCTGGATCACGAAGTATTTTACCCTCTACCTCGTCTCAAGCGGCGATGCCGCCGCGCAGGACGGGTTCTTCACCTCGTTCATCACCTCCCCCGTCTCGCCCATCGTCTTCATGCTGATCTTTTTGGCGCTGACGGCGTGGGTCGTGTACTGCGGCGTGGAAAAGGGCATTGAAAAATACTCCCGCTACATCATGCCGGGTCTGCTCCTTCTCATCATCGGCATCGCCATCTTCTCGCTCACGCTCTCTTACACCGACGAGAGCGGCATGACGCGCACGGGTATCGAAGGATTGCTCGTCTACATTAAGCCCGACTTCACGGGCCTGACCGTCCAGCGCTTTTTGAACATCGCGCTCGACGCGATGAGTCAGCTCTTCTTCTCGCTCAGTGTCAGCATGGGCATCATGATCACCTACGGCAGCTACGTCAAGGACGACGTCGACCTCAACAAGGCCAACAACCAGATCGAAATTTTCGACACGGGCGTCGCGTTCCTCGCAGGATTGATGATCATCCCCGCCGTCTATGTCTTCCTCGGCACCGACGGCATGGCCAGCGGCCCGAGCCTGACGTTCATCAGCCTGCCGAAGGTCTTCGCCGCGATGGGCGGCGTGGGCCGCGTCGTGGGCGCGGTGTTCTTCCTCGCGCTCGGCTTCGCCGCGCTGACGAGCTGCGTGTCCGTCATGGAGACGCTTGTCGCCAACTGCATGGAGATTTTCCACAAGTCGCGCAAGGAGATGTGCGCCGCCGTGGGCGTCTATTCGCTCGTGACGGCTGTGCTCATCTGCACGGGCTACAATGTGCTCTACTTTGAGCTTCCGCTGCCCAACGGCTCGACCGCGCAGCTGCTCGACGTGATGGACTACATCAGCAACAGCTTCCTCATGCCGTTTATCAGCCTGCTCACGAGCATTTTGGTCGGCTGGGTCGTGGGTCCGAAATGGATCATTGCCGAGATCGAGAAAAACGGCGAGCACTTTGGCCGCGCCAAGCTCTACAGCGTGATGATGAAGTATGTCGTGCCCGTTGTCATGCTCATTCTGTTTTTGACCTCCACGGGGCTCGGCAGCCTGATCTTCGGCGGCAGGTAAGAAATTTTGGCAAAAAAGGGAACGCTTGCGCGTTCCCTTTTTCTCTTGCTTTTTTGCCTTTTTCTCCGTTCAAAGTGCGCAAAATATGTTTTCCGCCGCGCGGTTTTTTGTCAAAAGTGCAAATTTCTTTTTCCCCGCTTGACAAAGCGGGGGCGGGCGATTATAGTAGCATCATTAAATCTCATAGTTCACAAATACCGTGACGGGGAAAAATTCGTCCTACAGACGCTTCAGAGAGTTGCCGGTCGCTGCGAGGCAATGCAGAGCGGGATGATGTCACTGGCCCCTGAGTAGCTTCGCTGAGACATTCGTTTAGGCGGAGCCGGATCTCCTCACCGTTACCAACGAGGCGCATTCGTTTGATTTTCAAGCCGATGCAGAAAGCGGGCATTTCATATGCCAACAAGAGTGGTACCGCGGAAGTTTTGAGCTTTCGTCTCTTCAAGGGAAGAGACGGAGGCTTTTTTTGTTGCTATGCGAGAGAAAAAAGCAGGAGGAATACCCCATGAAGCGCATTAAAATTTTTGACACGACCTTACGAGACGGCGAGCAGTCCCCCGGCTGCAGCATGAATCTGACGGAAAAGATCGAAATGGCCCGCCAGCTCGAAAAGCTGGGCGTCGACGTGATCGAGGCGGGCTTCGCCATCGCGTCTCCCATGGACCACAAAAGCGTGCAGGCCATCGCCGCCGCGGTGACGAACTGCACGGTCGCCTCGCTCGCGCGCTGCGCCAAGGGCGATATCGACGCGGCGTGGGACGCCGTGAAGGAGGCCAACCACCCCCGCATCCATGTCTTCCTCGCGACGAGCGACATCCACATGGAGTACAAGCTCAAGATGACGCGCGAGCAGGTCATCGACCGCATCCGCGAGATGGTCGCCTACGCCAAGAGCTATTGCGATGACATCGAGTTTTCCGCCGAGGACGCCTCCCGCTCCGACTGGGCATTTCTGGCCCATTGCTACTCCACTGCCGTCGCCGCGGGCGCGACGACGCTGAATGTGCCCGACACCGTCGGCTACTCCACGCCGCAGGAGATGTATGACCTCATCACCTACCTGCGTGAAAACATCGAGGGCGTCGAGCATGTCGACATCTCCGTCCACTGCCACAACGACCTCGGCATGGCGGTGGCCAATTCGCTCGAATGCGTCCGCGCGGGCGCGACGCAGGTCGAATGCACGGTCAACGGCATCGGCGAGCGCGCGGGCAACGCGAGCCTTGAAGAGATCGTCATGGCGCTGCGCACGAGAAAGGACTTCTACGACGCCGAGACCGGCGTGAACACCAAGCAGATCTACCGCTCGAGCAAGCTGCTGAGCAACATCACGGGCGTGCCCATCCCTCCGAGCAAGGCCATCGTCGGCGCGAACGCCTTCGCGCACGAGTCGGGCATCCATCAGCACGGCGTCATTGCCAATGCAAGAACGTACGAGATCATGAACTCCACCGACGTCGGCATCCCGCAGAACACGATGGTGCTCGGCAAGCACTCCGGCAAGCACGCGCTGCGCGAAAAGCTCGAATCCATGGGCTACGAATTGAGCGACGAGGAGCTCGAGAGCGTGTTCACCCGCTTCAAGGATCTCGCCGACAAGAAAAAGAACATCACGAGCAGCGACATTGAGGCGCTCGTGCTCCACCGCCAGGCCGCGGTGCAGGGCAGCTGCCAGCTCGTGAGTCATGTGGTCAACACGGGCCACGGCGTGCCGAACATCTCGTGCATCAAGCTCCAGCGCGGCGACGAGCAGATCGAAGACGTCGCCATCGGCACGGGCCCGCTGGACGCCTCGTTCAAGGCCATCAACCGCATGCTCAAAATGGACGTGAAGCTCGAGAGCTTCAGCTTGAACGCCGTCACGGACGGCGAGGACGCCATCGGCGAGGCCGTGGTCAAGGTCTCCGGCCCCGACGGGCGGTCGTACACCGGCTCGGGTCTCTCGACCGATATCATCGAATCGTCGATCCGCGCCTACGTTAACGGCATCAACAAGATCATGGAATCCGGCAACTGAAAGGAGAAACGCGACATGGGCATGACAATGACGCAGAAAATTCTCGCCAAGCACGCAGGACTTGAGAGCGTGCGCGCGGGCCAGCTCATCCAGGCAAAGCTCGACCTCGTCCTCGGCAACGACATCACGACCCCCGTGGCCATCAACGAATTTGAATCCGCGGGCTTTGAAAAAGTCTTCGACAAAAGCCGCATTGCGATGGTGATGGATCACTTCGCACCGAACAAGGACATCAAGTCCGCCACGCAGTGCAAGCAGTGCCGCACCTTCGCCCGCCGCTTCGACATCGACCACTTCTACGATGTCGGCACGATGGGCATCGAGCACGCGCTGCTGCCCGAGCAGGGGCTTGTCGCCCCGGGCGAGGCCGTGATCGGCGCGGACTCGCACACCTGCACCTACGGCGCGCTCGGCGCGTTCTCCACCGGCGTCGGCTCGACCGACATGGGTGCGGCCATGGCCGCGGGCGAGACGTGGTTCAAGGTCCCGTCCGCCATCAAGGTGAATCTCACCGGCAAGCTCCGTCCGTTCGTCTCCGGCAAGGACGTCATCCTGACGCTCATCGGCATGATCGGCGTGGACGGCGCACGCTACCAGTCCATTGAATTTGCGGGCGAGGGCGTCAAGAACCTCACGATCTATGACCGCCTGACGATCTGCAACATGGCCATCGAGGCGGGCGGCAAGAACGGCATCTTCCCCGTCGACGACGTGACGCGCGCCTATGTTGAGGGCCGCGTGGACCGCCCCTGGACAGCGTTCGAGGCCGATCCCGACGCAGAATATGAGCGCGTCATCGACATCGACCTCGGCAAGGTCGACTGCACGGTCGCCTGGCCGCACCTGCCCGAAAACGCGCACAGCGCGCGCGAGGGCAGCGACATCGCCATCGACCAGATCGTCATCGGCTCGTGCACGAACGGCCAGCTCCCCGACATGGCCGCTGCCGCTGCGATCCTGAAGGGCCATCACCTGGCCCCGAACGTCCGCGGCATCGTCATCCCCGCCACGCAGGCAGTCTACCGCGCCTGCATGCACGAGGGCTACACCGACATTTTCCTCGACGCAGGCTGCATCGTCTCCACGCCCACGTGCGGGCCGTGCCTCGGCGGCTACATGGGCATCCTCGCCGCCGGCGAGCGCTGCGTTTCCACCACCAACCGCAACTTTGTCGGCCGCATGGGCCACGTCGACAGCGAGGTCTACCTCGCCTCTCCGGCTGTCGCCGCGGCGTCTGGTATTACCGGCCACATTTCTCATCCGGAGGAGGTCATGAACAAATGAATGCACACGGCATTGTCCATAAGTATGGGGATCACGTCGATACGGACGTCATCATCCCCGCGCGCTATCTGAACACCCAGAGCCACAAGGAGCTCGCCTCCCACTGCATGGAGGACATCGACAAGGACTTCATCCACCGCGTCAAAGACGGCAACATCATTGTCGCGGGCGTAAACTTCGGCTGCGGCTCGTCGCGCGAGCACGCGCCCGTCGCCATCAAAGCGAGCGGCATCTCCTGCGTCATCGCGGCGAATTTCGCCCGCATCTTCTACCGCAACGCCATCAACATCGGCCTCGCCATTTTGGAGTGCCCCGCCGCGAGCGCGGACATTGAAAATGGTGACGAGGTAACGGTTGACTTCGACACCGGCGTCATCACAGACGTGACAAAGGGCACGACGTATCAGGCCGAGCCCTTCCCGCCGTTTATCAAGGACATGATCGCGCGCGGCGGCCTGATGGCCTCGCTCAAGGCAAAGGAGGCGGCGAAATGAACAAGACCATTGCCATCATCAAGGGCGACGGCATCGGCCCCGAGATCGTCACCGAGGCCATGGGCGTTTTAGACGCCGTGGCCGCGAAGTTTGGCCACACCTTCACCTACGTCGACGCGCCGATGGGCGGCAACGCCATCGATAAATTCGGCGTGCCGCTGCCGGATTCGAGTTTAGCGACCTGCCGTAACGCGGACAGCGTGCTGCTCGGCGCGGTCGGCGGCCCGAAGTGGGACGACCAGCCCGCCGCCAACCGTCCCGAGCGCGGTCTGCTCAAGCTGCGCGAGGGCATGGGCCTCTACACGAACGTGCGCCCTGCGAAGATGTTCTCCGAGCTCTCCGCCGCCTGCCCGCTGCGCGCTGACATCGCGGCAAACGGCATCGACTTCATCGTCGTGCGCGAACTCATCGGCGGCGTGTACTTCGGCGAGCACCGCACGGAAGAGACGAACGGCGAGCAGAAGGCCACCGACATCATGGCCTACTCTGAGCACGAGATCAAGCGTGTCGCCCGCGTCGCGTTCGAGACCGCGCGCAAGCGCCGCAAGCGCGTCACCTCCATCGACAAGGCCAACGTGCTCGACACCTCGCGTCTCTGGCGCAAAACGGTCACAGAGGTCGCAAAAGACTATCCCGACGTCGAGCTTCGCCACATGTATGTCGACAACGCGGCGATGCAGCTCGTGCGCGACCCGAGCCAGTTCGACGTCATCGTGACCGAAAACCTCTTTGGCGACATTCTTTCCGACGAGGCGAGCCAGATCACGGGCTCGATCGGCATGATCCCGTCCTCCAGCATGGGCGACGGCACGAACGGGCTCTATGAACCCATCCACGGCTCCGCGCCCGACATTGCGGGACAGGACAAGGCGAACCCCATCGGCACGATCCTGGCCGCCGCGATGATGCTGCGCTACAGCTTCGACATGGCCGCCGAGGCCGACGCCATCGAGCGCGCGGTGGATAAAACGCTGCGCTCGGGCTTCCGCTGCGGCGACATCATGCAGGAAAACTGCCAACTCGTCGGCTGCAAGGCCATGGGTGCGGAGATCCGCAGCCGTATCTGAAACGATCTCTTCCAAACTTCTTTATGAACCTCTCCTTTGATCCTCTGCATCGCGCGGCGATGCGAAAAAGGTTCCAAAGCCATTGGCTTGGGAACCTTTTTTCTTCCGCTGTCAAATTTTGCCGATCAGCACAACGATCCCGCCGATCGCGGCCGCGACAAGCAGGTACAGCATCATGGCCGCGCTGCGCTTGATGACGACCGCCCGCCACGGCTTCACGTAGGGAACGCCCTCCATGCCCTCGATACGCCAGATCTTGCTGTGGCCGACCCACAGCACGTCGATGACAAAGCCGTCGAACCAGTTCATCACCACGAGGAAAAGGTAGGCTTCAAAGCAGGCGGTATGGAAGTCCTTCACGCCGTTCCATCCGGCGACGACCGCGATCAGCACGACGAAGATCACAAGGCCGAAGAACGTCATAAAGCGCTTGCCCTTGCGCAGCTCCTCAGTCTTGTCGGCGATGCCGCGCTTCTGCGCCTCGTCGAGATACGCGTCCGGGTAAAAATAGAGGCAGTTGCGCCCGCTGTCTCGCACCGCGCATTTGACCAGCGCGAGATACAGAAGACAACATAAAATGATCTGAAGCAGTAACAGCATGGCTGTGTTCTCCTTTGAAAAATGCTTTTAAGATGCAAAACCGGCGCTCAGTGCAGCTTCTTCCCCATTTCGATCCGCACCTCGTGCCGCTCAGGATCGTCGTTGGAGTAGGCGTACAGGTCGAAGCCGACGATTTCGAAACCGTTCTTTTTATAAAACGCGATGGCGTTTTCATTGCACGACTGCGTCTCTAAAATCAGCATGCGCGCCCCGGCGTCCTCCGCTGCTCGCTCTATGGGCTTCATCAGTGCCGTGCCGACGCCCCTGCTGCGCTCGGAAAAGTCCAGCACGCAGATGTTGCTGAGCCGAAAACGGTTGTTCCAGCCCTCTATCGAGCCTTCGACATATCCGATCAGTTTTTCGCCCTCGAACGCGCCGAAGGCAATCGGGTCTTCGAGCCATTCGCCGAAGAATACATCGTCGAACGATCTCTCAGTCGGCTCCGCAAAGGGCACATAGTCCATCTGAAAGCCCGTTTCAGACGGGCAGATCTCATAATAGCCATTCGTGCGGTAGCAAGCCGTAAATGTTTTGCCCGCATATATCTCCCTGTCCAAGGGTCTGATCTCCATGCACTCTCCCCTTTCCCATCCAACATCTGGTTGGTCCACATCCTACCACATCTTTTTACAAAGTACAAGCGCCCAGCCGAATGGCTGGGCGCTTGTTTGATTCAATAAAAGCCTATGCCGAAAGCGATTTGCTTACTGCATGTCCTTGATCGCAGCCTGCGCGGCGGCGAGGCGGGCGATGGGGACACGGAACGGGCTGCAGGAGACATAGTCCAGGCCGACCTTGTGGCAGAACTCGACGGACGTGGGATCGCCGCCGTGCTCGCCGCAGATGCCGAGGTGGATGTGCGGGTTGGTCTCGCGGCCCATCTTGGCGGCCATGGAGACGAGCTTGCCGACGCCGGTCTGATCGAGACGGGCGAACGGATCGCTCTCGTAGATCTTCTTGTCGTAGTACGCGCCGAGGAACTTGCCGGCATCGTCACGGCTGAAGCCGAAGGTCATCTGGGTCAGGTCGTTCGTGCCGAAGGAGAAGAAGTCCGCTTCCTTGGCGATCTCGTCCGCGGTCAAAGCGGCGCGCGGGATCTCGATCATGGTGCCGACCTTGTACTTCATAGAGCTGCCGGCCTCGGCGATCAGCTTGTCAGCGACCTCGACGACGACGTCCTTGACGTACTTGAGCTCCTTGACCTCGCCGACGAGCGGGATC
>ERZ824480.3180-NODE-3180-length-11470-cov-3.446255_pt1 | contig 11470 bp, 12 predicted proteins | sample MGYA00519861_ERZ824480 | MGnify/ENA primary metagenome ERZ824480 (study PRJEB31778, sample SAMEA3449152) | human gut metagenome | biome: human gut; feature: human-associated habitat; material: faeces | place: United Kingdom | collected 2010/2012 ...
TCATCCTGGCCCGTGAGCTGGCCAAGCGCATCGAAAGCGAGCTGGAATATCCCGGCCAGATCAAGGTCCACGTGCTGCGTGAGACCAAGGCTGTGGAATACGCCAAGTAAACATCCTTCCATACGGCTCATCCCCAACGGCGCACCGCAGCAGTGGTGCGCCGTTTCTTTATGCCCTTTAACTTTGCTTTAGGAAGCGGTGGTATCCTGTCCTCAAAACCCGAAAAATCGAGGACTCTGCCATGAAACGCATCCCGCTCATTCTTTCGCCGGCCCTGCTGCTGTTGCTGCCGGCCATCGCCCTGTATCCAATGCTCCATGCCTCCGCCGAAAAGGATGGTGTCGATAGCAGCACAGCCATTCAGAAGGCCGCCCCATCGGAAGCCGCCCCGTCGGACAACGCCCCGTCGGACAACGCCCCGTCGGACAACGCCCCGTCGGACAGCGCCGTCGCTGCCCCCGCCGCTCCCGTCGCCGCTGCCCCCGCCGCTCCCGTCGCCGTCAGTGGTTCTATCGATACCGATGATTTTCCCCTCACCGACGGCCAGCAGCAGGCGCTTCACCGCTATATGACCGCCTACTATACCACGCTGGGGGACCTGACGGAGGCGAGCACCGACGGCGTATTCTGCGCCGACGACATCGCCGCCTATGAGCAGGCGGTTGGGAATGATCCTTCGCAGTCTCGGCCGGGGATGATCCTCTGCATCCTTGGCTGGAAATAAGCCCTATCATCTCCGGCCGGGAATAAGACGTTGCGCCCTGACAGTTTTGTGGTATAATAGGACTGTCAGCGGACAGAGCCATGTCCAGTTACCATGTCCACTTTTGTCCGCAGAATGTACCAATTCACCGGGAGGATACCCTATGGAATTTCGTGTGCTGGCACTGGGAGATGTTACCAGCGAGGATGGCACCCGCCATCTGGCCCGTACTCTGCGCCCCTTTCAGAAGGTCCACGGCGTGGACTTCACCGTGGTCAACGGTGAGAACGTCTCCGGCGTAGGGCTGACCCCGGATCAGGCGGAGGATCTCTTCGCCGCCGGCGCCGATGTTATCACGCTGGGCAACCATACGTGGGGCAAAATGCAGATCGCTGACTATTTGGAGGACAGTCCCTACATCCTGCGGCCTGCCAACTTTTCCCCCCGCACGCCGGGCCGTGGCGTGGGAGTCTACGACTGCGGCCGCTTCCGCATCCGGGTCATCTCCCTCATCGGCCGCTGCGATCTGTCATGGGGCAGCGATAACCCCTTTACCACAGCGGACCGCCTGCTGGCGGAGCCGGACGCTCCCACCTTCACGGTGGTGGATTTTCACGCTCAGGCCACCAGCGAAAAGCTGGCCATGGCCTACTATCTGGACGGCCGGGTCTCCGCCCTGTGGGGGACCCACACCCACGTCCCCACCGCCGACCAGCGGGTGTTCCCCAAGGGTACCGGCTACCTGACGGATCTGGGCATGACCGGTGCCGTGGAGTCGGTGCTGGGCATCCAGCCCCAGCAGTCGGTGGAGATGTTCTTAGGCGGTCTGCCGGGCCGCTTCCGCCCCGCCTCCGGCCCCTGCAAGGCTCAGGGGGCGCTCTTCACGCTGGACAGCGCCACCGGACTGTGCACCGCCGTGGAGCGGGTGGACGTCCGGTGAGAAGAAACAGCAGATAGGAGAAACCAGTCATGTCGATTCAAAAAGTCAGAGCGCATATGGAGCCTTTGGGCATCGCGGACCGCATCCGGGAGTTTGACGTGTCCTCCGCCACTGTGGAACTGGCGGCGGTGGCAGTGGGGGTGGAGGGCGCCCGCATCGCCAAGAGTCTGAGCTTCAAAGTAAACGAGGAGCCCATCATCATCGTGGCGGCGGGAGATGCCAAGGTGGACAACAGCCGCTACAAGGCCCAGTTCCACACCAAGGCCAAAATGCTGACCTTTGAGGAAGCCCATACCATGATCGGCCATGACCCCGGCGGCGTGTGCTCCTTCGCTTTGCCGGATAATGTAAAAACCTATCTGGACATCTCCCTGAAGCGGTTCGAGACCGTATTCCCCGCCGCCGGCAGCAGCAACAGCGCCATTGAACTGACCTGCGAGGAATTGGAGAAGTATTCCTCCAACTTCGTCTCCTGGGTGGATGTGGCAAAGGGCTGGCGTCCGGAAGAAAAGGAAGCTTGAGGGGCTTATGCTGAGATTTATTCACGCGGCGGACTTCCATCTGGACAGTGCCTTCGCCGCCCTGACCCCCCGGCAGGCCGCAGCCCGCCGCCGGGAGAGCCGGGAGCTACCGGTACGACTGGCTAACTACGTCAACCAGAATAACATTGATCTGGTGCTGCTGGCGGGGGACCTCTTTGACAGCGCCGCCTCCTACCGGGACACGGCAGAGGAACTCTCCGCCGCTCTGGGGCAGATGGAGGCACAGGTCTACATCGCCCCCGGCAACCATGACTGGTACGGCCCCGGCAGCCCTTACCTGACGGTGAAGTGGCCGGAAAATGTGCATATTTTCACTCAGCCCCGGTTGGAAACGATGGAATGGCCGGAAAAAAATCTGGCGCTCCACGGTGCGGCCTTTACCCACGGGGAACAAGCCGACGGCTTCCTCACTGGCTTCACCGCCCCCGCCGACGGGAAGCTCCATATCGGCCTGCTCCACGGGGAGATCGACCCCTCGGAGGCCCGGTACGATCCCATCCGCAAGGAGGAGATCGCCGCCAGCGGCCTTGCCTATCTGGCGCTGGGACACATCCACAAGCGGGCGGAGCCTTTGACCTTTGGCGGCACCGTCTGCGCGTGGCCGGGCTGCCCGGAGGGACGGGGGTTCGACGAATTGGGGGAAAAAGGCTTTTATTCCGGCACGATCGACGATTCCGGCAAGGTCAGCCTTACCTTCGTCCCCTTCGCCCGGCGGCGGTATGAAATTTTGACGGTGGACGTCACCGATCAAGCCCCCCGCGCCGCCATCGAGGCGGCGCTGCCCGCCGACACGGCACAGGACCTGTACCGTATTCTGCTCACCGGAGAGACCGGTGAGGGCGGCGTCCATACGGATGCGCTGAAAGCGGCGCTGGCGGACCGGTTCTACGCATTGGAACTGCGGGACCGGACCCGGCTGGCGGAGGACCTGTGGGCCAAAGCGGAGGAGGACTCCCTCCGGGGCCTGTTTCTGAGAGATTTAAAGCAGCAGCTGGCGCAGGCTCAGACGGAAGAGGACCGCCAGCGCGTCACCATGGCCGCCCGGTTCGGACTGGCGGCGCTGGACCACAGGGATTTGGGATAAGGCGAGAATTTATGAAAAAAATTTTATTGATCGGCACCGGCGGTACCATTGCCTCTGATGTCACGGAAGACGGCCTGGCCCCAGAGTTGACCTCTGAGCAGTTATTGAACCATCTCCCCACTATCTCCAGTATCTGCGATGTGGAATGTATACAACTTTTGAATCTGGACAGCACTAACATGCGTCCTGAGCATTGGTTGGATATGGTGCGGTGCATCCGGGAAAACTATGACCGCTATGATGGCTTTGTCATCACCCATGGTACAGACACCATGGCTTATACAGCCGCAGGTCTCAGCTATCTGATCCAAGGCAGTCCAAAACCTGTGATTCTCACCGGTGCACAGAAGCCTATCGGATTTGATTCCACAGATTCCAAGATCAACATGACGGACGCTTTTCGCTGTGCCGCCTCGGATCTCCCCGGAGTGTCTATCGTGTTCAACAATCACGTGATTTTGGGCACACGGGCCCGCAAGACCCGCACAAAGAGTTTTCAGGCATTTTCCAGCATCAACTATCCGGATCTGGGGATCCTGCGGGATGGAGTACTGCTGCGGTATATCCGCCAGGACTGTACCACTGTACCTACTTTTTCTGACACTTTGGATAATAAAGTGGCCCTTTTGAAGCTGACACCGGGGCAGGACCGTTCTGCCGCCGACTTTTTTCTGGAACGAAATGATGCTCTGATCATCGAGAGCTTTGGAGTCGGCGGTCTGCCGGAGCACGGTGGGTTCTATGATTGTCTACAAAGCTGGATAGAACAAGGCAAATTTGTGGTTCTTACTACTCAGGTCCCCAGTGAGGGCAGCGACGTAGGCGTTTACCATGTTGGACACAGTCTGAAAGCAAACCTCCGCGTTTTGGAAGCCTACGATATGACCACGGAGGCTGTGGTAGCCAAGCTCATGTGGATCCTGGGACGGACCCATGACCGCACTGAGGTAGAAAAGCTATTCTATACACCGATAGCAAAGGACATTCTCTTCCCTGTCCACGGATAGGGTTTATAGGATTTACCATCAGCAGCACTACATAGAAACCTGCCGGAGCAGTCCACGGACTGTTCCGGCAGGTTTTTTCCATATAATACAATCTTAATCGTACCGCAGGGCGTCGATGGGATTCAGCTTGGCCGCCTTGTTGGCGGGCAGGTAGCCGAACAGAACGCCGATGCCTACGCTGACGCCGAAGCTGACAGCAATGTCGGAAAGAGTCGGCACCGCGCTGAAGGTGATGCCGTTCATGGAGCTGGACATGATGGCCCCCACCGCAATGGTGGCAGCTTTGGCCAGCAGCAGGCCGAATACGATGCCCAGCACCCCGCCCACGGCGGAGGTGGTGCCCGCTTCAATGACGAATTGGCCCCGGATGTCCTTCTGCTTGGCGCCCAGAGATTTTCGGATGCCGATCTCCCTTGTCCGTTCCGTGACGGACACCAGCATGATGTTCATAATGCCGATACCGCCCACCAGCAGGGAAATGGCGGCGATGGCCACCAGTACAATCATCATGGTATTCATCATGGTGTTCATGGCATCCATCATTTCCGCAGAGGTCATCACCATGTAGTAGTCCGAGGACTGATAGGTTTTATACAGTCGCTTTTCCACAATACCCTTGGCTGCAGACGCCGTATCCCGACTGGTGGAGGTCAGCAGGAACATTTCGCCGGTGCCCATCATCATGGTGCCGGTGCCCATCCGCTGGGCGTTTTCATAGGGGATGTAAATCACATCATCGGCGCTGCCCTCGCTGCTGTCGCCGCTTTTACTCAACACGCCGATGACGGTGTAAGGCACACCGCTCAGAGAGATGGTCTTACCCAGTGCGTCGCCCCGAAAGGCGGTCTGCGCCAGATAATCGCCGATGACGCAGACATTCTGATGCCGATCCACGTCGATGTAGCTGAGGAAGCGCCCCTCCGCAAGAGTCTCCCCCTGCATGGTGCCCTTGGTGTCCTCCTTGAAAAACGCCTCGCTGACGCCGTAGACCGAGGTGCGGGCATAGTCATCCGTCTGGTAGCGCACCTTGGCAGAAGCGGAGACATAGGGGGTCACGCCGGTGAGGTACTGGGGATATTTGTCCACCAGTTCATAGAGATCCTCCACATCCACGTCACGGGTGCCGCCGGTACCCCGGCCATAGGTCATGACCTGAATCAGATTGGAGCCCATTTTTTCAAACTGGCTGTTCATCATATTGGTCATGCCGTTGCCGAGAGACAGAATCACGATCACGGCGCCGACACCGATGATGATACCCAGCATGGTGAGAAATGCCCGCATTTTGCTGGTTTTCAGAGATTTCAGGGCCAGCTTGAAGGATTGGGCAAAGTTCATACGCCCACCTCCCCGTCTCCGCCGGTCTCCTCCGGCTGCACCACGGCGGCGGGATCGGAGGCGTCACCGTCATAGATGATGCGGCCGTCCTGAAGGCGGACGATGCGCTTGGCTTTTACGGCGATGGAGTTATCGTGGGTGATGAGCACCACGGTATCCCCCTCCTGATTCAGCTTCTGGAGGAAGCCCAACACCTCCCGGCCCGTCCGGGAGTCCAGCGCGCCGGTGGGTTCATCCGCCAGAATGACAGAGGGATTCCCCGCCAGCGCTCTTGCGATGGACACCCGCTGCTGCTGACCGCCAGAAAGCTGGCTGGGCAGGTTTTTCTGCTTGTCAGCCAAGCCCACACGGCCCAGCGCCGCCACAGCCCGCTCCTTCCGCTCCTCCGCGCCGACACCGGCGTACAGCAGGGGCAGCTCCACGTTTTCCAGCACGGTCAGTTTGGGGATCAGGTTGTACTGCTGGAAGATGAACCCCAGCATTTTGTTCCGGATCTCCGCCTGCTGGTCATCATCCATGGTGGATACGTCCACGCCCCCCAGATGGTAGGTACCGCTGGTGGGCACATCCAGACAGCCGATGATGTTCATGGCGGTGGATTTGCCGGAACCGGACTGGCCCACAATGGCTACAAACTCCCCCTTGTCAATGGTAAGGCTCACGCCGTCCAGGGCGTGAACGTCCTCGTCGCCCATGTGGTAGATCTTGTAGACGTCTTTTAATTCAATGAGATGCTCCATGGCTTACATCCCCATCATTTCGGCCATCATGTTAGAGCTTTGGTTGGGGATCAGGACAGTGTCCCCCTCCTCCAGACCGCCGGTGACCTCGATGAAATCACCGTCGCTCTTGCCCAGCGTCACTTCCCGTGTTTCCAGCTTGGAGACATCCGCCACGGCGGTATTGTCCGCGTTCATGGCGCCGGGGCCGGGGACCGTCACGGTGTTGCCCCGGTTCACAGCGTCCACGGGGATGCACAGGGCATTGGGGACCCGGTCGCCCTCGATGGTTGCGGAGACATTCATGCCCGGCTTGAGGTCGCCGTAATCCTTGATGAGGATGGTCACGGGATAGCTGGTGGCGCCGCCCGCCGTGGTGCCGTTGATGCTGACGTTGTCCACCACACCGGTGAAGGTCTGCCCTTCCACCGCGTCCGCAGTGATGGTGACGGACTGCCCCGCCTCCACCTTGCTGATATCCAGCTCATCCACGGCCATTTCCAGCTTTAAGTAGCTCATGTCATAAACCACTGCCAGAGAACCGGAGTTCATGCCCTCCACCTTGTCACCGGCCTTGAAATTCTTTTCGATCACGGTGCCGGTGATCTGAGAGGTGATGTTGTAATCATCCAGACTGTCCGCTGCCATAGAAGCCGCCAGTTCCGCATTCTGCAGACTCAGCCGGGCGTTCTCCACCCGGTTCCGGGCATCGGAGGACTCCACAGTGCACAGGGGCTCCCCCTGCTTGACGGTGCTGCCCGCCAGCTTATTCAAGCCCTGAATGGTGCCGCTGGCACCGGCGTAGACAATGGTGGCTCCACCCAGATTGATGGGCGTCTGGCCGTAGCTGGCGTAATTGCCGATCCGGGCAGAGGCCGTGAAGGAATCCGAGACAGCGCCGGGATTCGCCAGCTTCACCCGGACGCTGACGGCGGACAGGCCGTTGCTGGTAATGCTGGTGGAGTTGGACACGGAATCCACCGTGCCGCTCACCGGGGCGTCATAATTGCCGATATACACCGTGGCCGCCTGACCCGCATAGAAGTCCGTGGGGCTGGCGTAGGGGAACAGGAAGTCGATGGACAGATCCATGCTGGAGGTGATCTTGGCGATCTGAGCACCTGCGTTCACACTGTCGCCGTTGTGGACATACAGCTCCTGAATCGTACCGCTGATGGAAGCCACGGGGTTCAGCGCCTCCTTGGCCTGCTGATAGGCCATTTTGGCCTGAGCCACGGAAATCTCCGCCCGATCCACATTGTTCTGGGCGTCGCTGCTGTTCAGGGCAAACAGCAGATCCCCCTTATTCACCAAATCGCCCAACTCAAAGGGTGCGTTTTCGATCTCGCCGGAGATCAGGGTGGTGACGTTATAGGAATCTGCGGGCTTCAGGGTCGCCGTGCCGGTGACAGACAGCGTCAGATCCTGCCGGGTGGCCTGAGCCACCAGATAGCTGCCGCCGAGATAGGCGTTTGCCTTTTGGGATGCTCTGGCCATGCACCCCGCCGCCAGTGCGGCGATCACGGCCGCAGCTGCGGCGATCTTCATCCATTTCTTCGCTTTCTTGCTCTTGGGCAGGCCGAATTTCTTCTTCGGCTCTGTTTCAGACGTGGGCACAGTCTGCCCCGCCTTTGTTTCCTTCATCAGTTCTTCCATATAGACAACTCCTTTATGAACGCTGTGCGGGGTGGGTCTTTGCCCCCATGCCCCGCCGCAGGATCTCCAATGCGTGCTGCAGCTTTTCCCGGTCCTCCGGGTCGGGCTCAGGCCGAATGCCGTTATACATGATGGGGACTATCAATACAATGAGCATCCTCAGAATGCAGTTCAGGTCCTCCGGCTCCCGCAGGTCCAGCAGATCCGGGTTCACGCAACCCTCCATCCGCTTCAAAATGTGATCCGGGTCCAGAAACTCCAGCAGGCCGCCCTTCTGCAAGCCGTCGTTGCGGTTGACGATGGCGGACATCATACCCATGCCCCCCAGACTGCGGTCCGCTGACCGGCGGCTCCGAAGATGATCATACATGGCTGGCAGGGCTGCGAAGATGTCGCCTCCCTGACTGTGAAGCACCTCCTCAAACACCATAAGCATCTCGTTGATGCTCTCCTCCATCAGATAGTGGAACAGGTCCTCCTTATCCCGGAAATACATGTAAAAGCTGCCACGGGGAATTCCCGCCTCCCGGACGATTCGGTTGATGGACGCCTCGTTATAGGGCCGCTCCGTAAATTCCCGGACTGCCGCTGACAGCAGCTTTTCCTGCTTTTCCGGCGCCAGATTCAAAAATGTACTGCTGGGCAAGCCGCCATCCTCCTTTCGATCTATAATGATCTCCCTAATATCTGGGACAGGGTCCCGCACACCCCTTCCTCCCATTGAGAAAGCCTGTGCGGAACCGGATACTCTTCCTAATATGACAACCTGTCGGGTATGATACCCGACAGGTTCCGCATGGTTCCCATGCGGCCTGAAGTTTTTCGGGTTACCACCCAAAAAACTTATGATTTCAATGGCGCAGTGAAACCTTCCTGTTTTCCCCGCGCACACCCCTTCCTCCCGTTGAGAAAGCCTGTGCGGAACCGGATACCCCTCCTAATATGACAACCTGTCGGGTATGATACCCGACAGGTTGTCATATTGCAAGTATTTTCTTCAAATGTTCACAAACTTTTCACATTGTATGAGTCAGCTCATACAGCGGCACCCGCCGGTCGTAGGGCTGGGGGCAGTAGGTCACGGAGGAAATTTTCTTTCCGCTCAGGCCATACTTGGGATGGGTTCCGAACAGATCGATGTACCGCATCAGGTCATCCTTCTCCGCCGCCATCGCCTCCAAAAGCAGGACTGTGGCCCGGGCGTCATCCACTGCCCGGTGGCTGTTTTCCGCCTCCGTCAGACCGTAGGCTTCGATGGCGTTGCACAGCTTGTGTGGATAGTCCCGCCGGTCCCGGTACACTGTCAAAGCATCCAAAAATCGGGGCTTTCGCAAAACGGACACCAACCCCAAGGGTTTCAGCAAATAGTAGAGGAAATTCAGGTCGAACTGGGCATTGTAGGCCACCAACAGAGGATGCTCTGCCCCCTCTAACAATCGGCAGAAGCCCTCCGCCGCCGTGCGGTCATCCACGCCTTCCCGGTCCAACTGCTCGTCCGTAATGCCGGTAAGCTCCGTAATGAAGGTCGGCAGCATCTGTCCTGCCGGAAGGCGGACAAGGGCATTGAAATTCCCCCGCTCCGCGCCGTTTTCCAGTGCCACAGCGCCGATCTCAATGATCCGGTCCCGGCCGAACTCAATGCCGGTGGTCTCCGTGTCGAATACCACCAGCCGGTCAAAATTCTTCCAAAGTTCCATTATGCCTCCCAATTCTCCCCGGTGGCATAGTCGATCTCCACACCGGGCTGCACGTTGTAGCAGTAGACATGAAAGCAGACGCCCCGGCCCTGATCTTCCACGGAATATGCCTCCATCTCCACGCCCCGGGCCACCAATTCGGTATCCACAAAGGCGGGGGTCACCCGGTAGAGCACATGATTCCCGGTGGAGGCCACATAGTCCGCCACCTGATTTTCAAAGGGCAGCATCCCCTCCACGTTCATGTACCGGGTGCCGGTAACGAGATTTTTTTCGTTGGCGTTTTCACCGGTAAGCTGAAAGCCGATGAGGTGACAGCGATTATAGAGACTCCCGCCGTCCACAAAATCATATTGGTTCTGCACCCAGCCGGTGGGCTTCACCTTGCTGATGCTCTCCCGCTCCTCCGTGGGCATCAGATCCACGCCGACGCAGGCCTCCGCGACGCCGCAGCGGCCCAGGCTGTCCAGCTCGCTATAATACTCATAGGAATCGGTGGTGTATTCCTCCTCCGTAAAGGAAGGCTGATTCCGGTCGATGACGGCGTAGGCGCTGGTGCCGTCATAGTCCGGGATATTCGATAGATCATAGCTGGGGGCCAGCATTTGTCGGGCCAGACCGACGAACATCGCCAGGATGATGACTGCCAAGGCCTCCTTCCGGCCGGGTTTTCGAGAGGTACGCCGTTTCTTTGCCATTTTGTTTCTCCTTTGGGTCCTGCGAATTTTTCACTGCCACATCATAACAGCTTTCGCCGGGTTTCGCAACCGGGTATGAAGGGGTTTTCATTCGGGCAGACTAAAGGAAATCCATTCTCAGGAGGAACGCCATGCGCAAACGTCTGCAAATTTTCTGTCTTCTGCTTCTGCCCTGTCTGGCGCTGATGGGGATCCTGGGCCGAGGCTCCCCCGCCGCCCTGTCCGCGTCCAGCGATGCCGCCATTCCCGCCTCCGCCGATAACTGGGGACTGTCCTTCCCCGCGGAGCACGAAACACCCATCGGCAATGCCACGGCGGACTTTCTCACCCAGTATGACGCCTGGTATGTGGGAGACACCAGCCAAAAGGTCATTTATCTCACCTTTGACTGCGGCTACGAAAACGGCAACACCGAGGCCATTTTGGATGCGCTGAAAAAGCATAGTGCTCCGGCGGCCTTCTTCGTGGTGGGCCACATGATCGAATCTGCCCCGGACATCGTCCGCCGGATGGCGGCGGAGGGACACATCGTAGGCAACCACACCTACCACCATCCGGATATGTCCGCCATTTCCGACAAGGCCAGCTTCCAAAAGGAGCTGGATTCTCTGGCGACGCTGTATCAGGAGATCACCGGGCAGGAATTGTCCCACTTCTACCGGCCCCCGCAGGGGAAATACAGTGAGCAAAACCTGAAACTGGCTCAGGAACTGGGCTACCAGACAGTGTTCTGGAGCCTTGCCTACGTGGATTGGTATGCCGACAACCAGCCCACAGCGGAGCAGGCCTACGCCAAGCTGCTGCCCCGCATCCACAACGGAGCCATCGTGCTGCTGCACTCCACCTCCTCCACCAATGCCGCCATCTTGGACGATCTGCTGACGAAATGGGAGGACATGGGCTACCGCTTCGCCCCCCTGACGGAGCTTTCCGCCCCGGCCAAGTCCTGACCACCCGCCCCGCCGTTTCTAAAAAATTCCACTGCCCAAAATAACGCTGGAGACTGTCGATAAAGTGGTTAATTCTCAGTGATGGTAAGGAAGGGTGTGCGCGGGAAACCCAAGAAGGGTGTCCTGCGCCATTGAA
>ERZ824480.3186-NODE-3186-length-11456-cov-3.290150_pt1 | contig 11456 bp, 8 predicted proteins | sample MGYA00519861_ERZ824480 | MGnify/ENA primary metagenome ERZ824480 (study PRJEB31778, sample SAMEA3449152) | human gut metagenome | biome: human gut; feature: human-associated habitat; material: faeces | place: United Kingdom | collected 2010/2012 ...
AAAGTAACCGTTACCTGCATAATATGTAATGTTAATCTTTGATGCTGCATTGGTTTGAACAGCAGGAATAAAGGTTAGTGATAATATTATTGTTAGTATAATAGATAAATTAAGTATTCTTTTCATAGGTCATATTTCTCCTAGATTTAGATTAAACTAATATATATTTTTTTACCATACTTCCCAATCGGTTATACGCTGAAAATTAACGACAGTATCAGGAGTAAGTTGGTTTTTATCATTCATTTTAATTGTCCACCAGATATCTTCGTATTCCGCATCGTCATCATTGTGAAAGTTACAGTAACATTTTCCACATATAAAATCTATTGTATGTTTTTTTGAATTGAAATTATATTGATTTACACCTAGCTTTTTAAGAAAAACATCCATAGAAGTTGTTTTTTTGATATTGATTACATTTTTTAATTTACAATTAGCATATTGAATTGAATAAGAAAAAGGTTTATCTTTATCTTCACCAGATGAATCCATTACAAAAAAGTTGAGAATATCTTCAGATGATGTTTTGCATTTTACGATGCCAGGAAAAACATGTTTTTTAATATTTTTCTTTAATACAGTCATAGAACCATAATATTTTTGAAATTCGTCTAAGTTATCAAAACTTAATCCCATAGGAACAAAATAATTAGTATTAATTTTGTATCTTTTTACCCAATGAGGATAAAGCTTAAGCTTTTTTTTGATGATGGTAGAAGCTGAATATTTCTTACCACCTTTTTTTTGAGTATACCAACCAGTAAAACTATATCCGTTGCGTCTAATGGAAGGAGCATAGCCACGTTTTTTGTTTATTTTATTTTTGATAGTAATTTTGCTCTTACTACGGTTAGGCTTTGCTTTGAAATAACCATTACTTGAATAATATGTAATGTTAACCGTTGATGCTGCATTAGTTGGAATGGCAGGAATAAGGGTTAGTGATAAAATAATTATTGAAAGAATAGTTAGATTGATTATTTTTTTCATACGTTATATTTCTCCTATAATGCAACAAATTAGATGCAATTTATTGCATCTAATTTGTTGAAAAATGATCCATATTATTATATTAATATTGTTCCCAGTCATCATTAGCTTCAAAAGAAACAATAGTGTCAGGTGTTACTTGAACTTTGGAATTCAAAGTTATTTGCCAAACAATATCTGTATCAGTAGTTTCTTCGGGGTAACGAGTTGAACCATAAACAAATTCTAAGTATCTATAAGAAGAATCGTAGTTATACCGTTTTATGCCTAATTTTTTTAAAAAAGTCTTTAAATTAGTGGCTTTTCTTATATTAATTATGTTTTTTAACTTGCAATTCATATCGGCATAAAAGCATTTGTATGAAGAAGGGTTAATACTTAGTGCATTATCACGAGTACCAATATAGAAGTAATCATCTTTTTCATTAGACAATGTATAATTATAATAAAAAGATCCCTTTTTCATCTTTATTATCTTTAGATTTCCCCAATATGGTTCGTAATCAGATAAACTATTACATTTCATACCTATTGGAACAAAATAATTAGTATTGACTTTATATTTTTTTACCCAATGAGCATATAATTTTATGCTTTTTGTAATTTTTTTTGAAGAAGTATATTTAATTCCCCCTTTTTTTTGGGTATACCAACCATTAAATACGTATCCTTCACGCCTAATAGCAGGAGCATAGCCTCTTTTTTTATAAATACGATTTTTGATTAAAATCTTATGTCTACTTTGGTTGGATTCGGATTTAAAGTATCCTTTTCCTGCATAATAAGTCAAAGTGACTTTTTTTGCTGCATTAACTTGGGTAGTAAGAATAAATGTTAGGGATAGTACAGTTACAAAAATGATAGTAAAATTAATCGTTTTTTTCATATTTTTAATCCTCCATTTTTAATGAAATTATAAAAAAATAATAGAAATATGTCAAATTGTTTATTATAATGAGTAACAGTGTTAATGAGGGAGGAAGAAAAAATGAGAAAAAATTCAATTAAAAAAATTTTAACAATTGTGATAAGCTATCTTGTAGTGCTTAGTGTGATTACAATGTTTAAAGGCGCGTGTGTGGAGGCAAAAACCAAGACAGTTGAAGGAACAAGAGTAATGAATTTGAAGCAAAACATAAAAGGTAAAGAATATTATATAGGATGTAGAATGGAGGAATGTGATAAACATAATGGAAAACTAAAATATAGTGAAAAGCCATGCGCATCAGGTTCAGACTTGAAAAATATATATGTTGAAAAAAAAGATAAAAATGAAAAGTCACAATGGAAGACTTTAGATGAACTTAAATTTAAAAGTATTCAAGGTGGATGCATAAATAATGACATACTTTTACTTGCGTTTGTAGACAAGGGAAGAAATAATAAAGGAGACTTGACAGCATTAGTAAAAATAAATATAAAAACTAATAAAGTTGTAAAAGTTGAATTGGTAAAAGGGGCAAGTGAATTAAATATAGATACACTTGGGCATTCAAATGATTTTACATACCTTAACGGGAGATATTATGGAGCATGGTATCAAGAGAATGGAAAGGAAAATTATAGTAACAGGGTAGGAACAATTAATGAAGAATTAAAAGGAAAAGGAAAGATTGGTGAGTTAAAAAAAGAAAAAAGAGCGGCTGTTTTTGGAATATCTGTTTTTGACAAGAAGCAAGAAATATTTGCTATGGGAATAAGGCAAAAAATTAATGTAAATGGAAAAGATGGATTAAAAAGATACATAGCAACGTACAAATCTAAAAAGGAAAAAGATGGGACTAAATATGTGAAACAGAGTAGAATTATAACATTAAGAAAGAATAATGATTATAATGTGCCACAATGTATGGAAATATACAACAAAAAAATCTACTTAATCAAATATTTTAGCAAAGGGAAAAAGAAAGGAAAGAAAATAAAAAAAATAGAGAAAAGAGTCAAATATAAAAATAATGTAGTGGAAATTTATGATTTTAATGGAAAATTAAAAAGAGAATATATAATTAAAAATCCAAAGAAAACGTATGTAAGTCAGACTGAAAAGGATGAATATGGTAATTCAAAGGAAAACAAGATAGTGAGACCACTAGGAAAATTTGAGTGGGAAATTGAAAGTTTATCACATTACAAAAAAAACACTTTTTATTATGTGATGTACAAACCTTCTGCGAGTGACAAGGAAAATATAGGCAAACAGGCTTATTTATACAAAGTTAATTTAAAATAACAGGGGAGGTTACAATGAAAAAGTTTACAGCAAATTTATTACTTATTTTATTAAGTATACTTATTGGATTTAGCGTACATAGCAGCGTGTATGCAGCAGATGATGCTAAAGTAGAAATTTGGAGTTATAGTTTAAATGAAAGAATAGAGCACAGGTCTATTGAGGTTGGAAAGAGTAATCCTAATTTCGGAATTATGTTTACACCATCAGATATAGTGGCTAATAAGATTAAGTGGTCTATTGATGATACATCAATTGCAACAGTTACAGGAAATAATGATACGGCGACAGTTAATGCAGTAAAAGAGGGAATGACAACATTAAGATTGAATGTTTCAACAGAGTCTAATGGTAAATTATCACATTCATCAGTTATTTCTGTTTATACGGCAATAGACAATGTTTATGGTAAAGTTAATGGGAAAGCATGTACTTTTTATAGAGGAGCAACGAAAAATTCATGGATTAGGTCAGAAAAAGTAAAACAAGGACAGGAACTTACTATAATTGGTAGTTGTGGTAGCTTTTATTATGTTGAGTTACCGGATGATTACACATTTGATGATGGAAGAGATACTAGAAAAGCTTATGTTGAAAAATCAAAGGTATATGTTCCGGTTATTGATGTTAAGGCATGGAGAAATTCTAATGATGTAAAAGTGGGAGAAACAACTACTGTAACAAGTGTTGTTTATCCACAAATAGCTACAGTTAACAAAGCTACATACACCACTGACAATAGTTCAATTTCAACATGTGATGGAAATGGTAATGTTCAGGGAAAAGGTGAAGGTTATACAAGAATAAGTGCAACAGCGGAGAACAAAAAAGCAATTTGTGGTTTATCTGTTTATTCACAATGTAGTGACGTGTCAGGCAGCTTAAAGGAAGAAGCAGATTTTCTTATAGGAGCAGACTCGGGAGAAAATATAAGAAAGGCAAAAGTTCCTAAAAATCAAAAAGTTACAGTAATTGGCAGTTGTGGAAATTACTTTAGAATAAAGATGCCAACAGATTTTAATTTTGATGATGGTGACAATAGTAGAATAGCATATGTACTGAAATCAAAAGTTTATGTACCTGTTACTGAAATAAAAATTAACAAATCAGAATTAAACTTAGGTGAGAAAGATGTGGATCAGTTGAAAGCTCAGGTTATTCCTGCACAGGCTACAAATAAGACAATAGTTTGGTCTGTAGCTAAGAAGGGAGTAGTTGAAGTAGATCAAAATGGAAAGATTAAGGTAGTTGGCACAGGTAACACTACTGTTATTGCAAAGTCTCCGGAAGGACCATCAGCAGCATGCAAGATTACTGTGTTTAAAAGTCTTGATACAGCTAAGATGGGAGATTTTACACTTAGACTTGTAAAAACAACAGCAGGTTGTAATACATTAGAATATTCAAGATGCAAGGGCGCTACTCAGTGTGAGGTATATTCAGGAGTTAAGAGACCGGATGGTACATTTAAGTGGACCTTTTTGGAAGGAGAGTATGGACAGCTTTGTGAGGGAGGCGAGTTCGATGAGGAAGTAGACCTTGGTTCAACTCGTTATTACAAAGTTGTAGCAAAGAAAAAATATGTAAGAGATGCTTTTGATTTTGTTGTTCTTGATGAAAAGACTAGCAATATAGTCAAAGTTACTAATGGCACACTAACACTTTCCGGAAAACAGAAAAACAAGAAGAGCAATACCCTGTCATGGAACAAACTTAAGAGAGAAGATACAAAGAAGCAGGGTTATGTAATTTACAGAAAAACTAATAATGACAAAAAATACAAGAAGTTAAAGGAAGTAACAAAAAATTCATACACTGATAAGAGTATTAAGAAAAAGAAAAAATATTCTTACAAAGTGAGAATGTTCTATGTTAACGAAGACGGCAAGAGAGAATATTCTCCATACAGCAATGGAATTACAATTAAGGTAAAATAGGGAGCGAAGGACTATGAAAAAAGCAAGCAAGATTATAGCGATTTTTATATTTGCAATGAGTGTTTTTGTAGGCGTTGGTGCAGTTGAAGTTTTTGCAGATACAGCATCTCAGACCAACACGGTTAATGAACCGGTAAAATTCATTGCAAAACAAAAAGGAAAAAAGGTTGTTTTAAAGTGGAACAAGTCTAAGAATGTGAAAGGCTACATTATATATAAGAACGGAAAGAAGTTTAAAACATTAAAGAAAAACAAACTTACTGACAAAAAGGTAAAGAAGAACAAAGTGTATAGCTACAAAATAAAGGCTTATACTTTTGCTAATGGTAAGAAAGTATTTAGCAATTCAGGTCAGACTGTTTCAATAATTGTAACTGATAAAAAATCAAAAAAGGTAAACGCAGGAAGATTTAAATACATAAAGAATCAGTACACAATAAGTCTTAACGGAAAAGTTAAACTACAGGGCGAAGCATATCCGTCTAAGAAATTAAAAAAGAAAAAAGTACTGAGCAGAAAACTTACATGGAGTTCTTCAGACACAAGCCTTGCAACGGTAAATGCAAGAGGCGTTGTTAAAGCTAACAACAATATGAAGACCGGTACTGTAATAATATACGCAAAGGCTCACAATGGTTTAACAAAGAAAGTTAAAATTAATATTGAAAACTATGCATATCCGTCAAAGATTAAAAAAATGTACATGTTAAGCGATGATATTAAACCACTTGTAACAGAGCATATGGCTGAAATGACAAAAATAGTTTCCTATTTTGAATTTGAAAATAAAAATAATGAAACAACATTTGACATTGACGACAAGGGAAATCTTTCAATGAGTAAAAAGATTTCCATAAGCAGCGAAATGGAAAAAACAATATTTAATCTTATTTCAAGCATGCCTATAACTGTAGAAGTGCATAAGGGATATGTGGCATTCAACAGAATAGACTTTACAGTTTACGACACTGGAATAATCAACTCAATTGCTTACGTATTCCAAGGCATGGAAAATGTTGATACAGGATATGAAAGAATAGAAATAGCACCTAACTGGTATTATCAGTATGGAGAATTTTCAAAGGGATACTTTGAAGAAGAACAGGAATAATTAACATATAATGAACTTGCAAATGCACAGAAAAGCAGAAAAAATGCTAATCTGTGCATTATTGTTTGACACTGTTTTTTTTGTGTGTTAGAATTGTCGTATTGTAAAAGGCGATGAGTGTGTAAGTAGATATATATTTTCCATCAGAGAGAAAGACTCACAGGCTGGAAGGTCTTTCAGGTTCAGATATATATTGAAATTCCCACAGGAGCTGCATTCACCAACAGATTATAAGTATGAATAATACTAAAGAAGGAAACTAATCTAAGTAATGAATGACGTGTGTAGCGCGTTAAGCAGATAGAGTGTTCGTGATAATGATTACGGAAACTAGGGTGGTACCGCGGAGCAATCCGTCCCTATGGAACAGGTGCTTTTTTTTATTTTTAGTGTAGAAAAGTCTTAATCCACATATGCTTGCATAAATGTGGATTTAAGACCTTTCTACACGCTCCCATAATGAGCATAAAAGTGAAGCGAAAGCTTCACGATATGCGAATGATGGGAAAAGGATTGCGAGAGTGCGAAGCACGTAGCAATCCGAAAAAATAAAATATGTGAACAACTTGAACACAAACCTGTTATTTTAAAATCTATAAAGAGAGGAATTTATCATGAAAGAAAAGTTACAGGCAATTAGGGAAGATGCCATTTCCAAAATTACAGCCTCAGACAATTTGGACAAACTTAACCAGATTAGAGTTGAAGTTTTGGGCAAAAAAGGTCAGTTAACAGAAGTTCTTAAGGGCATGAAAGATGTTGCTCCTGAAGACAGACCTAAAGTTGGTCAGTTAGTTAATGACACAAGAAAGATTATTGAAGAAAAAATGGAAGAAGTTAAGGCAGAACTTCAGGCTAAGGCTAGAGAAGCTAAGTTGAAAGCAGAAGTTATTGACGTTACTCTTCCGGCTAAGAAGAATAAAATCGGACATAAGCATCCTAATACATTAGCTCTTGAAGAATTAGAGAGAATTTTTACAGGTATGGGATACGAAGTTGTAGAAGGTCCTGAAGTAGAATATGACCATTATAACTTTGAAGCTTTAAATATTCCTGACAATCATCCTGCAAAAGATGAACAGGATACTTTCTATATAAATAAGAACATTGTACTTAGAACACAGACTTCTTCAGTACAGGCAAGAGTAATGGAAAAAACTCAGCCACCTATCAGAATTATTTCTCCAGGTAGAGTTTTCCGTTCAGACCAGGTAGATGCAACACATTCACCTTCATTCCATCAGGTTGAAGGTCTTGCAATCGACAAGAACATTAATTTCTCAGACTTAAAGGGAACATTGGCAGAATTTGCCAAGGAACTTTTTGGACCTGAAACAAAGACTAAATTCAGACCTCATCATTTCCCATTTACTGAGCCAAGTGCAGAAATGGACGTTTCATGCTTTAAGTGTGGTGGAAAAGGATGTAGATTCTGTAAGGGTGAAGGCTGGATTGAAATTCTTGGTTGTGGTATGGTTCATCCACACGTACTTGAAATGTGCGGTATTGATCCTAAGGAATATCAGGGATTTGCCTTCGGTGTAGGTCTTGAAAGAATTGCATTATTAAAATATGAAATAGATGATATGAGACTGTTATACGAAAACGATGATCGTTTCCTGAACCAGTTCTAGTTAGCAGGAAGGAGAAATAAAAATGAATACACCATTATCTTGGATTAAAGCATACGTTCCTGAACTTGAATGTACTGATCAGGAATACATGGATGCAATGACATTGTCAGGTACAAAATGTGAAGGTTTTGAAAGACTTGATGCAGACCTTGACAAAATCGTTGTTGGACAGATTGAAAAAATAGAAAAACACCCTGACGCAGATAAGCTTGTTATTTGTCAGGTTAATATTGGAACAGAAACAATTCAGATTGTTACAGGAGCACCTAATGTTAAGGAAGGACAGAAAGTACCTGTAGTACTTGACGGTGGTCGTGTTGCCGGAGGTCATGACGGTTCAAAGACAGAAGGCGGAATTAAGATTAAAAAAGGAAAACTTAGAGGAGTTCCTTCAGATGGAATGATGTGTTCTATTGAAGAACTTGGCTCAACAAGAGAATTTTATCCTGAAGCACCTGAATACGGAATTTATATTTTCGATGACAGCGTTCAGGTAGGAGCAGATGCAATTGAAGTTTTAGGACTTCACGATTCAGTTTTTGAATATGAGATCACATCTAACAGAGTAGACTGTTACAGTGTTATCGGTATTGCAAGAGAAGCAGCTGCAACATTTAAGAAGCCATTTAAGGCACCTGTTACAGGACCGGTTGGAACAGACGGAGATGTTAATGATTACATTTCAGTTGAAGTAAAGGATAACGACTTATGTAAGCGTTATTGTGCAAAGGTTGTTAAGAATGTTAAGATTGCACCATCACCTGAATGGATGCAGAGAAGACTTGCAGCTATGGGTATCCGTCCAATCAACAATATCGTAGATATCACAAACTACGTTATGGAGGAGTACGGACAGCCAATGCATGCTTATGACTTAAATAAGATCAGAGGTCATAAAATCGTTGTAAAACGTGCGAATGACGGTGATGTATACACAACACTTGACGGACAGGAAAGAAAGCTTGATAAAGATGTATTAATGATCAACGATGCGGAAGGTCCTGTTGGTATCGCTGGTATCATGGGTGGAGAAAACTCCATGGTTACAGATGATATTCAGACAATGCTTTTTGAGGCAGCTACATTTGATGGAACAAATATCCGTCTTTCTTCTAAGAGAATCGGTCTTAGAACAGATGCTTCCGGTAAGTTTGAAAAAGGTCTTGACCCAGAGAACGCATTAGAAGCGATCAACCGTGCCTGCCAGTTAGTAGAAGAGTTAGGTGCTGGTGAAGTTGTTGGTGGTGTTGTAGATGTATATCCAAATCCAGTAGAAGACGTAAAGATTCCTTTCGAGCCAGCAAAATACAATAAGCTTCTTGGAACAAATGTATCTGAAGAAAAGATGATGGAATACTTTGACCGTCTTGAAATCGGTTACGACAAAGAAACAAATATGTTACTCATCCCATCTTTCCGTCAGGATTTAAGATGTTCTGCAGATATCGCAGAAGAAGTAGCAAGATTTTTTGGATATGATAACATTCCTACCACACTTCCTCACGGCGAGGCAACTGCAGGTAAGAAGTCATTTGCTGCAAGAGTAGAAGATGTTGTTATGAACATCGCTGAGCAGAACGGATTCTGCGGCGGAATGTGCTATTCTTTTGAAAGCCCTAAAGTATTTGACAAGTTACTTCTTGCTGACAACGACCCATTACGTCAGGCAATCGTAATCGCAAACCCACTTGGAGAAGATTACAGTATCATGAGAACGATCGAGTTAAATGGTATTTTAACTTCTTTAGCAGGTAACTATAACCACAGAAATAAAAATGTTCGTCTCTACGAAATCGGTAACGTATATCTTCCAAAGGCTCTGCCATTAACAGAACTTCCAGACGAAAGAAAGCGTTTAACTCTCGGTATGTACGGCGAGTGTGACTTCTTCATGTTAAAAGGTGTTCTTGAGGAAATGTTCTTAAAACTTGGTCTTGACGGCAAAGTTGACTTCGAGCCATCCCAGGAAAAACCTTTCTTACACCCAGGAAGACAGGCACTCATTTATGTAGGTGGAGCTTATGCCGGATTTATCGGACAGGTACATCCAGAAGTATGCGAAAACTACGACATGAAGTGTGAAGCATATGTAGCAGGAATCGACCTTCCAACTGTTACAGAAAAGGCTACTTTCGACAGAAGATACGAAGGCGTAGCAAAATACCCTGCAGTAAACAGAGACTTAAGTCTTGTTATGAAAAAAGATGTTTTCGTAGGAAGCCTTGAAAAAGTAATGAAAGAAAAAGGCGGCAAGTTATTAGAGAGTATCCAGTTATTTGACGTTTACGAAGGTTCTCAGATTGAAGAAGGATATAAATCCGTTGCATTCAGCCTTGTATTCCGTTCCCCAGAACGAAGCTTAGAAGCTGCTGAAATCAACAAAATCGTAGATAAGATTCTTAAAGAACTTGAAAAAATGGGAGTTGAATTAAGAGCATGATGAAAACAAGTGATTTTAATTTTGATCTTCCACAGGAACTGATTGCCCAGGACCCGTTGGAAGACCGTTCCTCATCAAGATTGATGGTGCTTAACAAGGAAAGTGGTGAGATAGCTCACCGTATTTTCCATGACATTACAGAGTATCTTCATCCGGGAGATTGTCTGGTTATCAACGACACAAAAGTTATCCCAGCCCGTCTTATCGGAACAAAAGAAGATACCGGAGCCCACATTGAAATTCTGTTATTAAAAAGAAAAGAAAATGATGTCTGGGAAACACTTGTAAAACCGGGCAAGAAATGCCGTCCAGGTGCAAGAGTAGTCTTTGGAAATGGAGAACTGAAAGCTGAAATCGTTGATGTATTAGAAGATGGAAACCGTCTTGTACATTTTGAATATGAAGGAATCTTTGAGGAAGTATTAGACCGTCTCGGTCAGATGCCTCTGCCTCCATATATCACACATAAATTACAGGATAAAAACCGTTATCAGACCGTTTACGCAAAGTATGAAGGATCCGCAGCCGCACCGACAGCTGGACTTCATTTTACAACAGAACTGTTAAAACAGATTGAAGATATGGGCGTAAATATCGCCCGCGTAACTCTCCATGTTGGACTTGGAACTTTCCGCCCGGTAAAAGTGGAAAATGTACTCGAACACCATATGCATTCTGAATACTATAACGTAACAGAAACCGCAGCGAAAATGATTAATGACACTAAGAAAAATGGTGGCAGAATCATCGCAGTTGGAACAACAAGTACAAGAACACTTGAATCCGTGGCAGATGAGAATGGAATCATCCATCCAGGCTGTGGTAACACAGAAATCTTCATCTATCCGGGTTATAAATTTAAGGCAATTGACTGTCTGATCACAAACTTCCATTTGCCAGAATCTACTTTGTTAATGCTTGTATCTGCACTGGCAGGGAAAGAGCATATTATGGCAGCGTATGAGGAGGCAGTGAAGGAAAGATATCGCTTCTTCTCCTTTGGAGATGCGATGTTCATTCAATAAATTCTGATTTGCGCAGCAAAGGAGACGCTTTCAAAGAGAGCCGATACCCTATATTTGTGACTTTAGTCGCTGCAGGTTGAATGTTC
>ERZ824480.3194-NODE-3194-length-11431-cov-3.814082_pt1 | contig 11431 bp, 10 predicted proteins | sample MGYA00519861_ERZ824480 | MGnify/ENA primary metagenome ERZ824480 (study PRJEB31778, sample SAMEA3449152) | human gut metagenome | biome: human gut; feature: human-associated habitat; material: faeces | place: United Kingdom | collected 2010/2012 ...
GAAGCGGTGTCAGCTTCGGTTCCAGTTCCAGTGCTCTGGCGACGGATACCAGCAGCCCGTTTTCCGGATTGGACAGTTCCAGTCCGGTTTCGCTGCCCTGTAACAGCTGCCAGCCGGTATCCCGTTCTGCACAGACAGCATCTGTCCGCAGCAGCAGGCGGATCTCACCGCTTTCATAGGCACGGCGTGTCAGGTAAACGATCCCCTCGCCGCCGGTTGTCTTGGATTGTGCCATTTTCTGATACCTCCGTTCCGGCAGAGATCTGCCGAGCATATCCCCAGTTTGGCGGGGCATGTTCTGATATACTATTATATCGCAGTTCCTGAAAAATTGCAAGCCGGCAGTCCGGTTTCGGCGGCAAAATGGCAATATGCACAAAATCCACAGCGGATTTCCTCTGAAAATCGAAAAAAAAACTGCGGATTTCCGCTTGACATTTCCGCCGAATCTATGGTATAATAGTTCTTGTACTGTCAGAGAGACCGGTTATAATCTTGCGAAATGCCGGCAGTGCAGTCTAACCCAACTGCCCTCTGCCTGATCCTGCTTTTTTGGCTGGATCGAGATTATTTTTGATAGAAGTTTCAATGGAGGAATTGACTATGGCAACAACTATGCCGAAGGCTGGCGAAGTAGATCGCAAGTGGTATGTGCTGGACGCTGCCGGCAAGCCGCTGGGCCGTGTCGCTGCAAAGGCTGCACACCTGCTGCGTGGTAAGCACAAGCCCACATTCGCACCGCACGTTGACTGCGGTGATAACGTAATCATCATCAACTGTGACAAGGCAGTTCTGACCGGCAACAAGCTGGAAAAGAAGTTCTATTACTGGCACACCGGTTGGATCGGTGGTCTGAAGAAGACACAGTATAAGGTTATGATGGAAGAAAAAGCAGATGAAGCAATGACGATCGCTGTTAAGGGCATGCTCCCGCACAACACTCAGGGTGCAAACCAGCTGAAGCGTCTGCACGCTTACAAGGGTGCAGAGCACAAGCAGGCGGCTCAGAAGCCGGAAGTTTGCGAGTTCTAAGAGAAGGGAGCAGAAAAGATGTACGAATCTAAGGTAAAATACTATTATGGTACCGGCAGACGTAAGCACTCTGTTGCAAGAGTTCGTCTGTATCCGGGCAACGGCAGCATCACGATCAACGGCAGAAGCATTGACGAATACTTCGGTCTGGATACTCTGAAGCTGATCGTTCGTCAGCCGCTGAATCTGACTGACAACATGGACAAGCTGGACGTTATCTGCACAGTTACCGGCGGCGGTGTCACCGGTCAGGCTGGTGCGATCCGTCACGGCATCTCCCGTGCTCTGCTGGTATTCAGTCCGGAACTGCGTCCGGTTCTGAAGAAGGCTGGCTTCCTCACTCGTGACCCGAGAATGAAGGATCGTAAGAAGTACGGTCTGAAGGCTGCACGTCGTGCACCACAGTTCTCAAAGAGATAATTTTATCCCGTTTGGGAGTGCTGAAAATCACCTGTTTTGCGTCGTTTTTGTCGTTTCGATTTTGCCTAAAATAGGGTGTTATTTAGGCGGTAACTAACACGTAACTAACAGGTAACTAACAAAAAAAGAAAGGCATTCACCCTCTGTGGTGAGTGCTTTTTTGGTTTATACGAGTATTTACAGCATATCTGCTCATAATATTATATAGCGGTATTTTTTGATGCAGCATGATATGTTGTATGATTCGCTTTTTAGTAAGAAGAGGAGGAGTGATTGTATGGATTTCAAGTTGAAGGATCTCGGTAAAATCAAAAAAGCGGATATAAAACTTGATGGGATCACTGTCATTTGCGGTGACAATAACACTGGTAAGAGTACGATTGGCAAGTCGCTTTTTTCCTTTTATAATGCTCTATATGATTATAAGACAAAAATCAGTATGCAGAAAGATTCAAGGTTTAAGAATTTTATCTTGTCGAATATAAACTCCATGGATGTGCCGGTTAGACTCCTTGACAATGATAGCACAATGTCCTTTATCACTTCTCAGGCTGAAGATTTTTCTGTTGAAGATGTAAAAAAATATCTTGAGGAAAATTACCCCATAAAAGTTACAAAGAACAAGGTAGCTTCTCTGGTTGAATACTTAAACCTACCGGAAAAAGATATTTTGAACGAATATGTATTCCGCTACTTTAATCTTGTTATGAATGGGCAGATCAAGAATTTGAATTCAACAGGCAAAAGTTCTGTTACTGCAGAAATAAAGGGAAAAAGCGATACAATTCTATTAAATAAAAAATCCTGCTCCTGTGAGTTAGATGAACCCATTGAGCATTCTGCATACTATATCAATAACCCATTTGTACTGGATTGGCTTAACCTAACGAATGTATCATGGTTCTTATCTGCCCTAAATCCTATGGACAGAAATGTGATTAGTGCAATAATAAAAGCACAGGCAGACATAAATGAAGACTCAATGTCCAACATTCTTGAAACCGTTATAAACAAAAAAGAACTCGATGAAATCAGAAAGGTTTTGAAAAGAGCCTATGCCGGTGATACTGTAATCAGTCATGGTAAGTATTATTACAGTGAAAATGGTGTGGATTTTGATTTCAGAAACATTTCAGCTGGTCTTAAATCTTTTGCTCTCATCGAAAGAATGCTTGAAACAGGTGTACTGAAGAAAAAAGATATTCTTATTCTTGACGAACCTGAGATCCATCTCCATTCTGAATGGCAAATTATCTACGCCGAACTTATTGTTGCTCTTCAAAAATATTTTGATTTGACCATTCTCATTGTCACACACAGTTTCCAGTTCCTCGAATCCTTGAATTTCTTCATGAAAAAGTACGATATATGGGATAAAGTTAATTATTATATGCCTGAATCAAACGAAAAAGGCATCATAATGAAGAGTTTTGATAATAATTCGGATGAATTGAAAAGGAATCTTTCTACTGGCACATTTAAAATTGCTGATTTAGAATTTGAATTCGATATGGAGCAACAAAATGGCGAAAACTAAACCAGTATATAAAACAATCCGAAGTAAGTTTTTTGTAGATTTTTGTGATATTTTCAAATCATTACTGAGTTTGAATGACACGGATATTATTTCAAATATGTGCGATGCTTCACTTGATGATAGTAATAAAGAATCGCTTGTCTATCTTTATGATGGAAAATATAATAACATGGATACCGTTAAGCTTGATGATATGACAATGCCTTTTCTTCATTATATGAAAAATGAGCGTCGTCTTAAATACTTTGAACAGCCAAAAGCAGTAGACGCAATCTGTGTTAATCAAAATAATGAGTGGTTTCTTATTGAATTCAAAAACTGTCCAATATATAAAAACACCAAGAAAGGAAAAGAACTAAATAGTGATGTGTTGGCTTCAATCCGTCAGAAAATGTTTGGAAGCTTATGGCTATTGCTTACGTTATCTTCTTTTTCGCGTAAAGATGTGTTTGGTGATGATGTTACAGAATTTGCCCGGACTCATTTTACTTATATTGCTGTAGTGAGTAGAGAAAAGAATCCTGACGAATTCAGACGCATTCACGAATGTCCTAATAATCGTTATACACCACCATATTTAAGTAAGTATGTAGGTTATTACTTTAAGGATGTATATATGCTAACAGAAAATGAATTTTCAAAATTTATTAGTGACTTTAAGAACTGATTACATAAAAAATAACCGCTGAGAGACAATCCCTCAGCGGTTATTTTTATACCCTAAATCTTGTTAATAGCCTCCAACAGCTCCTGCACATTAACGTGCGTATAGACCTTCTCGGTCAATGACATAGCACCCGAATGACCGACGATCTTCTTTATCAGCGTAGGTGATACCTCTTTCTCGGTCATCATCGAGATGCAGGTATGACGGGTATCGTGGGGTTTGTGCGTGCATCCAATGCGTTTCATGATAGGAGTCCAATAGGAATCGTAGTAGTTGCGATATGTAAAGTGACCTCCATCGGGTGTGTGCAGCAAATACTCACAGCCCTCTTCATACCACTTTTGGAATATGGGATAGGTCTTGTCATGTATCGGAACCATTCTGATGCCACTGCTGGTCTTGCTATGCACAACGTTGAAACAATGCTCGTCTATGTGAACATCCTCACGTTTCAAGTCGAGCAGTTCTGACACACGCACACCGCTGTAGATCAGCATCAGTACGATCTGCGCATAGATATCGTCCTTCTGCATCCAAAGAGCCTGGATCTCACCTTCTGTAAACGGCGTGCGATCCATTTTGTTTGGATTCTTGTTCTTGAATTTCTGGATATTCACGTACTGTGAATAGTCCTTGCTGCAAAGCTCGTACTTCATGGCATAGTCGTACATCTGGTTCAGCAGCACCTTCAATTTACGAAGTGTGGGATAATTCTTTCCGCAGGTGTCTACAACGCTCTGCAGATCCATCAGTTTCAGATCCTTGAACACTCGGTTGTGCAGCGGCTGACAAGCCTTATAGGATGCCTGATAGCCCTTTACATTCGATTCCGAGATCGTCGGAAATTTCTCAGATGCCCATTTGTCGAACACCTCAGAAAAAGTGATTTTTGATACCGCAATGTCATATGGATTTTTGTTGTACTCCATAAGCATTTCAAGACCTTTTGCTCTTGTCGGAGCATAACCGATGGTAACGCAGACTTGTTTGCACTTGCCGGTTTCCACATCGATCTCCCATCCTACTGTTTTGCGTACGATATACGGATTACGTCTTTTGCCGGACAGCTTATAAACTGTGCCAACGCCGTTTCCCAGTTTCATTGGCATCATCTCCCTTCTTTGCCTTAAACAACTTTATACCACGTCGTCATTGCTCATATTCTTAAAATAGCCGGTCTCCTCCCATACCTTTTTGTCTGGGCAGAAGTAGTTGTATTCGCTGGATCCTTCTTGTTTGAGGGCATATCCAAATTGAAGGATACGTTTCTGAATGCCAATGCGTATAAACTGCTGGCTCTTGCCGGTTGCTTTTGCGATTTCGGTGATAGGGACGTTTCGTCCAGTAAATTTAGGTGTTTCCATGTTAAATTCCTCCTTTTAGATATAGCCAGATTATTCTGTCATGACTATAGTATACAACTGAAATAATAGTGCCTGTCAATAGAAAAATCATTCTCCTCTATTGACAAGTGTCTATAGGTAATGGTATAATTAGACAGAGGCTATGTTGAAAACTTCAACTTTTGCCTTTATTTCGTACGCAATTCCTGCTGCTTTCAGTATGTCATTGATCGTACTGATTTGAATGTTGCTGGTGAGCTGTTTGCCATCATTGTAAACCTTGGTGCTGTTGCAGGCAACCTTCAGCTCTGCTTTGAGTCTGTCAAGGCACTCGGCGTTCTTCTCAGAGTTCTTGTATGTATCAAAAGCCTCCGCAGCCTTTGTCTTGAAGTCAAGGATTCTGTCATAGTACAGGAACATATCGTCTGAGATGACTGGCTTTTTGCCATAGAGTTCAAGAACAGCCTGGGCAAAGGCATGAGGCTTTTCGGGGTCTTTTCGCAAGCCTCTGAGAAAGTCGATCTGATACGCAAGCGCCTTTTCTGCCATTGTATTTACAACAGGGTGCTTTACTTTGCTGTCGTAATATACGAGTGCAGGATAATTCGCTGCATACTCCAATGCCAGATCTGGATCTGCTTTGACCTCTTTGACCATTCTCATTTGCTGCTCTGCACTTGCGATCGCATTGCCGATGTCGGTCATAGAGTAGTCAGGAATAAGAACCGTGATCTCTCTGGGATTCTTGCGGTTGACTCTCGCTCTGCCAATCACCTGCTTTAGTGTGATTGGATCCAGTGTTTCGACAACAATCAGATTCAATTCATCGTCGTGCAAGGACACTCCGTTCTCAGCCACCTTGGTGGTGATCAGGTTTCGATCTGAAAATCTCTCATTTTGAGCGATCTCTGCAATTTCTGCACGTTTGTCTTCATCTGAGTAGATGTGCTGGGTATTGCCTAACACTTCTTGAAGCACTTTTCCCTTGCTGATGTCATTTACATAGATCAGGCTTTTGGTGCCCTGCTCATTTTCTCGTTTGATATAATCAGCAAGTTCCTTTGTGTCGTCTGGGGTGTATAGCTTGAAGTTGATATAGTTCCAATTGCTTTCCATCGAGTAAACCATCTTCAATCTTGTTTTGTATGAAGCATACGCATGGAAAACAGATTTTACATTGGTATCCCAGTCCATTGCAAAAAGCGCCTGCTCTTGTCCTGATTCACATTCTATTTCCGCTATCACAGGAGTAACTGCATCTGGTGTTGCCGTGAGGTAAATTCTAGCGGTATTGTCACGATTTGCTTTCAGATACCGAATAATTTTCTCTGCGTACACTGAGAAATTAGCATCTTCCAGCAGACAATGGACTTCGTCAAGTATGAGGAGGTGTTTTTTGCCTTTATACTTATACGTTGTCTCAGCAAGTTCTTGATAGGTAATGGCGATGATGTTCTCTCCCAAGGAAATGCTGTCAAGCAACTCTGCAGGAACATCGAGTCCTTTCGATGCCTTGATATAGTCCTTTTTGAACTGACAAAGCGTCATCTTTCTGTTGGTCACATAGATGACCGGCATTGAAGTGTGCTTGATCATCTTGATTACTGCGCTTGTCTTGCCAGAACCAGTTGGAGAGGCGATAAGCATTGACTCTCCCAAGCTTGGAATATCGTTCGAGTCAATGATCTGACTGATATACTGCTTTGAGGTGCCAACTTTATAATCGCCAATCAAACATAAGAACCGAAGAGCAACGCTCGGTTGCTCCTCTACTACTTTCAGCATTCTTTCTTCAAGTTCATCTTTTTCATACTTAGGATTGAACGGCATGATATACACACCGTCGGACTCCGTTGAAGATGCTTTTGATTTCAAGTCTTTAATCGTTATCATAACATTTTACTCCTTTCGGTTTAGGGATTAGAAATGGCTATGCCCTCATATCCGTTTCCCTGATGCTTTTTGACTTTTTTTACAACGTATCCATTCGAGAGAAGGTAATTGTTTAATGCCTGTGAAAAGCCCGTCACATCTTTGAATACATCACAGTTAAAGTCGAGACAATTCTGGAAAACATCGTACAAGTCTTTTGTCAGCACGAAATTACCGGGCATAGATCTCACATGACACTGCACAAAACGTTCTATGTTGTGATATTGCGCATTGATCGGCGTGAATTGCAGAGCGTAGTCATCCAGCCCGGCATCGTCACCGGCAAAGTGATAGCCATTTGCTTTCAGTCTGAAAAACGCATTCAAAGCCTCTGTTGTGACTGCATTCAATTCAGACCCCAGTATCTCTGACACAATGTTCGGATTTTGCTGACTTTTCGGGATCTTCACATCAAATGGCAGTGTGCAGATTCTGCGAACAATGGCGCTGTCACTGCTGCTGTACGCCATACCAATATTGTGATTACTTGCGATAATGACCTTACAAGTAGACGTAAAGCTGACCTGATTCGAATTTTTCTTGTCAACCGTAAGCCGGTCATGTCCAGAGATGCTCTTTAGCTTAGCCAGCTGATCTGTATTGAGTTCCAAGGCGCCTTCATCAGAGCTAACGTTGATCCGTGCCTCCTGAATCTCTGACATTGCAAAATTGCCGCCAAGCAGATTTTTCATGGATAAGCCTTTGACTGCAGAAGGACTTAGCAAGCTGCGTATCAGGTGGATAAAGGTAGATTTACCGTTATCTCCAGAAGCACCAGGGAAAACAAAAAAGCGTTTCGCATGAGCGTCACTGCTGATGCAGTAGCCAATGATCTGGTATGCTCTCTCTTCAAGCATCTTATCTCCAGCAAACAGAATTGACATGAAACGGTCCATGTTAGGATGATACTGCGGGCCAGATCCCAGATACGCCCCGGCAAGCTGAATGGTCGGAAAGTAATCAGAAACAATATCAAACAATCCTGTACGGTTATTCAGAAAGCCGTTCGAACAATAGGTATAGCGTTCGTCATTTGGCTCTCCTTGGTACAGATCAGCTCGCATTTCCAACTCATTTGTAATACTGCAAATGGCAGGCTGTGTGAACTCATAGCCAAGCGCTGTAACATCAGAATACACTCTGCATATGAATTCCTTCTTATTGTAAGGAACATATACATTGTTCTCCTTCATGTAAAAGTGGTTTTGGTACCGCCATAAAGGCTTTTGCTGATTGAGTATGTTTACCACCAGATAAAATATCTCACTAGCATTTGCACAATTCAGTCTCTGGACTTTTGGCTCAGTCACAGCGTTTTGCAGTTTTTGAGGAACGACAGGTGGAGTTCCTGCCACTTCTGAACACACTGCGCCTGCTCTTCCAAAGATTTCAGGACTTTTTGCCATCTCTTCAAGTGTGATTGGTACAAACAATCCGTTTTCACCCTGCACAGGGGGTAAATGAGAATTTGTTTCATTCATCTTGATTTCCTCCTTTATTCAATTTTAAAGTTGCCAGCTGCTTGAGCTGTAAGTGTATTATAACAGAACTCAATTATTCTTGCAACACTTTTACACAAACAATGATAAATATCTGGTTTTTTATTGTGCATTTTGTACAATGAGAATCACTTTTTTATCTAAACCATAAAAATATACGGTTAGAAAGGATTAAACATGAGACAATTTGATGTAGTTAATACAATCGTTGATATTGTATTTTCAGGTAAAACGACAGGTAACTATGTAGAATCTCAAACAGAAACGACACTTGACTGCAAACCGAAAATTTATATTGTTCATGGAGGTACACTACGTGATCACCTAAAAAATAAAAAGGAGACAGCAAGATTAACCGCAAGAGTAATAAATGCAATACTGTGCCGTGTAAAATTTTACCTCTACCCTGACTTACAAACTATTGACCCAGGTGAAACTAAAAAACCACCTGAAAAGTTACCCATTGAACCACATGACTTTGCAAATAGATGCGTAGCCGCTTTGATGACTTTATTTGATTATAATCTGTCAATGCTGAAAGTAAAAAAAGATGACAAAAACGCTGGTGAAAAGATAGATAAAATATATGATATAATCGAAAAATTGCTGCACATATTCGAAGGCGAAAGTGAAATAGGAGATGCAATTGTAAATAAAGTCTTTATGAAAATAATTATATCTTCTGTTGATAATATAACAAATAACGCCTTACTAATTTACTATTTTGATTTTATCTGGGAATTCAACAGATATACAGCCAAATTATTTCAATATTATACTGAACTAAAATGTCAAGATTCTTACTTTTCAAAAGAAGATGTAGAAATTAGTGAAACAACAGAGAAATACGCAGAAGAAAGTTGCGAAAACTTGCGTAAAATTGTAGAATTATTAGATCATGCAGAACAAGTAGACATCGTACATGAAAGAGAAGATTTAATAAATAAAAATTACATATCGTCTGATGACATTGTTACAGATATATATGATGCTATAAACATTCGTATTAAAAAAGGCTCCCAAACTTTCTCTGATAATCTTAAAATGACTATGGCAGATCTAATTGCCGCAAATATAATCTATAAGTGGAGATATAGGAAGACAGTAAAATGTAACAATGACAATAAGACAAAATATGAGCTTCTCGTCAAGACCCTTGAAATGGTTTCTAAGACAATTAAAAAAACGCATGAGTTCCAAGAGTATTCTGCTATTCACCTCGACTTATTCGCTGATTTTTTTGAAAATTTAAAATCATGTATAGATTACCTAGAATTTTATTCAGCCGTCTTGCATCAGTTTGGTTTATGTGTTTTAAATGAAAATACACGTCTCGATATAAATAAACAGTATATAACTATGCTTAATGAAGATGAATTTGATGAAATCGATAAAAAAATGCAAAAAATTTATTTGCTTTGTAAAAAAATAGGAGTAGAGATTTCCCCTTTCCACACGGAATCAGAGAAAGATCTCTGATTCCACCAAGCAAGCCTGCGGTTCTTTGAACCTTGCTTGCTTTTAACACGGGAATTGTCTCCGATCTCATTGAAATTATTTTTTGTAAAAGTACTTTTTCATTCGGCTTATATATATAGAAAGCAGAAAATATAGTATTTGAAAATAAAATTTAGGGTATGATAGTGGTATAACTGTTCCAGGTTCCAAGTCTTAATCAAGTTTGATCGTAGAATTGGGACAGGATACAGTAATAAGACAGTCTGCAAGAGGAAAACCTGTTTTGTCTTCAAACGCAAAGAACACCTGGAACGTGGAACGAAAATATAATGTATCCCACTCAATTGTATTATGGCAGGGTTATCATCGCAGCCAGTTCTTTCTGTAGAGGAATTGACAAGGCTTGCAAAGCCGCAGTCAAGGGCGTGGTGAGGTTTAAGGGGAGGGCAGACGCCAAGCCCTCCCCTTATCATCAAATAATCTTTTGAAAAAATAATTGTCAGAGGTACACAAGGAGCCTCTGACAATAAATGTTACACCAGATCATTTTATTGATGTTGCTTTAGCCGATAGTAGGATGAACGGGAGATATGCAGTTGACCAATGGCTTGGGACACGGTGATTTGCTTTGCCTCAACAGCCTGCATCACGATTTCCCAGTTTTCGGGCAGTTCCAGCGTTGGCCGCCCAAACTTGATGTCTTTCTTCTTCGCCGCATCAATCCCCTCACGCTGTCTGCGTCTGATTTTTAACCGTTCATTCTCTGCAATACTTCCAAGCACCTCAATCAGAATCGCATTGATCATATCCATGACCCATATTTGTTCTGGTGGAAAATCGGTTAATGTAGTTGGAATGTCAAGGATTTTGACATGAATGCCGTTGAACTTGAAATACTCCAGCTCCTGCTTGATGTCAGATTTGCTGCGACTTAATCTGTCCAGTTCTTTGATGACCAGCGTGTCGCCGCTCCTGAGCATCTGCTTTTTCAGATACTGATAGCCCTCACGCTCGGTATCTTTGCCGGAACATTTGTCCACAATGATATTATCTCTGCTGACACCATAATTTGTGAGAGCCTCGATCTGCCTGTCCTCATGCTGTTCCCTGCTGGAAACACGGGCATAGCCGAATGTTCTGTTGTCCATAAAAACACCTCCAATTGTCTCAAAAAGTCCTGCCACTTTTGGAACGTCCCAAAAGTCAAAAACGGACCTTTTGGCACAGGTTTTTGAGAAAAAAGGAACCGTCCCAGAAAGTACACTTTTTGGAACGGTTCTTCTTGTAATTACTGCTGTGCAAAAATCTCTTCACTTTGAATGGCGTTGATCGTCTCCAAAAGCAAGTTGCTGTCACACAGCATCTCTTCGATCTCATCAGTGGAATAGCCATAGTCCAACAGCAGGAGAATATCCTCCTCTGTCACACCATAGCAACTACACATCTCCAACAGCAATTCCTCCTGCTGCGAGTAATACTCTTCCTCCAACTCGTCGTACCAGTTGTACCATTTGCCGAACCGGAAACTTTCCTTCACCTCAAA
>ERZ824480.3196-NODE-3196-length-11428-cov-2.501363_pt1 | contig 11428 bp, 15 predicted proteins | sample MGYA00519861_ERZ824480 | MGnify/ENA primary metagenome ERZ824480 (study PRJEB31778, sample SAMEA3449152) | human gut metagenome | biome: human gut; feature: human-associated habitat; material: faeces | place: United Kingdom | collected 2010/2012 ...
CTCCAATTCCATCACAAGATGTCATAAAGTACCCGTATCGGGGTATTTGGTATTGGATTAGTGTGTGGCTGGTGATTCTCTCATTAAACATCCTTTCTTATTGTCTTTATCGCTTTGTAGCCCTATATCTGAAATGGAGGAGAGATGAAAAGTCAATTCTACAGATGTTTCAGGAATTGGTGGAATTGACAATCCTCACATGTCTATATATGCTTGCAGGTAATTACTTTGCAATGTTTGATTGTCGTCCGGACCGAATTGTGTTGGAATATGTCATTCCGTTTCTCATCGCTCTATTCCTAATTGGATTCTGTTGTGAAGTTTCGTATATGCGAGTGAGACTTGTGGATATAAGAAATTGGGAGCTGAAGACATGGATCGTCTTTGTATTCATTCTCGCTGTAACAGTCACTTTAATCGTTACAACCTTCCATTTTTGTAGTAGCAAGGAATACTACTTTGTTTATGTCGTTCCTTGTCTCGTCTACTTTGCTGCTGGTTTCATTCTCTCCCTATGTCGTCTTCATCCTCGTCTTCGTTTCCATCCTCGTTCGTATCAAGTGATATTTGCTCTCTGTCTTCTTCGAAAGGATAATAACTTCTACAGTCGAGTTTTTGCCGGAATTTGTTCTGGTGCATTTGTACGTTCTGTTGCAGCCAATCCATTGCTTTCACTTCTCGAACCGCTTGATACAGAATCTGTTCGGATGACGGCTTCGCGTCAGACATTAACAGATTCACTCATTCCTGCAGAGGTGCCCGTTTCAATCCCAGAGGTTTCTCCTGATATTGATGACGGAATGTTGAACCGGTCAACTGTGAATGAAGAAGATGAGAATCGATTGTTAGAAACGATTGAGAAGTACAATCAAGAGAATCAGTTAGATCGGAATCAGCAGATCTTAGAATTGGACGAACGGGATGACTGTCTTTACAGCAGTCGGGCGTGTGATTATGCGGATTGGAATGAAAAGCAGAAGCAAGAATTGTTGGGGGATCCGAAATGATTATTTGTACTCTATTGTGTTTGTTACAAACAAGGCACAAGGAAAAGTCTTTCGGGAGTGTTGCTGTCATCCTTTTGTAAGTATCCACTGGAGGAGACAAGGATGAGTGCGTTGTCGAATGAGCTGAAGAGGATGCTGAATGAGTTGTTGTAGAAGGGGAGGGCACAGGTTGAGTAGAAGATGGTACAGGATTTGAAGCAATACGATTCTCCATTTCTGTTGAGGCTTGTTGAAGATAGTTACGTATCGAAACGAGATGTTGTTGACTCACAAATGGAGAACAAATGGCAACTGTATAATAAAGAGCAGTATTCGAAAGACTAAAGGTGAAATGGAGATTGAAACTATACGAAAGAATGTGAGGCGCTACATGACAATCGAATGAACTAAATAAAGGTTCTGAAATCTTTGTGTGAAGGTATGACGGATTCTAAGAATGAACGAATCAATTCATTCGAACAGAATAAGAAATGATCGTTACAAATAAGAGCAATAGGATCTTTAGTTCATAATACAAGGGAAGCCTACATGAAATGAACACCAAACAATTACCAGGAAACAAATGGTTCAATTGTTGATTCCAAAAGTGTTAGCAACCCTAGAAAAACACTAGAAATGAAGAATGTAGGATGTAACTACAAGTACGATAACAAATTTTGCCGATTTATGGATATCTGACCATGGAGACTCTCGTGAAATGACTTATAAGCATAGAACGCAGCAACAGTAGTTGCGAAGGATCTAACAAGATAAGGAACCACTCCAAGAATCACTTTAAGCACGAATACAGAATATAGGATGACATTAATGATTAATGATTCTTTGGAAGAAGGTTACAGTTGGTGTTATGGTATGACTGTAGAGTCAAAATGCAGATCAAAGGACTTTGGGGATCTGTAGTTGTGTGGATTCTATTTCTGTGTCTCAAACAACTAACTATTAAGGAGGATTGTTGTCATTATCGACAGGGAATCACTTGCAATGGATGGTATTCTTGGTTTCTATCCGATGAAGCAAGAGAGTGTTCTCAAGGATCTTTATCTATTTCTTCATCCCCAAACTACTGGAGCTATGGTCCAAAGGACTTTTTGAACTATATGAATAGTCTCTACATTCCCATTCACACTGGTCTTATTCCCATTGTTTATGGAAAAATGGGAACAACAGGATTAGCTGGACAAATGAAGGGTGTATGTGATTGTCTGTTACTGGCCTTAGTCCAAAACAAATCAATTCAAAGTAGGTTATTAGTTCTAGTATTGATGTTAGTGATAGCCCCTGCAATATCGCCTCGATTCTTTGATACAACGCTTTCTACGATTCGTTTTGTATCCAATTTAACTCCTTTAGTTGAACTATATCATATTCAGCAACGTATCCCTTGTGTTGATTGGAAATGTGATTGGCAGAAAGAGTTTGGTAATGCCACTGTACTTATTCGTTCACGTAATATCTTTGCGCACAAACTGCAGAAGCTGTATTCATTAGATGGAATTGGTTTGAAAGGAATTCGAGATTGGTATGATGTGTGTATTCCGAATCTATTTATCCCTTCTACATATCTGAACAAGTTAGTCTCTCATTATGAATCAGTCTTTGAACATCATCACGTAATTGGTGTTCATGTTCGTATGGCGGGGTCAGCAGTCAAATGGAAAGATCGTAAGGAATACTTATCGTTAAAAGATGTTGATTCAATGATTCATTTTGTTCAATGGAGGTTGAAAAGAACGAATCTCGTATTTCTGGCTACAGATACAGAAATTGTGGTTAATCGATTCCAAAATGTCTTTTCAAATCAAATTCTTGTCGTAGAGGGTTACTCGATTGAACATGTTGGAATGAACCAGACTGAGATTGGGTTGGAAAAAACTTCTTTGGATTTATTACTACTGTCTCGTTGCGATGAATTGGTTTTAACTCGGCAGAGTCACTTTAGTCTTCTAGCGAAACATTTTTCCAAACGAAATGTTCCTGTTCATTTCTTCCCTTCTTTTGTTTGTTATTTTCTCAAAACAACTCATTCTTTATTCGAATCAAACTATGTTATGATAACCGTGGTTCTGCATAATTGTATTCTGATGAAGAGAAAAAGGTACACAAGCCATGAAATCTTTCGTAGTCGCAAGTATTTTTCTTATGACTTTGGTGTCTACAAAGAAACGTATTATCTCTTGATTTGAAGTGATGGAAATAGTTGAGGCATCCGTTCATTTGGTGGATGGAAAATGGGAATTTGTGGATTATATTGATAAGTCTTTTGTTGCTTTTGGGTTTTTGAATCGTGCAATTAATGTGACTGGTACTTGATTCAATAAGGGTTGTGAGCCAAATAGGTTGGAATATCTTGCGCGTTGAAACAAACTCGGATTATTCGAATGAAGACCAATCGTATGGTGCTGGTCTTTTGGAAGGATATTTGACCGAGAATGAAATTTGGATTCATTCACAGAACATTTACGGTGAGAAGAAACCATCCAAATTCGTAGGAATTGATTTCACTTCTCACAGTCAGATCCAGAGTATTCTTGATGAGAATATGGAGTGGGAGAAGGAGGAATCCAAAAGAGGAGATGAAAAGTATTGGCGTCACCGCAAGTATCTCGATCTTCAAGTAGATGGTGTCTATGATGGTTACATGTATGCTAATCGTTTCAAACCGGAACGTGTATAAGACTGAGAATCGTCTTACTCGTAGGCATTGACAAAATGGCAGATTCAGTATGCTACTTATGATGGTGATGTTGGTGACTGGAACAGTCTTCCTCATAATGATACTAATTGGGAGATTGATCGATTGGACCATTGTTCGGCATTGATTCGGTTAACAGGTAGGAGAATGATTATGAATTGATTGGAAGAGGATAAATCAGATATTCTGATTGGGCAATCTACTTGGAGTGCTCTTCATACTATGTTCAAAATCTATAAGATTTATGACATTCCATTAAAAGAAGGTTCTTCAATAATTCCAGGTCATTTACAAGGATTCAGTTCATATCCGGCTCGTATCAGTAGTGGTGATGATTACTATACAATTGGTAACCACGTGGTTGTTCAGGAAACCACTATTGGGAATTTCAATAAGGATTTGGAGAAGTATATGAATGGAAGAGCTGTGATGCAGTGGGCAAGAAATCTGATTGCAAATCGATTGGCTGAGTAGGTGAATGAATGAGTGTATCTGCTTGAGTGAAAACTGATTTGCTGATTGAGATTGATTGATTGACATAACTCGTTCTAACCATCCTTTCAGTTCTCCTTCATCATGGTGTCATTACTACGCTCGTTACAACAACGGTTGTTATGCTAATCAGTGGATGGTGCTAGATTACAACTATTTCATTCCTGGATATGGTTTACGTCAAGATGGACTCTGGCTTCTGGAGCAGTTACCTGGATATGTTCATATGGAAGATATATCAAAATATCTAAATTCCCGCGGATATTTCGCTTCTTACAATGTTGCATTTTTCGAGGATGTTTATGACCTTGGTGGAACGCGTAAGAAATATGAGGAATTTGGAAAGGATTATAGCTATACAGAATGTCCTCGTGCTCAAATCTTTGCTCGTGATGTGCACACTGTGACAGGACTGTCTCCAATGAGAGCTATTCTTCGATACAATGATTTCAAGCATGATCCTTTATCAAGATGTGACGGTTATCCTGGGTATACTGGCTCATATGCAATTGGAGCAAGAAATGATCTGAATTTGAAAAATGGAACATATCCCAGACCTGGATTAGGACTTCGGAATCATGCAGCAACAGATGGTAAAATTACTAGTTATAAGGTAAGAAGAGTTAGAAGAATATTATTCTATAGTTATTGAAGGAAACCCAGGGATCTCAGATTATTGCTGGTCCTCCTTATAAAAATGTTGGACCTTTTGAATGGGCTACTTCTGCTTTTATGGAAGTTCCACATTGGTGTTTACCTGAGAAATATGAGTTCCCGTGGATTGAAGTACGGGGAGATGGTTCTATCCAGGGAATTGGATGGGAATATGATGATTCATATGTTTGATAACAAAGAAAGTAACTAAATCACATTTGAAGACTCAATCGTTTCATCTTCTTATCTTCACCTCCTATCCATCAGTCTTTCATCAATTTTGTACCTGTCAATAATTCATTCTCATTCTTCCAACATTCACAGAAAGCTTTGCCATGATGTACTCCTGCTACTGAATGAAGAGGGAATGTGGATCGAATATCATATACACTGACTCCCCCTTCATAACTACAACTTATGAGAGTATTGGTATTGGTTGGGTGCCATAGTACATCACTCACCCAATCACGTAATCCAGAAAAAGTCAAAATATTGGGCTTCTCTTCTATCTCATAAATCACATTAATTCTATCCTACGACGCGAATCCCAGAGACGAATACCGTCAGGATGACAAGAAACAATAAGATTATTGCCAGGACAGAAATCAACTTGATTCACAACTTTGTTTCCTTTCTATACATTATTGGAACTCCTCAATCTCAACCAAATCTGTCAACATTCCCTCACTCTCCAAATCCCAGATTCGGATGTGATGATCCCAACCTCCTGTGATCACATTCAAGTCCTTCCATGCTACGGCACTCACTCCTTGCATGGTTTCACTCAAGGTGTGAACAGGTTCAACTTCAGTAACATCCGAAAACTTCGATGTGTCCCAGATCAAAATACTTCCATTCCACGCACTACTAACCAAATAGTGTGCATCGGATGAGAATTGGCAATCGAGGACATGACTATCGTGTCCTGTTAAAGTGGCAACATGCAGAATGGACTTATTTTGAATTTGATTCACTTGGACGGTATTATCGAGAGAAGCCGTAGCAATCATCGAATTCTTACAGGCTACTGCTTTGATGGGTTTCTTATGGATTGTCTTTTCGCACAACAGTTGGTCATTCATATCATAAACATGAACAGTACCATCATAACAACCAGCTACATATACTGTCCCATCGGATGCGATTCCACTCACCCAATCTGGCAGATCTGAAGATGATTTCTCCTCTGGACGACTAATGATGGGGACATATTCCAGATTCACAACAGTTTCCGATGAAATACCATGCTCACTCATATACTCGCTGAGAGAAACTCGAAGCAGTTTTCCATCCACAATGAAATCAAACGGAATAGGGTTTTCCAGTCCAAGAGCTTCATTCACCAGTTTCGACAACTCATAACGTGAGAAACGGATAGGAAGAGAAATTGTATTCGTTCCCATTTGATATCGCTCGTACTTGGTGAAAAGCTTCACACTCACCTACAAGACTCATTTTGCCTCCAAAGGATTGTACAAGTGTCTCATTTTCCAAATCCATTTTCCGTTCCTGTTTAGGATGGTAGAGTGAGCAAAATGTACCAAGAATAACTTTTTGCATATGCGATTTGTCCACTCTCTTTAGTCTAGAAATAAACTGTTCTGACCTGTAGAATGAGTGATTGTAACTCTGTTATTGTGAAGAATCTTCCCATGTCGATAACGGAAGTTGGATTATGGAGTGAACTTGAGTATAGCCTTCCCTGTTATCTGGATTTGGATCTTTTGGCTCAATCATCCGTATTCAGTTTTTTCTGGCCTCTGAAGTAGTTTATTCTATCTAGTTTCTATATAGGAATATGTTACTGCTCGCATTATCTTCAGCGATCCATCGTATGGTATGTAGATTTGGTGAATAGTAATTCTATTAGCTTCTTCTGCTCACCAAGCTATGAATGGAAGATATGTTGGTGGGTGTAAATGTGCTACCTCGTTAGAATATTGTGAGATTGATTCCATTCACCTGAATCCTATGACAACGATTGTTATTGATTATCTGCCTGCTACCATGACTATTCATTATTTATGTAGTTTCTTTTCCACTTTTGGTTCTATTGTTGGAGGGTATATGGAATCCAAATTCTTTTCTTCAGGTCATCGTATTTGTGGATACCTTCAAATGGCTACTTCTCAATCTGCTTTAGAAGCAGTAGAAGCCACCAATGGACGTGATTTTGAAGATTTCCATGTGATTTCGTCGATCATGGCGAAAATAGCTCCAGGGTCTATATCAGTTCCTAAGGATTCTGCAGCGACTAAAAAACATACTGGATATTTGGTATATGTTGCTGGCTATCCAGAGTACTGGAAAGCACAGGATCTGGGAAAACTCTTCCGACAATCATGTTCACTGTTATCTGTTGCTATGATGGATGGCTATTGTAAGGTGTATGTGGCTGATGAGGTTTCATTGCACACACTCTGTGAGATATGTGCTGGAAGTTCATTTGTGGACCCTCGCACAAAGGAGCATGTTACATTAGTAGCTCAACCTGAAGTTACGTTGAGTGTGGATGTGCCAATTACTAGTCCCTCATACTTGGAATCATTATCAATTGTTCAAGGGGATGATTCTCAGTTGTCACAGGAAGTAGTTCCAGCAAAGACAACGATTAAGATGCCGGGAATGGAGAAGAAAGTACATGAATCGCGGGAGAATAGTGGAAGTTCAAATCGTACTCCCAATCGTGTAGACAATAAGAATGAACCAAATAAGAATGGAAATAAGAAGAAGGGGAATAAGAGGTTGACAAAGAAGGAGAATTCTATGTCGTATCAGCAACCCTCGAATGAGCATTCATTGTTAAATGAGCATAAGTCCTCATATGAACGTCAACTGTCAAGTGACCATCAATCGTCGAATGAACGTAAACCCTCAAATGAACGTAAACCCTCAAATGAACGCAGACCCTCAAATGAGCACAGGCCCTCAAATGAGCCATCAGCAAAGAGTATGCCTAATGAGACATATCAACAGTCTCAGCTTCCTTCACAGCAGTCGTATCTATTGTATTCCCAACAACAGGCCTATATGCAACAACCCCAGCCTTATCCGTTACAAGCGTATCCCCAACAACCTTATCAGCCTCAAGTCTATGCCCAGCAACCTTATCAGCAATCTCCCTTCCCTCAACCCTATCAACAACCACAGCCTTCAGCAGTCTATCAACCTCTTTCTTACATCCCATTCCCTTCTCAATCCTTCCAACCATCACCAAACCCTACTTCCATCAAAGCTAGTGATTCAGGTCTTCTTATTGAAAGATTCAACCATCAGTTTAGTGAATACGTAGTGAAACGCCTCTTCAGAGGGTTTGGTCATGTTATCCAAATCATTTTTCTGGATCCTTTCACAGCGTGAGTTATCAGAAATACTCTCATCGTTAGAGCCGTCTATTTTGATATGGCTACCAGTGCTGATGCTGCAATGCGAGCATTACGGGGAAAAGAGATTAATGGCAACAATATTATGATATGCAAATTGGTGCGCAATGTAGGAATAGAACATGAGTGTCATTGTAGGGAGGACTGGTGATCAACGTGAACTCATCTGGTGACTTGTAAGAGATCTTTCTGGAATGTCATGAATAGTGCTGATTTTGCTCGTAATGCGGTTCAACAGGCTCAAATCGCGCGTGTGAATGCTATTCTTGGTCTGGAACCCGAAGCTCTTCCTGTTGCGATGTCTTCTGCTTCCAAACCAGAGACTCAGAATAAGCGCAATCATCGTCATCATCATGCTCCTCCTCCAAAGTCACAACCGGCACAATCACAGCCAACGAGTTCAGAGGCATCTGAAGTATCCAAGGAACAGGTTCTAAAGGTATTGGAAGAACAGATGGCAGCAATTGGAACTGTCACTGTGGAAGATGTGGAGGAAATGGAGGAAAAGGATAAGAACTCGTATCTGAGAGAATTTGTAGCTCCTATTGTTGGTGCTGTGGAGAAGAATCAGGTTTCGGAGGTAATTAACGAGGTTCTGAGGATGGATGTCGAGTACATTGTACAGGCGATAAATGATCCGAAATTCATGTATGAGGCGATCACCAAAGCAGAAAAGCAATTAGGTATGTGGTTTGTTTGTTTACAGTCCTTTTCCCTCCAAGTGACGATGAACCATCATGGGATCGCTTATGGGTCAACCGAGACCTTCCTATTCAGAAATACTTGCAGAAGTGGGGAAAGCATGGGATTTGGAGAACAATGACGCTGGAATGGCTATAACACTTTTGGATCAGCTAAAATCAACAATTCAAGGTAATTCCATGGATTTTGAGAAGAAAGACATCCTTCTTGAACTCATCGATGTATCTACACAGTTTATTGCCAAAGATGAAGGAACAGAAACTGTCCTAACGCCGTCAAGTACAAGGAGGCGGCTTTCAGGGAGTCCATCTAGTGAGTTTGGTTGTATCTCTTTCATTTAGATTCACTCTCCAAACGAAGACAATATGCAGAACAAGATTCTGTTAGTTGGCAGGATGTTATCGGTCAAGATGAAGCAAAGCGGGCTCTATATGAGAGTTGCATGCTTCCATCAATTCTCCCAACATCATTATTTGTCGGATGTCGTCAGTTATGCACATCGATTCTCCTCTTCGGACCTCCAGGAACAGGAAAAACTTCACTCGTTCGTGCAGTTGCAAATGAATCTCGTATTGAACTAATTTGTTGGTGATAGAAAGATCATTATCTATTGGAGCTTCCACCATCTTCGTTCCTATCGAAATGGGCAGGAGAAGCAGAAAGAAAGTTACGAGATGCATTCACGATGGTGCGAAGAAGGTCTCCTAGCATACTGTTTCTTGATGAGTTTGATGCTTTGGCAATGCGGCGAGAGACAGCAGAAGACCCCGGAGCACGACGAGTGTTAAGTGAACTGTTGATTCAAATGAGTTCTGTTTGTCTAGGTGATGGAATTACAATTATTGCAGCCACAAATCGATTACTTGATTTAGACCCGGCTATTGTTCGTAGATTCCATAAGGTCATTGAAGTGAATCTACCCACCCGGGAGGAACGACAACAGATCATCGTTCATCACCTCACTCCTATCGATCATCAGCTATCAGAAGAAGAAATAGGGTATTTGGGAGAAAGTACAGATGGGTGGTCTGGAGCGTTGCTCTATGTGATAGTGTGATCGACGAATGATTAGTAGAATTTGTGTCGAGAAGCATGGTTCCAATTCTGGAAATGTCTCAATCCTTACTGTCGTTTTCTGACTCGACATCATTCAAAACTTCACCAAGTCCTGGAGAAGAAGGCATTCGGATTCGACCTGTTGTATTCAATGATTTTGTGGATGCTCTTGGTACGTTGCAAGGTCGGTCGAGACTTGAAACATGCTTTTGTTTGTTGTGAATCACTCACAATGAGTTTCACTGCACTATGTAAGTTGTGTTTTGCGCTTCTAATCTCTCTTAATAGTCATGCTGACAATAGAGAGTCGCATGAAGTGAATGGGAGAGGAGATTAAGTGGAAAGGCTCAAATGATATCTTCATGATTATCATTAGTTTGTCTGATGTCGCTATGACATGTGATGATGGTTTTGTGTTGAGAAACTTCAAATGAGAGGTTCATTGGAAGTGACGAATAATACACTAACATTCTGTAGATCAATCATTCAGAACAAACAAGAGACACAAATTACTTCAGTTTGGGATAAACAACCTCGGCAAAGAATATACCGAGTGCAACCATGCAGATTGACCAAACAATAAATAATAAAACATACAAGATAGACTTCTTTGGAATGGGAGTATCCGTTTCTTTCATCGTCTGTGCGTCATCCATCATAACTAATCCTACCTCGACAGGAGCATCCTCGATAACATCAGAAACTTCACAAGGTGTAGCATTCACATCAGGAGAATCACCCTCCGTTTTGTACACGATAATGAGTCGCTTCTTGAATATCTCTTCGGGTTCCTGTAACTTATCCTCAGTCACATTCTCTCCGTAGTTGTCACAAGACTTAAAAGAACGGAGCTCATCATTGGTCTTGAAACGTTTGCGAATTACATCCTTCGATTCATCTGGGTTCTTCTCCAAAACATCTGCAAAAATGGTAGAGACACGCATAGCATTGATTTCAATCTTGTCTCTGGAAATGAATATTCAAACTCTCATCTACCGTTTAGGAATCTCATCGCGAAGCATAAGAATCTCTCTGGCCTTCTTTAATGTCACTATACATGGTCTTCTCTTTATTGTTTCGTACGTCGAATTTCAATGCTTTCTTTGGGCTTCAATAGGAATTTAGTTGGCTTTACCGAGAAAACAATCTTGGCATTTGTCTTAATAGAGTAGATCATCTACTTGTGACCAAAATGCACCAAACACGTACGTTCGAGTTGGTATTGTTTGTGATCCCTATAGATGTCTCACTGTCTCTTTCTGTTGTAACTATTTACTCAGTAGCCTAAACTACTACGTACCATTAAAGACAACAGATTCCTTATTGCTCAGCAAGAGTGGATCCATAACTTGGTTCTAAATAATTAGAGTGTTGCGAGATTTGATGAATGTACAAAATAGTTAGTAATTTGGTCATGAACAAGCAATAGGCCAAATCTGACA
>ERZ824480.3203-NODE-3203-length-11411-cov-3.861835_pt1 | contig 11411 bp, 10 predicted proteins | sample MGYA00519861_ERZ824480 | MGnify/ENA primary metagenome ERZ824480 (study PRJEB31778, sample SAMEA3449152) | human gut metagenome | biome: human gut; feature: human-associated habitat; material: faeces | place: United Kingdom | collected 2010/2012 ...
GGCCACCGACATCGCCGAATGGCTCGTCAAGAACGGGGTGCCGTTCCGCCACGCGCACGAGCTCTCTGGTGCCTGCGTCAAGCTCGCCGAAGGCCGCGGCCAGGAACTGTGGGATCTGACCGACAATGACTTCATCGAGACCTTCGCCGCGTTCCTGCCGGCCGACAAGGCTCCGGGAGTACGCGAAGTGCTCTCCAGCCACGGTTCGGTCGACTCCCGCAACGGCAAGGGCGGCACCGCTTACGGTCGCGTGCGCGAGCAGATCGCCGACGCCAAGGCCGAGGTCGAAGAACTCAAGCTCTTCCCCGCATCCACGTCGGATGGCTCCGCCTACAAAGCCCCCGGCACGTTCTAGTCCCAATGAAGCTCCCTCTGATGAGGGAGCTCTATTTTGTTGTTGTCACTGCAACGGCATACACTGAGAAACCGTAACGAACGGGAGCCGTGAGGCTGAGAGGAAGTCGCCAGACTTCGACCGGGGAACTTGACGCGGGTCATGCCGCCGTAAGGAATCGTTGTCGCAGATTTGCCGGGTTCTCCGATACAGCTTTCATTCCGTTTGCATAATTCAGCCGTGAGACGGTCGTGATGGAGCCAATACATCACAGCGGTCGAACGGTCGCATGATTGGGTTCATGAATGGGCGCACCACTTAAGGTACGGTTCGTTTCGTGCACCCTTTTTTACTATCTGAAAGGATATTATGCAGGTCAACGGAGAGCAGGTCACGCTCGAGACGCCGGTCAGCGTCGCCGATTATCTCGAAGCGCACGGATTCCGCGCCGAGCGTGTGGCCATCGAACTCAATGGTGAGATTATCCCGCGCGATAAGCGTGCCGACGCCATGCTCGACGACCAGTGCGTCATGGAAATTGTGCAGTTTGTACAGGGTGGATGAAAGGAAAAGCTATGAGCAATATTAATCCGGTTACTGAAGCATCTGTTGAGGCGACTCCGCTGCCGCCGCAGCCCGCCGTCACCAATCCGGTCGGCACCGCCGCGCCGATTCTCCCGGTGGAAGACAAGCCGCTGAACCTGGGCGGTCACGAGTTCCAGTCGCGATTCATTCTGGGCTCCGGCCGCTACGACCTGAACCTCATCAAGGCTACGGTCGAACATGCAGGCACGCAAATCGTCACCATGGCACTGCGCCGCGCGCAGACCACCGAGAACAGCGTGCTCGACTACATTCCCGAAGGCATTACGCTGCTGCCCAACACCTCCGGTGCGCGCAACGCCGAGGAAGCCGTGCGTATCGCCCGACTGGCACGCGAAGTGTGCCACACCGACTTCGTCAAGGTCGAAATCGAACACGAGACCAAGTACCTCTTGCCGGACAACGCCGAAACCATCCGAGCCACCGAAATGCTGGCCAAGGAAGGCTTCGTGGTCATGCCCTACATGTTCCCGGACCCGATTGCGGCCCGTCAGCTGGAGGAGGCCGGTGCCGCTGCCGTTATGCCGCTCGGTTCGTTGATCGGCTCCAATATGGGCCTGCGCATGCGTGACTTCATCGAAATCATCATCGCCAACGCGCATGTGCCGGTCATCATCGACGCTGGTATCGGCCGTCCGAGCCAGGCCTGCGATGCGATGGAGATGGGTGCGGATGCGGTGATGGCGTACACGGCCGTTGCCTCTGCTGGCAATATCCCGCTGATGGCTGAGGCGTTCAAGCACGCCATCGATGCTGGTCGTGCGGCGTATTTGTCTGGCCTTGGCAAAGTGACCGAGGGACAGGCTGTGCCGTCCAGCCCGACTACGGGGTATTTGCACTGACACTTTTATTAGCTCCCCTCTCTGAGGGGAGCTGGCCGCGTAGCGGACTGAGGGGAGATGGAAACATGGAGAAAACATGGCATTGACTGATGAACAGGTGGAGCGGTACGCGCGCCATCTGATTTTGAAGGGTGTGGGGGTCAAAGGGCAAAAGCGGTTGCTGGCCTCCAGCGTGCTCATCATCGGAGCGGGCGGTCTTGGTTCTCCGGCCGCCCTGTATCTGGCGGCGGCCGGCGTCGGCCATATCGGACTGGTGGACGGCGATGTGGTGGATATGAGCAATCTGCAACGCCAAATCATCCATACCACTGCACGTGTCGGAGCGCCCAAAGTGGAATCCGCGGCCACAGCCATCCGCGCGCTCAACCCGGATGTGACGGTTGATACCTACTACGAGCTCGTCGACGCGAGCAACATCGCCGGCCTCATCGAACCGTACGATCTGGTGATCGATGCCACCGACAACTTCGCCGCAAAATTCCTCATCAATGACGCCTGCGTGCTGGCCGGCAAGCCGTATATCCATGCCGGCGTGGTCGGATTCGCCGGTCAGGTGATGACCGTCATTCCCGGCGAAGGCCCCTGCTACCGCTGCATCTTCCGCGACCTGCCCGCCGCCGGTGAGATTCCGACCTGCAAGGAAGCCGGCGTACTGGGCGCGGTGGTCGGCGTGATCGGCAGTCTGGAGGCGACTGAGGCCGTCAAGCTGATTGCCGGCGTGGGGGAGCCGCTCGTGGCTCGCATGCTCACTGTGGATGCCCTGACCATGAATATTCGACGGGTCCCACTGCCAAAGCATGTGCCGGATTGCCCGGTGTGCGGTGAGCAGCCGACCATTACTGCTATTGATCCGGCCAACTATATTCAGCCGGCCTGCGCGATTTAGAGCTATGTGGTGCCCCTCCTTGAGGGGTGCCAAGATCAGAACGAGAGGGGAAGAACATGCCTATTGCTTTGCATAATGCGGTCGATGACGATGAGAGCAGTGAAGCATCGTACCGCCGCATCACGCCGGCGGAATTTGCCAAGCTCGACCCGAATACGGTCACGCTGCTCGACTTGAGGGAACCAGCCGACTTCGCCGCCCACCCGGTCGAAGGTGCCATCAATGCACCACTCGACCCTCTGGCCCATGTGCTCAAAACCGTGCCCACAGATCGAACTGTCGTAGTCTATTGTGCTCAAGGATGGTGGAGCGAGGAAGTAGCTGAAATCCTTGCCGATCGCGGCTACGATGTAGCAAGCCTCGATGGCGGTTTTCAAGGTTATCTCGACTATCTTGAAACCCACCACGATTAACGGTTCCCGTTGTCGTTCTTTTGGATGAGTGTGCACGGACATATTTGTGCCCTACAATCGGTCACGGTATTACTCGATGGATTCTTGAATATCGCCGGGTAATCGTAATTCACAACAGGGGATTGCACTGAACCAACCCAAAACGGGAAGGACCGAAAATCGTGGGACATCTGCTCACCCGAACGCAGATTCAACGCCTGGTCGCCAAGCACGGCCGTGAGGTCATCGAGCATCGCCACATGCAGATCGAACGCTGCTGCTACCAGCACGGCAATGTCACCACGTTCGAACATTCCGTGCGTGTCGCCTGCCTGGCTGTGTGGATGGCCGACCGCGCACACCTGTGGTACCGCGTCGACCTCAAATCCCTGATTCGCGCGGCCCTCCTGCACGATTACTTCCTGTACGACTGGCACGACTGGGATAACGGCGAACACCAGTGGCATGGCTTCACCCATGGCCACGCCGCCCTGGTCAATGCCCTGAAGGACTTCAAGCTCAACGATATCGAACGCAACAGCATCGAGAACCACATGTTCCCGATGACCCCGGTGCCGCCGCGCTATATCGAAGGCTATCTGGTCACCTTGGCGGACAAATGCTCCGCCACCGCCGAGACCTTCTCGTTCGACCGGTTCAACAAGCGCGCGTTGCCCGCCGCGAAGCCTTACGCCGAGATCGAAGCCCGTCGATGATCATCACACTCGAACATTATTTCCTCTGGTTTCTGTTCTACAGTTTCGTCGGCTGGATGTACGAGTCCATTCTCGTCTCCTGCCAACAGCACCGCTTGGTCAACCGAGGGTTCCTCAACGGCCCGCTGTGCCCGATCTACGGCACCGGCGCGATACTCGGCGTCGCCATTCTCGGCAACGTACATAACCCGATCATCATCTTCCTGATTTCGATGGTGGGCGCCACGATACTCGAATACACAACCTCGTGGGTCATGGAGCAGCTGTTCCACGCCCGCTGGTGGGATTACTCGAACTTCCGCTTCAACCTCCAAGGCCGCGTCTGCCTGCTGGGCGCGTTGATTTTCGGCCTCGGCGGCGTGGGCGTGGTACTTGGTTCGCAGCCATATGTCGAGCGGGTCACGGATATGATTCCGCTGCCGATGCTGCATACGCTGGTCACGGTACTGGCCCTGATCACCATCATCGACTTGGCGGTCACGGTTGCGGGCATGCTCGAATTCGAGCGGGTGCTCGATTCCGTCTCTCAGGTGGTGCAGGATGTGGCGGCACGCGCCGGTGGCACGTGGCAGTGGGGCTCCAGTGCGGTATCCGACAGGATGCGTGAGCTTTCGCAGGATACGGTTGAGCGTCTGCGCTGGGCCGTCAATGGCGTCATCAACGCACAGCAGAAGCGTATGCTCAAGTCCTTCCCGAAGTTCCAGGTGCCGGATCGTCAGGACATCATCGACTCTTTGCGCGAACTTATGGGCCCGCGCCGCTAGAATAAGGCGTTTTACTGAATCGCGCGGCTCGGCTGGTGTTCGGCACTGTCGCCATGTTCTGCGAAACTTGACTGTGCCCAATTGGGCAGTCTTATTCACAATTCGATAGGGAGAAGCGACAAGCTATGGCTCACGTCACCGACTTCAAGGAAGCGGGTTTCAACACCCTGCTTGAGGAACTGGAATGGCGCGGGTTGATTTCCCAGTCCACGGACCGGGATCGACTCGCAGAAGCACTGAACGGCGAGCCCATCACCTATTATTGTGGCTTCGATCCCACCGCTGCATCGTTGCATATCGGCAACCTCGTGCAGCTCATCAACATGCGTCACCTGCAGCTTGCGGGCCATCATCCGATCGCTTTGGTCGGTGGCGCCACCGGACTCATCGGCGACCCGCGCCAGTCCGGCGAACGTACGCTTAACCCGAAGGACGTGGTGGCCGGCTGGGCCGATCGCCTGAAGAATCAGATCGGCGGCATTCTGGACACCGAAGGCGCGAACGCCGTACGTTTCGTGTCCAATTACGATTGGACCGCCTCGATGACCGTCATCGACTTCCTGCGTGACGTCGGCAAGAACTTCCGTCTGGGCACCATGCTCGCCAAGGACACGGTCGCCCGCCGCCTGAACTCTGAGGAAGGCATCTCCTTCACCGAGTTCAGCTACCAGGTGCTGCAGGGCAACGACTTCCTCCACCTGTTTGACGAATACCACTGCACGCTGGAACTCGGCGGCTCCGACCAGTGGGGCAACCTCACCTCCGGCCTGGACCTGATCCACAAGGTGCGCGGTGTGGACGTCAACGTGTTCACCAGCCCGATTATCACCGATGCTTCCGGCAAGAAGTTCGGCAAGTCCGAGGGCAACGCCGTCTGGCTCGACGCCACGATGCTCAGCCCGTACAAGTTCTACCAGTTCTGGATCAACCGCCCGGACGTGGAGATGGAAAGCCTGCTGAAGGCGTTCACCTTCCTGCCCAAGGCCGAAATCGAACGACTGGTCGAGGAATCCAAGACCAACCCCGGCAAGCGCGAGGCCCAGAAGACCCTTGCCTGGGAGGTCACCAGCTTCGTGCATGGCGAGGCCGCTACCCAGGCTGCCATCGATGCTTCCGGTGCGCTGTTCGGCCGCGGTGGCAACCTCGAAGACATCGACGAGGAAACGCTGGAATCCGTGCTCGACGGTTTCAAGGTGGTCGACGAGAACGGCGAGCACGTCTTCCCCGTCTCCAAGCCCGGCGATCGCGTAATCGACGCCGCCCAGGCTGCCGGACTGTTCAAGTCCGCTTCCGAGGCACGCCGCGCCATCAAGTCCGGTGGCGTGTATCTCAACAACAACCGTATCGAGGATGAGGAGCAGGTGCTGGCCGAAGCCGACTTCCTGGCAGGCCGCTTCGCGCTTATCCGTCGTGGCAAGAAGGCGCTCGGCGCCGTGGAAAACCGTTAATCAACAACGAATTAAGGAAAACAAGTAATGGCAGAAGGTAACGAGCGTTCCGGCAAGTCTTACGGCGGCGGCCATAAGGGGTATGGCGATCGCCGACCGGGCAACCGCGGCGGCAAGGGTTTCAAGCCGCGCGGCAAGGGCGGTTTCAAGCCGCGTCATGATGGTGAGGGTTTCAAGCCGCGTCGCCGTGAGGATGGCGAGGGCTACGCGCCGCGCCGTGACGGTGATGGCGAGGGCCACGGCGGCTACCGCAAGTCGTACGGCAAGTCCGGCGGCTTCCACAAGGGCGGCCGCTCCGGCTTCGGCGGCAAGGGCGGCCGCTCCGGCTTCGGCGGCAAGGGCGGTTACCGCGGCAATGGTCCGCGCCGTGACGGCGAAGGCTCCAAGCCGCGCCGCGAAGGCGGCTACCGTTCCCACGAAGGCGAGAACGGCGAGAATCCGCGCTACCAGCACCGTGATAACGATCGTCGTGATTTCCGCCGCGATGGTGAGCGTCGCAGCTTCCGCCGCAACGACGACCGCCGAGATTTCCGTAGGGACGACCGTCGCGATGGGGACCGTCGTGACAATGACCGTCGTGACTTCCGTCGCGATGACCGCAGGGATAACGATCGTCGTGATTTCCGCCGCGATGGTGAGCGTCGCAACTTCCGTCGCGACGACGATCGCCGTGATGGCGACCGCCGCAACTTCCGCAGGGACGACCGCCGCGATGATCGTCGTGACTTCCGCCGTGACGATCGCCGCGACAACAACCGTCGTGACGGCGAATTCCGCGAGTTTTCGCAGGAAGAGAAGCGCCAGTACCGTGAGGAGAAGCGCTCTGAATACATGAGGCGCCCGCGCCGTAACTCCGACGGCACGATGAGCTTCCCCTCGCAGAACCCGTACACCGACCGTCGTCCCGACGAGCCCAAGATGCCCAAGGGCATGGAATGGTCGATGCTGTCCAAGGATGAGCGCGAACGTCTGCGCGGCCTGTCCAAGGAGCACGCCGAGAACATCGGCCTGCACATCCTCGCCGCCTATGCGCTGGAGGAGAAGGATCCCGAACTGGCCCTCGCCCACGCCAAGTGGGCTGCTCATCAGGCGTCGCGCATCGATTTCTCCCGTGAGACGCTTGCCTTCATCGCGTACCGTCAGGGCGATTACAAGCTCGCCCTGCGTGAGTTCCGCACCGCGTACCGCATGAACGGCTTCCTCGACTACCTGCCGTTCATCGCTGACTGCGAGCGTGGCGTCGGAGAGCCGAAGAAGGCCGTGGAACTGGCGCTGTCCGATGAGGGCAAGCAGCTGCATGGCGCTCCCAAGGTCGAGATGTTCCTGGTGTACGCCGGTGCCCTTGGCGATTTGGAGATGTGGGACAAGGCCATTGAAGTGGTTCACACCGTCGGCCGTTCCCAGGGGCTGCCGGGTGAGTACCGCATGCGTGCCGTGCAGGCCGAGCAGTACTTCCTTGAAGAGGCCGGCCGCAGCAAGGAAGCCGAGCAGCTCAACGACCTGCTGGACCGTCTTGAGGACCAGTATGCCGACGAGGAGATTGACGAAAACAGCGACGACGTGGTGATCGATCACGATCTCGAAGACATCACCGACGACTCCGACGTGCTCGAAAAGCTCGGCATCGATCCGGATGAGGCGCAGTACGCCCCGGATCCGGAGCAGGAATACGGCGATGAGGATGACGAGGCTGAAGACGGTGATGCCGAGTCTGATGAGGCCGACGAGACCGAGACCGATTCCGCCAATGACGCCGAGGCTGACGATTCCGCCGAATCCGCCGACTCCGACTCCACCGAACCCGAAACCGAAACCGAGGAGTGAACGGCGTAATGACCCGTTTCCTCAAAGGCACCGATCGCCCGCTCGCCGAGGCCTATCAGCTTGCGCTGCTGGACCTCGACGGCGTGGTGTATCGCGGCAAGAATCCGGTCGAATACGCGGCCGATTCCATTCGTGCGGCCGAAGCCGCCGGCATGACCATCGAATACACCACGAACAACTCCTCGCGCTTCCAGCACGTGGTGGCCGACCAGCTCAAGGGCTTCGGCTTGGACGTGGAGCCGTGGCAGGTCATCACCTCTTCGGTGGTGGCCGCCCGTATGGTGGCCAAGGCGTTGCCCGCCGGCGCGCGCGTACAGGTATTGGGCGCCGAGCATTTGCGCGATGAGGTCACCCGCAACGGCCTGACCATCGTGGACGGTCCTCAGGACCGCCCGCAGGCCGTCATTCAGGGCTGGTATCCGGATATGACTTGGCAGATGATGGCCGATGCCGCGTTCGCGGTCGAGGCCGGAGCCACGTATTTCGTGACCAACCGCGACCTAACGATTCCTCGTGAACTGGGCATCGCCCCCGGTTGCGGATCGATGATTCGCGCCGTGATCACGGCCACCGGCGTCGAACCGGTCGCCTCCGCTGGCAAGCCGGAAGCGTACATGTACGATGAGGCCCGCGAACTGAACGCCGCCGAAGGCCACGATTTGGTGCCCAAGGAGGCGTCCATCGCCATTGGCGACCGCCTCGACACCGATATCGAGGCCGGTAACCGCGGCGACTACGATTCGCTGGCGGTGCTGACCGGTGTCACCAACCCGACCGAACTGATGCTGGCTCCGTCACACCTGAGGCCCACATTCATCGCCCCTGATCTGCGTGAACTCGGCGAAGCCCAACCGGAGCCGGTCCGCGATGAGAGCGGTACTTGGGAATGCCGCAAGGCTAGCGCTTGGTTTGAAAACGGCCAGGTACACGTCAGCGACCCCACCAGTATGGACGGCCTGCGCGCCGCCGTATGCGCCGCATGGGAAGCCGCCGACCAAGGCGCACAGCTTAGCGAGGCCACGGTACCGGTGTTCGCCATCGAGGCATAGTCCTATGCCTACGGATAGCGAACATGCGCCGGTCACCGAGCGATACCCCGAACTTGCGGATATCGATGAACAAGACAACGACCGCAAGCTTGAGACCTATCGCAACGTGCTGGAATCCTTACAACACGAGCTTGATAACAGCCGCAGCTAGCAGAGGTGATTCATTCTCCCGCCAGCGGAAGATGACGTGAAGTGCTGGATGGTGGCTCCATGCCGAGCCACCCCGTTGGTGGATGGTGGGCCGAAAGGAAGATATATGACCGAGCAGCATATCGATCCCGCGACTCCACTTGACCGACTTGACATGATGCTCGTGGCTTCGGGACTGGTCGAATCGCGGGCCAAAGCGCAGCGACTCATCAAGGCCGGGCATGTGCGCGTGGACGGCGAGACCATCACCAAGCCATCGTTCATGGTCAAAGCCGGGCACAGCGAACTCGCCGTGGATAAGGGCGACGACTACGTTTCCCGAGGCGCTTACAAACTCTTGGGCGCGTTCGAAACCTTTGCCGGCAATGGCCTTACCGGGCCGGAAGGCTTGGAATGTCTGGATATCGGTGCCTCCACCGGTGGCTTCACCGACGTACTGTTGCGCGGGGGAGCGGCCAAAGTCGTGGCGCTCGACGTCGGCCACGGCCAGCTCGACCCGCGCATCGCCAATGACGAGCACGTCATCGAAATGAGCGGCGTCAACATTCGCGAAGTAGAGGCCGACGACCTGCCTTACCGGCCGGCGATGATCGTCTCCGACGTCTCCTTTATTTCCCTGACCTATGTGATTCCGGTAATCGCGCGCATCGCGGCTCCCGGTGCGCAGATTGTGTTACTGGTCAAACCGCAGTTCGAGGTCGGGCGGGCAGGACTCGGCAAAAACGGCATCGTGGAAGATCCGGCATTGCGGGAGCGGGCATTGCACGACGTGGTCGCCTGTGCTGAACAGCACGGACTTGACGTGGTGGCCACTGCCGATAGTCCCATCATCGGCACCCACGGTAATGAGGAATACCTGCTTTACGCTGTCTTGAGATGAATGCGTTGGCAGTCTCCGTTCACCAGCAGCACGCTGGAGGTACGGTCGATGCCTAGTGCGGTGGCACACGTGGCGCTTTCCACCGCACTGCCGTTGCGTAGCATGGCGGAGTCCGCCGTCAAAGTCCGGCATTGCAGATGGTTGGCTTCAACCGTGACGGCTGTGATATGGCGAACCGTGCTGCCATCCTCATACCCATCCATATCAAAACGGGAAAACATCGTACTGCGGAGTGGATGAACTTCCAGAGCCCTGCTGTTGACGTCATGACCCTTCAACACGCCGTTCAAGCGGACTGTCTGACCGCTAATATGACGGGTGCCTAGGGAGCCATTGACGGACAGATTTCCGGAACAAACGATACCGCCGTTGCATCGTAGTTTGCCGGTAAAGGTTATTTCATCGCAAATAATGTCGCCGCCGACTTCGATGTCGCCGCTGCCGCTGATGCTGGATACGCGAATATCACCATCACACCGCACAATGCCACTTTTGATGACCAGTTTGTCCCCTTCTATAACTGAGGCCTCGAGGGTGCTGGTCACAATCATGGTGTGAAAATGCGCGCCATCGGCAAGACGGGAACGTTGGTCCACTCCTATGGTGCCGTAGACTCCTTTGCCTATCAGCGTGCAATTCTGCGTATGCTTGCCCATGATGATAAAACTCCCCTTATTAATATGGACGTACAGCTTTATGGCTTATTGCCACAATAATGAGCGCATCCATGTTGAGGGGGTTATATCGGTCACGATGTGAGCAGATAGGGGGTATAGCGAGCGCAGTTAGGGGGGTTAGCCTTGGATGAAGTGGTCGATCTGATCCTGCTTGCCCATGAGGATGAGTTCGTCGTTGCGATGCATGACCAGTTCCTTGGAGCCGTACTGGAACTCCTTGCCTGGGGCCTTGAGGCCCACCACGGTCACGCCGTACTTGTCATGTACTTGTACGTCCTCGATGCTGCGGCCTACCGCGTACAGGGGCGTGTGGACCTTGACGACGGTGTACGGCCCGTCGATTTCGATGTAATCCAGATAATTGCCGGCCACCAGATGGCCCACGCGCTTGCCGGCATCGGTCTCCGCGTTGATGATGTGGCGGGCGCCGATGCGCTGCAGAATGCGCGCATGCTCCTGGGACACGGACTTGGCCCACAGGTCGGAAACGCCGGCGTCCAGCAGGTTGCCGGTGATGATCACCGAAGCCTCGATGCTGTCGCCGATGGCCACGACGGGGGGTTCAGCCTTCTTGTACTTCTCGGTAAAAGCCTGCATCAGATCCATAATTTTTTCCTCCTGTTTTTGAAAATTTTTACGTCTCTAATATGCATGGATTATAAAATATAGATTATTACAAAGAAAAAAAGCCTCATTTCTGAGACTTTTTTTTACATTGTTTTATTCTTTGTATTAATATTAATTAATAGTAGCTGGATCAAGCTCATCACCAGAATAAGCTTTTGTGATATCAGGAGCAAAATCATACAGTACATTTGTCTTGCTCATTGTTTTAATCCCCAGCCG
>ERZ824480.3204-NODE-3204-length-11410-cov-2.775341_pt1 | contig 11410 bp, 7 predicted proteins | sample MGYA00519861_ERZ824480 | MGnify/ENA primary metagenome ERZ824480 (study PRJEB31778, sample SAMEA3449152) | human gut metagenome | biome: human gut; feature: human-associated habitat; material: faeces | place: United Kingdom | collected 2010/2012 ...
GGGCTCAGCGGATTCCAGGAGGATAGATACGGCGGTGCGCTTCCCGGTGCGAACCAGGTGCTGCTCCATGGCAGACACCGCCAGCAGAGAGGGGATGGCTCCATGGTTCTCGTCCACGCCACGGTCTGACAGGATCAGGATGTTGGTGCCATTCTTGTAGGCCCGGTCCACGTTGACGAACAGCCGGTCCAGGTCATTGGCCAAGGGAGAGCCCTTGTAGTACAGCAGGGAGATGGTCTCCACATGGAAGCCGGGCCGGTCCATGTAGCGGATCTTCATCAGATCCACGGAGGTGAGGATGGGGTTGTGGATCTGGAGGACGGTGCAGTTTTCCGCCTGCTCCTCCAGCAGGTTGCCGCCGGAGCCCACGTATACGGTGGTGTCGGTGACGATCTCCTCCCGGATGGCGTCCATGGGGGGATTGGTCACCTGGGCGAAGAGCTGCTTGAAGTAGCTGAACAGGGGCTGGTGCTTTTCCGACAGCACCGCCAGCGGTGTGTCCACGCCCATGGCGGAGGTGGGCTCCGCCCCATCCCGGGCCATGGGGAGGATGGCGTCCTTCACCTCCTCATAGGTGTAGCCGAAGGCCTTGTACAGCCGGTCCCGCCGCTCCTGGGAGGACCGCTCCACACGCCGGTTGGGGATGGGAAGATCCCGCAGGTATACCAAGTGGGCATCGAGCCACTCTCCGTAGGGCTGCTGGCGGGCGTACCGCTCCTTGACCTCAGCGTCGTCCACCAGTCGACCGGCAGTCAGGTCTGCCAGCAGCATCCGCCCCGGCTGGAGCCGGGACTTCTTCACGATCTTCTCCGGCGGGATGTCCAGCACCCCCACCTCGGAGGAGAGAATCAGCTGCTTGTCGGTAGTGAGATACCACCGGCAGGGGCGCAGGCCGTTCCGGTCCAGCACCGCGCCCACCGTGTCCCCATCGGAGAACACGATGGCCGCCGGGCCGTCCCAGGGCTCCATCATGGTGGCATAGTAGTGGTAGAAGTCCCGCTTCTCCCGGCTCATTTTCCGGTCGTTGGCCCAGGGTTCCGGGATGCACATCATCACCGCTTGGGGCAGTGGGATGCCGTTCATCATCAGAAATTCCAGGGTGTTGTCCAGCATGGCGGAGTCGGAGCCGCTCTGGTCTACCACCGGCAGGATCTTGTCCATGTCCGCCTCCAGTACGGCCGAGTGCATAGTCTCCTCCCTGGCCAGCATCCGGTCCACGTTGCCCCGGATGGTGTTGATTTCACCGTTATGGAGGATGTAGCGGTTGGGATGGGCCCGCTCCCAGCTGGGGGTGGTGTTGGTGGAGAACCGGGAGTGGACCAGGGCGATGGCGCTCTCACAATCCGGCTCCGTCAGGTCCGTGTAGAACTTCCGCAGCTGCCCCACCAGGAACATGCCCTTGTACACGATGGTCCGGCTGGAGAAGGAGCAAATGTAGGTGTTCACATTGGATTGCTCGAACTCCCGGCGGACCACATACAGCTTCCGGTCAAAGTCCAGGCCACGGGCGCAGTCTACAGGCCGGGCCACAAAGCACTGGCAGATGCAGGGCATACAGTCCAGGGCCTTCCGGCCCAGCACCTCCGGATGGGTGGGCACATCCCGCCAGCCCAGGAAGTCCAGCCCCTCCTTGGACGCGATGATCTCCAGCATCTTCTGGGCCTGGGCCCGCTTCAGCGCGTCTGCGGGGAAGAAGAACATGCCCACGCCATAATCCCGGGGGCCGCCCAGGGCGATGCCCTCGGCGGAGGCCGCCTTCACCATCAGCTTGTGTGGCACCTGAATCATCAGCCCCACGCCGTCACCGGTCTCGCCGGTGGCGTCTTTACCTGCCCGGTGCTCCAGCTTTTCCACGATCTTCAGGGCACTGTCCACTGTGGCGTGGGACGGCGTGCCCTTCAAATTCACCACGGCGCCGATGCCGCAGGCGTCGTGCTCCCACAGGGGATCATAGATATTGTGTATGTTCTGCGCTGGTCCACTCATTGGGACTGCCTCCCTTGTCGTTTCATCGTCAGGCTTCAGCCTGTTGTGTACCGCTCCAGGATCAGCCGGGCGGTCTCTGCAAGCCGCAGCCCCGTGTCCATGCTGTACTTCTGCAGAAAGCGGTGGGCCTCCGCCTCGCTCATGAGGTTTACCTCCATCAGCACCGCCTTGGCCCGGCAGATCAGCCGCTCCTCCTCGGCACTTCGCTGGATATGAAGCCGGGAAGCCGGGGCGCCGCCTGCAAGGACTCCCTGGGCCAGATCCAGCGAGGCGAAGAACTCCGCCCGGGAGGAGGGGACCGCTAACTTGATGAGGTTCCTGTCCCCGCACAGCTCCAGATTCCCGGGAGAGGAGATGACCAGCACCGGGGCGATGCCCGTGAGGTCCACGGCCAGCATCTCCGCAGTCATGTCCCGCAGCCGGAAACCGCAGATGACGACGGCTCCGCCCAGCTTCCGGGCGGCTCGGATGGTTTCCGCGCCGCTGAAGCAGGAGATGGACGGCGCGAGGCCGCCGGAGCCCAGAATGCGGGTGATCTGGGCGTGGGCTTTCTCAGAGGCAAACGCCAATATGATCCTGTCCATGGAATTTGCCCCCCTCCTCTCTCTGCGGCCCTGTCAGAAGGGCCGGCAGGTCAGTACGCCACCAGATACTGTTCCAGCTCCCACTGGGACACCTGGGCGGCGTACGACCGGCACTCCCGACGCTTTCCGGCCAGATACTGCTCCGTCACGTGGGCACCTAGCGCGTCCGTAATGACGCTGTCTGCCTCCAGGGCCCGGACGGCCTCCTCCAGAGAGCCGGGGAGCCGCTGGATGCCGGAGGCGTCTCCCACCTCGTAAAGGTTGCCGGTGAGGGGGGCGGGGGGCGTCATCTGCTGCTCGATCCCGTCCAGTCCCGCGGCAAGGCACGCCGCCAGGGCCAGATAGGGGTTGCAGGCGGGATCAGGGCTCCGCAGCTCCACCCGGGTGCTGTTTCCCCGCGGTGTTGGAATGCGGACCAAGGCGGAGCGGTTGCCGGTGGACCAGGCCAGATGGCAGGGGGCTTCGTAGCCGGGCACCAGCCGCTTGTAGCTGTTCACCAGTGGATTGGTGACGGCACAGCATCCCCGTACGTGTCCCAGCAGTCCCGCGATGAACTGATAGGCCAGCGGGGACAGGTGCCGGGGATCCGCCTCGTCATAGAAGGCATTTTTCCCATCCCGAAACAGGGACATATTTACGTGCATGCCGCTGCCGGCGGCGCCGCTGACGGGCTTGGGCATGAAGGTGGCGTGGAGTCCGTTCTTTTGGGCAAGGCTCTTCACCGCCAGCTTGAAGGTCATGATCTTGTCGGCGCACTCCAGCGCAGGGGCGTACTTGAAGTCGATCTCGTGCTGGCCCTGGGCTACCTCGTGGTGGCTGGCCTCGATCTCAAAGCCCATCTGCTCTAGGGCCATGCAGATCTCCCGCCGGGTGCTCTCCCCGTGGTCCAGGGGACCCAGGTCGAAATAGCCCGCCTCGTCGCTGGTCTGGGTGGTGGGTTTGCCGTTCTCGTCGGTCTGGTATTCCTCCGTCATGGCGTCTTTCATCTTCTGGTCAAACGCTTTCTGGTTGATCGGGAAGTTCCAGACGTTGCTGCCCGACTGATAGTCCTCGGTGAGGAACTGCTTCATGAAGTTCCACGCCGCGGTCTTGTCCGCGCAGGTCGAGGAGATGGCAATCGAGCCGTCAATCTGGAAGGTGTGGTTCGATGTGCCGTCTTCGGACGGATAGCCGACAAACTTCACGCCGCCGTTGTAGCCGGTCAGCTGGTAGAGCATATCCTCGAAGCTCGAAACGTACATGTCGGTCATGAGCTGCTTGCCGGAATTCATGCGGTTCTGCGCCGAGTCGTTTTCCTCGTCGGTGGCGTTCTCCCAGTCATAGGTCTCGGGGAACTGGTTGGCAAACTCCAGAAGCGCCTTGAATTCGTCCGAGTCAAAGTGCGCGCTGCCGTTCTCCCAGTCGACAAAGGCGTCGATGTTGCGGGAGATGCAGGTCTGGAGAATGTCGGACTTCGTGCGGTACACGTCGAAGACCGACGCGCCGTCCTGGAGCTTCGTCATGGCGTCCTTGACTGCCGCGAGGTTCCAGGTGTCATAGTCGCCCGCGACCTTGTCGAGCGCGATTGCCGTGCTGACTGCGAACGTGCTCGGCAGCTGATAGAGCTTGCCGTCCGCGCTTTCCAGCGCCTTAAGCACCGGCTGGACGAAGTCTTCGCGGCTCAGGTCAGCGTCTGCGTCAATCAGCTCGTAGAGATCTGTCAGGAAGCCCTTCGCCGCGTACTGCTCAACGGGCATGCTGTAGGTGTTGATGTCGATCATGTCCGGAAGCTTTCCGGAGAGCATCTCGGTGTTGAGCTTCTGGATGCCGGCATTGTAATCGTCGTCGGTGTTATACTCGGAGTAGTCGCGCACGACGATGCGGTGGGTGTTGCTGGCGCGGTTGAACTTGACGATCGCGTCGCGCCTGTTCCAATCCAGATACATGCACGCGAAGGTCAGGACCGTCTTGTTGACGACGCTTGCCGCGTCGACGCGCGTCATGACGATCAGCTGCATGTTGTTTTTCTGCGCCTGATCATCGTAGCTGCTCTCGAACGCAATCACGCGCCCGTCTGGCAGGATGGAGTAGGAATTGAGATTGTTGGAGTTGATGTCGCACTCGATCCAGTCAATCACCTTATCCTTCGTGTCGGTGTCGAATTTATAGCCGTAGATGTTGCCGTTGTAGTCGTAGTAGATATCGTACACATCGTCGCCGGGGAAGAAGCTGTAGGCGACGTCGGGCAGCTTGACGGTGTCGCCCGTAAGCTTGCCGGTGGCAGGGTCGATCTCCTGGAAGACGCGGCCGCTCTCTTCCGGCTTTGCCTCATCGTTCTTGTAATAGCTCACGCCCACGACGCCGGCTTTCAGCTCGCACAGATCGCCGCCGTTTTCGCCCAGGTCGACGGTCGTCTTCTTGTTGCCGTCCTGGTCATAGATGTACACGTTCTGCCAGTCGCTGAGATAGACGTTGCCGCTGTTATCGACAAAGAAGCTCGAAACATAGAAGCTGTTGCCGTCTTCGTCGGTCTGGCTGAACTCGATGCGTTTAATCTCCTTGCCGTCGGCGTCGAGGTGCAGAAGTCCAGTCTTGTTTTCGCCCTCTTCGTAGTAGTTGTACATGCTGTCGTCCTCCGCCAGATCCGCGGGCGGATTGTAGCGGTAGGTATAGCTGCCGTAGATTGCCCAGAGCGTGCCGTCGGCTCCGGCCTGAATGGTATTGAGATCCGTGCTTCCCATCCAGCCCTCAGGGACCTCGGGCAGCTGGAATTCGGTCAGCTCCGTGCAGTCGCCGGTTTCGACGTCCATCTTGAACAGCGCCGAGCGGTAGTTATCGTACTCGGTTTCCTCGCCGTTTTCGTCGGTGTAGGTCTTCTTGCCGTCGATGATTGAACCGGTGAAGTAGAGGTTCGAACCCGAGATCGTCGAGGTGTTCACATACTGAATGTTTTCGGGAATCGGAAGATATTCCGCCTGATAGGCGTACTTGCTGGTGCTTGCCGCCTTTTCATCGTTTGTTTCGGTTTTGGTGCCGGGATTATTGGAGGGATTTGCGGGGTCGGTCGTCTCGCCGCGGTTTTTGCTGCAGCCGGAGAACATGCCCAGCAGCATCACAAGCGCCAGCAGCGCCGCAATCACACGATACGTTTTCATAATTACTCCTTTCCAACGCGGAGATATTTCTCCACAGGTTGTGTACAGATTTCAGTTCAGCCCTATCATAGCAGGCTTCCGGAGAAGTTGAAAGCCCTGCAGGGCAATTTTAAGAAAATTTTAAGAGGTTTCTCCTTCCTCGACTGCCAGCGGCTGCGCCGGGAGGGTCAGGGTGACAGTGAAGGTATCTTCTGTCTGCCTTTTTTCAAAGGTTCCTCCCATCTGGCGCATGATTTTCTCGCAGATGCGAAGCCCGATGCGGTTGCTCTCCACCTGCCCGGGGTTTTTCAGAATGGTATTCGACACGCAAAGTGTCAGCGCGCCGCTCTCCTGCGCCACAAGAACGTGGATGGGCTTTGCCGGGTCTGCGTATTTGCAGATGTTGTCGGCAAGGTTGTCAAGAACGCGCTTGAAATACGAGGCGTCCACCTGAATCTGGCACGAGACCGGCTGCACCGCGCGGCAGATGGTATAGCCCTTCTGCTCCAGCATCACGATGCCCTCGCCCACCATCTGGTCGAGAAGCGCTGCGGCGTCGAAGGGCTCAAGCTGAATGGGAAGCTCCTGCGCACCGAAGACCAGAGAGTAGCGGAACAGCTCGTCGGTCAGTGTTTTGAGCTGCAGCGCCCGGCTGTAGGCAGCTTCCAGATAGCTTTTCATCTCTTCCGGCGAGCGGTACTGTCCGCTCAGCGCCAGATCGAGATAGCCCAGCAGCGCGGTCAGCGGATTTCGGATGTCGTGGCTCATGGCGGAGATCAGGCTCTGGTTTTTTTCCAGCGCCTGCTGCTGCTCGTCGGTCTTTTTGAGAATCGACTTGCGCATCGACTCGACGCTCTCGGTCAGCCGCGCCAGCTCGTCGTCTCCGCTTGCCGTGAGCTGCAATTGCAGATTCCCGTCTCCGATCTGCTTCACCTCCTCGGAAATTTCCACAATCGCGCGCGTGATGCGCCGGTTGTAGATCAGCATGAAGATGGCAAACATGACGCATGCGAGCGCAATTGCACCGATCTGCACGCCGTCATAGAGCTTTGCCTCGGAAAAATCGTAGACCACCGCCTGAAACACACCGTCTCGGAGATACACCGGGTAGGTGATCACATCATACAGATCGTCCAGACTTTCCGTGCCGGAGCTTTCCTCGTCGATGCCCCACCAGCCGGCTTCCAATGCCAGGCGGCGGTCTTTATACAATAAAATATAGGTGTCGTCCTGCGAGATTGCCCAGCGGGAGATCATTTCGGTGTCGCGCGAGGAGAGGTTGAACTCCCGCGCGTAGGTCTGAAAGGACGAGACCGTGGCAAGATTTCTCTGGTTCTGCGCCTCCGCGCTCATGTATACGCGCTCAATGAACGCCTGCCCGATGGCGTCGGTCAGAAGATAGATGCCGATGGCGGCAAGCAGCGCGGCAAGCATGGTCGCAAGAAGCTTTCGGTGCAGCGTGCGAAGACGTGGTTTTTTTCCGTTAGTCAATCTGATACCCCTTCCCCCAGATGGTCCGGATCAGGCGGGGATTTGCCGGGTCGTCCTCGAGCTTCTTGCGCAGGTTCACGATATGTACCATCACGGTGTTGTTGGATGCCGGCATATATTTTTCGTGCCATACGCCCTCGTAGATCTGCGCGACCGACACGACGCTGCCGCGGTGGTCGACCAAAAACTGCAGAATCGAAAATTCCGTCTCCGTCAGCTCCAGTGCCTCGCCGCCGCGCAGAATGCGCCGGTTTTCCTCGTCGAGCACGACGTCGTTTTTGAGCTGCTTGCCTGTGACCTTGCCCTTGTAGACGCGGTAGCGGCGGATGAGCGAGTCGACCTTCATCAGAAGCTCCCCGTGAGAAAACGGCTTTGCCAGATAGTCGTCGCCGCCGGACTGATATGCCTCGAGCTTATCCTGCTCCTGCGTTCGTGCTGTGAGGAACAGAATCGGCGCGCTGCTGATGCGGCGGATCTCTTTACTTGCCTCGATGCCGGATAGCTCTGGCATCATGATATCGAGAATGATCAGGTCCAGCTCCAGATCCTGCTGCGCCGCCTGCACGGCAAGCCGCCCGTTCGGCGCCTCGGTCACGTGATAGCCGCGTCCTTCCAGCAAAATGCGGATGATGCGGCGGATATCCGGCTCGTCGTCTACGACGAGAATGCGGATGCTCTGGTCCATGGAATCCCTCCAAGCTGCGTTTGCGTTTTTCCCATTGTATCACACGCCGCCGGCATTTTTGCGGATTTTAAGAATTTTTAAGATCATGGACATTTGGAAAACTTCTGATATAATGAAGATATCCCCAAAGAATATCCCCCGAGAAGGAGGCTTTCATGGACATTCTATATGAGGATGCGCGCATCCTCGTGTGCATCAAGCCCGCGGGCGTCGTCTCGGCGGGAGACGACGAGGGCAGCATGGTGGACCTGCTGCGAAAAGAGCTTTCCGACGCGCACGCCTGTGTGCGCTCGGTCCACCGGCTCGACGCGCAGGTTTCAGGGCTGATGGTCTTTGCCCGCTCGCAGGCGGCAGCGTCCATTTTATCCGAACAGGTGCGCACGCGCGAATTTGAAAAGGAATACCTCGCCGTGGTCCATGGGCGCTTCGGAGAAAGTGCCGGGCAGATGGAAGACCTTCTGTGGTATAACCGCTCGCTGCGCAAATCGCGCGTCATGCAGGAGCCCGGCAAGGATGTGAAGCGGGCGCTGCTGTCCTACGAGGTTCTGGCGTATTGCGAAGACCAGGACGTTTCTCTTGTCAGAATCCGGCTGCACACCGGAAGGACCCATCAGATTCGCGTCCAGTTTGCATCGAGAGATCATGCGCTGCTCGGCGACCGGAAGTACGGTGCGGGCGAACAGGACGGCTGCCGGATTGCGCTCTGGTCTTACAAGATCTCGTTTCTGCACCCGCAAAGCGGGCAGCCGATCGCATTTTCTTCCATTCCGCCGCAAAATTTCCCCTGGTCGCTGTTTAACTGTTCCGATTTGACGGAAAAACATCGGATTTTCTGATATACACGTTGCTTTTTTCAGCGGCACGGTCTATAATACCGCTTGCACTGTCTCCCGAACTGCAGGACCGTGCAAGGCTTATGATAGAATAAGGAGGGAACTGCCGTGGCAGCTTCCATTGAACAGGTCAATATGATCGAGGGCGCGCTTTTGCCGAAGGTCCTTCGTTTTTCTCTTCCACTGGCGGCGACGGGCGTTCTGCAGCTGCTGTTCAATGCGGCGGACGTGATTGTCGTCGGAAAATTTGCCGGCGCGACGGCGCTTGCCGCGGTCGGCGCGACGACGGCGCTCATCAACCTCCTCGTCAACGCCTTCATGGGTATCTCCGTCGGCGTCAACATTCTCGTTGCGCGCTATCTCGGCTGCCGCGAAGATGAGCGTGTACGCGCCTGCGTCCACACGGCGTTCGCCCTGAGTTTGCTGCTGGGTCTGGTCGTGATGGCCGCGGGGCTGACGCTCTCGACGCCGATGCTGGAGCTGATGAAAACGCCCAAGGACGTGCTGCCGCTGTCGAGTCTCTATCTTCGCATCTATTTTCTCGGCATTCCCGGCACCATCATGTATAACTTCGGCGCGGCGCTTCTGCGCGCGTTCGGAGACACCAAGCGCCCGATGCTGTTTCTGACGATCTCTGGCATCGTCAACGCCTGCCTGAACCTCTTTTTCGTCATCGTGTGCGGCATGAGCGTCGACGGCGTTGCGACCGCAACGGTCATCTCGCAGTATGTTTCACTTTTCCTCGTCGTGCGCTGCCTGCGCAGAAGCGAGGGACTGAGCCATCTGGAGCTGAAAAGCATCCGGCTGGACCGGGAAGAGTCTCTGCGCATGATTCAGATTGGACTTCCCGCGGGTTTGCAGAGTACGCTGTTCAGCATCTCGAACGTGCTGATTCAAAGCTCGGTCAACTCCTTCGGCGCAAGCGTCGTTGCGGCAAACACCGCAGCTGCCAGCATTGAGGGCTTTGTCTACACGGCAATGAATTCCGTCTTTCACGCCGCCATCACCTTCACCAGCCAGAACCTCGGCGCGGGAAAAATCGACCGCATCAAAAGGGTGCTCACCGCCTGCCTGACGACGGTTCTGATGATCGGGCTTCCGCTGAATCTGATCTGCTATCTCTTCGGGCCGAATCTTCTTTCCATCTATGTCTCCAGCGCCGACGCGACATATGAGCACGTCATCCACTACGGCGTCATCCGCCTGCACCGCATCGGCTGCATCTATTTCCTGTGCGGCATCATGGAGGTCATGTGCGGCATGGTGCGCGGGCTCGGAAAATCCTGGCTGCCGATGTTCGTCACGGGCGTGGGCGCGTGCCTGAGCCGGATCATCTGGATCTATACGATCTTCCAGGTGCACCACACGCCGGAGGTTCTCTATTCCTCCTATCCCATGAGCTGGATTTTAACGCTCAGCATGCACGCCGTCTGCTTCTTTGTGATCTATCGCCAATATGAACGAAAACTGGCGGGGAATACGCCCGCCGCAACCTGAAAGGAAGGATTTTATGCGAGTCATCGACATGGCGGATATCATCCGCGCCATGCAGAATGAAACCCAGTTTGTCCTGCGCTGCGAAGAGGTGTTCCACGACAAAATCAGCTCCGCCTGCGCGTCCATCCTCTCGGCGCAGCCCAAAAAGCCCTTCGTCTGCCTGACGGGCCCCTCCGGCTCGGGCAAGACGACGACCGCCATGCGCCTGAAGGAGTATCTGGAGAACCTCGGCGTAAAGGTGTGCCTGCTGAGCATGGACAACTTCTTCCTGCCGCTGGACCAGCGCCCGCCGGAGGCGACCGACTGGGAGTCTCCCTACTGCGTCAACCGTGAGCTTCTGCTCGATACCGTCGATAAACTCAGCCGCGGCGAGACGGCGCAGGTGCCCTGGTACGATTTCAAGGTGAACAAAACCGGCGGCTACACACCCATGGAAGGAAGCCGCGAGGCAGTCATCATTGCAGAGGGCATCCACATGCTAAACCCCCTTCTCTTTGACCCCATGCGCTCGCGCGCAACGGGCATCTATGTCGCGCCGCGCACAAGAATCATCACGCCCGACGACCGCATCGTAAAGCCTGAGCAGGTGCGTGTGGCGCGGCGCATGATCCGCGACTATCTCTCGCGCGGCAGGACGCTGCGTGAAACGATTGAGCGCGCGCAGTCGGTCGATCAGGGCGAGGTGCAGTATATTGCCCCCAACAAGCCGAATGCCTCCATCCACATTGACACCTTCCACGACTATGAGCCGTGCATCCTGACCAAGTACCTGCGCGAGATTCCGAAGTTCTCGGAAGAGCTGACGCCGGAATTCATGCGCGCGCACGGACTGGACATTCTCATGGATGTCGTCCGGGAGCTGCCGCCGCTGACCACGAGCTATGTGCCGAAGGATTCTATTGTCCGCGAATTCGTCGGCGGGAGTATTTTCAAATATTGATTGCAAAACCGCCGGAACGTATTTCCGGCGGTTTTTTCGATTTTTTCGAAAAAATTCCGGATTTCCGGTTGACATTTCTCCGGACCTCCGGTATAATAGTCCAGCTTGCGTAATGCAGGCAATCCTTGCCGCAGAGGGATTCTGCGGCCATAAGTCCAAAAGGAGGTGCAACATCATGGCAAAGCTTTCCGCAAAGTATGAGATCCTCTATATCATCGATCCCGCGCAGGGTGAAGAGGGTATCGCGGCTCTCGTGGAAAAATTCAAGGGTATCGTGGAGG
>ERZ824480.3206-NODE-3206-length-11406-cov-2.581270_pt1 | contig 11406 bp, 9 predicted proteins | sample MGYA00519861_ERZ824480 | MGnify/ENA primary metagenome ERZ824480 (study PRJEB31778, sample SAMEA3449152) | human gut metagenome | biome: human gut; feature: human-associated habitat; material: faeces | place: United Kingdom | collected 2010/2012 ...
GACCAATCTTCTCATAATATTTTATTGTATGTACAGACACACCTGTAAACTTTGCAAGCATTCCTACTGTCTTTTCATTCATATGATCACCTGTCTTTTATATTTCCCCGGTCTGTTCTTTTTCCAGCTGCTTTTTCTTCTTCCTTGCTTCTCTCAATTCTTTAAAAAATGATTTCATCATCTGACTGCATTCTTCTTCCATCACTCCTGTCGTCAATTCTACCTGATGATTAAATTCAGGTATATCCAGAAGATTTAAGATAGAGCCTGCACAGCCGGCTTTCGGATTCATACATCCGACTACTACCCGTGTCATCCGGGACTGTACGATCGCACCGGAACACATCTGGCATGGTTCCAGAGTTACATACATCGTACAATCCTCCAGTCTCCAGTCATTCATCTTCTTGCTTGCTTTTTTGATCGCGATCAGTTCTGCATGCGCCAGGGTATTATTATCAATTGTTCTGCGGTTATATCCTCTCCCAATGATCTTATCCTGATATACGATCACACATCCGATCGGCACCTCACCGATCGCATATGCTTTCTTTGCCTGTTTGATCGCTTCTTTCATATATTTTTCATCTGTGCTTTGCATATTCATTCTCCGTCTATTTTCCTGTTTTCTATCTCTTCTGTGGTTCTACACAGTCATGTGATCCTCTTATATCCCTGCACCAGTATCCGAACTTCTCTCTGTCATTCTTCTCTTCATCTGTAAGTTTAAGATCCAGCTCTTCTGCAGGAATGAATTCCGGAAATCCAAAGCTTTCTGCGGCTTTTTCTTCCTGCGGATGATACACTCCCGGTACTCCTAATTTTAACCGGTCATCACGGACTGTCAATATCAGATGGTGATAATTATAATACCCGTGGATCAAAAAACTATTATTTGCATGTCTCCATTCACACCTCGGAAGACACACCATATCTTTACGCTGGATCTTGCGGACTTTACCCCCCAGGCAGGCCTCTTTTTCCAAATCATCTTCAAGTTTCCCACTCTCTGATTCTTCATCCTGCAAGGTTTCCTTCTTACATTCCGGTTCTTCGTCCTGCGCTAATCCCTTCTTACATTCCGTTTCTTCGTCCTGCGCTAATCCCTTCTTACATTCCGGTTCTTCGTCCTGCGCTAATCCCTTCTTACATTCCGGTTCTTCACCCTGCACGGAATCTTCTTCCATCTTCCACATTTCCATCCTGCAGACGTTTACTACATCGTCATTCCAGACTGCCGCATACCAGTGTCCATTTACGTCCTTTAATATAATTCCGTTGACAAGATCATAATTTTCTTTCTTACCGACATCCTCCGGTGTATAGCATAGCTGCCAGTTCACCGCCGGGCCGGGAACCTCTGTCACTCCCTGCGGGATTCCAATACATTTATCTTCTGTATTCCAGAACAGATACACCCTAAGTCCCTGCGCATTTTCTTCCATCCGGAATCCTTTTCCGTGCACATGGATCACGCACTGATCCACATCCTGTTCTACTTTTACGAAGCCTACATTCCGCATCTTTTTCTCTTGTTCGTATTCATACAGATATCGAATAAACCGTCTCAAAATATCCTCTCCTGTTTCCGGCTATTTATCACAATCTATTCTGAAATATTTTCTTTTATGCCATAATCGCATTCAATTCCTGATACAGCCTCTTCGCATAGCTGTCTGTCATACCACAGATATAATCCGTAACCAGCAGAAGTCTCAGATAAAGACGATAAACCTCTGATTTTTCTTCTGCATGATAACGATATGCTTTTTTATAATTATTGGAAATAAATGAAATCAGTCTTTCTTCTATTGAGTTCAGTTTCTGCGTTGGATCATCATATTTTATTGCTGCACCGACAAACCTGTCCAGCAGATTATCCAGCATCACTGCCTCTTTCACTTCCATACGATAGATCGTCTCTGTTTTAAATACACATTTGCACGCTATCTCTCCAAGCAGTTTTACCAATCCTTCAGCCAAAGTACCTGCAAACAGATCTTTTTTATACGTGCCTTCCATAATCTCTTCATAATGAGAAGTAAATCCGGAAGTTGCGCAGCCAATCAAAAATCCCTGTGCTTTTACGATCCAGTTCTTCACTGCATAATCACCGGGATCATCTACCCCGTTCTTCTTTGCACGGTCGTATAATTCTACCAGTTTATCTGCCGGGCAGAACCAGTTCTGATCTTTCTCTTCTGGGTCTGCATACTTTTTCTCCCTGTTCTGTAGTTTTCTGAGTTCATCTCTGAGACTATGATATGTAAGAAATCTTTTTACAAATGCATCTTCAATATCTGCGGTCTTATATGCAATATCATCTGCTGCCTCAAGTATAAAGGTAAGTGGATGTCTGTGATTTCCCGCACCCGTCTCTGATACAATATCCTCGAACAGTTCCCGGTCTGCATAATAATAGCCCATCTTCTTCTCTCTGATATCTCCTGATTCCGGATGGATCTTTGTAGATGCTACCGGATATTTTATAATTGTATTCAAAAGCGCATACGTCAGATTCATTCCATTTTCATCTACCAGAAAATGTAATTTGCTGACCAGCCTAAGTGCCTGTGCATTTCCTTCAAAATGATAAAAATCCTCCCTCATCTGAGGTTCGAGCAACTCCTCAAGTGACGTTCCATGATATGTCAGAAGCGGAAGATTTCTTTCAAACCATTCCCTGATCGCCGCTTCTCCATAATGACCAAACGGTGGATTGCCGATATCATGAATCAGTCCTGCACACTGAAGAATATTGCAGATATCCTCTTTCATCTGTACAGTGAAACTGGAATCTTTCTTGTGTACCAATATGCTTTCTCCTATATTCTGACCCAGAGATTTTGCCAGCGAAGAGACTTCCATGGAATGGGTCAGTCTCGTACGGATAAAATCACTTTTATCCAGTGGAAATACCTGTGTCTTATCCTGAAGTCTCCTAAATGACGCACTGCCGATGATTCTGTGATAATCTTTTTCGAATTCACTTCTAAGGTCTGCATCACCATATTTTTGACTCTTGTATCTGTTCTGTCTTTGACGTTTTGTTGATAAAAGCCTTGTCCATTCCATTTTCTGCTCCTCCTTCATATTTTAATCTACAAAATTTGCCACCGGAAGTTCCTGTAGGCGGCAGCTTCTCTTGCATCCCCTTGTACAAAAAGTGTCCAGCCGGAGATCCGGCTGAACACCTTATTCATAACATTTTCTTTCTATGTTCATTCAACACTAATCCAGATAGATCGGCGGCTCATAATCTTTTCCGAGAAGTGCCTTTTTACGTTCCTGATATCCAAGGAATGCCCACTCCGTCATATCTGTCCACTGATGTTTTCCTCTGTCATATACCTGTACATAGCCGATTCTCTTCGGATGCATTCTTACGCTGTTTGATTCATATTCATGTCCTGTGTAAGGATTAAGTTCACCTTTACTGAGATCCTCTTCATCGGATGTGAATAAGTCTTCTTCATTTTCCTGCGCATACCGGCTCTGATATCCGTTATTCTCATAACCGGAGGTCTCATCAGCTGCTGCATATGTTTCCTCCTGTTCCGGTTCCTCCGGCATAAATTCTTCTGCAAGTTTCTCTGACTCACCGTCTCCCGAATAATCAAACTCATGATACTGGATTTCCGGCTTTTCTTCTTTTGCCGGTTCTTCATGCGCTGATTCTTCTTCATGCTTTTTACGTATTCCGAAGAGCGCTCTCCATCCATGCGCTTTCTTCTCCGGTTCAACTTTCTTCGGCTCCGGTTTTTCCGGTTCCTCTGGCTCTTCTACTTCCGGTTCTGACTCATGAGCTGACTCCTCTGTATATTTCGGTTCCGGCTCATAAGCCGGCTCCTCTGCATATTCCAGCTCACTTTCATAGGCTGGTTCTTCTGCATATTCTGGCTCTGCTTCATACACTGGTTCTTCTGCATACTCTGGCTCTGCTTCATACGCCGATTCTTCTGCGTATTCTGGCTCTGCTTCATACACCGGTTCTTCTGCATATTCTGGCTCTGCTTCATACACCGGTTCTTCTGCATATTCCGATTCTGACTCATACACCGGCTCGTCTTCATATACAGGTTTCTCAGCATGCTCCTCTACACCCGCTGCAGGTTCTTCTTCACTTACAGTCACCGACTCTTCTGCTTCCAGTGTCACAGCTTCCGAACTTCCGGTTTCTTCCACCGGCTCCTGTATCTCTTCTTCCTGCTCTTCTATTTCTGTGGCAGGTTCTGCTGTCGCTTCTTTCTCTCTTACAAAATCAAATATTGTTTCCTGAACATATTCTGGATCTGGCTCTACAACCTTTTTAGACTTCTTCTTTTTCTTCTTTTCTATTGCATCTAATTCTTTATGAATATCTACAAGCTCACCTATCGTAATATCTCTTTCTTCTGCTTTGGCAGGTGTTTTCTTCTTTTCAGGCTCTGCAATTTTCTGGGCCTTTGAAAGCTTCTCTTCATGCTCCTCATGTTCTTCTAATATATCCAGATAAAACGGACAATCAAGAATCTTTGCGATCATTCGCATATCCTGCTCCTGGAAATTATCTCTGCCAAGACGCTGGGTCAGATTCTGGCGCGACATCTTTTTTCCTGTCTGTTTTTCTATCTTCTCTGCAAGTTCTTTGATCGTCATCCCTTTACGGCTCAGAATGATCTTGACCTGTTCTCCAAACGTTAATTCCAACATTCTTTTCCTCCTTATTATTCTTACTCTCCCATACTCTCCTCGTGTGCTTTTTTATGGTTTTGTAAACATTTTTCTATCTTGATAAATCTTTATTTTTCCCTTTTATATTCTAACAAATCACAGAAAACACGTCAACTCTGCTTACGTTACATTTCCCCGAAAATAAAGGCTAAAAATGAAGTTTTTCATTCAGTTTTTTAACGGTCTTTTCATCCATTTTGACTATTTTTCTATCATAAGAAATGATTCCATTTACCTCTTCTTCTATATCCGATAATTGTGTGTAAACAGTTGCACTTAATCCACGGCTGATATTCGGAATAATGAGCTTTTTTATCAATTTCTCATAGCCCGCCGTAAGTTCTCTTTTTCTCTTGAACTTTTTATAACCGTAGACCTTTTTCTCGCACATACTATGCTTCGGGATCTGCAGCGAATACCCGCCAAACTCAGTAAGTGCCGTTACCCTCTTTTCCGGTGTTACATGCAAAGGGAAGAAATAATCATGGATGCTTCGTATATCCCCGCACCCCTGATCAAACCAGCCACTCGCAGAATCTGTCAGCCTGTAAGGATCTTCTGCCCTTACTATATCTGTCATCTTCTTCGTCTGAAACTGTCCCCATCCTTCATTAAAAATAACCCATGTAACAATGGATGGATGATCATAAAGCAATCGAACCGTCTCCTTCATCTCTTTTTCAAACTGTCTCTGCCCGGCCGGATCCTGACGTCCCATCAGATGAATCCTGGTATCTTTTGCCCGGATATGCATTCCCTCCATGGCCGTCGCCATATACGTTACATACCAGCTCTTATAATCCCGTCCTCCGTTCACCATATCCTGCCAGACCAGCATACCGATACGGTCGCAGTGATAATACCATCTCTGCGGTTCTATCTTAATATGCTTGCGGATCATATTGAACCCCAGGTCCTTCATCTTCTGGATATCATAGATCATCGCTTCATCACACGGCGGTGTGTATAGACCATCCGGCCAATATCCCTGATCCAGTACTCCTTTTTCAAAATACGGCTCATTGTTCAAAAATATCCTCGGCATTCCCTCTTTGTCATTTTTAACTTCTACCTTACGCATGGCAAAGTAACTTTCTACCGAATCCTCTCCCATCCTCACATGAAGATCATACAGAAATGGATCTTCCGGACTCCAGCTTCTCATATGTGGTATCATGATCACACACGGCTTTCCCGTCTTTCCGGATGCTTTCACCGGCCACATCTTTCTTGCCGTTATCGTAACTTCGTAATCAATATCTTTTATGCCATGTTCTTCTTCCATCTGGATCATTATAGAAGACTGGTCATAAAGAGGTGTGATCTTAAGATGTCCGATATAACACTCTGGAACTTTTTCAATCCATACGGTCTGCCAGATTCCACTCTGTGCCGTATAGAACATCCCTCCGTTTTTAAGTTTCTGTTTTCCTCTGCTATAATAACAAGTCTCCGAATAATCTCTTACTTTTACGGTCAACAGATTCTTTTCTTCTTTTAATGCTTCCGTAATATCATATGAAAATGGAAGATAGCCTCCCACATGCTTTCCCTGTTTCTTTCCATTTATATATACGACCGCACACTGATCTACCGCTCCAAAATGAAGGATCCATCTGCTTCCCTTCTCCGGCTTTACTTCATCCGGAAGCCTTCTCTTATACCATAGATATTCTTCTGGTTTTAACTGTCTGTTTACCCCCGACAATACAGCTTCCGGCGAAAACGGAACCAGGATATCCCCATCCATTTTCTTTGGAAATCCTTTTGTTTCTCTTATTGCATATTTCCATATTCCGTTCAGATTTACATAGCTTTTTCTGCGCATGAGCGGTCTTGGGTACTCCCCTAGTACATTCTTTTCATTTATATTGTCTGCCCATTTTGTCATTAACTGTTTCATGTTCATACACCCCTTTATTAAGCAAGTCTGACTTCGTGTAATCTCCCCTCGATCTCATTATCTGTCGTAATTACCGCGACCCTTGCGTCCCCCTGCTCCAGTTCGTACTCCCTGCACAGATATTTCTCCGGATATTCCTCAGGCTGCTTTTTCAGATATGGTATGCCGTCCTGTCCCCAGGCAAATTCATATGTGCGCATGTCCAGGCCCATTCCTCTTCTGGTTGCTTTCATAAAGCTTTCTTTTAATACCCAGAAGCGGTAAAACCACTCCGCCTGTTCTTTTTCATCCTTCCCATTGCGGATGATCTCACATTCTTCCCGGCAAAAATACCGTTCTGCCACCGGCATCCGCAGCTTTCCCTTCATCTCCACATCACAGCCTGTCTGAACATCTCCACGGTCACTACAGGCACACAATACATATTTTCCCGAATGTGACAGATTGAAAACTTCCGATTCCGTAAGTCTCAGAACCTTCTTCATCTTTTCCCACAATATCCAGGCACCGACACTCCTTGCTTTGTCATCCACATTTTTAAGTTTATCCGCTTTATCTTTTCTCCACTCAGGCACTTTATCATAATATGCCTGATACGTCTCTTCTATTAGTAATGGTGTAATATCTGCTGCCCAAACACTTACCATTTTCCCACTCCTTTTTTACTATACAATTTTAGTCTAACACACTTTTTTAAAAATGAAAGAATTTATCGAATAAAAGTGTTGACAATCAAATCCCATTGCGTTAATATATCATTAGTTTTACGCTTTAAGTAATTAAAGTTTTGCAGTGCGAATATTTTACAGTGCGACTATACTAGACTCACACGGGAAAAGAAATATCACACAGGCACAATTATCATACATGTTGGAGGATATTTATTATGATTATCGTATTAAAACCACGCACTACAAAAGATGATGTTTCTCGTGTCGAGAACATGGTCAAAAAGAGAGGACTTAACACACACGTTGTACAGGGCGAAGAGATGACAGTTATCGGTGGTATCGGTGACAGAGCCAAAGTCGATTCCAAATTATTCGAAATTGATTCTGCAGTCGATAAAGTTATGCATGTACAGGAGCCATACAAATTAGCCAACCGTGCATTCCATCCGGAAGATTCCATCATCGATGTATCCGGTGTAAAAGTTGGCGGCGACAACCTGGCAATAATCGCCGGTCCTTGTTCCGTAGAATCTTACGAACAGGTACTTGAAATCGCCCAGGCTGCAAAAGCTTCCGGAGCCAACTTACTCCGCGGAGGTGCATTCAAGCCAAGAACAAGTCCTTATTCATTCCAGGGACTCGGACTGGAAGGACTCGACATCTTAACATCTGTAAAAGAAGCAACAGGACTTCCGATCGTAACCGAACTGATGTCAGACAAATACCTCGATATCTTTAACGAGAAAGTAGATCTTATCCAGATCGGTGCACGTAACATGCAGAACTTCGATCTGTTAAAAGAATTAGGACAACTTGACCGTCCAATCCTTTTAAAGAGAGGTCTGAACGCAACTTACGAAGAATGGATCATGTCAGCAGAATACATCATGGCATCCGGTAATGAAAATGTCATCCTCTGCGAACGCGGAATCCGTACTTTCGAAAGCTATACAAGAAATACTCTGGATCTTCAGAGTATCCCGGTACTTCGTAAACTGACACATCTTCCGATCATCGTTGACCCAAGTCATGCGGGCGGCAAATGGTGGTTAGTAGATTCTATGGCAATGGCCGCTGTAGCAGCAGGAGCCGACGGACTGATGATAGAAGTACACAATGATCCGGAATCCGCACTCTGCGACGGAGCTCAGTCATTAAAACCTAAGAAATACGACGAATTGATCAAAAAGGTTTCACAGATTGCAGGTGTTGTCGGCAAGACGATCTAATGCAGATAACCTGCCACTGGCAGTTCCTTACGAACGCATGGCGGTTCAGACAAAAACCTTACAGGAGTATATATTATGAAACTTACAGTTAATCTGGGAAAAGACAGTTATCCTATCTATATTGAAAACAACATATTATCCCAGGCCGGAGATTACATCCGAAAGATCTACCACGGAAAACGCATTATGATCATTTCCGATGACAATGTATTTCCGTTATATGGTGACCGGCTGATCCATACATTGGACTCCACTTACGAATGTCACCATCTGGTACTTCCTCACGGTGAATCAACCAAGGATTTCCAGACACTTCCGACTGTCTACAAGGCAATGCTGGAGGCAAAGATTTCCCGTAGTGATCTGGTCATCGCTCTTGGCGGCGGTGTCATCGGTGATCTTGCAGGATTTGCCGCTTCCAGTTATCTAAGAGGTGTAAGACTGGTACAGATCCCAACTTCACTGTTGGCGCAGGTTGATTCTTCTGTCGGTGGAAAAGTCGCAGTAGACCTTCCGGAAGGCAAGAATCTGGTCGGCGCATTCTATCAGCCTTCACTGGTGCTGATCGATCCACTGGTACTTAACACGCTGAAGGAACGATTTATCAACGATGGTATGGGAGAAGTTATCAAATACGGCTGCATCAAAGATGCGGATTTATTTAGTACCTTGGAATCACACAGTTCTTTTGAAGATTTAAAAGAAGAACTGCCTGCCATCATCACACGCTGTGTAGATATCAAACGAATGGTTGTAGAAAATGATCAGTTTGACACAGGTGAGCGTATGTTACTGAATTTCGGACACACACTGGCTCACACCATTGAACAACATTTCCATTATCAGCGGGAAAGTCATGGCGAAGCCGTTGCCATCGGCATGTATCAGATCACCAGGATTGCCGAAGAAAAAGGATTAACACCAAAAGGAACTGCAGAACGTATCCAGAAGGTTTTAAAGACCTACGGACTTCCTTTTGAATGCGGTCTCACTCTTGGGACATTAACCGAAGCGATTGCCTTAGATAAGAAGAATCTGAACGGTAATCTCAACGTCATACTACTTCATGAAATCGGTGACAGCTACATCGAAGCTACAGACATTCAGTTCTTTGCTGAAACAGCAAGGCTTGTATAAATAACAACAATTCTACGAACCGGCCTTATATGGCACTTCGTAATCAGAAAATAATGAATGTAATTTTGGAGGATATATATCATGGGTAAATTAGAAGGAAAAATCGCAATTGTAACAGGATCAGGAAAAGGAATCGGACGTGACGCAGCACTTGCTATCGCTGCTGAAGGTGCCACTGTCGTAACAGTAGCAAGAACACAGTCTGATCTTGATGAAACAGTAAAAATGATCGAAGATGCCGGCGGAACAGCAATCTCACTTTCCAGAGACCTTACAGACGGAGAACAGGTTGCCGACATGGTCAAAACTGTTGTTGATAAATACGGAAGAATTGATATTCTCGTTAACAATGCAGGCGGATACCCAAAAGAGATCTACAAAAATATCGAACATCAGGCAATTAAGATCTGGGAATGGTCAGAAGAACAGTGGGATCAGATCATCAAAACAAACTTGAGAATCCCATTCCTTGTAACTAAAAATGTTGTACCTGTAATGATAAAACAAGGAAAAGGAGATATCGTAAATGTATCTTCAAGAATGGGTCGTATTGCATCTCAGATGGGTGCATACGCTGTTGCAAAAGGCGGTATCGTAACCATGACCAAGACAACTGCTATCCAGACCAAAGAATACGGAATCAAATGCAATGCCGTATCTCCTGGAATCGTGGACACACCGGGGCAGAGAGTCTACAACCACTCTGTAGGACAGGACGGCTGCCCGATGGGAAGCTCAAAAGATGTTGCAAAAGCAATCATCTACCTGCTGGCAGATTCACCGGCAGTTATGACAGGACAGTCTATCGACCTGTTCACAACAGTATAGAACCAAATGACTACAAGAGACACTGTCATCACTGGCAGTGTCTCTTGTAGTCACTTCACAATTATTAACAATTCGTTCGTCTTTTCATCACACTTTCATCACAATTGCACTCTATACTATAAATTGTTCGAAAAAACAACACTTTAAATCTTTTTCATAACTTTTTCCTCAGGGCTGCACTCCTCCCAAATAATGCAGTCCTTTTTTTATTTAATTTTTTAACACGATTGGTCTCCCGGTCCGGATATCCACCAGCCTAATGAATTAAATGTCAACCAAATTTATTTCCCCGGCTGTCCATAATAAGCATTTGCTCCATGTTTTCTATAGTAATGCTTATCCTGTAATTCCTGTGGTGCAGGTTTAACGTCTGGGTTGATCATTTCGCATCTTGCTGCCATCTTGGCAACTTCCTCTAATACTACTGCGTTGTGAACTGCTTCGTGAGCATCTTTGCCCCATGTGAATGGTCCATGGTTCTTGCAGAGTACTGCAGGTGTTGCAACATAGTCCAGATCATCTTCATCGAATCTGTCTGCGATCAGGACACCTGTATTTTTCTCATAAGCTTCATCGATTTCTTCTTTTGTAAGATTTCTTACACATGGTACTGTTCCGTACAGGTAATCTGCATGTGTAGTTCCGTAGCAAGGGATTCCTCTTCCTGCCTGAGCCCAGCTTGTTGCCCAAGGAGAATGTGTATGTACAACACCACCAATGTTCGGGAATCTGTTATACAGCTCTACATGTGTTGCTGTATCAGAAGATGGATTTAAGTCTCCCTCTACTTTATTACCCTGAAGGTCTACAACTACCATATCTTCCGGTGTCAGTTTCTCATATTCCACACCACTTGGCTTGATTACGAAAAGACCTTTTTCACGATCAATTCCACTTACATTTCCCCAGGTAAAAGTAACCAGGC
>ERZ824480.3215-NODE-3215-length-11385-cov-4.026567_pt1 | contig 11385 bp, 19 predicted proteins | sample MGYA00519861_ERZ824480 | MGnify/ENA primary metagenome ERZ824480 (study PRJEB31778, sample SAMEA3449152) | human gut metagenome | biome: human gut; feature: human-associated habitat; material: faeces | place: United Kingdom | collected 2010/2012 ...
CCTGACCCTTACGGAAACGCTTCAATTGATATCTTCCAGCAGTGTGAGGAAGATAAGTAGCATTCTTTGGAGCAACAGCCAAATGATCCTACAAAACTCACTTTACTATATTCACAATTATACCTTCAGAGCAACTTCACTAATCTCAACATCATCGAAAGTCCTACACTCTCTTACAAAGGCTCTTATCACAAAACAAATCAATTCATCAAAACAAATACCTACCACTTTCCGAAAAGCTTGATTTCACCAGCAGCAGCCATGATTTGGAATACGGATGGATATTTATGGAATACTCAACAACAACAAACCAGATTTACCCTTGATTTCATTATTCTATTTCAATCCTATTTATTCAATTCTACCCCATATATCTTATTCATTTCCTTCCATTATCTTCATTTCATTTCAATTTCTCTTCTATATTCAATTCAAATCATATATGATCTAATAATTCTATCAAAGTAGATTATGAGTTGATTATATCAATACAATCCTATTCACAATCATTATGAGTTGATTATATCAATACAATCTATTCACAATCATTTTGAGTTGATTCATTTTGATATGACAAATCGAATTGTTGTTCAAATTCATTTCATTCATCATTTAGAATGAAGAAACTCGTTTCTGTGAATCAATTGATCATATTTGTGAATCCATTAGTAAGATGGAATGAAATTGAATGATTTGATAGGTATGAATGAGAATATTGTAATATCAAAAGATGTGAGATTAAGAATGAGTATTGAGTGTTTTAGGCAATAACGATTCTTGAAGATAGTTTATTATCCTATATGAGTAGATTCATATGAATTGAATTGATTATGAATAGAACGATTCTCAGATGATTTAGAGAGTTTTGCTTTTCATGCACAGAGAAATGAAGTGAATGTAATTGATGTTATATATTGTTCTACAAAGAATGTACAATTAGTTGATAAACATTGGATTGAATGATGAGTAGAATCAGTCTTTGTTACACTTTGTGAATCAAATGAAACAATCATATGATTATTTGTTTGACAACAAGGAATACAAAGGATATTATTACAATGCTGAATTAGCTGCAGTTAGGAAGTCTTGATAACGATATTGAGGTTGTAAAGCCTTCCATTCTTCCATTGAAATGTCAGTACGAGTATAGATTAGACGAGAACTTGGATTTGATTGACTTCCCACACTTGGAACTCCTCCAACAGATACACTACTTCCATAACTACCATAAACAGGATAAGTTGAACTAAATATCACTCTTAACCACAATTATCACGTTGGTAGAAATGGAGTAGTTACACTTGGAACAGACTACACTCAAACACTCTTAAAACTCTTACCATAGAAGCAATACTATCTGCCATTTGACTTTGAATTCGCTTCTCTGCTAACTTTGCAGCAAACTCTTGTTGAGGATTTCGAACTACAGAAGCCTCACGAGTCGGAATTGGCAAACCCAATTGTTTCGCCTTCTTCACTCTATATTCTACAACTCATATCAAACCATTACAAATACCAAAAAGAGCAATCTCAGGAATACCTGTCATTCCATGAATATCAGTTGCAGTATTATCACGTCCAACAAGAGCATGAGGAACTCTAATCATCAATTCCTTTCATTTCAACAAACGCTTTCAGTTCAATGTTATGAGTTGTTTTAGCATGACTCAATAATCCACGAAATGTACCCAACTTCTTTCCACATGTTTCACATTTGAAATGACGAGCAACTTGATGGGAGATAAGGGTGTTCTCATCCTCAAATTCTCGATCACAATAATAACACCAAATGTACTGTTTCTCTACTTGTTTCTTCTTTCGACCCATCACAACAAACAAATGATCACTTTATCAATATCATCATTTCTATTCTTTCAATCCATCATCATTCAATTTCAACTTCAATTTCAATTCATCTTTCACTCATACTAACAACCACAAAACTCTATCATGTTTGCTGTAACTACTTATAACTATGATGTATGCTCTCTATTCTACAATTCAATACTTTAGAGTCTTCTTTTGAAGGCTTCTCTTGCTTTCCTTAAAGAGACTGAAGGATCCTTTTCTAGTATGTGTATTAATAAGGAATGAAGTAATGAAATAGGTTTTGATGAATTGTGTAATTCAAAGAGTTGTGGTTGTTGAAAGAGAGTTGAGGTATTAGATTTGAGTGAAAAGGAGATGGATATGATTCATAAGGGAAAGGAGTATCTATTGAAGGAGAATACGACTTCGTTACTTCAACATGTAAGTGTTGTTGTTAGGAGTTGATATTGAAGAAGAGTCATATTCAAATGCTTCTGACAATGGGAGTTCGTGATTGTCCTGAACAAGTAGAAGTGTATGGTGAAGTGTTGAGTGCTGTGAAAGATAAGGTTGATGATGAGTAATGATATGTAGAGTATTTGGATGAGTGGGAGTGTGTTCTGAATGAAAGGGAGTATTTAACAGGTGTGTTTGGTTTGAGTGATATTGCTGTGTATTGTTCTACTTACAATCTCTTCCGCTATGTCATGGTTTCGACCTGGCGTAATCAGTATCCAAATATATCCTGTCTCTCTATTTGAGTGTGTTTCTCTTGACCTCACCTTACCAATTGGCGTTGCCGGTGTTCAGAAGAAGCCTGTTTGAAGATGACCTTCACAAACACGGGTCTGGCTGCAGCTGTTCGTGAAGGAGGTCAGATTGATGTTCGTGTGGATCCCACTTTTGTGACTGTATTGGTAGAATATATGAATCGATTTGAGTGTAGGCAGATCGATCTATTGCCAAGAATGTGAACTACAAGAAGGAAACGACTCAGCGTCAGAAGGAGAAGGCAGCAGCAGCAATGAAACGTGGTCCAGTAAAGGGTGAAGTAGAGAAAGCTCAGAATGAGAGTGAAGCGAAGATATTCGCAGTTCTGGATGAAATGGGAATTAGTCATGTAAGTCTATGAAGAGGAGATGAGAGATAGGAAACAGTTCAGCATGAAGCAGCGAAGACAGTGGAAGATGTGATTCGCTTTGTGGATGCATCTCGTGGATTACCTACCAAGAATCTGTTCCTGAAGGCAAAGAAGCCAAATGGAAATGAGGATTCAGGTTTGTGGATGGTGGTGGCTGCATTTGACACAACAGTGGATATGAAGAAATTGACGAGTGTAGGGGAGATAGGATGAAATTAGGAATAGGATCTGAAGTATAAGAGTGGTTCTTTGCGTTTTGCTGATAATGAGCTATTGAAGACCATGTTGGGAGTGGAACAAGGTCATCTGTCTCTGTTTGCCAAAATGAATGATCCTGAGAACAAGGTTCAAGTGATTATTGACAAACGTCTGTTGGATGCACCAACAGTGTCTCTTCATCCACTCATCAACACATCATCCACGATTATCTCACATGAGGATTTCCTACTCTTTGCTAACAAATATGCTCCTGGTTACAGAGTTATGGAATTCTCATTTGTTTCTTTCAACAATCATTCGATTCACTTTCATAGTCCATTCTTATCATACATCAACACACAGAAACAAGGAAAGCATTTGGAAGTATCAAAGACTGTTTCGTATGTTCAGAATGAATAGAAATTGATTATTATTTGATTAGAACTCAATGATTCTCTTTCATATTCATTCAATACAGGTTAGTCAAAGACTGAAATGAGAATGATTGATTACAACTGAATGATTGGATTGGATTATTCTCTTTCTATCATTATTATTCTAGCCTTAATTGATTGTTTAGTTCAAATGGCGAATTATTCTGAATTATTTGGATCTACTTTGTTGAGTAATGAAGGTGAAGTGACTGTGAGTAGTTTGTCTGGAAAGGTTGTTGGACTCTATTTCTCGTAGAATTGAATGAATTTTGATAAGATGTAGTGCTCATTGGTGTGGTCCTTGTCGTGCTTTCACTCCAAAACTTCGTAAAGTGTATTTGGATACAGTTGCAAGTGGAAAGGATTTTGAAATCGTGTTTTGCAGTGCTGACAGTGGAAATCGAGAGTTTAATGAGTATTTCGCTACAATGCCTTGGAAGGCAATTCCTTTTGATCGAAGTGATATTCGGTCCAAATTGAGTGAACGGTTTGGTATTCAAGGTATCCCGACTTTACTACTACTGGATGAAGAACACGGACTATACAACTCTGAAGGACGTGCTTCTGTTATTATGAACCCTAATGGATTCCCTTGGAAGAAGTAGATATTTCGGTAGTTACTTCTTGTTTGTTATCAACTGTTTCTCGTTTCGTGGAGTTACTTACGACTCACTGAATCTGCTGAAGCGATTTCACTTTTGGTGGCAGAATGCAAGTTCAAATCTACTCACTGTTGTTTGCAGATGGAACTCAGGGACGATGATGGGTGGAATATCGGGATGCCTGTACTTCTTGATTGCCTCAGAAAGGATATCTACTCGTTGATTGCAAAACTTGATCTTCCAGAAGAAGAACAGGTGAAAATAGGAAAACTAATCGAACAGATTCGGTTGGAGGAAGCGAGATACGAACAAGATATCCGGAAACAGATCTCGGAGAAAACTAAGGCAACAAGAGAAGAAATTGCTAAACTAAGGGAAAGGTGTCGGGTACTAGATGTTAATGGAAATGGTTTATCTGGAAATACAAGGACTGAAGTGAAAGGAAATGGTTGGGATATCGTTGTGTGTACTGATAATTTGTAGTAAGTGAAAGTGATCTTGAAATAGAAAAACAGAATTTGGTTCATGAGGTAACAGGAAAGATCCAGAGCTTGAAGAATGATCTTATTAATCTGTCTATGGAGGCTCGTTTATCTATTGAACTGGAGATACGCGATAACAAAGAGGTGATCGAGCAGTTGTCGTCATCCATTCAATCGCTAACAGAAAAGTACCAGGAACTGAATGGCTTGTATGTTACTGAATGTGAACGTCGTCGAAGGGTATTACTGCTATTGTGCTTGTTATGTAGATATTCAACGAACTACAGGACATGAAAGGAGCTATTCGAGTGTTTTGTCGTATTCGTCCACTCATTCAGCAAGAAATGAATCGTTCTCAAGAATCTGTGATAGAGTATGTCATTTTATCTTCAATTATTTCAAGAGCAATGGATAATACTTCTCTCCACATTCGATTGCCACTAACAAGTATCGATTCAGGGAAGGGACAGCGTCGTACAGAGAAGTTATACGAGTTTGATCGTGTATTCGATGAGTCATCAACACAACGTGATGTATTCAGTGAAATGGAAGGATTGGTAACAAGTGTTTTGGATGGTTATTCTGCTTGTATTTTTGCTTATGGTCAAACAGGCTCAGGGAAGACATATACGATGGAAGGTGATGTGGATAATGAATCATTGAGAGGAGTGATTCCACGTACTCTTGAAGCATTATGTTCAGAGATGCGAAGTCGATCATGTGTCGATTATTCTATTCATATTTCAATGATTGAAATCTATAATGAGAAGGTGTATGATCTGTTAAGTAACAATCTCCAGGTGGAGGTTCGATTGAATCCAGATGGTCATGTTATTCTTCCTTCTGCTATATCTGAGAAAGTTGATTCTTTTGAAGCCATGCAAGCAGTACTTGTACGAGGGAATATGGCTCGTCGTGTTGCTTACACAGCGAGCAATGAACACAGTAGTCGATCTCACATGCTTTTCCTGCTAACTGTGGAGTCATACAATCCAGCCACATCGCAGCATAGTTCAGGTCGACTTGTTCTTGTTGATCTGGCTGGTAGTGAGCGAGTAGCTAAGACAGAATCGACAGGTCAACATCTGACAGAAGGACAGTTCATTAACAAATCCTTATCTAGCTTAGGAGATGTGATTCATGCTCTGCACAACAAACACAAACACGTCCCATTCCGAAATTCAACTCTCACGTTTGTTCTTCAGGATGTGTTGACTGAGGGGAATAAGGTCCTAATGATTACACAACTCTCTCCTGCTGCTTGTAATGCACAGGAATCACTTCAATCTCTTGAGTTTGCTAATCGAGTGAACAAAGTGGTGTTGGGTCGAAGCAGTGAGAACAAGACCCATCCAATGATTGCCAAACTAACAGATTCTGTGAGAGAATCATAGTCAAGTGATGAATAGAATGCGAAACTGAAACAAGAACTCCAGAATATGAAAAATGAATTAGATGTCGTGAAAGAAAAGTCATCCTTTGCCTCCGAATCACTCACTCAAGCATCGAAACGAACTCAGTCTGTCCAGACAGTTCTGAACGAGAAGATTGATGAAGTTTGGTTTAAAGGAATCAGTGATTGATAGCTCTCGAAAGCCACTCAGCGTATTGAGGAACTGGAAGCGGAAGTTGCGGGGAAGAGCCGACTTTTACAAGACCGTATCGAAGAAGTGAAGCAGTTGCAAGCCAAAGTGGCTCAGTTGGAATCGAGTGATCGATCCTCTGGAACTCATTTGTCTGAATCTACAGTCCCTCTTCGAGATTCCTTTGGTTCGTTTGTCGATACAAGCAATCCTCGTGTGACTCGTCGGCTGAGTACCATTGGGGTTCCAAGTCTTCAATCTTCGCGTGCCCCCTCTCTGTCATCACATCGACCCTCCATCGTTCATCCATCAAAGCCAGCTGGATCTGATCGAGTGGAACCTGTGAAACGAACCTATACTGCCCATCGTCGTATCTCCCTTATCGAACGATCTCGTCTTGCCACCACATCATCCTCCTCACTTCCTGCAGCACCACAGTCGGCCTCTGTGACAGGTGTAGTGCGTCTTGGTACGGTTCGTCGTGCTTCTCAAGCTCCTCGACGTCAGTCTGTGGTTCCACCTCCAGCTTCTGCACGAGTGAAATCTGAGGAGCCGAAGGAAACGACGCCAGAGGCTGAATCGGAATCGAAGAAGCCAAAATACACAGTTTCGGTGAGTCGGACACAACCAGAAGTGAAAGCAGCATATACTTACACTCCATCCACTGATCGCAAGGCTTTGGACACTTTGATCAGGAATCAAAGAATGTCTATTGAGCGTGATCCAGAAATGAGTATAACTGGAGAAGAAGACTCATGACTAGCATCTTTTCTCACTAGTACGTCAGTTCGAAAACAAGAAAACCCAAACTCGTTTTTATCCACAAGTGGAAGTAGTCAGAGTAATCTATGAGGAATTGATTCATCCCAACAATTGTACAATGTAGTCTGTTTATCCTATGTTTGACAAACAATTATTACAACGTAGTTCATTAATGATACTTCAACCACTTTTCCTGACCCTGTTCTTCAAGAATCGTTGAACAGAGTGCTTCAGAGTCATGCATACCCTTTGAATACACGGAGATACTCTTTTCAAACGGCATGTTCTTAATTGCATAGAATTTCGCAAAACAGCTATTCAACATCGTTTCCACTTGTTCCTTGCAGTGAACATCAACTCCAATCTGCTTCCAGCAGATAGGCAATCCCACTTTGGTGAAGAAGCCTGCTAACTCTTTGCATTCTTCAGTTCGTTTCTCCATAACCAATTCTGTCATTACTCCAAGAGCCACCATCTCACCATGGAGATACTTCTTTTCCATACCAGGGAGAGCAGTAACCCCAACACCCAAAGCATGTGCCCCTGATACTCCGCTATTCTCAAAGCCCAATCCAGAGAGAACTGTATATTGACACCATTCCCAATCCATACGTGTATTCGCTTCAACCACTGCTTCAAGGTGTTCATCCACTTGATGATTCTCCACAGCCTTCAATTAAGGATTCATTAATAACTCAAGAGTGGATATCTGAATTGCAGCTTCTCCTTCTCGAAGAATCGTCTTTGTGCATGCTTCAGCAATGGCCATAGCGGTAATGCTTCCTTTTAATATTCTCATAATCATGCTTACGTTGGTCGAACACGTACAGATGACTCTCCAGCAGGGTTTTCAGCCACACAACGGGCTTCAACAAACGTAGCGAGAGCATCTCCCATTCCTGCAACAAGGTAACGGGCCTATCACTTAAGGAGATTAACCCAACAATACAGGGGTATTTACAATGATTTCAGTATCGACAATCACCATGTCGGGACTACTTGCTAACAACGGAATAAACCTACTTCTTGTAGTTAAAATAAGCTCCTTGACGTTCGTCTGTCTTGTCATCGTAGATAACCGATAAGGAGGAGGTAGGAGCATCATTCGAAGCAAGAGTACTATATGATGGACATGAAAAGTATCAATTACGGAATGATAATGCAATTCGTATCCAACGTCTATAGATTAACGCTAATTCCATTCTTTACTGTTGCTACGCCCTTTCCAAGATCTACAGCCTTTCCACCTCCAACAGCAATGACAAAATCACAGTGCTTCATCTCTTTTGCTGCATCACATACTCTTTGAATTCCTTCCCAGCTATACGTTATCCACTCAAATAAAATATACCTGCACTGATGACCAATAGGGATAAATGAGTATTCAATATTATGCTTCTGTAATGATGATTCAACTATCGGTTTAATCCCATTTCCTCTCACATACTTGCTTCGCCAAAACGCTTGATTCCACCTTGCGAAGCAAGAACAATACAGGATCTTTCCTTCTTGAGTGGAGAAATGGAACAAATATAGTCTCCAAGGTACTGAAGAACACCTAAAGATAATACGAAAATAAGATTATAACCAGGACCTTGGATGTACTTGCTAGGAGCTATGAAAACGCGAGGATTCGAATTTTCATGCTTGTAGTACTGTACCATATGGTACGATTTCATTGGAAACTCCATATTGTCTGATAAGAAAATAATCAAATGAGCAAATGCTTTGGGGGACACCTAAATATCCAGAATATTTCATATATGCAAATTTTCAACAAACAGTTCCAACTAAGAGAGGTGTGGTTAATAGTTACAAGGGGTGGAGGGTCCTTAATGGGATCACTCCGTGTTATCAAAATTGTTGACCCAGAATCCATTCTTCCCACTGCCATCTCTCCAAAACTGCTCCAAGCAGTTGTAATCAACAAATTCGACCGCGAAAGAAGATAGTTATCTAAAATAGCTCGTTGAACAGCAGGATCATAGTAATTGTATGCTAGAGTTTTTGTATGTCGCATTGGTAGTGAATCGAGAGTGAAGATACGATCTTTGTAACGTTTCTTGAACATATCTTCAACTGATGGAGAATCCGTGCTAATGAACCAAATTGGTTGTTTAGAAGTTCTATTTGAATAGTACTCGGCATAGTAAATAAACTTTTGAATATCATCATTGAAAAGAAACTTACAGTTGTCAGAAAACGCACTATTCCCAATTCCCACTCGGATTTGCATTCCAACAACAAATTGATCCTTCCATCGTGCAGAAATACTATGATAGATCTCTTGAAGAGATGGTTCAAGAGAAAAGAAGCTCAGAAGGCGATGGTAAATGTCAACAGCAATGGCCTCATAATCTCCCCGTTTTGCTGTTCTTACCAAGCCTCGATTTACAAAGGAGGAATAATACAAATCGTTCTTAGCCAACGAACGGAAAAGAGGACAATTCGTATATATGTTGATGTTTCCATTTCCAAAGTTCATATTGATTCTACCCAAACGAAGTTTACTCGATTCTCGACATGCTCTCCAAACAAGTAACCGATGACCCTTAAGTCTTGATGCTAATCATGAAAACTAGTTCTTATGATTACAGTTCGATTGGCAATGATGGTTCACTATAGGAAGAAGAAAATAAGAATCAAAACTATCCCAATCATCCACTAGACGTAATAAACATGCTCAGTTCCCACACTGAAATCCCCGATTGGTTATCATTGCAAGAAGCAATCCCGATACCAGCCCATTCAGTTTATTGGCCAAGCCAGAATAAGTAGTAGTATAAATTACATAGTATTCCTTTCCTGTATCCATTAGCTTCTTCTGGAGACATTTGTAGTACTCCAAGAAGTCGTCCCATCGCTGATCCTGACCCTCAGGCGAGAGTAGGGTTCCATTACGATGAATAAAGTGACCAGATAGTGAATCGGAAACATCCACAACAAAGGGGCCTCTTTGAAGAACTGCTGTATGCCACTTCACAGAGCATAGCCAATTAAATGAAAATACCAACACCAATGAAAAGCATCCTAAGTAATCCCAAAATGAAGCCTCCTTTGTCATCGATGAAGATGATTATGGGTTGACACGATTACTATGGAAGTGGAATAATACGCAGGAGATGCTTAAGTAATACCAGTTTTTCGAATGTGAACACTAATCAAGCAACAATGAAAGAACAGTCGTAACTAATTGACCAGCCTTTTCATTCTAACAATAAAAGAAATACAAATGGATTATGTCTATATACAAAGCAATTCTGAATTGTCTCTCCCTTCTCGTCAGTACTTATTGTCTATTGTTGGAAAATGAAACGAGGGTTTGGAGATCCTTCATCAAGCACTTCCTCCCTCTTTTCAAAGAAGTCCTCGGTAAAGACATACTTTGTTGAAAAGGAAGATGTATATTCAATTCGTGATAGAAGTATATGAATTGGTATCGTTTAATCTCTAGTCGTGAAATACACCCCAACAGATCTGAATTCCAAGATTACTCACTTTGCTTCATCGATTCAGTTTCAAAAGGAAGCTAATTTACTTGTTGATTTTGTGATTAATGATGACATCTGTGTTTATGTTCGGAGAGTCGATGAATATATGAAACAACCAACGTTCATGTTATTTTGATGTATTATTGGTAGAGAAGTGGACCGATTGTTAGAGAGGCAAAAGAAGAGAGAGGAGCAGTATGGTCACCCATTTATATTGCGTATCTTTATACTAATTTTGGACAATTTGGCATCAAATGAACGTGTAATTGAGGAATTGTCAGCCAAGTGTGCTTACTCAGAGTTGTCATTACTTTTGTGTTGGAGTGTGAGTGAAGCTGGCTCGCTCATTAACGAAATCAAGTTGTATGAAAGACGAGGTGCTAACCTAATTCAAAAGAATGTTGGGAAGGACATTCGGACGCAAGCAATGAACGTCTTAACAAGTATAGATAGTATTAATGTAACAGATTTGAATGTAGTTAACGGACAGAAGGATAATGCAGCTCTGTTGATGAATAAGTATGCTACGATGGCAGATATCATGACAGCTCAACTAAGTGAATTAGAAGAGCTTCCTGGAATAGGAACTCATCGTGTTTTGGATCTCTTCAAGGCCTTCCAACAAGTGAAAGAAACAGAGTAATAGCCATTGTTTACTATATTAATCACTTCTTCATAGGATAAGTAGAGAATAGGAACTGTCTTCTACACATCAATTCAATTAACATTAACAACAAGATACTGGGAGTAATACTCATTTGAATGAATCTGATCCTTTTCATCAATCCGTTTCATTAATGCAGAAATCTTCTTTTCACTAAGTGACAATAATGCAATCAAATCATTTGAAAACTACAAGTGACTCTTCAAACTGATCACACTA
>ERZ824480.3221-NODE-3221-length-11378-cov-7.929436_pt1 | contig 11378 bp, 10 predicted proteins | sample MGYA00519861_ERZ824480 | MGnify/ENA primary metagenome ERZ824480 (study PRJEB31778, sample SAMEA3449152) | human gut metagenome | biome: human gut; feature: human-associated habitat; material: faeces | place: United Kingdom | collected 2010/2012 ...
CGCTGCATCCAGGCGATCGACTACTCGTCGCGCGACGAGAAGGGGGCCGTGAAGAGCGTGCCCGATTCGCTCGTGCGCGAGTTCCGCACGCGCGGCGGCCGCAAGGTCTACGACGGCGGCGGCATCATGCCCGACGAACGCATCGATCCCGAATACATCAGCCGTTTCGCCATGACGCTCTATGCCATGGGTTACGTCGACGATTTCGCCGACCTCTACTTCCGCGAGCACGGGATGCAGCGGATCGATCCGCGCACCTTCACCCTCACCGACGCCGATTACGAGCGCTTCGAGCAGTTCATGGCCGACAAGGAGGTCAAATACGAGTCGGACACGCGGCGGGCGCTCAACCGGATCAAGGAGGCGGCCAGGGCCGACCTCTACGAGGAGTCGCTCGCGGCGGAGATCGAGGCGATCGAGGCCGGCATCCGCGACGACAAGGCGACCAACCTGCAAACCTACAAACGCGAGATCATGGAGACGCTCAACGGCGCCGTCATCCTGCGTTACAGCTATGCGGAGGGGGTTACGGAGCATACGCTCACGGAGGACCGCGAGGTGCATCGCGCCGTCGCACTGCTCGACGACGGGAAGGAGTACGCCCGCATCCTGCACGAACAGGATACCGTCCGAAAATAAACCCGATTCCGCATGGCACGCCGGTCGTTGAAATACCTGCTCAACCGCTATACGCTCTCGTTCCGCAACCGGATCGTGGTGATCGCCGTGGGCATGGTCATCTGCCTGCTGTCGCTGGTCTACACCAACCGCATGGCGCACGACCTGCGCGAGAAGGAGCAGCACGACGTCGAGGTGTGGGCGCACGCCATGGAGCAGGCGAGCCGCGACGCCTTCGGCGGCTCGGTCAACGATCCGCTCATCAAGGGCATCCTCTCGAACCGCAACAACATCCCCTTCATCATCACCGACGAGCGGCTCAACGTCATCCAGTCGCATCTGGTGCCGCGCGAGGTGTTGGACCATCCCGACCGGCTGCGCCGCCAGATCGACCGCTTCACGGAGGAGAACCAGCCCAAGACGGTCAACTACTGGTGGGGTCCCGAACACCGGCACATCATCTTCTACGGCAAGTCGAAGCTGCTCAAAGGGCTCTACCTCTTCCCTTACGTGCAGCTGGGGGTCATCTTTTTCTTCATCTTCATCGGATACATCGCCTTCCGTTCGTCGAAGCAGGACGAACAGAACCGCGTGTGGATCGGTCTGGCGAAGGAGACGGCGCATCAGCTGGGAACGCCTACGTCGTCGCTGCTGGGGTGGATCGAGTATCTGCGCAGCCAGCCCGTCGATCAGGAGGCGGTCGAGGAGATGAACAAGGATCTGACGCATCTGCTGAAAATCGTCGACCGCTTCTCGAAGATCGGCTCCGAGACGGTACTCCAAAAGGCGACCGTCAACGAAGTGGTGGGCGAAGCGGTGATGTATTTCCGCAAGCGTATTCCGCGCAACGTCACGCTCGACTACAACGGTCTGGCCATCGCTCCGATCGAGGCCAACATCAATCCGGCTCTCTTCGAATGGGTGGTCGAGAACCTGATGAAAAATGCGCTCGACGCCCTGCAAGGACACGGGTCGATCGACGTGCGGCTCTCGATGGACGACCAAAACGTGATGATCGACGTGAAGGATACGGGCAAGGGCATTCCCAAAAGCAACTGGAAGCGGATTTTCGAGCCCGGCTTCACGACCAAGACGCGCGGCTGGGGGCTCGGACTGTCGCTCTCGCGCCGTATCATCGAGGAGTATCACAACGGTAAGATCGCCGTCGTGGAGTCGGAGCCGGGCAAGGGTACCATGATCCGCATTACGCTCAAACGCTTTTTCGACGCATGATCCGGCCGGACGATCTGTCGGTCGCCGCCGATTCGCTCGCGGCGAACGGAACGCCGGCCGGGCCGGCGGGGGTCGTCGTGCATGCGGCGGGCGTCTGCACCGATACGCTGGACGGGGGGCTCCGTGCGGCGGAAGCCCTCTCCGATTCGTTCGCGGCGGCCGATTCGCTGGTACATACCGCAGCCGCCCTTCCGGACGCTTTTCCGGCCGCGTTTCCGCAGGTGGAGCCGCTCTCGGCGGCCGAACGGGCGCTGACGCTCGGCGGATGGCTCAGCGATTGGACGGCGCGTACGGCGCAGGGCGTCGCGTCGCTGGCGGATGCTTCGGCGGCGGAGCTGTTCGGTGCGGCGTCGACGCTGGGCGACGTCGGTCATGCGGTCGCGGAAACGACAGCTCCCCTCTCCGGATCGGTCGTCTATCAGGCCGTCGTCCTGCTGCTGGCGGCTTCCTATCTGTTGCTGCTCTATACCAATTACAGCGAAGTGCGGATGCTGGCGGGGAGTTTCGGGTTCGACCGAAACGCCGGACAGCGGACGTTGCAGAAGCGCGGCGTGATCCACAGCCATTTCCTGCGCCGTTGCTGCATACTCGGCGTCGTGGGGATCGGCGTGCTGACCGTACGCCTATGCGACGACTGGCTGCCGGCGGGTACGTTCGACCTCCTTCCTCCGCTCTGGCGGGAGGGTCTCTGCGTGGCGGCCGTGCTGGCGGCCGAGGCCGTCGTCCTGATGCAGACGATCGCATTGTGGTGCATCGGACAAGTGACGCTCACGCAGTCGTTCGTCGAGACGCTTCTCTATGTCAAACAGTTCCATTTCGCGCTGGCGAGCCTCTCGGTCCTGCCGTTCATTTTGCTTTATGCACTCTGTCCAATCGGTTCAGGATCAGGCTGGTTATGCGGGATAGTCGGGTTGTCTGCGATGATTATATTGCTATTTCTCAGAGAGATTCATTCGTTGTTTGTCGCAAAAAATATTTCGAATTTGCATTGGATTTTGTACCTTTGCACCATCGAAATCGCACCGGTGGCATTTGCGGTGCTCATGTTGATAAAACACAGTTAAGAATGAGTGTAACGAAAGTCAGTCGAATTCTTGTCTCTCAGCCGCAGCCGGCTATCCCCGAAAAGTCTCCTTTCTTCGAATTGGCGCGCAGACAGCGCATAACCGTCGATTATCATCCGTTCATTCGGGTTGCGGGCGTTTCGCTCAAGGAGTTCCGGCAGCAGCGGGTCGAGATATTGGATCATACGGCCGTAATTTTCACGTCGCGCACGACCGTCGACAGCTTTTTCCGTATTTGCGAGGAGGCGCGTATCACCGTTCCCGAAACGATGAAGTACATCTGCCAGACGGAGGCCGTGGCGCTCTACCTGCAAAAATACATCGTCTACCGCAAGCGTAAAATTTCGTTTGCCGACGGTTCGTTCACCAATTTGATCGAACTGCTCATCAAGCACAAGGAGGAGAAGTTCCTGCTCACGCTCAGCGAGCCGCACAAGCCCGATCTGCCCGAGACGATGGCCAAGCTCAAATTCTCGTTCCATCCGGTGATTCTCGCCCGCACGGTGGCGGCCGATCCCGAAGGGATCGACATCCGTTCCTACGACGTGGTGGGCATCTATTCTCCCTCGGAGGTCAAGGTGCTCATCGAGCAGTTCGGCGACGAACTGCCGACGATCGCCGCCTTCGGCGAGGCGACGCTGCGCTGCGCCATCGAGGCGGGACTGACCGTCAAGATCAAGGCCCCGACGCCCGAAGCTCCTTCGATGGTCAAGGCGATCGACATCTACATCGACCAGGTGCACGCCGGCAAGGAGGTCGAGGCGGCGCAGTTCGTCGAGGACAAGCAGAAGGAGGAGTTCATCCGTTCGCAGCAGCACAAGCTGGCTAAGAAGAGCCGCGCACGCCGTTCGTCGGCCGACAAGAAATAACGACCGGAGGCGGTACGTCCGCCTCCATTGAGAGAATACGATGATCCCGTCCCGTACATTGCCCCGCGCCGAACGGTTGCGCACGCTGGGTGCGATCCGCCGCCTGTTCGAGAGCGGCGAGTCGGGTTTCGTCTATCCGTTCCGTTACGTCTGGTTCGCCGAGGCCGACGACCGCATGTCGGCCGAAGTGCTCTTTTCCGTTCCCAAGAAGTTCCACAAGCGCGCCAACCGGCGCAACCTTCTCCGCCGCCGGGCGAAGGAGGCTTACCGGCTCAACAAGAGGCTGCTGCTCGCGGAGGGCGGAAAGACGGCTGCCGTGGACGTGGCGCTGATCTACTCCTCGAAGGAGATCGTTCCCTATAAAACCGTCGAAAATGCCCTGCGCCGGATTCTTCAACAGATTGCGGAGCGTCTGTAAACGTGCGGCGGCGCTGCCGCTGATCGCTGTGGTGAAGTTCTACCAGCTCTGCATCTCGCCCTTCACGCCGCCTTCGTGCCGGTTTACGCCGACCTGTTCGCAGTATGCCGTCGAGGCGCTGCGCAAATACGGGCCCGTCAAGGGCGGCTGGCTCACCCTGAAACGGCTGGCGCGCTGCCATCCGTGGGGCGGCAGCGGCTACGATCCGGTGCCGTAGGGGCGGTTTTCTCTCCCCTCCCCGATTTTCCGGTAACGATAAGAACCGCCCCTTCGAAGGGGCGGTTCTTGAATTCTGCGTAATCGAAATTCATGCACCGGATGGCACAGATCGGATTTCGATTCTCCGGATTTTTACAGCTCCCGTATCGCCTTGTAGGTGGTTTGGAGCATCGCCTTTCCGTCGCGCAGCTGCGCGGCCGTGCTGTCGGGCGAGATCACGCGGGCGGAGGTGCAGTCGAAGATCGTCGTGCCGCCGGCGTCGGCCACGCCGAAGCCGTTGTTGAAACACCAGTAGCCGAATTTGGGGCGCGCCGGATCGAACAGGTCGCGGCTGAAAAGGAAATCGCCGTGAGCGATCCCCAGCTGCGCGAGCAGCGTGGCCGCCAGATCGCTCTGCGAGCCGTAGGTCTCGACCACCGCCGGACGGCGCACGGCGCCGCCCAGCCACAGCATCGGGATGCGGTGACGCAGCGCGTCGCTGTTGGCGATGCCGTAGGGGTAGGGATAGGCATGGTCGGCGATGAGGATGACGAGCAGGTCGTCCCATACGGGAGTCTGCCGCACGCGTTCCACGAAGCGGCCGAGGCAGGCGTCGGTGAAGGCCATGGCGTTGAGCATCGGGTCGTCGAACTTCGCGAACGGCACGTCGAACGGTTCGTGGCTCGACAGCGTGAGCATCGCGGCGAAGAAGGGACGCTGCGATGCGGCTTCGGCGAGCACATGGTCGGTGAAGGCGTCGATCACCACGTCGTCGGCATAGCCCCATTTCGAGGTCGGGGCGTCGAAGTGCAGGTCTTTCTGCCACGTGAGCCGGTCGAAGCCCGTGCCGTAGAGGTAGGAGGCCGTGTTGGTGAAGTTAAGGTCGCCGCCGTAGTAGAAGCTCGTGGCATAGCCCTCGCGGCGCAGCGAGCGGGCGATCGAGGGGAGCCGCTGGCTCTTGACGGGCAGCTTCATGACCGACATCTTGGTCTGGGCGGGAAATCCGCTCAGCACGGCTACCGTGCCGCGGTCGGTGCGGAACGAGTTGGCGAAGAGGTTGTCGAAATAGACTCCCTCGCCCTTCAACCGTTGGAATTCGGGAGCTACGGGTTCGCCTCCGACACGCTCGTCGACCGTCGAGCGGCCGAAGCTTTCGACCAGGAACAGCACGACGTTCGGCCGTCGGGTGCGCAGCAGCGTGTCGGTTCCGATTCCGGCAGGCAGGTCGCCGCGCAGCGGCTCGAAGATCGCCGCACGCTCCGGTTCGGGAAAGAATTCGTATTCGTAGAGGGCGTCGTCGCCGTCCGACAGGGTCGAGAGGAACGAGAAAAGCGGATTGACCGCCGCATGGTTCAGGAACATCCGGCCGCTGAAATAGACCTTCGAGACATTGGCCGTTGCCACCGACACCCCGCCGCGGATCGGCAGGAAGAGCACTCCTGCCGCCAGCAGCAGCACCAGCGTGCTGCCTGCGCGATGTGTCGACCGCCGGGCGGGGTCGTAAAGCCGCAGTACGCGCAGGTAGCACCACGCCATGCCTCCGAAGACCGCCGCGGCGACCAGCAGTTGCAGCAGGAGCTGGCCGGCCGTGACGCTCGCCAGCGCCTCTTTGGGCGAGGCGAGGTATTGCAGCACGGAGCTGTCGAGCGGGAAGGCCCAGTATTCGTAGAGGGCGAGGTTGGCGGCGAACGCCGTGGCGGCGACGGCGGCGATGACGAGCAGGTAACCTTTCAGCACGCTGCGGCTCCATCGCCCCGGAATCCAGAGGGCTGCGAGCACGACCAGGAGCGGCAGTGCGGTGATGTATCCCGCTACGGTCTGGTCGAGTTTCAATCCGTTCCAGACGACCAGCGCCAGCTCTGCGGCCGAAGCTTCGGCCGCCTGCGCGTGGTACCACAGCAGGAAGAGCGGTTTCTCGATCGCCATCACGAGCAGGCTCATGGCGAAGAGGGCGCCGAGAAAGAGCAGATTGCCGGCCAGCGGCGGAAGGGGCCGGCGGGCGGTGTCCGATGACGGACGGTTTTCGATGAATCGTTTCATGGCTTTTCAATCCTCCCCGACGAAGCCGGAAGCGGACGGCGGCGGTGCGCTCCGCCTGCCGTCCGTTCGGGGGCAGCGGCGGTTACAACTTCTCTCCGTAGGCCAGATCGCCCGCATCGCCGATACCGGGAACGATGTAGGAGCGCGAGGTCAGCTCTTCGTCCACGGCGGCGCACCAGAGCGAAGTGGTCGCATGCGGCATGTGGCGCTGCACGTAGTCTACGCCCTGCTCCGAACCGATGATCGACGCCACGTGGGTGTGGGCCGGCATACCTCCCTTCTCGACGAGCGCTTCGTAGACCAGCGCCGCCGACGATCCGGTGGCGAGCATCGGGTCGACCAGCAGCATCGTCTTCCCTTCGAGACTTCCGCACGAGATGTACTCGACCTTGACGGTGAACGTGCCGTCCTTCTTGCTCTTGCGGTAGGCCGATACGAAGGCGTTCTGCGCGTCGTCGAAATAGTTCAGGAAGCCCTGGTGAAACGGAAGGCCTGCGCGCAGGATCGTGGCGATGACGATTTCGTTATCGTAGAGCTCGACTTCGGCCTCGCCGAGCGGTGTCTCGACCGTGCGGGGCGTGTAGCGGAACCGTTTCGAGATTTCGTAGGCCATCAGTTCGCCGATGCGTTCCAGATTGCGGCGGAAACGCATCGAATCGCACTGGATCCTGCGGTCGCGGATCTCGGCGATGAACTTGTTGAGGACGGTGTTCTGTCGGTTCAGAATGTTGATCTCCATAATGCGGGGGTGTTGGATTTCCGGGTCAGTAGAGGAAGTTGTTGAAGGGATAGCGTCCGGCGTGGATCTCGCGCACCATGCCGTAGAGATCCTGCCGGAACTTGTCGATGTTGGTCCGCCGTTTGGCCGAGAGGAAGATGCAGGGGGTGTTGGCCTTGGCGATCCAGCTCTGTTTCAGGTCGTCGAGCGAACGGTTTTCGTCCGTGGCGGGCGTCAGGTCGTCGTCGGCCTTCTCCGTCCACGTATAGGCGTCGAGCTTGTTGAAAACCAGGTAGACCGGTTTGTCGCCCGCGCCGATCTCCTGCAAGGTCTGCTTCACCACGGCGATCTGATCCTCGAACCGGGGGTGCGAAATATCCACCACGTGCAGCAGCAGATCGGCTTCGCGCACCTCGTCGAGTGTCGATTTGAACGATTCGATCAGCTCCGTCGGCAGTTTGCGAATGAATCCTACGGTATCCGACAGCAGGAAGGGCAGGTTGTCGAAGACCACCTTGCGCACCGTCGTGTCGAGCGTGGCGAAGAGTTTGTTCTCGGCGAAAACCTCGCTCTTGGCGATGAGGTTCATCAGCGTCGATTTGCCCACGTTGGTATATCCCACCAGCGCCACGCGCACCAGCTGTCCGCGGTTGGAGCGCTGCACGGCCATCTGGCGGTCGATCTTTTTGAGATCCTCCTTCAATTTCGAGATGCGGTTGCGTACGATACGGCGGTCGGTTTCGATCTCGCGTTCGCCGGCGCCGCCGCGCGTACCCGTGCCTCCGCGCTGCCGTTCGAGGTGCGTCCACAGGCCGGCGAGCCGGGGCAGCATGTATTCGTATTGGGCCAGCTGCACCTGCGTTTTGGCATAGGCCGTCTGCGCACGCGCGAGGAAGATGTCCAGAATCAGGCGCGTGCGGTCGAGGATGCGGCAGGGCATCGCCCGCTCGATGTTGCGGGTCTGCGCCGGCGTGAGTTCGTCGTCGAAGATCGCCACGTCGACGGCGTGTTCTTCGCAGTAGGCGGCGATCTCTTCGAGTTTGCCCGGTCCCACGTAGATGCGCGACGAGGGTTGCGGCAGCCGTTGGCTGAACCGTCTGACCGTCGTGATGTCGGCCGTTTCGGCCAGAAATTCCAGCTCGTCGAGGTACTCCTCGCTCTGGCGGAGTTCCTGGCTGTCGCGCACGACGGCCACCAGTACGGCTCGTTCGCGTTCCGGTACTCCTGCGGCGGTTTGTATGGTGGATTTGTTCTCTGTCATAATTCAAGTCGCATTGAAAAAAAGGGTATCCCCCGAAAAGAGATACCCTTATTATTGATTCGGACTTCCGAAGGTCGGACGGTTCGCGGCACGGTCTCCGGCGGTCGGTGAAGGTTTACTGCTGGATGCGGAATTCCACAGGCAGGGTGTACCTCACACGCACAGGCTGGTTGCGCTGCTTGCCCGGCGACCATTTCGGAGACTGCTGCAATACGCGGATCGCCTCATCCGAGAGCGAGCGGTCCGGCGTTTGGAGCACCTGAATGTTGGTCAGACGGCCGTCCTTCTCGATGACGAAGGTCAGCACCACCTTGCCCGAAATACCGTTCTCCTGAGCGATGGCCGGATAACGGACCTTGCTCTGAACCCAGTTGCGGAAATCGTTGAGCGAACCGCCCTGGAACGAAGGCATCGTCTCGGCGACCAGGAACGGCTGCTCCTCGACGATCTCCTCCTCCTCGACAGCTACCTGCTGTACGATCTCCACGTCGTCCTCGAACTCGGCGAAATCGACGTTTGTCGTAATTTTGGTATCGTTGGTTACGACTTTCAGAATATCGGTAATCACGGTGATCTCCGTCTTCTTGGGCGACTCGGGCGGCTTCTGCTCCTGACGCGTGATCTCCATGATCTCCTCCTCGACGGGGGCGATATTCAGATCGAGCTTTTCTATTTTCTGCTCCTTGGGCGTCCATGCGAACGCAGCGATAACGCCGCCGAGTGCAATTATCAAACCAATCTCGAGCAGAAGACCCCGCTTGTTCTGGAGGTCGGCTTTCGGTGATTTTTTGATTTCCATTATTCTGTTTTTTGATTGTTATCCAGTCTGTTGGCTCGTTTTCCGCCATCCGGCCCGAGCCGTTCCCACGGCTTCGTCGAACCCGTTGCGGCGCATTTACGGCTCACTCCACACCACAAATATAGAAAGAAAAAATCAAAAACGAATCGGTCGGCGGAAAAAATCGATGTTTTTTATCTACTTTTGTCGTCGGCGAGGGGGCGTGCAGACCCCTGCCGGCACTATCCGCCGGGGCGGAGAACTCCGGCCGCCGCGCACGTTTGTTTTATGGAATACCTCTACGGAAAAGACATGACCGAATTGCGGCGGCTCTGCGAAGAGCTGTCGCTGCCGCGGTTCGCCGCCGGCCAGATCGCCCGCTGGCTCTACCGCAGGCACACGACCGACGCGGCGGCGATGACCGACCTGCCGGCGGCGGCGCGCGTGCGGCTCGCCGAACGTTGCGACACGGGGCTTTCGGCACCCGTCGGGGTCAGCACGTCGTCCGACGGAACGAAGAAGTATCTGTTCCGTACCGTGCAGGGGCATTTCATCGAATCGGCCTATATCCCCGACGGCGACCGCGCCACGCTCTGCGTCTCGTCGCAGGCGGGCTGCCGCATGGGCTGCCGTTTCTGCGCCACCGGCCGGCAGGGATTGCAGCATTCGCTCACGGCGGCCGAGATTCTCAATCAGATCGAGTCGCTGCCCGAACGCGACCGCCTGACCAACATCGTTTTTATGGGTATGGGCGAGCCGCTCGACAACCCCGACGCCGTACTGCGGGCCATCGAAGTGCTTACGGCCGAGTGGGGCTTCGGCTGGTCGCCCACGCGCATCACGCTCTCGACGGCGGGCGTCACCCCGCAGCTGCGGCGGCTGTTGGACACGACGCGGGTACATCTGGCCGTGTCGCTGCACAACCCCTTTGCCGAGGAGCGTGCGGCGATCATGCCGATCGAACGGGCCTATCCGATCCGCGAGCTGGTCGACGTGCTGCGCGACTACGACTTCACGGGGCAGCGCCGCGTGTCGTTCGAATATATCCTGATGCAGGGGCTCAACGATTCGCCGCGGCATCTGCGCGAACTGTGCCGCCTGCTCAACGGATTGCGCTGCCGCATCAACCTGATCCGTTTTCACCGCATCCCCGATTCGCCCTATTTCTCGCCCGACCGTGCGGCCATGGAGCGTTTCCGCGATACGCTTACGGCCAGAGGGATCACCACCACGATCCGAGCCTCGCGCGGCGAGGACATCCAGGCGGCATGCGGCCTGCTGAGCACCCGCGGATTGGAGGGGGAGAAGCGGTGACGGAGCCGTCGCTGTTTGCGGTCGGCGGACTGCTCGCCGCAACTTTTTGTGCTATTTTTTTTGCAATTCGGAATAAAATACCTATTTTTACGAAAACCAAAACAATATGCGCTATGAAACTCGATCTCTGCACGACTGCGATCGGGGTAGCATTGGTTCTCTCGCTGAATGCGTTCGGAGACTCCCGAACTACCCCCCCCCTGTAAGGATTTTAACGGATTTTCCGCTCAGATAGAGCGTTATCCGCAAGAGAAATTGCATCTCCATACGGACAAGGATTCGTATATCGCGGGAGATACGATCTGGCTTCGCGCTCACTGCGCGGACGCAGCGACGCACCGTCCCGTTGCCGCGAGCCGCTACGTCTACGTGGAGCTTCGCGACGACCGCGGGTCGCTGGTGCGGCGCATCAAACTCCTGTCGCGCGACAGCGTGTACAGCGGCTACCTTCCCACGCAGTCATTGGAACGCTTCGGGGACTACTCGCTTACGGCCTACACGCTCTACATGCGCAATCCGGGGCCGGAGTACTTCTTCAAGAAGCCTCTCACGATCTGGCCCTATCGGGAGAGCCGCAGGACGCAGCGCAACACCTCGGTGCGCAAAGTCTCGGACTTCGACGTCTCGTTCTTCCCCGAAGGGGGCTACCTGATCGACGGCTACGACTGCTGCGTGGCCTTCAAGGCGCTGGGAGACGACGGCGGGTCGGTCGAGGTCACGGGCGTGGTGAAGAACGACCGCGAGGAGGTGGTCGACACGCTTCGCACGCTTCACGGCGGCATGGGCTGTCTGCGCTTCACGCCCCATACGGGCGAACGCTACTACGCCGAATGCACGATGGCGGGCGGTAAGACCGAACGCTTCGAC
>ERZ824480.3232-NODE-3232-length-11356-cov-4.196089_pt1 | contig 11356 bp, 8 predicted proteins | sample MGYA00519861_ERZ824480 | MGnify/ENA primary metagenome ERZ824480 (study PRJEB31778, sample SAMEA3449152) | human gut metagenome | biome: human gut; feature: human-associated habitat; material: faeces | place: United Kingdom | collected 2010/2012 ...
GCTTGCGTAAGCAAGCTTTGAAGCACGAAGTGCGGGATTGCGAATGGTGCGGGCTAAACTGTTATAAATGCATTTATAATATTTCACTATTTCTTGTAAAATGATACAGATTTATGTATACTATATAAGTCAAATATATTATTTGCCAAGGAGAACTCTTATGAATACATACAAATTTTCAAAAGAAGATACATTGTGCGTCAAAGCTGCCGCAATTATACTTATGCTTTTCCATCATCTGTTCGCTTTTCCCGACAAGCTTACTAATGGTGCAACGCTAAATAGTCTGTATACCTTAAGCGACGGAAAGACTCTTGAATACATTTTGGGTGATTTCGGTAAATTATGCGTAGCGTTGTTTATGATGTTAAGCGGTTACGGTATATACTTAAGCTATAAGAATAACAGCTCCGATATATCAAAAACGATAATCAAAAGAATTAAGAATGCCTACATAAAATACTGGCAGATTTTTATTATATTTATTCCGCTTGGCGCAATTATAGGCGCAAAAAATATTTCGTATTTATGTTCTGACTGGATTAAAAACTTTTTTGCTATTGATACAACATTCAATAATGAATGGTGGTTTATGACGATATATCTTATGATTCTGTGCTTTTTCCCACTAATAATAAAATGGGTTGACAGAAAAAATGCAAACCCTTGGACAGATATGATAATACTTATTGCATTCAGTGCATTTGCACATACAGCATTACCGTCATTTTTCAGTACCAATAAATATATGAGTTCATTTAACGGAACATATTTCTTCCAGAAGCTTTCAGTTGTTCTTGCAATGCTTCCGATGTTTACCGCAGGATGCTATATGGCGCATTATGATATCCCGGCAAAAATCAGGAACAAAATGCCTCATGCATTTATTGCAAAATTACTTGGCGCTGCTATTATAATAATTACATTTATTTTAAGACAAAAATGGGCAATGCGTACACAATGGGGATGGGACCGTATTGATTTTATATATGCCTGCACATTCTGTATCGGATTTGCCTTCCTTGTCGATGGATTTAAGTATGTTAAAAAAGCACTGGCTTTCGTAGGCAGTCAGGCAACAGGAATGTGGCTGATACATACATTTTTCTGTTACTATTATTTTCAAAACTTTATATACGCACCTAAGAATCCTATATTGGTATTTCTGTTATTATTTACAATATCGCTTGTACTGTCATGGGGTATAGGCAAATTATACAGCATAATAGGCAATTACCTCAGACCGCTTTTTGTAAAGTCTGAGTAAAGCAGGGTACTATTACATTACTTCAGAAAAATAATGCATATATACATCTTCAAGATTGCTGCCGCAAACCGCATCTATAAGTCCTGCCGGAGTACCATCTGCAGCAATCTCTCCCTGCTTCATAATAATAATCCTGTCTGCTATATTTTCAACATCACTTACTACATGAGTTGATATTAGTATTATTTTATTTACCGAAAGACCTTCCACATACTTTCTGAAATTAATGCGTTCCTTTGGGTCAAGACCGGCAGTTGGTTCGTCAAGAAGAAGTATTTCGGGATTTCCAAGCAGCGCCTGTGCAAGCAATACCCTCTGCTTCATTCCTCCTGAAAAGCCTCCGATTTTTTTATCTGCAGCTTTAGAAAGATTAACAACCTGCAGAAGATTTTCTATCTGAAGCTTTGCATCTTTTTTGCGGATTCCCTTAAGCTCCGCAATATAATATAAAAATGTTCTTGCCGAAAAATGTTCGTAAAAACCCTGCTGCTGCGGCATATACCCAACCAGCTTACGAAAAGAACCTCCCATTGTCAGAATATCCTCTTTACCGTACAGAATACTTCCGCCGGTACGCTTTATATTATCAGTAATCAGATTCATAAGCGTACTCTTTCCTGCTCCGTTAGCCCCAAGCAATCCATATATACCGTTTTCAAATGTATAATTAAAATTTTTTAACGCCTCTGTTTTCCCGTAATTCTTTTTCAAATTCTTTATTTCAAGCATTATGACCGGACCTCTCCTTTCTTCTGAATATATTTAAAGTACATTTCTTTTCAAAAAATATGTATACACATGCTCCCGCCCCGATAACGAGCAAAAACCTTAACGCATACCATACTGCAACATATGTTCCAATACTGATTTTCAAAGGAAAATCAATGCATCTGTCAAGATTCTGGACAGGCGCTGACATGCACCCAAGCCCATAGCTATACCATACGTCATAACATTCCATTCCATATATAACCGCACATACTATAACACTTAATCCCAGTATTGCAAGGGCTGCATTTTTATAATGATTCCCTCGTCCTCTGACGCAGCTTCGTATAAGCATTTTCATTCCGCTTTTCTTTTCTCCTGCCTGATATAATACAACAAGGAGGATTATAACAAACAACGCCATTAAATCATTTATAATTCTTTTTGTCCTGCTTATATCTCCAAGCAGATGATTAACTCCGTCCGTATCGGCAAACCACAGCTTAATTCCCTTCTCTGCCATCTCATCTGCCAAATCAACTTTTTGTTTTAAAGTATCCGTAATCCGTCTTTCAATTTCATACGACTTATACTCATTCAAAGCGTCCTCATAATCAAGTACATTCATTCTTCCTTCTGTATACTCCGTCTGTGCCGCAAGGTATTTTTTTTCAGCTTCCATAACATCTGCAACCATTGTCTCGTATACTGCAAGTCTTTCTTCGTCTATTTCCCCTGAATATTCCTTATAAAATTCCTTCAGCTCTGTATAATATACACTTCTCGTTATGTCCTTTAATCCCATTCCCTGCCACGCTATATAAACAAACAGCGCCAGTACCAGTATTCCCCGGTATATCACAAGAAACTTATACAGTTCAAAACCAAAACCGTGAAATACTCTTACAGCCTTATGAGCACACTCATTTAATTTCACAAAACTTCTTTCAATAAATCCGGCCTGATACACCGGTTTTACGCATACATTTGCAATTATGCACATAACCGGCAAAACTATTGACAGAATAATACACATTATTTCTGTAAATTCACGATTATTGAAAATAAACGGTCCTGCTCCGAAATTAATATATGATGTATATACTTCTGTTGTATTAACAAGAAAATACAGATTAGTATATCTTAAAATACATAAAGGATTCTGCACATTGATAAATATTCCGATATAATATCCCAAAAGGAACAATAATGCGGTAACTACCGCCGCATATGTCCTGTTATGAATAACAGAAAAAATAAGCCATATTAAAAGCGCCGTACATAATGCCGAAAAGGTCTGCATAATAATATAATATACTGCAAATCCTCCAACGCTCACAGGCAGGACAAAATCCTGTAATATCACAACAGACTGTGCCGCCTCAGCAATTATATCAAACCCTCTATAATCATAAAGCGCAAGTAAAAACAGCGTTATATATGTAAGTACGGTAAAAACTGCTGTAGCAGTAAACATTATAAAAAATCTGCATGCAGCCAGATATGCCCTTCCATTTTTACATGTATGGACGATATTCCATAAGCCATTTTTCCTCTCATCAAAAAACATTCCGACAAGAATCAGCGTATGTATAAGAACAATCAGATGGACAACTTTATATCCCAGAACGCTTTCAATGGACTTGTCAAATACAGATTTAATACTGACGTCCCTGACACCGGCATAATCATCAAGCGTTTTTTGAATATTCTTTGAAGAAAATGAGCTGTTTTCAAATATTCCAATTCCAAGAAGTTCTTCTGCAGTATCTTCCATACTTTCGATACGTTCTTTATATTCCTCAACCTCCTGTGAATGAACACTCATATAATTATCAATATATTCATTACGCGAAGCATCATCAGACATAATCTCCAGCGTATGCCTTTCAGAATATTGAAATATTACAAGATTCGCTGCAATAAGCAATATAGCAAGCAAAAAATATTTTCTCGTCCCGATTATTCTTCTAAACTCTCCCATATAACTTCCCCTGTCAGTCAATATAAAATCTATTTCATATAAAAGATTGTATACTCATTTGTTTCAGTTTCTTCATCATATTTTGAAGCAATGAGTTTTCCGTCCTTAATTGCTATAACAGCCAATTCATTTAACCCTTCAAATGTTCCAATAAAATTACCTTCGTAATCAATAACATATACTTTTCTTTCTTCCGGTGTTATCTGTGCCGAACCAACAGCTATACCTGTATCAAGATATATATACTGTTTATCAAAATATGTAACATAATCAGCCTTACAGTCAAATATCTCCGTAACTGAATTATCATATTTATCTATCATCATATATTTTGTTCCATTATGATAATACATTTTACCATTATGCACATAATTAAGTCCTTTTTCTTCAAGCTCAGGAATAATCTCTGCCGTATTATCAGCAACATTAAAGAAATAATTATCACAGCATAATTTATCTGTTTCTTTATCATAATAAGTATACATAATATATATACCTTCATCATCTTTTCCCGCAAAAAACATCATATTACTACAACCCGTCAGCGAAAATATCTCTTTCATATCACTATCCGAATCAAGTCTCATTTTATACACCGTCAATGTTAACTCTTTTTTCGGGTCAGCGCTGCTCAAATTACACACAAAATATCCATAGCCCTTATATATAATAAATTCTGTATTAAAACCTGAAGCATCAGGATCATTCTCATCAAAATATGTAAGATGCCTAAGCTCAACCTTTTCACTGCCATCAAAACTCATTCTATATAATGACCTTCCTGTTTTATCCATACTGTTAGCAATTGCATACATATAATCTCCATATGCACACAGATTAGTTGCAAAAGATAAATGTGCATTACAATCATCTGAATCATGTCCGCAGTTAATTCTGCTACATAACGGAATACTCTTTTTACTTTCAAAATCAATATAACATATATTATCTGTATCTGAATCTATATAATATGCCGCATCGCCTACGATTATAGTCTGTTGCAGTTTGTCAAAATCCTGATTAATATCCTCTCTTTCTTCTCCCAAATCAGAAAGATATTGTTCCTCGGACTTCCCACATCCGCATAACAACATTATTGTAATTAATACTATTAATAATATTTTTTTCATTGTTTTCCCCTTTACCTATAGTATATTATAAAAATACATTACCACAATCCTAAAGAAATATCTATTACTCGTTTCAAATCTTCCCTATCTTACCTAAAAAAACATTCCCATGTAAATGTAGGAATGCTGTATAGGAAATAGTATAGGAGTGGCCGATATTCAGCCACTCCTAATCACTTCTTAAACTATGTATTTACAATATTTCTTAGAACTTACCGTTATCGGCAGCTTCCTGTACGGAAACGGCAACAGCAACAGTCATACCAACCATTGGATTGTTACCGGCGCCGATAAGCCCCATCATCTCAACGTGAGCAGGTACTGATGAAGAACCTGCAAACTGTGCATCACTGTGCATACGTCCCATTGTATCTGTCATACCATATGAAGCAGGACCTGCTGCCATGTTATCAGGATGAAGTGTACGTCCTGTACCACCGCCTGATGCTACTGAGAAATACTTCTTGCCTTTCTCAATACATTCTTTCTTATATGTACCTGCAACTGGATGCTGGAAACGTGTAGGGTTAGTTGAGTTACCTGTTATAGATACGTCAACGCCTTCCTTCCACATAATAGCAACGCCTTCGCAAACGTCGTTAGCGCCATAGCAGTTAACCTTTGCACGAGGACTTTCAGGGTCCTTTGAATAGCACTTACGGAATACTTCCTTTACTTCATTCTTGTATGGGTCATACTCTGTCTCAACGAATGTAAATCCGTTAATACGAGAAATAATCTGAGCAGCATCTTTGCCAAGTCCGTTAAGGATAACTCTTAAAGGCTTTTTACGAACCTTATTAGCTTTCTCTGCAATACCAATTGCACCTTCAGCTGCTGCAAATGACTCATGTCCTGCAAGGAATGCAAAACACTCTGTATCTTCTTCAAGAAGCATCTTACCAAGGTTACCATGACCAAGTCCAACCTTACGTGTATCTGCAACTGAACCCGGAATACAGAATGCCTGAAGTCCCTCTCCGATTGCTGCTGCTGCATCAGCCGCTCTTCTGCAGTTCTTCTTAATAGCAATTGCAGCTCCTACTATGTAAGCCCAGCATGCATTCTCAAAACAGATTGGCTGAATACCTTTAATCTGGTTATATACATCTAATCCGGCATCCTTAGTAATCTTCTCTGCCTCTTCCAGAGAAGAGATACCGTACTCACCTAATACTTTATTAATCTGGTCAATTCTTCTTTCATATGATTCAAATAAAGCCATCTTATTCTCTCCTCCTTAATTATTTAATTTCTTCGTCTGTTCTTGGGTCAATAATCTTTACTGCGTCAGCAACTCTTCCGTACTGTCCGCTTGCTTTCTCATAAGCTGTATTAGGGTCATCACCCTTCTTGATAAAATCAGTCATCTTTCCAAGGCTTACAAACTTGTATCCGATAATCTCATTATCCTCATCAAGTGCGATACCTGTTACATATCCTTCAGCCATCTCAAGGTAACGAGGTCCCTTAGCGCGTGTTCCGTACATTGTACCAACCTGAGAACGAAGTCCCTTACCAAGGTCTTCAAGACCTGCGCCGACTGCAAGACCATTCTCAGAGAATGCAGACTGACTTCTTCCGTATACAATCTGGAGGAATAATTCTCTCATAGCGGTATTGATTGCATCACAGACAAGGTCTGTATTAAGCGCCTCAAGAACTGTTCTTCCAGGAAGAATTTCAGACGCCATAGCAGCTGAATGAGTCATTCCTGAACATCCAATAGTCTCAACAAGTGCTTCTTCGATAATACCATCTTTAACATTAAGTGTAAGCTTACATGCACCCTGCTGTGGAGCACACCAGCCAATACCATGTGTAAAACCTGAAATGTCTTTTACATCTTTAGCTTTTACCCATTTTGCTTCTTCCGGAATCGGAGCGCATCCATGGCTTACGCCCTGAGCAACCGGACACATTTCTTCTACTTCTTTTGAATAAATCATGTTGAAACTCCTTTCGTAGTTATCTTTTTTATAAATATATTTCCAAACCATTTAAGAATACAATATTATAATTTTTTTGTCAATGAAGAGCGGAAAATAATGCATATTTTGACAACAATTATCTGCAATACTGCCAAAACCCCAAATATAAACCAAAATACCGCTTCTGATACTACTGTTTTCTGACCTTCATTATACACATTAAACGACAACGAACCGCCGGCTTCTTTCCCTGCTACATACATGCTGGTATTTCTATACGGAACCATTTTTATTCCATGCATTACGAACGGACTCATCGTATCAGCCGTACCCTGATTTCCTTCTATCTTAAGCGTATAACTGCCTTTTGGTTCATTACAGCGCATATAATACCAGCCCTCCTCTGCGGTATCGCCTGCTCCGATAACAACAGACTCCGTGCATTTACCGTCTTTATACAGAGACAGCTTATAATTACTTTCCTGATTATTTACATCATTTACTTTAAAATGAACTGCAACTACATTAAACGGTTTTTCTGTGGAAAATGTCTGTTCAACGTATTTTCCATTCTCCAGAACATTATCAATTTTTTTCAGTCTGTTACCTATACGATAAAGCGAGTAATCACGCGCTGTATACGGCGTATCCGTAAAATAAGGCTTATCAATAATCATTAATACGTCTCCTGCCAGAAATAACGCAATAATACCATATATGGCAGCCATTTTTTTACATTTTCCCACAGCATTATATCTACAGCAGTTAAAGCCACTCTCCATAATAATTACCAGTATCGGTATAAAGCATATATTATGCTTCCTGTTAGTTTCCCATAACATAAGAAAAACCATAATTCCAAGTAAAGTCAGCGCAACAGGATACATTTTATCTACAGATTTATTCCTGAACATATGCACAATGAAAATTAACGCCATTAATAACTCAAGTACACGAAACATCTGGCAGTACATTATAAGCCACCCGTTATTTTTACCGTAAATAAACTCATAACTGTCTGTGTAACGGACAGCGCTCGAATGATGCGTCTGAAAATCATCCGTTCCGACTCCCCACAGTTCCCCTATTTTATCTGCATATAAAGTCGTAAGCCCTCCTACTCCCAAATCTCCTAAACGCTCTTTTATAACCTTTACATTAGCTTCGATTTTCTCAGATTTTGTAGGAAAGCTTTTAGTAAACATTACATCTTCACTCGTAATTACGCCTGTTTCATTTAACCCCATCATAACCCAGTGAGTTGCAGGAAAACCGCCTGTATTATTCTTATTCATCAAATGATGTTTAACAACCATATTGCCGCCAATAAAAACAATACACATAACAGCAAGCATTCCAAAAAGCCCGGCAAAAAACTTAATGCTCTTCTTTTTCATAATCATATAAATTACCGCAGCAATTAAAGCAATAACCGTAGTCGGCCTGATAAGTGTTCCTACCACCGCACTAAAAATAAAGCCCGAAACATTTATTAAAAGCATTTTTGGCTCATATTTTTCATTTACAATTCTTAACGAAAAATACAGCACTCCCGCTATAAAAGGCGCACTGAACGTATTGGTATAAGGAAAACTTACAAAAAGATAAGTTGTAGGGCAAAATGCCAAAAGATATAAAGCTCCGAGAGCGCGCTTCTTTCCGAACAATATATTTACAATATTAAAACATCCGAATACAGACAAATCAATGCATATAATATTCAAAACAACTGCCGAATAAAAATAATCAGCGCCAAAGATTCTGATAACCTTAAAATAAAAATACATAAGAACAGTAAAGAAATAATTATTGGTATACCGTTCAAAATATGCCATTTTGTTATCAAGAAGACCGTTTTGTTCCTCTGCCATTGCAATAGCCTGGTCTATAGTTGTAAAACAGTCTGTTATAGGATTAATGAGAATCCTTGAAATCAGGACCTGAAGTACAATAATAACTCCGAAAATAATGCCCGCCGTCAAAATATAATTTGACATTTCCGTTATTTTTCTGTATCCCCAAAATAACAGAACCCCTATCAGCACGCTTCCCGAAATAATGTATATAATATAACTTTGCCCCGGATTAAGAAATATTTTTTCTTTATCCGGAACAGTAACAATAGAAAAATAAAACGCTATAAATACAAGGAAAAATAATAATATAAGCGTAAACCTGTAAAATACCAATCTAATGTTTTTCAATAATGACCCCACCAGTCTTAACTATGCTATTTTGGGGAACATATCCCCTTACACTTGAAATCGGATATATATTAGTTTGTCGTCCGATAACAGTTCCCGGATTAAGTACGCTGTTGCAGCCGACTTCAACAAAATCTCCAAGAACAGCTCCCATTTTCTTAAGTCCTGTTTCAATTTTTGTACCGTCATACAATGATGCGTTGATTGTAACAAGCGTCTTATCTGATTTTACATTTGACGTAATTGAACCTGCTCCCATATGGGATTTATAACCGAGAATAGAATCTCCGACATAATTATAATGAGGAACCTGTACGTTATTAAATAAAACAACATTTTTAAGCTCTGTTGAATTTCCGACTACCGCATTTTCTCCGATAATTGCCTTTCCCCGTATAAATGCACACTGTCTTATCTCAGCATTTTTTCCTATGATGACGGGACCGGTTATACTTGCGCTTTCTGCAATCTTAGCTGATTTTGCCGCCCATATATTTTCCCCGATAAGGTCATACTCATCTTTAGGAAGCGTTTTTCCCAGTTCAATAATAAAATCACCGATAAGAGGAAGCACTTCCCAAGGATACGTGTGTCCCTCAAATAAATCTTTTGCAATTGTCTGATTAAGGTCAAATAATTCCTCTATTTTCATTGCGATATTTCCTTTCATTTATAATACTGCCTGAGACTGTTAAGTCTCTGCTTTATTGCCTGAATATATATATTATTCTTGACATAATCTACATTTCTTACAATAAATCCATTAAGTTTTCCCATATATTCCTGCTCTGTTATACTTCCTTCTGCCACCTGAGAAAGCCCAAGCTCCCAGCTTGCGGTAAGCTCAGGATTTAAAAGGCTCTTAATCGAAGCATTGACAACCTCGTACACAGACTCTCCTATAAGTGAAGGCGTATATATCTGCGTCTTTTTATTTAGCACTATATATCCTATACTCACAAGTTTTTTTAAAATCTCAGCGCGCGTCGCACTTGTTCCGATTCCGCTTCCTTTTATCTGTGCTCTTAAATCCTCATCTTCTATAAGCTGTCCGGCATTTTCCATAGCAAGTATCATCTGTCCTGAATTGTATCTTTTCGGCGGAGACGTCTCGCCTTCTTTTATATTCAAACCTGTAAGCGTAAGAGGCATTCCCTTCTTCAAGTGCGTCATAAGATTAGCAAACATCTCATCAGACATGGTTTGTGTAACTTCTTCACTGTCATTTTCTTTGGTATCGGTATTCTCAGAGCTTTTTTTCTTAAACGAAAACTCAGTAACAGGAAGGAATCCCGGTACTGTAAGAATCTTCGCCGAAGTAAAGAATCTTTCAGGAAAATTATCCAGTTTTATTGTAAGTGAAATTTTCTTATACTCTGCGGCAGGATAAAATACGGCGAGAAATCTCCTTACTATAACCTCGTATACATTTCTTGAAAGCTCCGAAAGCGCGGAAAGCGCTCCAATTCCCTGTCCTGTCGGAATTATTGCATAATGGTCGGTTATCTGGCTGTCATTTACGTATTTGGTATTAATAATTCCTTTATAATAGCCGCCGTCCAGTATCTCTTTTGCATAATCCTTTGTAACATCATATCCTAAAAGTCCTCTGATATTACGGTCAATCTGCTTTGCAATCGCACTTGACAGCACCCTTGCATCAGTACGCGGATATGTAACAAGCTTTTTTTCATACAATTCCTGTGTAATCTGCAAAGTCTGGTCAGGACTTATTTTAAAAACCTTGGAACACATATTCTGAAGCTCGGCAAGATTAAATAAAAGAGGCGGATTTTTCTTTTCCTTTTTATTTTCAACCTTTTCAACCATACATGGCTGCTTTGGAGCTATTTCTTTTACAAACTGCTCGCATACATTTCTATCCTTAAATCCATTCTCTTTATACAGATAAGGAGTCTCAAAATATTTGGATTCGCTTACGGCTTTCCATTCTGCCTTAAATATTTCCAAAAGTGCGTCATTTTCCGCAAAATCACCGATAACTCTGTAAAAAGGCGTCTTTACAAACTGGCGGATTTCCCGCTCCCTGCGGATTCCATCTTCAATCCGTCCATCCGGTGAAAGCGGATGAACACGTCTTGTTTCCTTATAACGCTTTAAAAGCTCGGCAT
>ERZ824480.3234-NODE-3234-length-11339-cov-3.448068_pt1 | contig 11339 bp, 10 predicted proteins | sample MGYA00519861_ERZ824480 | MGnify/ENA primary metagenome ERZ824480 (study PRJEB31778, sample SAMEA3449152) | human gut metagenome | biome: human gut; feature: human-associated habitat; material: faeces | place: United Kingdom | collected 2010/2012 ...
TGCACACGTACTTCATCTCGTTTTCAACGGCGGTGTCGTCCGTGTTCACACCGCGCATCCACCAGCTCGTGCAGGATAACAAGGATGACAAGGCGCGCCTGCGCTCCGTGCTCACGGAGCTGTTTGTGCGCGTCGGGCGCATCCAGTTTCTGATCCTGTCGCTCGTGTGCACCGGCATCGTCTTCTTCGGCAAGCCGTTTATCTATTTCTGGGCCGGACCGGGCTATGACGATGCGTACATCATCGTGCTGCTGCTCATCATCCCCGGCATGGTGCCGCTGACGCAAAACCTCGGCATCGAGATGCAGCGCGCGCAGAACCTGCACAAGTACCGCTCGATCATCTATGGCGCCATGGCCATCGGCAACCTCGCCATCAGCATCTGGCTTTGCCGGTATCTCGGCGCGATCGGCTGCGCGATCGGCACGGCCATTGCCGTTGCGCTGGCAAACGGGCTCGTGATGAACATCTTCTATCAGCGGCGGCTGAACATCGACGTGACCGTGTTCTGGAAGAACATCGGGCGCATGGCGCTCGGCCTGCTGCCGCCCGCCGCGTGCGGCGTGCTGATGATGCGCTTTGTAAACCTCTACAGTATTCCGGTGCTGCTCGGCGGCATCATCGTTTACACGGCTATTTACTGTGCCTCCGTGTGGCTGCTGAGCATGAACGGATATGAAAAAGCGCTCGTCGGCGGCATGGTGCGAAAGGTGCTGAGAAAATGAAACAACGCTTGAAACGCCTGCTTGTGCATCTGCTGAGTCTGCTGCCCGGCAAGCCGGTCATCCTGCTTGAGAGTGCGCCGCCCCTCGGCGACAACACCGGCGCCCTGTATCGTGAGCTGCTGGCCCAGGGCTGGAACAACCGGTACCGGCTCATATGGGTCGTTCCGGATCCAGCGGCATTCCGGCACGTGCACGAAAAGAACGTCGGCTTTGTCGGCACGCATGGCAAATGGGCGCTCATGCGCCTGTTTGCGCTGCGCGCCCGCGCCGCCGCCATCGTGGACTGCAACGGCCAGATCCAGACGCTCCGGCCGGAGACCGTGCACCTGTATCTGACGCACGGAAGCCCGCTCAAGAGCGTGCACGACTACTATTTCTGCGACCCGACGACCGACTGGGTGCTGAGCCAGGCGCCGTTTTTTGACGCTGTCAACAGCTATGAATTTCACATCCCGCAGGACAAGCTCGTCACGCTCGGCTTCCCGCGCAACGATGAGCTGTTCACGCAAAAATGCGACCTGAAGGACATCTTCGGCGCGGAGTTTGACCGCTTCGTCGTCTGGTATCCCACCTACCGCCAGCACAAAAACGACCTCGTCACAACGACGGACATCTCCATCCCCGTCATCCATGACCCGGCAGCGGCCGAGGCCGTTAACGCGGCAGCACGGGAGACAGGCACGCTCGTGATCGTCAAGCCCCACCCGGCGCAGGATCTCGCGCACATCCGCGCACTGGAGCTGAGCAACCTGCGCTTCATCGACGACGGGCTCTTCGCCGCGCACGGCATCACATCCTATGAATTTCTCGCCTGCACGGACGCGCTCATCACGGACTATTCCTCCGTGCTGTTTGACTATCTGCTCACAGGCAAGCCCGTGGGGCTGACGTTCGAGGACATTGATGCCTATGCCAGACAGCCGGGCTTTGCTATCGACCCGCAGCCGCTGCGCGAGAGCGCGGCCATGCTCGACACCCCGGACGATTTCCGGACGTTTTTTGCCCAGCTTGCATCGGGCGACGATCCGCTGCGGACCAAGCGCCTGCAGCTCACAAAGCTGACCAACCAATACACAGACGGACACTCCGCCGAGCGCGTCGCCGCGTTTCTGGCCGAGTGCCTCCGGGAAAGGGAGCACACATGAGACGCGTCATCACTTACGGCACCTTTGACCTGCTGCACTACGGACACATCAATCTCCTGCGCCGCGCCAAGGAGCAGGGCGATTATCTGATCGTCGCGCTCAGCACCGACGAATTCAACTGGGAGCAGAAGCAGAAAAAGAGCTACTTCTCCTATGAGGACCGCAAGCGGATGCTCGAGGCGATCCGCTACGTGGACCTCGTCATCCCGGAGGAGAGCTGGGACCAGAAAGTCACCGACGTGGACAAATACCACGTGGACGTGTTCGTCATGGGCGACGACTGGAAGGGAAAGTTCGACTTCCTGAAGGACAAATGCGAGGTCGTCTACCTCCCCCGCACGCCCGAGATCTCCACGACGAAGATCAAGACCGACCTGCACACCTGAAGATGCACAAGATGCCGTCCGGCAAACGCCGGGCGGCATGCATTTATCCCGAAGTCCGAACCGGACTTCGGGATAAATGCATGGATTTTATTCGAGGCGGGCCTTGCCCCCTCGAGCTCCCCTGCTGCTCAATTATTTTGCGCTTGTGCATAGATTTGCAGGCAGCATATTTTACCTTCCCGCGCCATAGAGTGGTACAAACTGCGTCGGGAGGTCGCGCGCGTGCACACACATCGCAGGCTCATCGTCAACACCGCGCTCATGACCGGCTCGTCGATCGTGATGCGCTGCATTGCGCTCATCTTTCAGGCGTGGCTCGTCGGGCACATCGGCGCGGCCGGCATCGGGCTCTACCAGCTCGTCCTGTCGGTGAGCGTGCTGTTTGCCACCTTCGCCATCTCCGGCATCCGCTTTGCCGCCACGCGTCTGATCTCCGAGGAGATGGGGCTCGAGCGCGGCGCGGGCGTCACGGGTGCGATGCGCCGCTGCGCGTGCTATGCGCTGTTTTTCGGCCTGTGCGCGGGCACGCTGGTATATTTTCTGGCTGAGCCCGTGGGTTTTCTCTGGATCGGCGACGCGCGTACGGTGCGCTCGCTGCGCATCACGAGCATCAGCCTGCCATGCATCGCGCTCTCGGCGGTCATGGACGGGTACTTCACCGCCTCCGGCCGCGTGTGGAAGCCGACGCTCGTGCATCTGATCGAGCAGCTGGTGAGCATCACGTGCGTGATGTGGTTTTTGTCCCTTGCGGCCGCCGGTGATCTCGAGCAGAGCTGCGCCGCCGTCACGGCGGGCGGTGCGTGCGCAGACGCGGTGTCGCTGCTGATGATGACAGCGATGTACACGCTCGACCGGCGCAAATATCGCCGCGGCGGCGACACCGTACCGCACCTGACGCGGCGGATGCTCGCCGTGGCGCTGCCGCTGGCGGTGTCTGCGTATGCGCGCACATCGCTCACGACACTCGAGCATCTGCTCATCCCGCGCGGACTCAAAAGCTCCGGTCTGACAGCCGACCGTGCGCTCGCGGGCTACGGCATCGTGCACGGCATGGCGCTGCCGGTGGTGCTCTTCCCTTCGTGTCTGCTGTATGCGCTGGCGGATCTGCTCGTGCCGGAGCTGACGACGGCGCAGGTATCCGGCCGGTGCGGGGACATCCGGCGGCTGGTGCGCACGCTGCTGTACCGCTGCCTGCTGTTTGCGTGCGGCACAGCCGTGCTGCTGCTGGCGTTTTCCGGGACGCTCGGACGGCTGATCTACCATTCGGACGACGCGGGGCGCTACATCCGGCTGCTCGCGCCGCTCGTGCCGGTGATGTATCTCGACACCGTGACCGACGGCTGTCTGCGCGGGCTCGGCCAGCAGACGCGCTGCATGGCCATCAACGTATTTGACGCCACGCTCGGCGTGGTGCTCGTGTGGGCGCTGCTGCCGCGGTTCGGGCTGGCAGGGTATCTCTTCATTTTGTATTTCAACGAGTGCGTGAATTTTACGCTCAGCTTCACGCTGCTCCGGCGCACGGTGCGCCGCTGCTGCGCGGATGAAAAGCCGCCGGCGGGCTGAGAGTTGTCGCCGCGCAAAACGAAAAACCGCCCGCGGGCAAAAGCCTGCGGGCGGTTTTGGGATACGGTTACGGTCTGCGCCTCAGTGCTGCGGGGTGGGCGCTTTGGGCTGCACCGGCTGCGCCTGATTCTTTTTGCGCAGCTCCGGGAAGAGCAAAAACTCCACGCGCTTATACAGCAGATACGTCAGCGCCGAGTCGACGATGCCCTTGATGAGGTTGAACGGGACGACGGCGAACAGCACGAGCGTCGGCACGCTGGTGATGCCCTTGTTCACGGCCGTGCCCATGGCGACGATCTGATCGATCGGCAGGTGGAACAGCTCGGCGAACTTCGGGATCAGGTACAGGGCGTTGAAGAGGCTGCCGAACACCGTCATGCACAGCGTACCGACGGCCATGCCGATGATGGCGCTGCGGCGGGTCTTGTGGTGGTGGTAGATGACGGCGGCGGGCAGGACGAACGTGCAGCCGACGACAAAGTTGGCAAAGTCGCCGACGAAAGCCGTGCTCGTGCCCTTGAGCAGAAGCTTGAGCAGCACCTTGAGCAGCTCGGTGACGACACCGGCCACAGGTCCGAGATAGAACGCGCTCATGAGCACCGGCAGCTCGCTCAGGTCCATCTTATAGAAGCCGGGCGCGAAGAACAGCGGGATCTCGAGCAGCATCAGCACGCCGCCGAGAGCGGAGAACATGGCCACATAGCTGATGTTGCGGCTGCGGCTGCGGCGCTGCAGATCGTGGCAGACCGTGCGCTCAAACAGATACGCAAGGCCGAGCAATGCCGCGAACACAAGCGCGCAGACACCGATAAAGGACAGGTTTTCTTTCAACATGACAAAGCACCTCCATGGAATGAAAAACACCTGAAAGAACATGTCCTTCAGGCGCTGCGAACTTATGGAGGTTCGTAACATCTTCTATCATCCAGACTATACTGTCGGTATCGGAATTGCACCGATTCAACCACATTCGGCTCGCGGACTATCACCGCCGGTCGGGAATTACACCCTGCCCCGAAGACATCTCGATTCAGTTGTTTAACTACTGTCTGCATTATAGCACAGTGCCCGGAGATTGCAAGCACTTTTTTCAGGAAAGGTTTGACAGGCGCTTTTTTGACGCGTACAATGGATGCCAGCACCGAAAAGGAGACTGCCGCCATGCCTGAGCGCGAACACACCTGCTGCTTCACCGGATACCGCGAATACAAGCTGCCCTGGGGCAGTGATGAGAATGACCCCCGCTGCCGGAAGCTCCAGCAGCAGATCTTTGACGCCGTGGACGCCGTCTATGCCGACGGCATCCGCCACTTTATCTGCGGCATGGCCAACGGCTGTGACCTGTATTTTTTCGATGCCGCGCGCTATCTGCGCCTCAGTCACCCGGAGGTCACGATCGAGGCGGCCATCCCCTTCTCCGGTCAGGCCGACCGCTGGCGGCCGGAGCTGCGCGCGCGCTATGATTACGACCTGCGCCAGTGCGACTATCAGACGCTCGTGCAGGAGACGTACACACCGGACTGCATGATGCGCCGCAACCGCTACATGGTCGACGCCTCGCGCATCCTCATCGCCGCCTTTGACGGACGTCCGGGCGGCACGGCGCGCACGCTTGAATATGCTGCGCGGCGCAAGCTCGAGATCATTCAGCTGCCGATCGACCGCGCGCCGGTCGAGCTATGACAGATGCCAAAAACACGGAGAACGAAAAATCGTTCTCCGTGTTCGCTTTTGGGATGCTAACAGGCCTCGATCTCTTTGATGTTGTATTCGTTGCCTGACACCAGGTAGGTATGCTCGCTTTTACAGTGCGGGCATATCTTTGCGTATTTTACCGTGGGATATGTCTGCTTGCAGTCCTCGCAGAAGGTCACGGCGGGAACGGTCTCGATCTTCAGCTCCGCCTCTTTCAGATACTGCGATTTCTGGATCGCCCACTGCCAGCAGTCCGTCAGATAGTACGGAATGATGCCGCTGACCTCGCCGATCTCCAGCGTGACGCTGGCAACCTTGGTCAGGTGGTTTTCCTCGACGACCTGCTCGACCTCGCGAATGACATAGAACACGGTTCCGAGTTCATGCATGGGTATGTTCCTCCGGCGGGTTTACTTCGCGCACTTTTCCTTGATGTCCTTGATGGTGATCTTCGCAGCGCGCTTGATCATGTGCGGCAGGATGGCCTTCATCTTGTCCTCGGTGCGGTACATACGGCTGGCCTCCGGCATATCGCGCTGCAGGTGGATCGCGTCAAACTCGCAGCGGGTGGTGCACAGGCCGCAGCCGATGCACTTGTTCGGGTCGACGACGGACACGCCGCAGCCGAGGCAGCGGGATGCCTCCGCCTTGACCTGCGCCTCCGTGAAGGTGATGCGGTCGTTGGAGAAGGTCTTGGCCTTGCTCGCGTCGTGCGCGACGGTCTGGCGCGCCGGAGCGTCGAAGCAGTCGATGGGCAGGACGGCGTTGCTCTTGTCCAGCTCGTAGAACTCACGCGGGTCACGCGCCAGCGTCAGGCTCTGACCCTCATGCACGAAGCGGTGCAGGGACACAGCGCCCTCGCGGCCGGCCGCGATCGCGTCGATGGCGAACTTCGGACCGGTGACCACGTCGCCGCCGGCAAAGACGTCGGGCTGCGCGGTCTGATACGTCACACCGTCGACCTGGACGGTGCCGTTGCGGTTGAAGACCATCGCCTCAGGCGCGATATGGCCGAGGTCGACGCGCTGGCCGATGGCGCCGATGACGGACGTGACCTCGATGGTCTCGAACTTGCCGGTGCCGACGGGCTTGCGGCGGCCCTTCTCGTCGGGCTCGCCCAGCTCCATGATCTCGACCTTGATGGCCTTGACCTTGCCGTTCTCGCCGAGGATCTCGGCCGGAGCGCTCAGGAAGCGGAACTGCACGCCCTCTTCCATGGCCTCGGCGACTTCCTCCGCGTCAGCCGGCATTTCGGCCTGACTGCGGCGGTAGATGACGTAAGTGTCCTGCGCGCCGAGACGGATAGCCGTGCGGCAGACGTCCATGGCAACGTTGCCGCCGCCGATGACGGCGCACTTCTTGCCGATGCGCGGCTTCTTGCCGAGGTTGACCTTGCGCAGGAAGTCCACACCGCCGTACACGCCGGAGAGCTCTTCGCCCGGGATGCCGATGGGCGCGCTCTTCTGCGCACCGATGGCCAGATAGAAGCCCTTGTAGCCCTGCTCACGCAGCTGATCGATGGTGATGTCCTTGCCGATCTCGACGCCGCACTGGAAGTGGACGCCCATCTCCTTGAGCACCTCGATCTCGGCGTTGACCACGTCCTTCTCGAGACGGAAGCTCGGGATGCCGAGGGTCAGCATACCGCCGGGGACCTCGTTTTTATCGAACACGGTGACGTTCTCATAGCCCATGTTCGCCAGATAGTAGGCGCAGGACAGGCCGGCCGGGCCGGCGCCGATGATGGCGATCTTCTCCGGGTACGGATCGGCGATGCCGCGGTGGGTGATGACCTTCGGGATGTAGCGCTTGTCGGCCTGGAGCTCCTGCTCGGCGACAAACTTCTTGATCTCGTCGATGGCGACGGCGCGGTCGACGTTGCCGCGGGTGCAGGCGTCCTCGCAGCGGCGGTTGCAGATGCTGCCGCAGACGGCCGGGAACGGGTTATCCTGCTTGATGAGCTTGAGCGCGTCCAGATAGCGGCCCTGCGCAGCCAGATTGATGTAGCCCTGAACGGCGATGTGCGCCGGGCAGGCGGTCTTGCAGGGTGCGGTGCCGGACTCGTGGCACTGCTTCTGGTTGTCGTCCTTATAGTTCGGGCTCCACATATGCTCGCCCCAATGGTTGTCGTCCGGCAGCGGCTGCTGCGGATAGACCACGGGTCCGGTCTTGGTGCACAGCTTCTGGCCGAGCTTGGCGGCGCCGGCCGGGCAGACCTCGGCGCACTTGCCGCAGGCGACGCACTTTTCGGCATCGACATGGGCGCGGTAAGCGGAGGCGGACATATTGGGCGTGTTGAACAGCTGGCTCGTTCTCAGCGCGAAGCAGGAGCCGAGCGCGCAGTTGCAGATGGCGAAGATCTTATCCTCACCGTCGATGTTCGTGATCTGGTGGACATAGCCGTTGTCCTCGGCGCGCTGGAGGATCTCCATCGCCTCTTCATAGGTGATGTCGTGGCCATGGTTCGTCTCGCGGCAGTAGTCGGCAAAGTCGCCGACGCCGATGCACCACTCGCCTTCCACGTCACCGGAGCCCTCGCCGCGGATGCGCTGCTGCTTGCGGCAGGAGCACACGGACACACCGATGTGGCCCTCGTACTTCTTCAGCCAATGGGACAGGTGCTCGATCGGCAGAGACTTGCTCTCGGCCGGGATCGCCTTTTCGACCGGGATGACGTGCATGCCGATGCCGGCGCCTCCGGGAGGCACCATTTCAGTAATACCCGCCAGCGGCAGATAGGCCATGCGTTCAAAGAAATCGGCCGTCTCCGGGAACATGTCCGACTGCTCGGGATTGATCATCATGATCTCGGCGCTGCCGGGAACGAACATGTCCAGCACCCAGCGCTTTTCATGGTTCGGATTCTTGCCGTCGAGATTCTCCCAATGGAACTCGACCAGACCGCTCTCGCTGATAGCCTGCATCGCTTTTTCCAGATAGCCTCTGTCAAACTGCGGGTTCTTCTTTGCGAGCTGCTCGATCGTGAGCGGCACACGCTTTTTCATGGTCAGCGCGATATCGAGGATATCGTCCGCCATCTTCTCGTCATACTTCACCGCCGTGAACTTGAGGGCGGAGTTGATGCCCAGATACTCCGGAGAATCCGGCGTGATCTTGTCCTTTCCCAACAACACCGTCGCGCGATCCGTGATTACTTTTCCGAGCTTTGCAATTTTCTCGTCTTTTGTCATGTTATCGCTTCCTTCTTCTTTAGATTGCAGTCAAACGACATCCGGCCGTTCCGACACAAGAACGGATTCGGATGCAGCTATGTTAATTAATTAACCCTGCAATGTCAAGGAGTCCGGAGCGTTTTTGAAACAAGTCACAAAAAATCTGCAAAGAAATTGCGAATAGATTTTATTGTGTGTTGAAACGCGGAGACAAATGCCGTATAATGTTTGAAAAACAAGAACATTTTTCGTCTGGAGTGTTATGGATGCAAGATTTGGCCCGAAAGTTCAAAGAGGAAGTCGCGGAAGCCGCGATCTCCCTATTCAAGCGCAACGGATACAACAACGTGACCGTAAATGAGATCTGCAAGGAATGCGGCATCTCCCGCTCCGTGTTCTACTCCTCGTTCAACGGCAAGCGCAGCATTCTGGAATACATGGTGGAAAAACCGCAGCACAACGATGATGCGAGCTTTATGAAATTTGCGCACGCAGACAATGACTTCGAGCGCATCTGGCAGCTGTTTGACCGCTTCATTGCCATCGCCTACGACTTCGGCCCCGAGCTCACGAGCACGCTGTTCATCATGCAGTTCGAATCCCCCGAGGGGATCCGCGCAGCTGTGCACGCGCTCGATGATCTGTTTGCGACACTGGCCACAAACTGCGCCAAATCAGGCATTATCGACTCCAAAGAGCCGCCGGATCTGCTGTCGCGCATCGCAACGGATCTGATCTGCCACGAGCTGTACGTCTGGTCCAGCCAGAAAGGAAACTTCTCGCTGCGCGCACGCGCGCGGCAGTACGCCGAGATCGCCTACCACGTCAAGCCGGAGTATCGCATGCCGGCCGAGCAGCGCGAAGCGCTGTGACTGCACGGCTCCCCCGTCAAGAACGCCTGCACAGCCACGCTTGATCCTTGGACAAAACGAAGAATCTGCGCATATCCTTCTGCGCAAAAAGCCAGCGGCAAGGCATTTGTTCCAGCCGCTGGTTTTTTCATTTGTATCAATCATAAACGTGCAGACAAACCGATTGCCGAAAAATCAAAGCTGCGCTGCAAAAGCGCCATCCGATCGCGTTAAATAATTCACGAGATCATTATAGCAGAAGCAAATACACAACGCAAGTACTGTTTTCTCGCACGCATGGACTTTTCAGCGGCTTTTTGCGGTGCAAAAACAGCTGCCGGAATCCCTTTAAGATCCGGCAGCTGTTACGTGAAGTATGATATTGGGCTATGAGGTCATTCCCACTCAAGTCTTGGGCTTTGATTTAGGATTATAAAATGCACTCTCGATACGCTTTTTGTCCAAATAATCCACGTATTTCGTGCTGCACATAGGTTCCTTACGAATTTTGTAGCCGTTTTGTAGCCAGCTATTTTATACGTACTAACCGTTCGCAACGACTTATTTTGAATGATTTGCAGCGGGTTTTGATATGATTCCCGCCAATAATCACCCGGAATTGACCGCCTGATTCACCTCAAAAAACATCTTGGAGGTATGACCATGAGCAAACTTATATCCTGTCAATTCAACATAGACACAGCCTGCGTGGAATTGATTTTTGACGATGGAAGCCAGATTTCCATTGACTGCACCGCTGTTGAAAACGAAGTTGCCGATAACCGCTTCCAGCGGTCAGAGCTGGATTATCTGATCTACAATGACCCGCTTGCTCATGCAGACTTGGTTCTGAACGGCGATCCAGAAGCATACCTGAAAGCAGTGACGGAATATAAGCCTTTCGATAGCTGACGGAAAGACTATAGCGCAGCAGCCGACCGCCGTCAATGGTCAAAATAAACGCTTCGCGCCATTGACTGCCGCCGCCTGCCGCGCTTTTGGGGCAGACAAGGCGGGCAGGCACAGATTGTGCCTGCCCGCCAAAATCAATTTTTGCATAAATCCTGCCGTATATGGGGCAGGCAGGAAAAAGCGCAACCGCTTTTCGTCGATTGCGCTTTGCAGATCACTTAAAATGGAACACAGTTAGTTCTTACTTAAAGGACAGTCATAAAGGATATAGACATTAAATCCTCTATGCTGCGTTTCACTATTTTCCCCAACAGGCGCTGTAAACCAGCTCGTTTCCATCAGAATCACATCAGGTGTTCCGGAGGTGTAATAAACTTTTGCCGCCCCTGTGTTGCTGGAGAGTATGCCGGTTGGAATGGTATCATATCCGCTGAACTTCGCTGTTCCTGCAAGTGTAAATTCATCAGGAACAGTACCTTCTATGCGAACTCCATATGTGGATTTCATCTCATCATAGTATTCCATTGTTACATCTGGGGTTTCGCCAAGGGGATCTGCGCTCCATATAGATATGTACTTTTTGTCATTGTAAGAAATCAAATCCTTCCCGCGTAAGCGTTCGTCAACATAACGGACATAAGCGGAATGAGGCTCTGTACGTGTAAGAGTTCCTGTCGAATCAACTGTTCCATCGGTTCTGACCTCATGATAGACATATACCCATTCAGGAATGGCTGGGTTTAGGAAATACGGACAGTTTTCAAAACCTCCAACATTTGCCTTACCTGCTTCCTTGAACCCGTCGGGTAGTTTATCACTGGCAGAAAGATAAGGGGATATATAAAACGTCCTATTTTCAACTATGATATGTGAAGGCCTAGCCGCTGTG
>ERZ824480.3241-NODE-3241-length-11313-cov-4.199236_pt1 | contig 11313 bp, 4 predicted proteins | sample MGYA00519861_ERZ824480 | MGnify/ENA primary metagenome ERZ824480 (study PRJEB31778, sample SAMEA3449152) | human gut metagenome | biome: human gut; feature: human-associated habitat; material: faeces | place: United Kingdom | collected 2010/2012 ...
GTCGAATATGCCACCAACGTATATTCACAGTCAAGTTCAATCGTCATTTTTGTTTTTTCTTTCACAGCCTTAGGCAAAAATTGTGCCATATAATATTTACACACCGCAAGATATACATTTTTCTCGTGTTCTGTAAGCTTGTTCAAATCAACCTTGTTATTTGTCGGAATAATCGCAAAATGTGCGGTGATATTTTTATCATTAAAACACTTTGAATGAATTGTCGGGTCAAGTTCACTCGGCTTGAATTTAATATTCTGCTCAACTTGTGCCAACGTTTTAGACGCCTCTTTAAAATGTTCCTCCGACAGATACTGACAATCCGAACGGTTATACGTTATCGCCGTATGCGTTTCACGAAGTGACTGCGTAATATCCATAACATCTGCAGGGTTATACCCAAAGTGGCTGCTGCAATAACTTTGCAATTTTACAAGGTTAAACGGCAACGGCGGGTCTTCATTTACGACTTTCTTTTCGATTTTAATATTGTCAAACCGTTTGTTTATAAGGTCATTTTTTATCTTTTCCGACTCGTCAAGCTCAGTTATTTGCTTATTTTCAGCACCCTTTTGTTTCTTCTTTGTATATTTTGCGGTAACGGTTTTATTTCCGTCAGCCGTTTCAACATTTACATCGGCAAAAATATCATAATATACAGTCTTTATATGTCCCTCAATCTGCATATCACGTTTTACGACAAGTCCCAAAGTCGGTGTCTGAACACGACCGACCGCAAGCAAAACACCCGAATTTGAGCATGTGAAAAAGCGGCTCATATTGACGCCGATCATAAGGTCTGCGACACTTCTCGCATATGCCGACCACCCCTCATTCAAGCTGTCATCGTTATCCGTCATATGTGACAGTGCCTTTACAAGACCTCCGCGTGTCGTATCACCGGTATTAAGTCTTTTAACAGGCTTTTTATAATCAAACCACCTAAGAATTTCATCAATTAAAAGCTGTCCTTCTTCGTCGGGATCGCCTGCATGTATAACAGATTCCGATTCTTCGAGCAACTCGCCTATAAGTCCGACACGCTGTGCTTTGGTTTCGTAATTTCTGTTTGATTTACTGTCCTCACCCATTTTGAGTTCCCAACTGTCGAAATATATCGGTAAATCGTCAAGCGACCACTTTTTATATTTCATATCATAGTCTTCCGGTTCTTTCAGACTCAGCATATGACCGAATACCCATGTGACCGCATAGTCGCCTTTTCGTATAAATCTGTTATTTCTCTCTGTAACCTGTCCCGGCAGTGCGTCCGCAATATCTCTGCCCAATGACGGTTTCTCGGCTATTACTAAAATCATATTCCCTCTCAGATAAAAAAGCCGTCCTAAGACGGCTTTTGCTTGTGTTATTTATTATAGAAGATTCTTGCGAAGTTCTTCTCCGCTTAGCTTGCTAAGGTAAGCCGGTGCAACGTCAAATACAGTCTTACAACCGCTTTGTCCCTCTTTGCTCATACGATATGCGGCTCTTGCATATGCAATAAGCACTGATGAAGTAAATTCAGGGTTTGAATCAAGCTTTAGGCTGTATTCAATAATGTGACTATTTTCACCGTTCCAACCTGTCTTACCACATCTGATAACAAATCCACCGTGAGGAATACCGCTGTGGTTAGCCTTTAATTCTTCTTCTGAAATGAAGTTTACAGTTGTATCATAATCTGAGAAATAGTTAGGCATTTCTTTGATTTCTTTCTCTACTGTTGCAGCATCTGCACCTTCTTCTAATACAACAAAACATTCTCTTTCATGTTTTTCTCTTGTTGTAAGTTCAGGATTTTCACCTGATCTAACTCTTTCCAAAGCACTTTCAACAGGGATTGTGTACTGCTTTGCATTCTTAACGCCTTTGATTCTACGAATTGCATCTGAATGTCCCTGACTAACACCTTTGCCCCAGAATGTGTAATCTTTTCCATCTGGAAGAATTGCATTAGCATAAACTCTGTTAAGTGAGAACATTCCAGGATCCCAACCTACTGAAATAACTGCTACTTTTCCAGCTTCCTTAGCCGCCTTATCTACTGCTGCAAAATGTTCAGGAATTCTTGCGTGAGTATCAAAACTATCAATTACGTTAAACATTGAAGCAAACTGTGGAGTCTGTACAGGAAGATCTGTAGCACTACCACCACATAAAATCATAACATCTATCTTGTCTTTCCAGTCTGCTGCTTCATCAATATGACATACCGGAACATTTTCTGTTAAAATAGTTACATTCTTAGGATCTCTTCTTGTAAATACAGCAACTAATTCCATATCATTAGCTTCTTTAACTGCGCATTCAACACCTTTTCCAAGGTTACCATAACCTAAAATACCAATTCTTGTTTTCATTTCAGTCTCTCCTCTAATATTTTTTACTTAATCTTCTCTCTGGTTTTCACCAACTAACATAGTCTTTTAAAATTTTTCACCAAAAAAATTATAGTTTTTTTCACCCTATTTGGCAATACTTTAGCTGCATATTTATTCATTTATTATAACAAAAAAATTCCATCCTCTCCAACTATTAAGGCACTGTATCGATATTGCTTCATCGACACAGCGCCCCGTTTAGGTAAACTTAAATGATTATCTAACTCTACTATTTTTCTAGCTTTACTGATTATCTAACTTAAATAATTCTCTAACTTTACTGTTTCTCTAACTTGCTATTTTTTAACTTTTATAGCCTTCTTTGCACTCCATTTTCCTTTGACTTTCTTTCCGTTACTGTCTACTTTGTATGCACAAACCTGAATGTAGTATTTCTTCTTTGCCAATTTTTTGATTACAAGTTTGTTTTTTGTAATTGTTATTATTTTGGCCTTTTTCATTTTCTTGTTTGTTGCATATCTAAGCTGATAGCCTTTTACGCCATTTACTTTTCTCCATTTTACTGTTAATGATTTCTTCTTATTGTTCTTTGCAGAAACACCTTTAACCTTTGCAGGTTTTGTTACTTTTGCGGATACCTTACCTCCAGCATTAGGATTGTCAGTTTTTGGATTTGATGGCTTATTTGTATTTTCAACAACAATCTGTTTTACAACCTGACCTTCATATAAGTCCTTGAAAGTTACAACTACTTCGTATGTTCCAACTTCCTTTACTTCATCTACTGCCTTGCCTGTTGCTTTGTTTCTGTAAGTTACTGTGTAGTATTCAGATGAAATCACCTTGTCATCTGTATCATTTACAGTTACTGTTGGAGTAATGCTGTTTCCTGTATATTCAAATTTTGTATTTGAAATATCAACACTCTTAATCTGTTTTATAGGCTGTTTTTCTGTCTGACCGCATTTACATCTTTTTTCTATGTAACCGTCTTTTTCAGTTGTTGCCTTTGTTACTGTTGATGATGCAACATAATCATGCTTATGCTCTTCTTCAAGTTCTTCGCCTGTTGAACTTTCTCCCAATTTAACAAGATTACTTACTTGAGCACCTATGTTTTCCTCATCAATTACACCTGTATTATATAACTTGCTAAATATTGAATTGCCTTCATCATATGCGCTGATTCCACCAATATCTTCCAAACCACTTATTTTACCATTGTTAACAAGCCCTGTTCCTTTTACAGAAGAAGTATAACTAAATATTCCGCCTACATAACCATTTGATGAAATATTTCCGTTATTTATACAGTTTGTAACAGTTATACCTTCCGCATAATCAATTATTCCTGCTGCTTCTGCGCCACCAAATACATTACCATTATTAATACAGTTGCTTACTTCAGCCTCATTACTATTTTTATTTTCTATACATTGTGCGATTCCGCCTGCACTATATCGTCCATTAATGGCACCGTTATTTTCGCAGTCTGATAATTTCAAATTTCCAGAACTGTTACCAATTATTCCTGCTACTGTATCTCCTTCAATTTCACCGTTATTAACACAATTATTTATAATTAATTCATCGGCATATGTTGATCCATTAGACCCATTATATATAATACATATTCCTGCTGTATAAGTATGATTACCCTTTGCTATACTTTCCACTTTGCCTTCATTTGTACATCCTGTTATTGATGTTGTACATGGTCTATTATCTGTATTAGTAACTCCTGCAACAATTCCTGCTGTATAACCATAAGTTGTAATGTCACCTCTGTTAATACAGTCTTTTATAATACAATTTTTAGCTTGAGCAATAATACCACCAACTACATATGCCTTCGTGGTAGCAATATTTCCATTATTTTCACATTTATCAAAAATACAATTCTCTGCCTCGCATACCAATCCTGCCACTATCTGCGTATCATTGTTGTATATAATGTCTGCATTATTTATACAATGTATAAATTCACTCGCATATGCTTCCCTTATCATAGCTGAACAATAACCGTCTATTTCAATCCTATTACCTGTAATACTACAGTTTGTAAATTTTGAATCAATAGTAGAATCTGCAAGGTAGACGCCCAAACCTCTGCCATCTTCTTTTTCTTTACATTCGATTTCAAGATCCTTTATTTCACTTACGTAAATATCATCAAATAACTTTGTTTGAGTTCCATTTGAATTAATTCCTGATATTTTATGACCATTGCCATCAAAAGTACTATTTTTCAGTGTTTTTCTTCCAATAACGTCATCTTCATCATCATAATTTTCCGGAAACTCTATATCATTTATAAGTTTTCCGCTGATTCCTGACTCTACATTTTTCAAATATGTAATTAATTGGTCAAATGTAGAAATTTCATAGTAACCGTCTTTCTCGCTTTTTACTACTTCCTCGTCAGCGCCACATTCCATACACTTGCCATCTTTAAATGAGTGCTCTAATTTCTCAATTGTTTTGCCTTCTTCAATAACTTTATGGCATATTGTGCAATATACATCTCCTGTGTAGCCTTCTTTTTCACATGTTGCTTCTACACTTTTATAATCATTTATCAAACATGAATCTATTTCTTCCGGATCCATATCATGATATGCCTTTATGACCTTATTTTCCGGCTGGTTTTCATTTTCCAAACCGCAATACTTACATTTACTGTCACCTAAATATCCGTCAGTTGTACATGTTGCCTTTACGCTATTAACTAAGACATACCTATGATCTGCATATCCATAGTCTTCATCTTCTAAAACTTTCTCATTTCCACAATTCACACATTTTAAATAACGTTTACCATATTCATTACATGTAGGTTCAATTGACTTATAATTAATGTAATTATGTTCACTGTCAGGTTCTATGTTTTCACCATGTTTTACAACTTTTCCACATAAATCACATATAACATCTCCTGTATAACCACCTTCTGAACATGTTTTAATTGCTTTATTTTCTACATGTGTTCTGTCATGTGGACAATCAATTGTTACAGTAAATTCTCCATAATCATTTTCTTGAGGCACTATAACTAAGTAGTATTTCTTATCTTTTTGAACTTTATACTTAATTGCCGGAGCACCCGTTCCTCCACCATACTCATTTTCTGCCAAATAGTTTTTAAAGCTTATATAATCGCTATCTCCTGAATAATATTTTTCAAGTTCATCCATAAGCATTTCATCGCTATAATTTGTTTCGTCAAACAAGTATCCGATGCTATTCCAATATCTTGTATTGTTACATTCAAAAATAATTTTTTCTGTTTCCGGTGCAGTATATTCTACTACCTGAATTGGTAATTTTTCTGTTATATATGAAGAATATTCTGTGCCTTTTTTAGCATTCTCTATTCTTCCACAATTAACACATACCTCATTTTCATATTTATGTTCAAGCTTTGGTATTACTTCATTTTCTTTTAATACTTTATCACATACTGAACATTTTTCTTCACCTGTTTTTCCTTCGATATAACAATTTGCTTCTCTGGCATCCACAACCTCAACTGTATGTTCACCAGGTTCCAAAGTCTGTCCCTGTTCCACAAGTTTTCCACATGTATCACAAATAACATCACCTGTGTAACCACCCTCTGTACAGTCTGAAAGTGTTCTTCCTTCCTTGTGTGTTTTCTCATGAGTACATGTTATTGTTATGCTAAATTCACCTGTAGCTGTTGAATAAGGTCCTACAACAAAATAATACGTCTTATCTTTCTCTAATTCTGCGGTTATTTCAGGTGCCGAGCCTACGCCATCATCATCGTTAGTATACCAATAACCTTTTAATCTAGGATCGTCTTCAACATTATTCTCTTTTTTTGCGTTAAACTTTTCTATTCCGTCTATTATAACCTGGTCATTAAAGTTTTCTTCTTTAAATAAATAGCCATATGAATCCCAAACTGTAATATTTTCACAATGAAACTTGTACTTTCCATTTTCAGGTGCCTTAAACTGTATTACCTGAAACGGATATAAATTTGTTGTCTTTGATGTATATGTTGTATCTAACTGGGCATTATTAATTCTTCCACAGTTTTTACATACATTATCTTCATATTCATGTTCAAGTTTTGGAGTAACTGTTCCCTCTGCTAATTTTATATTACAAAAACTACAATATGTATCGCCTGTATAACCCGTTACATAGCAGGTTGCATCTTTAACATCTAATACTGCTTCCTGATGTTCACCCGGTTCCAAAGTCTGTCCCTGTTCCACAACTTTTCCACATGTATCACAGACAGTATCTCCTGTATAACCTCCAACTGTACAATCCGATAAAGTTTTTCCTTCTATATGTGTTTTATCGTGAGTACATGTTATTGTTACGCTAAATTCTCCTGTATATGTATAAGCATAATAAGTACCTAAAACGAAATAATATGTCTTATCTTTCTCTAATTCTTCTGTCATTGCAGGTGCACCATTTTTACCCCCATCATCATTAACACCCCAAAAACCATCTAATCTTGAATTCTCTACATTCGAATTTTCTAATTTTGCATTAAACTTTTCTATTCCGCCTTTTATAACCTGGTCATTAAAGTTTTCTTCTTTAAATAAATAGCCATATGAATCCCAAACTGTAATATTTTCACAATGAAACTTGTACTTTCCATTTTCAGGTGCCTTAAACTGTATTACCTGAAACGGATATAAATTTGTTGTCTTTGATGTATATGTTGTATCTAACTGGGCATTATTAATTCTTCCACAGTTTTTACATACATTATCTTCATATTTATGTTCTAATTTTGTAATGGCATCCCCGGCTTCTAATGTTTCTCCACAAACTATACAATATGTTTCACCTGTATAACCATCTAAATAACAGCTTGCTTCCCTAACCTTACGAAGCTCTTCTGACTCTGTATGTCCATTGACCGGAGTTGTTTTCCCATGTTCCAAAACCTTCTTACATGTAGGGCAAATCTTATCGCCTGTATAGCCCTCTTCTGTACATGTTGCCTCTTTTACTGTTTTTTCATCAATAACAGCCTCTGCATGTCCTCCCGGCTCTGTCTCTTTTCCGTCTGCTATCTTTTCATTACAAAATCCACAATAAGTATCTCCTGTGTAACCTCCCTGCTCACAGTCTGCAAAAGTTTTATTCTTTACAACATACTGTGATTCAGGATGAATACATTCATTGTATTCTATGACACCTGTATTTCTACTTGACACAGTACAGTCATTCCATTTTTCTGCACCTGGACTTCTTGTGCTATCGTAAATTTCCGCTACTTTTTCATTTTCACTGTTAGGTTCACCTTCGTTCCAATTAGTGTAATTTACTTCGCTTCCATCTGCCCACATCCATTCCTGAATATTTTCCTCATTTCTCATAAGTCCAATATAAGATGATGTAGTTGTTTTTCCTGTACTTGAAACCTTTGCAACTATCTCATTCTCTTCTGCTGAAGAAATACAGGCAAGGTAGCCGCCACTTTCCTTAGCTTCTGCATTTACCTGCTCGTATGTTCCCACACTACTTAACTTATAAAAATGTCCTGTTGTGGTATCATATGCCATGTTATCCATATAAACCACACTCTCATTTGTATTCTCTTCTTCCGCTGCACTTACCGGCACTTCACGTACACCAATAGTTGTTACAACCATTGCCAATGCCAATGTTGTGCTTAGTAATTTTTTCCATTTTCTCCTCATATATTATCCTCCTTTTTTATCGTACCTTGTCTATTACAACATTATTATAAAAAAATAATATATAAGAAATCTATAAGCTGGCGTCCAACGGTTATTTTGTGGCGTCAAGTGGTTGTAATAAAACTCCTGAAACGATAAATTTGTTTTCGTCTGTTTTTATATTAACGTCTCCGTTGTATTTGTGAACAACATATTTTACCGACTCAATTCCAATACCGTTGCCGTTAGCCTTAGTTGTCAGAAATTGCTGATTTTTCTTTTTAATACTTCCATTAAAACCATTCTCAATATAGAAAACTATTGAATCTGAATTAGGCTTGTAGATTTTTAAATTAATATATCTTTTATTTTCCTGCACCTCATCACAGGCATCAATTGCATTCTCCAAAAGATTTCCAAACAATACTGTTAAATCTGCCTCCTTAACATTGGTTTCTTCCGGCAACTCAATATTTAACTTTAACTTTATTTTGTGAGCTTCCGCCTGCTGAACATAATATACAATCAGTGCATTTAAAGTAAAATTGGTGCAATAAACCAAAGGCTTCTTTAATGACACGTGTTCCAAATATGTTTCTATGTACTCTGTAATTTTCTTACACTCATTGTTTTCTGCCATTGTGTGAACAGCCTTCATATGATGCTTCAAATCGTGACGCGCTCTCCTTGTAGATTCCATTTGCTTCTTCATATTTTCAAAACAAAGATTTTCAATTTCAAGCTGTTTCTTTTCTTCTTCCAAATTAAGATTATATTGAAATTCAGCCATAGAATTAACAATAACCGTATAAACAACCACAGCTCCAAGATTAATAAAAAACGTAAAAATCATATTAACCGGGTCCATTGCTAACTCAATTGATGATTTTGTATTAAAATAAAGCCCATGATACCAGAACAGATAAAAAGTTGCCGGAATTGTCCACAAAAATCTCCAAATCTTTTTTCCCGTTTCTATATGAGCCACCCCTTTTATATACTTTTTAAAATATAAAAATAAAAGTGGAATAAAAATAAGCTGCACTATCATTGTGCATAAAGAAAAAGACCATTTGTTGTTTTCAACTGCAAGCTGTGGAAAAATATGACCTTCCACACACTTTGCACACATTACAACAAAGTTGGCAAAATTAGATACTATTAATAAAACAAATACAAGTTTTCCTACATTCTCTTTTATTGCAAGAAAATAAAATCCACCGTAGCATACTGTGCTTAGCAGTGAAAATAAAGCTTTCTGTTCCTGTGAACACATTGTTGCATATATTCCAAGAGCACTTTGAATTACCGTAAGAATAACAATGCATCCGCTTAACTTAATTTTGGACATTCTAAACTTGTCCTCGAAAGGATACAACGCCAGTCCTAAATATGGCAAAAGACTAACCATTGAATACAATATAATTTCAAACATTCTAAAAGAGGTCATTTACGTTTCCTCCTTTTCCATTAATTTTTTCATAAGAAAATCTGTATATTGCTTCTTCACTTCACCATACTTTCTTCTGCTAATTGGAACAAATTCACCATCTTTCATTCTAAATCTGTCCTCTTCGATTCCGTCAACCTGTTCCAAATTAACTATAACGCCTTTGAAACTTGATATAAGTTGAGGATATGGTCCGATTATTTTTTCAAAATTCTTCTGAGTGCATCTTATCTGCACCTTCTCTCCATCTTTCATAAAAACAGTTACGTAATGTCCTGAAAAACTGGTATAGACAATAGAATTAACAGAAACCTTTCTGCCGTTGGGAAATTCCAAAATCTTAACTTCTTTGTTTTTTCTAAAAAATCTGTCAATAATCTTATTCATCCGCTGGCCGTCAAAAGGCTTAATCAAATAATCCTCTGCTCTTACCTCATAACTTTCACTGGCAAACTCATTACTTGTTGTAATAAATACAATTTTCACCTGTTCATCAGTCTTTCTAATTGCTTTTGCCGTCTCCACACCTGTTAAATCTTCCATATAAATGTCCATAAAAATAATGTGGAAAAAATCTGAAGGATTCTCTCTTAGATAATTAAGCAGTTCTTCCCCACTGCTAAACTCCTGTATTTCAAGGTTCTCTATGTTTCTCTCTTCAAAGATTATTTCTAATCCGTTCTTTAAAAAATCTCTATCCAAACTGCTGTCGTCTACAATGGCAATCTTCATAACTTCTCCTATGCGATTAAGTCCTGATTATATGTGCTGTCGTTATATATAATCACTTCCGTACTATTACTTTGTAATTAATTATAACTATTCTACCACATTTTTAAAGTTAAAATTGTACAATTATATATTGACATTTACAACTGCATTTGTCCTATCCCATCACTTCAACTTTATCCCCCTGACTTCTCAACCACATATCGATTCCCTTGCCAAATACTTCTGCTTTCACAATGTAGTAGCCTTTTCTTTCTTCTAATATCTGCGCTGTTGGAAGTCGGTCAAGTATTGCATCAATATCGTCGCCTGTATACTTGAATTTTACGTTTCTAAGTTTGCCACCGTACATAAACTGAATTCGTTTTCTAAACTCTCCCTCTTCGAATCTGTTTCTGTATGGTATAAAGAATTTCTCATCTAATATTTTAAGCTCTCTTATTCGATCAATTCTGTATATTGTTGGGAACGAATCATTTAAAACTTCAAAATCTTTTTTGATTTCTTCATCACTGATGAATGCCGTTACATAAAAATAGTATTCCGAAAACATTATTGCCACCGGCTTTAATTTTCTTTCTACTATTTCTTTTGTTCCTGCTTTTTCATATTTAATATGGATGTATCGTGATTTTCTGATTGCCTGTCCAATATCCCACATTGTGTCCAAAAAGCTAACCTTATGCCTTGGTTCAATATAATGAAATCTTTCATTTTTTATTAAATCAAGAATTTCTTTCTGATTATTTTTAGTAACACAATTTTCAATCAGCTTATTCAGAATTTCTATCATATCTGTTTTTAGAAGTGCTCTGCTATCAAGTAATATCTTGCAGATTGCCAACATTTGACCATTAGTCAATTCCGTCGGATTCTGTTGTTCCAGACGAAATCCTTTCTTCTCTCTATCATAAATAACATTATTTATAATTCCTGTTCGCCCTACTTCTGATTCCATAAAACTTCTTATATCATCAATGTCTCTCTGAATACTTCTCTCATTTACTCCATAATTATTAGCTTCCTCAACCTTGCTAACAATTTCACCACTGACTAATCTTTTATATATACCAAGAACTCGTTGTATCTTATCAGTGCTATCAAGCTGCATATT
>ERZ824480.3251-NODE-3251-length-11277-cov-11.829264_pt1 | contig 11277 bp, 7 predicted proteins | sample MGYA00519861_ERZ824480 | MGnify/ENA primary metagenome ERZ824480 (study PRJEB31778, sample SAMEA3449152) | human gut metagenome | biome: human gut; feature: human-associated habitat; material: faeces | place: United Kingdom | collected 2010/2012 ...
GTGCTGGCTTACAACTCCGAAAAGCTGGGGCCAGACGGGACGTTGGGCCGCACCAGCTATGGGGAAGTGCTGCTGACCCGGTATTTTCGGCAGGCGCTTTTGCGCTTGAATCCGTGGCTCACCCCGAACCAACTGGACGAGGTGCAGAAGAAATTCACGGCACACGTTTCTACCGCATCCCTGATGCAGATCAATGAGGAAAAGTATTTTCTGCTGCGGGATGGCATCCCGGTGACGGTCAAGCGACCGGATGGCCGCACCGAAATCCGCAGTGCGGCGGTGATCGACTTCAAAAACCCGGAAAACAACCACTTCCTCGCCGTAAAAGAAATGAAGATCCACTCGCAGCTGTACCGCCGCCGGACAGACATTGTGGGCTTTGTCAATGGCATTCCGCTGCTGTTCATCGAGCTGAAAAAGCCCACCGTGGATGTGCAGAACGCCTACATAGACAACTATCGGGATTACCTCGATACCATTCCGCAGTTGTTCTATTACAATGCCTTTCTCATGCTGTCCAATGGATTGGAAGCCAAGGTGGGTACGCTTGGCAGCAAGTACGAGTTTTTCCACGAGTGGAAGCGTCTGAAGGAAAGCGATGCAGGCAGCGTGGAACTGAAAACCATGCTGCGGGGCATCTGCGAGAAAAAGACCTTCCTCGATCTGCTGGAAAACTTCATCCTTTACGACCATTCCGGTGGGCGCACCACCAAGATTCTGGCCCGCAACCACCAGTATCTCGGCGTCAACGAGGCCGTCAGTGCTTACGAGAACCGCAAGCTGAAAGACGGCAGGCTGGGTGTGTTCTGGCACACGCAGGGGTCTGGCAAAAGCTACTCCATGGTCTTTCTGGCGCAGAAGATCCGGCGCAAGTTTGCAGGCTCGCCCACCATTGTGGTACTGACCGACCGTGACGAGCTGAACCGGCAGATCAGCGATACCTTTGAAAACTGCGGTCTGTTGGGCAAGACAAAGGCTTCACAGTTCATTGCATCCAGCGGTACAGACCTTGTAAAAAAGCTGCAGAGCAATCCCAGCTTTGTGTTTACTCTGATCCAGAAGTTCAACCTGCCCAAGGAGCCGCCCATCTACCCGGATCACGACATTCTGATTTTGTCGGATGAAGCCCATCGCAGCCAGTACGGCATTTTTGCAGACAACATGATGCACCTGCTGCCCACGGCGTCCCGCATCGGCTTTACCGGTACGCCGCTTCTGGCAGATGACCATATCACCGAGCGCACCTTTGGCGGGTATCTGTCGGTGTATGATTTCAAGCGGGCAGTGGAGGACGGCGCAACGGTACCGCTGTACTATGAGAACCGCGCGGATAAGATCGCCCAGTTGGACAAGCCGGAGATCACTGGGCGGATTTTGGATGCCATTGAAGCTGCCGACCTTGATCCTTCACAGGAGGAAAAGTTGGAACGCGAGTTTGCAAAGGAGATCCATATTCTCACCGCAGATGAACGGCTGCGTTCCATTGCAAAGGATTTTGTGGAGCATTACTCTGACCTTTGGACCAGCGGCAAGGCGATGTTCGTCTGCCTGAATAAGGTCACCTGTGTGCGGATGTACAACTATGTGCAGGAATACTGGCGGGCAAAGATCAGGGAACTGGAAGCCCGGCAGGGCACAGTGACCCAGCAGGAAGCACAGGAGCTTGCCCGCAAACTGGCATGGATGAAAGAAACTGAAATGGCAGTGGTGATCAGTCAGGAGCAGAACGAGGTACAGACCTTCAAAAAGTGGGGGCTGGATATTCTGCCGCACCGTGCCAAAATGGAAAAGCGGGAGCTGGATAAAGAATTCAAGGACAGCAAGAATCCGTTCCGGGTGGTGTTCGTCTGTGCCATGTGGCTGACGGGCTTTGATGTAAAGTGTCTGTCCTGTCTGTATCTGGACAAGCCGTTGAAAGCCCATACCCTGATGCAGACTATTGCTCGTGCAAACCGTGTTTCGGAGGGCAAGAGCAACGGCCTGATCGTGGACTATATTGGTATCGTAAAGGCGCTGCGCAAGGCTCTGGCAGATTATACGGTCAGCAAGAACAGCCCGGCGGGCATTGACCCAACGGTGGACAAAACGGAGCTGATTCAGCGCATCCGCACGGTCATCGGAAAAACGGACGGCTTTCTGGCAGAACACGGGTTCCGGCTACAGGAATTGGTGGACGCACAGGACTTTGAAAAGATGAGCCTTGTACAGGATGCAGTCAACGCGATGTGCGAGACGTTGGAAACCAAGAAAACCTTCCAGACCTATGCGTCTGAACTGGCGCGGCTGTTCCGCTACGCAGACCGTGACGATGTGGACGATGCCGTGCGCGCCCGGAAAAACGCAATTCTCGCCATCTACGAGGGCTTGCAGCAGAAGCGGAAACACGCGGACAATACCGACCTGATGGTGCAGATCAACGGCATCGTCAACGAGTACATCCATGTGGAAAAGCCGGATCAGGAGGCTGTACCTTCCCGGCAGTTTGACATCAGCAAAATTGATTTTGACCTGTTGAGTCGGGAGTTCGCCCACACCCGGCGGAAGAACCTTTTGCTGCGCGATCTGGATGAACTGGTGAATCAGCAATTGGCGAAAATGCTGTTTGCAAACCCGCAGCGCATTGATTATTATGACCGCTATCAGGAGATCATAGATGCCTATAATGCAGAGCAGAACCGGGCAACCATTGAGAAAACCTTCATGGATCTGATGGAGCTTGCAAGTTCACTGGACACGGAGCAGCAGCGCTATGTGCGTGAGGGCTTTTCCAGCGATGAGGAACTTTCAGTGTACGATTTGCTGTTTTCGGAGAACCTCACGAAGCAGGAAATTGAAACGATCAAGAAGGTGTCTGTGGACTTGTTGACAAAAATCAAACAGCAGATTGCCAAACTCGACCATTGGACGGACAAGCAGGAAACTAAGGCGATTGTGGATAACCTGATTCGCAATACCCTTTGGCAAGAACTTCCCAATAGCTATGATGTAAGCGATATCCAGACCTACCAGAAGAAAATCTACGAGTATGTATATATGCGCTACCCGGAAGTAGCATAACGCAAAAATCACCCCAGAGAGAACGCACAAGTGGCTGTCCTCTCTGGGGTGATTGCGTATCAAATCATCTGAAAATGCTTTAATGCCTCCACAATCGCATCCTCTTTTTCCTTCGGACACTGGGGCTGCTTCGCATTCTCGTTTTTCGCTTTATGGTAATTCTCGCGCTCGATGATGCCGTACTTCTGCTTCACCTGTGCGATATAGAGATTAGAAACCTTGAGCTGATAGTGCTCCCACACATAATCCCGAATCTCGTTGTAAGTCGCCTTGCTCTCCGCAGCAGTCACATCCAACTCGTCCATGCTGACGTCCACTTCGATGTGCCGCTCGACATTGAGTTTGGTCAAAAGGAGAACCGCTTCCACATGTTTCGTCCTCGGGAACAGATCCACCGGCTGCACCTTTTCTGCATGGTACCCATTCTTCTCCAGCCATGCGGCGTCTCGGGCGGCGGTGGCGGGGTTGCAGCTGACATACACCACCCGGCGGGGCGCCATGCGCACCACGGCAGAGAGTGTGGCTTCGTCACAGCCCTTGCGGGGCGGGTCCAGCATGACGATGTCCGGGTGCAGGCCCTCGGCGGCTAGTTGGGTGGCAGCCTGACCGGCATCGGCGCAGAAAAAGCGGCTCTTGGCGGCTACGGCCTCGCCCATGCGGGCAGCGTTGGCCTTGGCGCTCTCGATGGCCTCCGGCACGATCTCTACACCAATCAGCTCCCGGCATTGGTCGGCCATGGAAAGGCCGATGGTTCCCATGCCGCAGTAGAGATCCAGCAGTGTGTCATCTGGGGTGAGCTGTGCATACTGGGAGGCAACGCCGTATAGCCGCTCGGCGGCCAGCGTGTTGACCTGATAGAAGGACAGCGGCCCCAGACGCACCGGTACGCCGCAAAGGGTGTCCTCAATGTAGCCCGGGCCGTACAGGATATGGTTCTCGCCGCCCAGAATGACGTTGGTATTTTTGGCGTTGACGTTGAGCAGAATGGTGCTGATGGCCGGGAACTGTTCCCGCAGCGCGGTGCAAAGCTGCTCTGCGTGGGGCAGCTTTGCCCGGGTGCATACCAGACACACCATGATCTGCCCGCTGTGCGCGCCGCGCCGCAGAAAGATGTGCCGTACCAGCCCCTTGCCGCTCTGCTCGTCGTAGGGGCGGATGCCCTGCTGCGCAAAAAAGGCGCACAGTGCGTTGCCGATCTCGTTCAGCACGCCGGGCTGCAGCTTGCAGTCCGGGCAGGGGACGATGCGGTGGGTACGTCCGGCGTAAAAGCCGATGCAAGGCGCACCGTTCTTGTCCACGCCCACAGGGAACTGCACCTTGTTGCGGTAGCGGTCCACCTCCGGGGAGGGCAGAATGTCCAGCACCGGAACCTCCAGCCCGCCGATGCGGCGGAAGGCGTCCAGCACGCTTTCCTGTTTGGCGCGCAGCTCTGCGGCGTAATCCAGATGCCGCAGGCTGCACCCGCCGCAGGGGCCTGCTACCGGGCAGTCCACCGGAATGCGATCCGGCGAGGGGGTGAGCAGCTCGTCCAGAATGCCAAAGGCATACCGGCCGCAGTCCTTTACGATGCGCACCCGGGCTTCGTCCCCCGGGGCAGTGCCGGGCACGAATACGGCCTCACCATCGGCACTGTGGGCAACGCCGCTGCCGTCGCTGGAAAGGCGCTCGATGCGCAGGGTCAGGATCTGGTTTTTCTGTAAAGGCATGGTTTCTCCTTGTGTGATGGGCTCAGGTTACAGTTGGGCAGGGCTTGCCGGGTCGGCGTCCTGCTGGGCGGCAAAATACTTGCTGGGCGGCACGCCCTTGGCGCGCTTGAACACCCGCGAAAAGTAGAACTGGTCAAAGAAGCCTACCGACACCGCTACCTCTGCAATGGAAAGGTTGCCGGCACGCAACAGTTTGCAGGCTTCGTTGATGCGGTACTCAGTCAGGTAGTCGATGGGGCTCTTGCCCACATTCAGCATGAACACCCGGTACAGGTGGCTGCGGGAAACCCCCACGCTCTTGGCTACGTCGTCAATGGAGATGTCGTGGGAGTAGTTGAACTGGATGTACTTGATGGCGTTCAGCACATACTGACTGGAAGAGGAGGCCGTGTGAGGCTTGCCTGCGCTGGTCTCCCGCATCAAAGCGGCGATGAACAGGTACAGATACCCCACCATGGCAGCCTCGTCCTGCGGCTGTAGCCCACGGGAAGAGTAGATGTTGTTCAGGGCTGCCCGCATCCCGTCCGGGTCGCTGGTGTGGTGCACGGGTGCATCGTCTGTAAAGGGCAGCTGCGCGGCAAGCTTGTGGGCACAGGCACCGTTAAAGCCCACCCAGCTGTACTCCCACGGCTGCTGTTCGTCGGCGGTATAGCGGATCAGCTGGCTGGGGCGGGCGAAGAAAAGATCACCCTCGCTCACCTCCCAAGTGCGGCCGCCCACCTCAAAGATGCCCTTGCCGGATACCACCAGATGGATCAGGTAGTGGTCGCGGATGCCGGGACCCCATGTCTGACCCGGAGCGCACCGCTCCAAGCCGCAGTTGAAGATGGACAATTCAATGTTGTTGGTGTAATTCTGCTTAAAGGATTGCTTATAAACGTCTGGCATGGCAGCTTTACCTCCGTCCTGTCACATTCTGCACCCAGTATACCATAGAACGCCCTGCAAATTCAACAAAAGTACATCTTATTCTTTGCAACTGACGCCGAAATTTGGATTTTTGGGTCAAATAAATTGAAAAAAAGCCCGAAATGCATTACAATAAGCAAAAAGAGCAGAATCGTTCATTCTGGAGGGGAGGAGCTGTCATGGCCACCAGTGCACAACTCAGAAAACAGATCCTGCAGGGCAGCTGGGACGACGCACTTGCTGCACTTTATGGGGCGGACCCGGCGGTGCTGCAACGGCAGCGCGGGCGCTATGCGGCTGCGCTGGAACAGTTCGAGCTGTATTTCGGCCCCGGGCGGCAGGTGCAGGTGTACTCTGCACCGGGGCGGGCAGAGCTGGGCGGCAACCACACGGATCATCAGGGCGGCTACGGCCTTGCAGCGGCGGTCACGCTGGATCTGGTGGCGGTGGCGGCCCGCAACACGGATGGCTATGTGCGGGTCAAGTCCCGGGGCTTCAACAAACTGGATGTCATTGATCTTGCCACCGCAGAGCCGCAGGCAGGGGAGAGCACCCACTCGGCCAGTCTGATCCGCGGCATTGCCGAGGGATTCCGCGCAGTGGGCAAGCAGATCGGCGGCTTTGATGCCTATACCGCCAGCGATGTGCTGCGCGGCTCCGGGCTGTCCAGTTCGGCGGCGTTCGAGATGGGCATGGCCTCCATCTGGAACGAGGAATACAGTACCGGGCTGACCCCGGCAGAGCTGGCCGGCATTTGCCAGTACGCGGAAAATACCTATTTCGGCAAGCCCAGCGGCCTGCTGGATCAGCTGACCAGTGCGGTGGGCGGTATTATCTTTGCAGATTTTGCCGATCCGCGCACCCCAAAGATTGAAAAACTCCACGCAGACGGTCTGCTGCCGGAGGGGATGTTCCTCTGCGTCACCGATACCCGGGGCAGCCACAGCGAGTTGACCGGAGAGTTTGCAACCATCCGGCAGGAGATGGAGCAGGTGGCCGCCTGCTTCGGTAAGCCGCTGCTGGGGCAGGTACAGGAGACGGCATTCTGGGCGGCACTGCCTGCCTTGCGCAGCCGCTGCGGAGACCGTGCGGTGCTGCGGGCGATCCATTATTTTGAGGAAAACGCACGCACGCTGGCGCAGCGGGATGCGCTTTATGCAAAGCAGTTTCCGGTGTTTGCGGGGCTGGTGAAGCAGAGCGGACAGGCTTCCTTTGCGCTGTGCCAGAACGTGTACTGCACAGCGGATGTGCGGCATCAGGGGCTGTCGGTGGCGCTGGCCTTGAGCCAGAGCATTCTGGAAGGCACCGAGGGCGCGTGGAGGATGCAGGGCGGCGGCTTTGCAGGCACCATCCAAGCCTATGTGCCCGGGCGGCTGCTCGGGCGGTACCATACAGCCATTGAGCGGGTGTTCGGGCAGGGCAGCTGCTATGTGCTGCGCCTGCGGGAGCAGGGCGCAGTCCGGGTGATCTGAACAAAACAAAAAGCCGTGCATGACCGGAATGCTCCGGGATGCACGGCTTATTTTTATGGCTTACTGTTGCAGCGAAAAAGGCTGGGGGAGAGAATTCTCGACCGGCTTGGCACCTCTCTGCTGAACATTATCCAGGTACTGGACGGCAGTGACGGCAGTCTCACGGGTGATGCCAAGCAGGCGGCCGATCTGCTGAGAGAGCTTGATCCCGGTCTGCACACCTGCCTTGATCATGCGGAAAAGCAGCATGGGCACGAATGTGAAGGAAAACGAGATCAGCCCACCTTCCCAGAAGAAATCACCAAAGTGCAGATTATCAAAAAAGCTGCCGACAGCATCGCCGAATTCGCTGCCGCCAAAGGCAGCACGCTGCTCCTCGGGGGAGAGGGCTGCGTAGGAAGAGGGCAGCTGAAGCTTTTTCATAAATAAGAACACTCCTTTCCGGGTCGATGAAAGATCAGCACAGAGCTACCAGAGTAGGCAGACAATTCTGCTGCTCGGCGGCCTCCTGTTCTGCCTTCTTTTTGGCCTGAATTTCGTTGTACGTATTCTTAAAGGCGTCCACAAGATTTTTGATGGAGAGATAGATGCTGCGTGCCTGACAATAGGCATAATAACCGCCCAGACCAGCCATACCGATCGTGGCAACCTTGCTCCATGTGTTCAGCTTGCCCCAGTAGTGCCCTATGGCATCACCAACGCTCAAACCATCGTTCAGGGCATTCTGCATACCGGAGACTGCGCCCTGGAACGCATAGCGCCCCATCAAGCCCAGCAGATTTACCGTAACATTGATGCCAAAGGCCATGACCTGCTGCGGGGTGATGTTGATGGAAAAGGCACCGCCCTCGGTGTAGGTCATCTCCTCGGCAGAGAGCACAGAGTAGCCGGCAGGCAGCTGCAGCGGGCGCTGATATGTATGATCCATGATGGAAAACTCCTTTCGTACACAGAACTCCCCAAGGGGCAGTTCATCTAGTAACTGAATTGTAGCATATCTGCACAAAAATGACAAGAGAGCGCGGGTTTGAAAACCATGATACATTTGTGAATATATTGTGACGGAATGCTGAAAAACTGACCTGAATACGCTGTAAACACGCAAAGTGCCTGCTTTTTTTACGGCGAAAAAATGTTGTAGCAAAAACGTGCTGAAAAAGAGGACAACAAAGGCATCTGCCCGTACCCGCTGTGCTGCGCAGGACGCAGCAGCGGGCAAAGCAGATGCCTTGTGTATTTTACAGGTTGTCAGACGAAAGGGGAACGGGCATTTAAAGCCTTTCCGGCACACGCTCATACAGCGTGGTCAGCTCGGCGATATGCCCGGCCAATGTTGCGGGTAGGGGCTGCGCCAGCCGCCAGTGCCAGTTTGCGCCCTGTGTGCTGGGGGTGTTGATGCGGGCCTCGCTGCCCAGATGCAGCCAGTCTGCCAGCGGGATGATGGCAGTATCCGAAACGCTGGCAAGGCATGCGCAGATCATGCCTTCGGTCAGGGTCTCCGGGGTGCAGCGCAGGTACCGGCAGGCGTATGCTATGTCCTCGGCACTGGCGTTGCTGCGCCAGCCCTCAGTGGTCACGTTGTCGTGGGTGCCGGTGTACACCACGCTGTTGCGGGGGTAGGTGTGAGGCAGGTAGTTGCCCGACTCCCGGCTGTCGAAGGCGAACTGCATGATCTTCATGCCGGGGTAGCCGCTTTCGGCCAGCATCGCCTTCACCTCCGGGGTCAGGAAGCCCAGATCCTCGGCGATGATATTGCCGCTGCCCAGCGCCTGCTGCATAGCGTGGATAAAGTCCCGGTCGGGGCCTTTTTCCCAGTGACCGCCCGCAGCCGTGGTGTTTCCGGCAGGGATGGAATAGTAGCTCTCAAAGCCCCGGAAGTGGTCGATGCGCACCACATCATAGATGGAGGTGGCGTGCTTCATGCGCTGCTTCCACCAGTCAAAGCCAGTGGCCTTGTGGGCGGGCCAGTCGTACAGCGGGTTGCCCCACAGCTGGCCGTCTGCCGCAAAGGCATCCGGCGGACAGCCGGCTACATGGGTCAGGTGCATCTGTCCATCGGTCTGGAACAACTCCGGGTGAGTCCACAGGTCGCTGGAATCCGGGCTGACGTAGATGGGGATATCACCCACCAATAGGACACCCTTGCGGTTGGCATAGGCTTTCAGTGTGTTCCACTGGGTATAGAAGAAGAATTGCACTGCCTTGTGGTAGCAGATCTGGTCAGCCAGCCGTGCTTTTGCGGCGGCAATGACCTCCGGCTCCCGGCAGCGCAGGGCGTCCGGCCAGTCGGCAAGGCCTGCCTGCCCCTGCTCTGCCTTTACGGCCATGAACAGGGCGTAGTCCTCCAGCCAGAAGCTCTGCGCCGCGCAGAAGGCCTCGTAAGCAGGGGAGGGGGCAGCCAGCAGCCGGTCAGCGGCCTTTTTCAGCAGAACCGGGCGCTGGTTGTACAGCGCACCGTAGTCAACGGTGCTCACCGGCTGCGCGGCGGGGACCTCCTCGGCGGTCAGATAGCCATCTGCCGCCAGCAGACGGAAATCAATAAAGTAGGGGTTTCCGGCAAAGGCGGAAAAGCTCTGGTAGGGGCTGTCGCCATAGCCGGTAGGGCCGATGGGCAGGATCTGCCAATAAGTCTGCTTTGCCTCGGCCAGAAAATCAACGAATGCGGTCGCTTCACTGCCCAGCGTACCGATGCCAAAAGGCCCCGGCAGACTGAACACCGGCATCAAAATGCCGCTTGCACGCATACCGTGCACCTCCTTAGCCCTTTACAGCACCGGCCACGACACCCTCGATGATGTACTTCTGGCAGGTCATGTAGAGGATAATAATGGGGATGATCGCAATGATGATGCAGGCCATCATGGGAGCCAGCTCCACGCGGCCGTAGCCGCCGCGGAAATACTGGATGGCCATGGGGATGGTGCGGTACTTCTTGATATCCAGCACCAGCGTGGGCAGCAGATAGTCGTTCCATACCCACATGGTCTCCAGAATAGCGGTGGAGATCATGGTAGGCTTCAGGATGGGGAACACGACCTTGAAGAAGATCTGGATGGGGTTGCAGCCGTCGATCATGGCGGCTTCCTCAATCTCCATGGGCACACTCTTCATAAAGCCGGTAAACATGAACACGGCCAGACCAGCGCCGAAGCCCAGATAGATGATGCAGATGTTCCAAGGGTTGTTCAGCTTCAGCCGGTCAGCAGTTTTGGACAGGGTGAACATGACCATCTGGAAGGGAACGACCATGGAGAACACGATCAGCAGATTCATGAACTTGCTCAGCTTGTTGTTCACGCGGGTCAGGTACCAGCCAGTCATGGAGCAGCACAGCAGGATCAGCACCACGCTGGTGATAGTAATCAGAAGGCTGTAACCCATGCTGGAGAGAAAGTCCATCTTGGTCACGCCGTAAACGTAGTTGCGCAGTCCGGCAAAGGTCTCGGCGGTGGGCAGACGGAACACCGTAGAGGTGGTAAAGCTGCCCTCGGTTTTCAAGCTGTTCAGCAGGATCAGCACGATGGGGTAGATCCACAGCAGGCAGAGAAGCACCATTACAACAGCAAGGATGACATCCCAAGTTCTTTTCTGTTTCGACATTACTGCTGCACCTCCTTAGAGCGGGTAAAGTGGAGCTGGATCAGCGAGATGACCACCACGATCAGGAAGAACACTACGGCCTTTGCCTGACCAATGCCCTTCCACTGCGCACCGGAGCGGCCGTAGAAGGTGTTGTAGATGTTCAGAGCCAGCATTTCACTTGCGTTGGCGGGTTCGCCTGCGGTCAGAGCCACGTTCTGGTCGAACAGCTTGAAGCTGTTGGTCAGGGTCAGGAAGGTGCAGATGGTCACACTGGGCATGACCATGGGGATCTTGATCTTGAACAGGATCTCGCGGTCGTTAGCACCGTCGATCTTAGCGGCCTCGATCAGGTCGCCGGGCACGCTCTGCAGGCCAGCCACATAGATGATCATCATGTAGCCGATCTGCTGCCAGCACATCAGGATGACCAGACCGACAAAACCGGCCTTGGCATCCAGAGCCAGCAGGGGCTTCTGCAGGTTGGCCAGCACGCCGTTGAGCAGGATCTGCCAGATGTAGCCCAGCAGGATGCCGCCGATCAGGTTGGGCAT
>ERZ824480.3252-NODE-3252-length-11277-cov-7.155676_pt1 | contig 11277 bp, 10 predicted proteins | sample MGYA00519861_ERZ824480 | MGnify/ENA primary metagenome ERZ824480 (study PRJEB31778, sample SAMEA3449152) | human gut metagenome | biome: human gut; feature: human-associated habitat; material: faeces | place: United Kingdom | collected 2010/2012 ...
GCCCCGCCGCGACGGTCTCTTCGGGCGAGAGCCAGCGGCCGTTGCCGTTGTTCTCGGCCATCCTTTGCGCAAACTCTTCCTGCGGGCGTCCCGACCGTCGGGCGTAGAGGGCGGCCAGCCGTTCGTCGGTCTTGCGGAGCAGTTCGGCGCGGGCTTCCAGCTCTGCGGCGTTGCCCTCTGCGGCGCAGGCCGCCGCGTGCACCAGGTAGAGCGCCCCTGCCGAGATTTCGCGCCGTCCTTCCGATGCGGCCTGTGCGATGAGCGTCGCAGCCGAGGCCACGTAGCCGTAGCAGCGGGTGGTCACTTCGGCGTCGAGCGCCGCCAGCGCGTCGTAGATCAGCAGCGCGTCGTTCACGTCGCCGCCCGTCGAGCGGATGTTGACCACCACCTGCGGGGCGTCGAGCGCTGCGATGCGCGCCACCGCGTCGCGGAACTTTTCGTAGGTGGCCACGCGGTCGTCGGGCGATGCGAACTGCCACTGTTCGGGTACGCCGATCGTCCCCTCGATATCGATGTAGCAGACGTCGGCCGAATTTCTGATTTGAATGTCGGATTTCATGGTTACTGGTTTTCTTTGTTTCGGTAGATGATGCCCCGCACCTTCTCGTAGGAGCAGCAGTAGTCGTAGGCCGTTTCGCCCATCGCATGACATTTCTTTTCGCCGCGCGCCGTCCGCCGGGCCACGTCGCGGCGGATGGCTGCCTCCTCCGCGCGCCGCAGGTCGAGCAGCCCCTCGCGCAGCAGGTAGGCGAGTGCCTGCGTCGTGCTCAGTCCGCGCAGTTCGCGGCGCAGTTCTTCCAGAAGTCGTTCTTCGTGCCGCATGGTCAGTCGTCGCAGAGTCGGTCGAACGTACAGTGCGCCACGCCTTCGCGCGGATCGTAGGCCTCGACGGCTCGCAGCGTGAAGAGCGAACTTCCGCCTGCGAACCGGAACCGGAAGCGGGAGCGGATCGTGGGATGCGCTTCGCCTGTGAACCGGAAGAGCGCCGCGTACTCGTCGGGGGCGATCCGCAGCCGGAGCGTCACCTGCTGACGGTCCTCTTCGGCCGCGATGCGTGCGTCGTAGAAGCGGTGGAGCCCCTCCTGCGCATCGCGGTCCTCGAAACAGAGGGTGAACCCCTCCGTCTCGGCGTCGCCCGTGAAGTGGAAGGCCGCCAGCGGATAGCGTTCGTCGCCGAGCGGATAGCCCCACCGTTCGCCTGCGGGCAGGCCGTGCAGCCCCATCCAGCGCACGATGCGCGGCGTGACGGCGGTCGCGTCGTCGGTTGTCGCGTCGTCGCGGTCGCCCACGCAGAGGATCAGCGCCGACGGTGCGTTCGCGTATCTGCCCGCTTCGCAGAGCGTCGGGGCGAACAGTTCGTTGAGCGACACCTCCTCGCCCTGCTTGGCCGCTTTGGAGGCCGTGGCGTGGCTCCAACGTCCGAAGCGCGTGTCGTTGGCGGCGTCGAACCGTGCCACGGCGCCGTCCGCGTCGCGGTACCCCCACGTCCGCCGGTCGTGGACGTCGAGCGCACGGTCGGCGCCGGCGATCGGCGTGTCGCCCAGGATGCGGTCGCTCCACTCCCAGACGGTCGTCGCATCGTAGAAGTCGCACGCCGGCTCGATGTAGACCCGTTTGAGCTGTTCGTCGGTGTGGAACCTCAGGTCGAAGAGATGCGCCAGCGCCCGCAGCAGTTCCGCCTGCCGGATCTCGTGCCGCGCCACGTCGTCGAAGGCGAGCGCCGCGCCGTATCCGGGTGCCGACGAGAAGCAGGGGCGCAGCCGGCACCGGCGGCTGATCGTGAAGTTCATCCCCTCCTCGGCGCCGTAGAAACTGATCTGCCGGAAGTATTTCGGCGCGGTAGGCGTCACGCTCTCGGGCGAGGTGCGCACGGTGATCTGCACCTCGGTCCGGCCCGTTTCGCCGATATACCCGTCGTAGAGCGCCCAGTCCTCCGTGTAGGGGACGTAGACGCCGGAGACGTTGCGGTAGAGACGTGCGTTGACGAGCGTCGTCCCTTGCGGCGTGGTGAAGAGCGTCGAACGGGTCGTGAAGTCCGTCAGCGTCGTCTCCGCGCCGTCCGTCGTGCAGCGCAGCGTCCATCGGTTGCCCTCCGTGTGGTCGAAGACGACGATCCGGTACTGGAAGGAGGGGCGCAGCGCCTCCCGCCGGTCTTCGAAACGGTTCGCCAGCTCGAACCGCACGTCCGCGTCTTCGCCCAGCCACACCGAGTCGAAGCCCGTCAGGCGCGTCCGCGAACGGATGCGGTAGTCGGTCGTGTAGCGGAGTTCGTATTCGAACCCCACGCTCACCTCCGTCAGCGGCCGGAAGCAGAGTTCGCCCTCCTCGATGCGCAGGCAGCCTCCGGCGCTGTATGCGTCGGTGAGCGTGGCCCCCGTCTCGTCGACCTCCTGCGGCGAGAAGGCGTCGACGAGGTTGCCCACGGTGTTGTGCGTCACGAAGGGGTTGGCCTCCACCCGTCCCAGCGCATTGGCCGTCGTCGTGCGGTCGGCCTTGCGCCGTGCCAGAAAGCCCATCTTCTGCTGCCGGACGCGGGTGTCGTGCGAGGCGTAGGCCCCGCTCATGTAGAGCGAGCGGAACCACGGGCTCTCCATGAAGGCGCTTTCGACGGTGTACCCCGCTTTGGCGAAGAGTGCCTGCACCAATGCGCGGATCGACAGGAAGGGGTGGTAGTCGTCGGTCGAGAGCAGCCGCTCGGGCGGTCGGAGCCCCGCGTCGCCGTTCTCGATTTCGTAGCGGTCGCGGTATACCGGCAGGAATTTTACGGGCGAGTCGTCGCTCCACCCCGCGGCGATCTCGGTCGGCAGCAGCCGTCCTGCATAGGCTACCTCCAATTCCCTGAACCACCCCTTCGCCGCCTGCTCGGCCCATGCGTGCGCCCCGCCCCGCAGCTCCACGCGGTAGCGGTGCTCCGTGCCGTGCCAGCGCGTCTCCACCAGCCGTACGCTGCCGCTTACGAGCGGCGTGCCGCCGGCCAGCAGCTCGCCTCGGTGCAGCGCGGCGTTGAACCGGCCGGCGCCGTAAAGGTGGCATTCCGCGCCGAACAACGCCTCGGCAGCGGCCGTCGGGAGGAGTTCGAAGGTCAGCGCCTCTCCGCTGCGCCCCGCTTCGGGATCGGTCAGCGTCCGGCCGCTCCATGCCAGCGTCAGTGGTTGTTCCGCCGCCAGGTCGCAGACGACGGAATCGATTCGCAGCCGGATCATAGCCGCCCTCCTCTCTGCCGGGGGCGAATTTCCAGCGACAGCCGTTGCAGCGTGCCGGGCCGTTCGATGCGAAGCGAATCGCTCACCACGTCGACCTCCGTCCACCCCGCCTCGGTGACCGCCCACACCGCCGGCGCAGCGGCCAGCCGGGCCAGCGCATCCAGTACGGCGGCGGGCTCGTAGGCCGATCCGATCCGCAGCCGCTCCTCGCCGACGGCCTCCGTCTGGGTGTATCCGCTCTCTTCGAGCAGCAGGCGGCGCCTTTCGATCTCGTAACGCCGCTCTTCGATCAGCGGAAAGGTATAGCGGTCGATGCCGCCCGCCTCGTTGAGCCACGCCAGCTGCCGGCTCCCTGCGGGCGTTTCGGCCACCTCGTAGCGGAAATGCGACTCTACGCCGTCGGCCGTCAGGTGCAGGTCGAACGCCTCCGCGTCGGGGAACTCCGCCGCTGCGAGCCGGAAGAGGGCGACGCCCTCGGCCGCGACGCCGTACGTGCGCTGCGTCGGGATGCCGTTGCAGGTCGCCGTGAGGAGGGCCGAGCATTGCGTGCGGCAGTGTACCGATACCTCGTCCGTCTCTTCGGCGCCGATGAGCCGTACCTCCGGCAGCGAAGTGAGCGGTTCGCCGGAGCGGGTTTCCCGCGTCGCGGGGAGGAAGATGCGGTCGGGCGCCTTGTCGCTGCCGATGGCGAGGGAGAGCGCCATCGTGCGTGTCGTCGGTGCGTAGAGGCCGGTCGCTCCCGTCTCGAACGGGACGGTGGCGGCCATGCGCCGCAGGAAGGCCGATACGTCGATCTCCGGCATCCAGAGGTCGCGCAGCACCAGTTCGGCGACGCTCTCTGCGGTGCGCGTGTCGGTCAGACGGGCGGTCAGCGTCGCGGCGGCCGCGTCGTTGATGAAGGTGTAGCGTTGCGGTACGAACCCCGGTGCATAGTTCTGGGGAATCTTGTAAAAACTCATGATCGATGGATGATTTACGAATTTGCGTTGATTGCGGTTCGGACAGGTGCATACGCCTGTTCCGGCAGGGATTGTCCGTGCGGCAGGCTGCGGCAGGCGGTTTCGCATCGTTCCGGACGGGTCGCCGGACGGGTTTCCGGCGGAGGAGCCGGACAGGGCGGGCGGTCAGAACCAGACGACCGCTTCGGCCGTGGCACTCTGCGAGATCTCTCCGTGATTGGTGAAGGCGCAGGTGCGGGGGCGGATCGAGAGCCGTTCGACGCAGATGACTTTCGGGTCTTCGGTCAGCTCCGTGAAGATTCCGAGCAACGTCTGCTCCATTTCGTCGAGCCGCCGTGCGCGTTCGGCGTGCGTGAGCCGCATGCCGGGTTGCAGCAGGTGCAGTTGGATTTCGTAGGTGCGTTTCCCGTGACGGCGGCCTTCGACCTCTTTGAGGCGGGGCGGGGCAAGCCAGGCGGCGGGATAGCGGTCGATTTCGGAGGGCATGTACTCGTCCGGAGCCGAGAAGAAGGCGTAGTCGTGCGCGGAGGCGAGGTCGCGCAGCAATTGCGCGAGATGGACGCGGGTCATTGTTGAAAAGGTTTTTGACGGATTGTTGATAACCGTTCGCAATTTCACGAAACGGATACTCCTGTTGCGTATGGAGCCGAGACGGAATGTTGATAACGGGGAATTGCCGGCTGCGATCGTGTTGATAACTCCGGCCTGCGGTCGATCGACAGGGCAAATATACGATGCCGAAACCCCCTTTGTCAAGCCTTTTCACGGGATTTAGAAAAAATTTTATGCAATATATTTTAAATCAATATGTTGAATTCGGAGAAGGGCCGGAGTCCCGCCCGCTCCGAAAATAAACTCCCGTGCCGGAGGTCGTTTCCCGAATTTTTCGTACCTTTGACTTCGCCTTAGATACTCCGCCTTGGCAATGTTCAAATTAAAATTGCCCTCGCTTATTCGTATCTTTGACTGCGTCTTAGATACTCGCGCTCGGCAATATTCAAATAAATTTGATATTGCCCTCGCTTATTCGTATCTTTGCAGCGGATCCGGCGGAGCGGCAGGAGAACGGCAACGTTCCCGCTCCGAGCCGGACAGGAAGTCTGACGAAAGGTAAACACGTATGGATGATGGCTCTTATCCCCCGAATAGCGGCCGTATCGTATCTCAATACGATACCTTTCATTTACGGTATCCGGCACGCAGGTGACCTGCGCGCGGAACTCTTGTTGACGCCCCCCGCCCTTTGTGCAAGCAATTTCATCGACGGCAATGCCGACATCGCATTGCTGCCGTCGGCCGTCGTTCCCCGGTTGAAGGATGCCGAGCTGGTCACCGATTTCTGCATCGGCGCCGAGGGGGAGGTGCGCACGGTGGTGGTGGTCTCCAACACCCCGATCGAGGAGGTGCGCCGCATCTGGCTCGACGCCCATTCGCGCACGTCGGTGCAGCTGACCGGTTATCTGGCGGCCCGCCGGTGGAAGATCGCGCCTCAGTGGCTCGACATGAGCGACTATGCGGTGCTGGACACGCCGCAGGAGGGCGACGCCTTCCTGCTCATCGGCGACAAGGTGTTCGACCACGAGGACGAATTCATCTACTCCTACGATCTGGCCGCCGAGTGGCGCGAGGCGACGGGCCTTCCCTTCGCCTTCGCGGTGTGGGTCGCCCGCAAGGGGACGCCCTACGAGGTGACCGATGCGTTGGAGGAGGCGCTCACCTTCGGTGTGGAGCGTATCTACGAGGCCGTCCAGCAGAGCGACTACCGCGACCGTCCCTATGCCTACGACTACCTGACGCGCAACATCGATTTTTTGTTCGATAACGAGAAACGCAAGGCTCTTCAAAAGTTCTGGACCTCCGGCGTCAAGGTGACGCCTTTGGTCGAACCCGGCTGAAGAGGGTAATCGCCGCGCCGGCGGGCGCAGCACCTTTCGGAGTTCACGATACGTCCAACCGATCCGGCCGCCGCGAGGGTTCGCCGGATACAAACCGGGTGCTTATGATTACCATTTACCTCAAACAATACAACAAGATCATCCGCAATGCCGATCCCAAGCTCTTCGACGAACTGGGGTACGACGACATCCTGTGGATCGATCTGCTGAACCCCACGATCAAGGAGCAGAAGGCTGTCGAAGGCTTCATGGAGATCAGCCTCCAAACCAAGCAGCAGGTCGAGGAGATCGAGTCGACCTCGAAGTATTCCGAGACGGAGAACGCCATCATCTCCAACTCCAACTTCTTCGTGCCGACGGGCGATTCGTTCGTCGTGCAGCCCGTGTCGTTCATCATTTCGAACGAAGGCGTGCTGGTGTCGGTGCGCACGGCCGAATTCCGCACGTTCCGCGAGGCCGAGAAGCGGTTGCAGATGAGCTACCGCAGCTTCTCGACGGGCTACCACCTCTTCATCTCGCTGTTGGAGGTGCGCATCGACTACGACGCCGACCTGGTGGAGATGATCGCCAAACAGGTCGCAGCCCTGTCGAAGGACATCAATTCGGAGGACTCGATCGACAAGAAGGTGATCCACCGCATCAACGCCCTGTTGGAGAGCACGATGTTGCTGCGCGAGAATATCTTCGACCGTCAGCGCGTCCTGTCGGGCATCCTGCGCTCGGAGCGTTTCCCCAACGACATCTACCCTCGCCTGCAACTGATGATCAAGGACGTCAACTCGCTCATCAACCACGCCGATTTCAGCTTCCAGCGTCTGGACTATATCCAGGACGCCGCGCTGGGGCTCATCAACATCGAGCAGAACGAGATCGTCAAGATCTTTTCGGTGGCGGCCGTGATCTTCATGCCCGCGACGCTCGTGGCGAGTATCTACGGCATGAATTTCCATGCCATGCCCGAACTGGACTGGGTATACACCTTCCCCGACGGGACGACCGTGCCGTTGGGCTACCTCTTCGCCATCGGACTCATGATACTCTTTTCGGCGGGTACGATCTGGTTTTTCCGGTACAAAAAATGGTTGTGATCCGTCGAGGGCCGCACGGTGCGGCCGGCAGCGTTAATTCTCCAATCGCATGGCCTTTTTCAAAAACCTCTGGACGTTCCTTACGGAGACGATTTTTCTGAAAGACGAACGCAACTACCGCAACGGACTGATCCGTTGGGGCGTGCGGCAGTACAAGCTGCTCTTTTATACGGCGCGCGGGCTCGACGAACACGACACGCTGGTGCGCAGTGCGGCGCTGACCTTCTACACGCTCATGTCGATCGTTCCGATCGCGGCGCTCGTCTTCGCCGTGGTCAAGGGGTTCGGGCTGGCCGACGGATTGATGCAGAACCTCTATTCGCTCTTTCCGCACAACCGCGAGGTGGTCGACTACCTCATCACCTTCGCCGACAAGGCGCTCGCCGCCGCGCAGGGAGGCGTCGTCGCCTTCGTCGGGATCGTCATGCTCTTCTGGGCCGTCGTGCGGGTCTTCGGCTCGGTCGAGGAGGCCTTCAACAATATCTGGGAGGTGAAGGTCTCGCGCAGCTTCACGCGGCAGTTCACCGACTACATCGCCGTGGTGGTCATTACGCCGATTCTGTGGGTCGTCGGCAGTACGGCGGGGCGCTATGCCGGTCATCTGCTGGGGATCGACTCCTTCGGTGCGCTCTACACGCTGCTGTCGGGCGCCGTCTCGCTGCTGGTCATCTGGGCGATGTTCTCGTTCATCTATGTCGTGGTGCCCAATACGCGCGTGAGGTTGGGCAGCGCCGTCATGGCGGGCATCGTCGCCGGCACGCTCTTCCTCGCCTTCCAGTGGGGGTACGTCTGGCTGCAACGCTACATGACCTCCTACAATGCCATCTACGGCAGCTTCGCCGCCCTGCCGCTGTTCCTTATCTGGGTGCAGTGGTCGTGGCAGATTCTGCTCTTCGGCGGCGAGCTGGCCTTCGCCTATCAGAACATCTCGCGTTTTGCCGAGGAGCGCGAATCGCTGCGCATCAGCTACGACCACCGCCGTCAGGTGACGCTGGCCGTCATGCTGCACGTGGCGCGCATCTTCCGCGACGGCCACGGTCCCGTTTCGGCCGTCGAGATCCATACTGCGCTGCGGCTGCCGACGCGCATCGTCAACGACGTGCTCTTTTCGCTGGTCACGGCGCGGCTGCTGGTGGCCGTGCGCAGCGAGTCCGACGACCGCGAAACCCTCTTCTCTCCGGCGGTAGACATCCATGCGCTGACGCTCTACGACGTGTTGGAACAGGTCGAGAGCCACGGAGATTCGGCGCTCGACTTCCGCGATTCACCCGAAATGAAGGTCGTCGGCGAGTTGCTCGCCGATATTCGCGCCGCCGCACGGCGGTCGCAGGCCAATGTACTCCTAATCGATATCTGATCCATGATCCGTTCCGTCGTCATCATCGGCAGCGGCAACCTCGCCGAAGCGCTCGCCCGCGCCGTCGCAGCTTCGCCGCTCGGCCTGCGGCAGGTTTTCGGCCGCAACCGCGACCGCGTGGCCGCCGTCGCGGCATTGTCCGGCACCGTGGGGGAGAGCGATCCCTCACGTCTGGCCCGTGCCGACATCTATCTGATCGCCGTGAGCGATGCGGCCGTCGCGGAGGTAGCCTCGTCGCTGCCGATCGCTGCTGCGGCCGTCGTGGCGCATACGGCCGGCAGCGTGCCGGTCGACGCGCTGGCCCGCTTTCCGCGGCGGGCTGTCTTCTATCCGTTCCAGACCTTCACGAAGGGGCGCGAGGTCGACTTCTCGGAGATTCCGATCCTCGTCGAGACCGCCTCGCCCGACCTGCGCGGCGAGGTGGAGACCTTCGCCCGCTGCCTGAGCCGCACGGTGCTCTATGCCGACTCGGCCCTGCGCGGGCAGGTGCATCTGGCGGGGGTCTTCGCCTGCAATTTCGCCAACCACCTCTTCGAACTGGGCGGCGAGGTGCTGCGCCGTGCGGGCGTGTCGGCCGACCTGCTGCGGCCGCTCATCGCCGAGACGACGGCCAAGGCGCTCGCCGCCGCGCGTCCGGCCGCCGTACAGACGGGCCCCGCCGTGCGGGGCGACCTGCCCACGCAGGAGCGCCATCTCCGCCTGCTGGCGGACGACGCCCTCCTGAGCGACATCTACCGACTTATCACACAAAGCATATGGGAAACTTCAAGGAAGATATCGTAAAGACCGAAGCCTTCGTCTTCGACGTCGACGGCGTATTCACCGACGGGGGCATCACCCCCTTCGGCGACGACTTCATCCGCCGTTACTATGCCAAGGACGGCTACGCCGTCTCCTATGCCTCCAAGCTGGGGTATAAGATCTGCATCATCACGGGCGGCCGCGGCAAGTGGTTGCAGGAGCGTTTCGAGCGGCTCCGCGTCACGAAGATCTACGCCGACTGCGCCGACAAGATCGCGGCGCTGCGCGAATTTCTCGACGAGTACGGCCTCGACGCCCGCAACGTCGTCTTCATGGGCGACGACATTCCCGATCTGGAATGTATGCGCGCCGTCGGCATCCCCGTCGCACCGGCCGACGCCGCCTCCGAGATTCTGGAAGCGGCGCGCTACGTCTCCGAGTATCCGGGCGGTCGGGGCTGTGTGCGCGACATCGTCGAGCAGGTGTTGCGCGCGCGCGGCCAGTGGGCGCTCCACGGCAAGGGCGTCAACTGCTCGAAGGAGGCCAAATCGGAGTGATCGCCGTCCGGTTCGTCGAAAATCGGTAATTCGGGTAAGACAAACCGTAATCCGTCTGCCTGTCCGTCCGTGCGGAACCCGTATTTTTGCATCGGAGGAAATTCCCTTCGGGCCTGTACGGGTTCGGTGTCCGTGCGGCCGGAGGGAAATCCGTTACATGAACGAACGAATGACGCCATGCGACGATTTTTGTGTTTTACGTTACTGGCCGGAGCGATGCTTTCCGGCTCCTGCGACGGTCGGTGCGGCCGCCGGAGCGATGCGGCCGATCCGATTTTCAATTCCGATATCACGATGAACGAGCAACTGAATCTGACCTCCGAGTGGGACAAGGTATTCCCTCGGAGCGGCAAGGTCGACCACAGCAAGGTGACCTTCCGCAACCGCTACGGCCTGACGCTGGCGGCGGACATGTATATTCCGAAAAATGCTGCGGGGCGCTTGCCGGCCGTCGCCGTCTGCGGACCCTTCGGGGCGGTCAAGGAGCAGGCGTCGGGGCTTTACGCCCAGACGCTGGCCGAACGCGGTCTGATCGCGATCGCTTTCGACCCCTCCTACACGGGCGAGAGCGGCGGCGAGCCTCGCTACGTGGCGTCGCCCGACATCAATACGGAGGACTTTTGCGCCGCGGTCGATTTCCTTTCGACCTCGGAGCGGGTCGATCCCGGGCGTATCGGCATCCTCGGCATCTGCGGCTGGGGCGGCATGGCGCTCAATGCCGCTGCCGTCGATACGCGCATTCGGGCGACCGTCGCCTCGACGATGTACGACATGAGCCGCGTGACGGCCAACGGCTATTTCGACGCGATGGACGCCGACGCACGCCACGAACTCCGCCGGCGGCTCAATGCGCAGCGCACGGAGGATTACCGCTGTGGCACCTACGCCCGTGCGGGAGGTGTGGCCGATCCGCTGCCCGCCGATGCGCCCCAGTTCGTGAAGGACTATCACGCCTACTACAAGACGCCGCGCGGCTATCACCGGCGGTCGCTCAACTCCAACGAGGGCTGGAACGCGACCTCCTCGCTGTCGTTTCTCAACATGCCCCTTCTGACCTATGCCGGCGAGATCCGCAGCGCCGTGCTGCTGCTCCACGGCGAGCGGGCGCACTCGCGCTATTTCAGCGAGGATGCGTTCCGGCGGCTGACGGGCGACAACAAGGAGTTGTACATCGTCCCCGACGCCAACCATACGGACCTCTACGACAATATGGAGCGGATTCCCTTCGACCGTATCGAATCGTTTTTCAAAGAGAACCTGCGATGAACCTCTCCGAATTTTTGGCTTTCGCCGCAACGCGCCGTCCGCTCGATACGGAGGAGATCGGCCGTTTCATGGATGAGATGAGCGACTCCGCGCGGCGCATCACCTTCGAGCTCAACGGCTCCTACCATACGCCCGACGAGGTGCGGGCGCTTCTCTCGCGGCTTTTCGGATACGAGATCGATCCCTCGGTGCGGGTCTTCCCTCCGTTCTA
>ERZ824480.3254-NODE-3254-length-11274-cov-3.402621_pt1 | contig 11274 bp, 8 predicted proteins | sample MGYA00519861_ERZ824480 | MGnify/ENA primary metagenome ERZ824480 (study PRJEB31778, sample SAMEA3449152) | human gut metagenome | biome: human gut; feature: human-associated habitat; material: faeces | place: United Kingdom | collected 2010/2012 ...
ACCGCCCTCAGTCCCTATCTCAAGCGCCGTTTCGGCTGCAAGGTCTATAAGCTTGCGCTCGACGGCGGCTTTACCTGTCCGAACCGGGACGGGGCCATCGATACGCGCGGCTGCATTTTCTGTGCCGGGGACGGTTCCGGCGCCTTTGCCGCCGACCGTGCACTGGACATTCCGCAGCAGATCGAGGCGGCCAAGGCGCGCGTCCGCGCCAAAAACGGCGGCGGCAAGTACATCGCCTATTTTCAGAACTTCACGAACACTTATGGCAGTCTTGCACGCATGGAGCGCCTGTTCACGCAGGCGCTCGCGCCGGAGGATGTGGTCGCGCTCTCGGTCGCCACGCGGCCGGACTGTCTGCCGGATGAAACCGTTGCGCTCCTGCGGCGGCTGAACGCCGAAAAGCCAGTCTGGGTCGAGCTCGGTCTGCAAACCATCCATCCGCGCAGCGCGGCCTATATCCGCCGCGGCTACGACCTGCCGGTGTTTGACGATGCGGTCCGCCGTCTCCGCGCAGCCGGACTCGAGGTCATCGTGCATCAGATCCTCGGCATCCCCGGCGAGACGGATGCGCAGATGGTGCAGACCGCGCGCTATATCGGTCAGAGCGGGGTACAGGGCATCAAGCTGCACCTGCTGCATGTGCTGCGCGGCACGGATCTGGCAGAGGATTATGCTGCCGGGAAGTTCGAGGTGCTCACGCCGGAGCACTATATCGACCTGCTCGAGCAGTGTCTGCGCGTCCTCCCGCCGGAGACGGTCATCCATCGTCTGACCGGAGACGGCGCCAAGCGCGACCTCATCGCGCCACTCTGGAGCGCGGACAAAAAGCGTGTTCTCAACGCGGTCCGTGCCGCCTTCGTGCGCGACGATCTTACACAGGGTTCTGCGCTGTAGCGGGGTTCTCCGCTGCGCCTGCGCAGGACCCGTTTTTGGCAGTTGTGCCCAAATACAGCAGCGTGTTCCTAAAAAAATTATACGAAAATTTGTGCAAAAAAGCAGTTAAGGTATTGAAACGTCGCAATTTCTATAGTAATATAAGAACAGTATGTCGTGCTGCGCCCATTTTGCGGCACGATGGCCCCAAAACGGCAGGAAAAAAGGTATCGAAAGGAATGACAAGAATGAACCAGGCACGGAAAAGAACGACAATGCAAAAAGTGCTTTCCATGATTCTTGTACTGGTCATGCTGCTGAGCCTGATGTCCATGTCAGCGTTCACGAAGGCAACGAACGAGACAGGAGCTAGCAGCTCGGCACGAAATGATTTCATGCGCGTTTTCCATTTGGATTGCGGCAGAAAGTATTTCAGCGTCGCTGAGATCAAGTCGTTGATCGACACGGCTTCCGCGGCGAACTATACGCACATAGAACTGGCGGTCGGCAACGACAGCCTGCGTTTCCTGCTGGACGATATGTCTGTCACGGTTGATGGGAAGACCTATGCCAGTGATGACGTGAAGACGCAGATCCATAACGGCAACGTGAAGTATTACGATGCGGGCAGCGTGAATGAGCTCTCGCAGTCAGATATGGACGCGATCATTGCCTATGCGCAGAGCAAGAACATCTCCATCATCCCGCTGATCAACACGCCGGGTCACATGGATGCGATCCTGAGCGCGGCGACCTCTCTGACGGGGGTGAACTGCTCCGCCTACGACTCTGTCCGCACGATCGACGTGGCGAATACCACTGCCGTTGCGTTCACGCAGGCGCTCCTGCAGAAGTACATCAATTACTTCGCCGGCAAGGGCTGCGGCTACTTCAATATGGGCGCGGACGAGTATGCCAATGACAAGACCGACGGTTTTGCAGCGCTGATCAAGGATAAAAAGTATGGCAACTTTGTCAGCTATGTCAATGCGGTCGCCGCGCAGATCGTTGCGGCCGGTATGACGCCCATCGCGTTTAACGACGGCATTTACTATAACAGCAACACAAGCGGCGGCGAATTTTCCAAGGACATCGTCGTCAGCTATTGGACGACCGGCTGGACTGGCTACACCCCGGCACCTGCAAGCTTTATTGCAGATAAGGGTCACAAGATCCTCAATACCAATGATGCATGGTATTATGTGCTTGCTGATAAAGTCACAGCATACACGTATAAACATGCCCAAAACGGCGTGGTAAATACGCCTGTCACCTCTGTGCGCGGCGATAAGAACGGCAGCGTGACGCCGATCGGCGCGATGATCTGCTTCTGGTGCGACGATCCGAAACCGGAATACAACGCTAACGAACAGGGCTATGTCAAGGGACTCATGCAGACGCTGTCGCAGAAGAACAGCGACTACTTTACGCCCGTAGTGCCGCAGGTCGAGACCGCTCACCGCGGACAGACACTGACTGTGGGCAATTCTTCGGTTCTGCGTCTTTCCACCGGCCTGAATGCAGTGTGGTCTGTCAGCGATGCGAGCGTTCTGTCTCTCGGCAGCGTGACGAGAAGCGCCGCAAGCACCGTGACCGGAAACCGCGTGACGGTCAACGCCCTCTCGAGAGGCACTGCGACGGTCACCGCCAAAGCCGATAACGGCCAGTCCTATTCCATGGATCTCACGGTCGCGGGCGAGAACGACGTGCGCATCGACCTTACCGTCGGTGAAACGTGGACAAAGACCGTGCACCATAAAGATCTGACCAGCTACGCCACGAATAATAACATTGCAAAAGTGGATGTCACCTGTAAGCACGATCCATGTGATACCGTGCTGGCGGTTATGTTCAATAGCTCCTATTATATCCAGAACAGCGATGGGCGTTATCTTGACGATGATGCTAATTGGGTCGATGATTATAAAGATGCCGTTCAGTGGACCTGGAAGGACGGAATCACCGGCGACTATCTGGAATACAGCAGAACATATGTGAATATGTCCGGCGGGGAATGGAGTGTAGGTAAACTGCCTACCAGTTGGGTCTCGCTGCAGTATGATAGCGCAGCCGGCGTTTTTAAGACAACGCGAGGCGTTGTTCTTGGTACACCTCTGACCACCGCGACTGAGCCGGTCGCCGCGAGCACCATCGCTATCACCGGTCGCAACGTCGGTACGACGGATGTCCAGATTGGTGATACGTGGTATCATATCACGGTCAACGACGAGCGGCCTTCCGATGCCCTTACAAACAAGTCCCTTACGCTTGAATATATGATTACGACTTGCTATGTGTATAACAAGTCTGATAAGTCGAAGAACTATGTGATTTCCAGTGTGAATGCCTCCGGCGCAGATGGAGTCGATGTTTCGGCGCTTGCACCCGCAGAGGGATACTTTAATCCGGCTAACGAACCGAAACAGGGCGATAAGGATGCCACCTACTGGGAAACCATGCGTCTGGATAAGAATCATAAGCAGGCTGCTAGTGGCTTTGGCGATAGCACGGGTGATGGCACTTCTCTGACCCACGTTCGCTGGCACAACGCAGCGTGGCAGTATCAGACGGCAGATATGATCTGGCACTATTTCCGCTCCGGCGATCAGTTGGTTGCGTACTACCTCCAGAAAACGGAGGTCACGAAGGACGTTGTCACCTACACCAAAGACTGGGGCGAAGAAGTCACGAAAGACACTTCCTCCAGCGGCGGCAGCGGATATGACCAGGCCGCGCTGACGTTTGCGGTCGTCTATCCTGACAACACGGTGCTGCCTTCGAAGGAGGATATGTATCCGGGCTCAACAAGCATTTATAACTACCAGAAGAAAGGCCGTGACATCGGCGTTATCATGCCGAAGGAGAACGAGTACTATACGATCTCCAAGATCACCGTGACGGATGGTGATCGTGTTACCAATCATACCAAGCATAAGAACAAATGGTATGCTGATGATAGCATTAATTGGCACATGAAAACGACCCAAGCAGGCGGCATTTGGTATGATGAGACTGTGGTTTGGGACGCAAGCTATGGCACGGAGCCTATCGTCAACGGCAAGACCAGCAACATTAAGTGGTCTGGAGCGGACACAGGCAAGCTGGTGCTGATCTACCTGAGCGCGGTGGAACTCGAAACCAACCTGAACGTCACCTATTGGGATGACGATGCCGACACCCAGATCTATAAGTATCAGATCGTGGCAAAGCATCAGGCAACCGATCCTGAGCCGAACTACAAGACTGCGCTCATGGACGGCAAGTCCTGCATCGGCGAAGCCGGTCCGTGGATGGGCAAGACTGCCGAGGATAACGGCTATCTGCCGGACAGCGCCTATGTGGTCAATGCTTCCGGTAACCAGCAGACCATCAGTAAGGACATTAAGCAGCTTGACGGTGTGACCGGCAACTACAAGAGCGGCATTTATGAGTATCGCTGGGCTGAGATTTCCGAAGACGGCAAGACGCTCATGCTGCACTATGACCGCAAGGACTTGAAGGCCAAGACCTATGTCGTTGACTTCGGTCTGCCGGTGACGATTCCGGTGAGCGCATTCGGCATTGAGGATGCCAGCACGATCGCGCAGATGTCACTGCTTGCCGGTGAGCAGACGCTTGAGAATACGGGCAAGTACGGCACTGCGAAGATCAACAGCGACGATAAGACGGTGACGTATACGCTCCACAATACGCTTGACAGCACGGCGGCGATCTCGCTCTTTGTCAAGTTTACGAATGATCCGGCTGAGCAGCCGACGGTCTTCTCCGTCAACATCATCCCCGCGACGAGCGTCTACTATGAGGACAGCTTCGCCACGTTTACGAATGCCGATGGCACGAACGTTGTCAATAAGAACCAGAAAAACGGCTACTGGACGACCGTCGGCGAGCAGGATACGACGAAGCAGCAGGTCTTTGAGCAGCTCAAGAGCGAGAACAGCAATGTCTACGGTTATGACCCTGCCTATGCCAACTGCAGCACCTTCTCCATGGGCAGCGCCACTAAGGTCACGGTCGATGCCAACACCAGTAAGCTCGGCCAGGTGCCCGCTGCGACCTTCACCTTCAAGGGCACTGGCTTTGATGTCATCTCCCTGACCAGCAACACCTCCGGCACGGTCATGTACACCGTGACGAATTCCAAGGGAGAAAAAGTGAAGGTCGGCCCGTGCGACACGTACTACGGCTACAATGGCGATGCCGCCGGTGTGACGACTGACAGCGTGAAGGCGCTCTACCAGATCCCGGTGATCAAGGTCTCCGGTCTGCCTTATGACACATATACCGTCAAGATCGAGGTCGGCTACGGTGAGTTCTTCGATCACACGGGCAATGATTCCTACAGCTTCTGGCTCGATGCCATCCGCGTCTATGACCCCATGGGCAAGGATAAGAGTGACTACGCGCAGGACGGCGAGGGCTACCCGCAGTACATCAAGCTGCATGACGCGCTGGTGAACGATGTCGCGCAGAGCAAAGCTCTCTTCATCGACGGCGGCCCTAATGCTAATGTCGAAGCCTATAAGAACTTTGGCCCGAACAATGAGGTCTATCTGGACAAGGGTCAGGCGATCACGTTTACCGTCCCGGGTGATACCAACATTGCAAGCGTCCAGATCGGCGCAAAAGCTCCCAGTGGTATGGCCGCGACGATGGTTGTTGGCGAGGATGTTCAGGAAATCAGCACCGCGACCGAGATGTACTACGAGATCGGCGCTGCCGGCGGCAGCTTCACGATCACCAATGTGGGCGATGGCATCCTGTCCCTGACGAACCTGAAGATCACCTTTAAGGTCAAGCCGAACAGCGCAGCTGCGCTGAGCGCGCCGACCGCTGAGGAGCAGGACGCCGCAGTCATGTCTGTGCGCGCGCTGTTTGCCGCGCCCGAGCAGACCTTTGAGCCTGAGCACTTCACGGCCAAGTGGAGCCGCAATGTCCATAAGGGCGGCAAGGCGACGCTGACGGTCAAGGCGTCTGCGGATGTCGAGGCGATCCATGTCGACGATGCGACGATCGACAGCTACAAGGTTCGCACCGAGCGCAGCGGTTGGGGCTCTTCCGCGAAGAAGGTGACCTACCACGTGTTCACGTATACCGTGACGGCGACGGCAACGGCTGACTACTCCATCTGCGCCGTCAATGCCGACGGTGTTGCGAGTGACCCGATCACCGCAAAGCTGACGGTGCGTCCGTCCATCCGTGACTGGTGGCACGATATTTTCGGCAAGTGGCAGCACTAAGAGAGGAGTGATCGAACGTATGAAGAAAACCTATGTGAAACCCGAAGTCTACTTCGAGAGCTTTGAACTGAGTGCCAGCATCGCAGATAACTGCGGCAAGCCGCTCAACCTCAACCAGGATACCTGCAGAGATATCTTCGGCGATTATCGTAACAATGTGTTCTCTCAGGGAAGCTGCGATATGAACCCGGATCAGCTTGGATTCTGCTACCATGTTCCGTTGGAGGGGTCGAAACTGTTCGCCTCCTGACACAAGCTCACACAAGGAAATGCCCTGCCCGATTGGGCAGGGCATTTTTTCAAGAACCGAACGCCGCGCGATGACGCGCGCAGCAAAGGAGCAAAACTATGGATAAATTCAGGACACGCGGTGTGCGCGCGCTGCTGCTCACGCTTGCCGCGGCGCTGCTGCTCGCGTGCGCGGGCTGCGGGAAAAAGCCCGCCAAGCCGGATGAATACGGTCTTGCGGCGGAGAAATCAAAGCTGGACGGCACGGACATCGGCAACGATCTGCAGCTTGTCAGCACCGGTCGCTATGCGGGACTGTTTGTCGAGGATGGGTCTGACAAGACGGTGTCGGACGTATTTTGCATCCGCGTGAAAAACACCGGCAGCAGCGACGTGCAGTATGCGCACATCACGCTCACGCGCGGCAGTGAGTGCTATGAGTTTGATATCAGCACGCTCCCGGCCGGGCAGACGCTTCAGGCGCTGGAGCTCGGCGCGCAGACTATGCCTGAGAAGCCGGAGGAGCTGACAGTGACCGTGACAGCCTACGCCGCGTTCGCAGAGCCGCTGTCCGTGCACGATGATCTGTTCACGACGAGCGACAACACCATCACCGTGACCAACAGCTCCGGCGCTGCCGCCGCGCAGGTCTATGTCTACTACAAAAATGTCAGCGGCGATATGCTCCTTGGCGGCATCACGTACCGCGCGGGCGTCAAAGATCTCGCGGCAGGCGAGAGCCAGAGCAGCTATACCAGCCACTTTCACGAAGGCGCGAGTGCGCTGCTGTTTGTGACCTATGTACCGTGAGCTTTATCGCTTCGGCGGCGTGACCTTCGCGCTGGAGTCCGATGCGCCGCTCGAACGCTCGCCGGTGTGCGAAGCGTTTCGAGTGCCGGACGGCGTACCTGATCACACGATTTGTCTCCGGTTCAGCGATGCGCTGCCCACACCGCCGACGGGCGCGCTGCGGCGCAATGATGTGTTTCGCTGGCAAGCGGGCGCACAGCGCCACCTTCTGCAATGGGTCAGTGCACCGGGGGATATCCCGCACTTTACCTATGCCGTGACGCATGGTGCGCACACGGATGTGATCTTTGCGAGCGCTTATCGCACCGGTGCGTCGGTCAGCACGGCGCTGGAGGCTGTGGGGCTGTTTGACGTGTTTGCCGAGCGCGGAATGCTCGTGCTGCACAGCGCGTACATCGTGACGAGCGCTGGCGAGGCTATCCTGTTTTCCGGACCGAGCGGTGTCGGCAAGAGCACGCAGGCCGCGCTCTGGGAGCGCTGCGCCGGGGCGCGGGTCGTCAACGGCGACCGCGCACTTGTGGACGTGGGCAAAAAGACCGCGAACGGCATTTTCTATGCGGGTACGTCGGGCATATCCGAAAATGTAACGGCGCCGGTCCGGGCGATCGTCCTGCTCGGGCAGGGCAGTGAAAACCGCGTGTTTGTCCCGAGCCCGCAGGCGGCGTTTGCGGGTGTGCTCAGCCAGTGCGCGTATTACGAATGGGACGCGCGCTCGGCGGAACAAATGACCGAATGCGTGGCGCGGCTCGTCTCCGACGTGCCGGTGCTGCGCATGGACTGCTTGCCGGACGCCACGGCGGTCGAAACCCTGCGGGGCAAATTGGGAGGTATCTGATATGGAACATACGGGAGCTGAGCCGCGCCTGTCGGCCTATCTGCACGCGCGTGCCTGCGCAAACGGCATCCCACTTGCGGGCACGTTTGAGCTCACACCGCGCTGTAACTTCAACTGCCGTATGTGTTACGTGCACCTCACGCCAGAGGAACAGCGGCGGCGCGGGGCGGAGCTCACCGCGGACGAGTGGCTCGCCATCGCGGAGCAGGCACGCAGCCAGGGGATGCTGTTTTTGCTGCTGACCGGCGGAGAGCCGCTTATTCGCGTGGATTTCCGCTATCTGCTCACTGAGCTCAAGAAGATGGGGCTCATGGTGTCCATCAACAGCAACGCATCGCTCATCGACGACGACTGGCTGGATTTTTTCCGGCATAAGCCGCCGTCGCGCATGAACATCACGCTTTACGGCGGCTGCAATGAGACATATGAACGGCTGTGCGGCCGGCCGATGTATGACCGCGTCGTGCACAATATCCGCGCGCTCAAGGCGCTCGGCATCGGCGTGAAGCTCAACGCTTCCATGACGCCGTACAATGTCGATGATATGGACGCGATCTATGCCATAGCGACCGAGCTCGGTACGCCGGTACAGATGGCGTCGTACATGTTCCCGCCTGTGCGCCGTGACGAGCGCGCGACCGGCAGAAACGACCGCTTCACCTTTCAGGAGGCAGCTGCTTGCAGCGTGCGCTGGGATCGGCTGCGGTTTTCGGACGAGGTGTTCTGCCAGCGCGCCGAGGCAATGCGAGCCGGTATCCGCGCGCCGGAGAGCGAAGTGTGCGACGGAACGCCGGGGGAGAAGATGGCCTGCCGCGCGGGGCGCAGCTCGTTCTGGATCAACTGGCGCGGCGTCATGACGCCGTGCGGCATGATGGTACAGCCGGATGTCTCCGTGCCGGAGCTCGGCTTTGCGCGCGCATGGGAGGAAACCAAGGCGGCCACGGCGCGCATTCTGCTGCCGCCGGCGTGCACACAGTGCGAATATAAGCACATGTGCCATGCCTGCGCCGCGATGTGCGTGACCGAGACGGGCGCGTTTGACGGAAGGCCGGAATATGTCTGCGCCATGACGAAGGCTACTGCCGCGCTGACGCAGAGCGCGTATGAAAGGATGAAAAACACATGAAGCTCAAAGCACAGCTTGTCAAGCGGGAGATCGCGGGCGACACGATCCTCGTGCCGGTCGGCGAGACGACGACGAAGCTCCAAGGACTGCTCACGATCAACGAGACCGGCGCCGCCATATGGGACGCGCTGCCGGAGGCCGAGAATGAGGAGGCGATCGTCGAGCGACTCTATGAGGCGTTTGACGTCGAGCGTGACGTGCTCAGGCAGGACGTCCATGCTTTCGTCGCAAAGCTCCGCGAGCTGGACATCCTCTAAACCCCAATAGAATGAAAAAAGCGAAGTGGAAACCACTTCGCTTTTCTTTTCGCAATCTGTAATTTTGTATTGTAATTGTATTATGTCCGGCGCTTTTTGAACACGCTCCATATCCGGACAATGGGATGCCGCAGCGGAATGACCCACAGCCACGGCCCGCGAAAGAGCTCCCACAGAAAATCTCCAGGCTGAAGCTGCCGACCCTTTCGGCAGACGGCGGTCGCCCGCGCAAAGACCTGCTGCGGCAGGATGCCGGCCTCGGTCTCGGTCTGCGCATCGCCAAGGATGTCGAGACTGCCGTCGCGGTGCACGCGGCGGATCCTGTGCATGACAAACTGGCCGCTCGCGCGCTCGTAAAACACGATGTCGCCGCGGCGCAGGGGCGTGTCCGGCCTGGAAAAGAACACGGTGTCGCGCCCGCCTGCCAGAAAGGGCGACATACTGCTGCCGGCGACGGGCACGCTGACGCTGTGCCCCTGCTCGGTGAGCGAGCGCAGCGCGGTCATATATGCTTTGGTATCCACCTGTTTCATCGCGCTTCGTCCTGCATTCTTTCCGGGAATTTATCGATCCCCGCGCGATGCGCGGAGATCGGTTTGAGACATCAGATCTTGCTGTTGAGCCACTCGAGGACGTCGGCATACACCTCGTCTTTGTTGAGCTCGTTGAGCATCTCGTGGCGGCCGTCCTTGTAGAGCTTGAGCTTCACGTCCTTGCAGCCGGTTTTCAGGAAGCGCTCGTAGACCTTTTTGACCGCCTCGCCGTAGTTGCCGACGGGGTCGCCGTCACCGGCCATGAAGTAGACCGGGGTGGACTTATCCATCTTGTTGAGATTTTCCGTCTTCCAGATATACTGCAGGCCGCCCATCATGTCGTGGAACATGCCGGCAGTCGCCATCGCACCGCAGAGCGGGTCGGCAATGTAGGCGTCCACGACCGCCTCGTCACGGGTGAGCCAGTCGAGCTTTGTGCGCACGTGGTCATATTTCTTGTTGTAGCTGCCGAAGGCAAGCTTGTCGAGCGTGGGGCTGTGATACATGGGGCCGTTGTCGATCATTTCGAGCTTTGCCATGAGCTTACCGGCGGCGATGACTGCGCCCGGGTTCTGGCCGGTGCCGCTGATGACGACGCCCTTGAGCCCCTCGGGGTGGTCAATGATATAGGTGCGGGTCAGGAAGCTGCCCATGCTGTGGCCGAACAGGAAGTAGGGTACGCCGGGGTATTTGGCGGCGGTGAGCTTGTGGAGCGTGTCCATATCGCTCACGACATCGTTCCAGCCGTCCTTTTCTGCGAAAAAGCACAGCTCCTGTTCGTTTTCTGCGGTCTTACCATGGCCAAGGTGGTCATTCGCGACGACGACGAAACCGTTTTCTGCGAGAAACTCCATAAACGGAGCGTAACGGTAGATATGCTCGGCGACGCCATGCGCGATCTGCAGGACGGCGCGCACTTCGCCGTCGGGCGTGCACTCTCTGGCAAATACGTTGTGTTTCCCATCAGTGGACAAAAACCTAAAATCATGAAAAGATGGCATAGCAATACTCCTTATTGTGTGATATACTAAAAGCTACCTGAATTGTATTCCAATTGGCGAAATTCGTCAAGTCTACGGAGGTTATTTTCATTATGAACGGCTACATCATTGCACTTGATCAGGGTACAACCAGTTCCCGCTCGATTATCTTCGATAGTAAGGGAAACATCGTGTCTCTGGCGCAGTATCCATTCACGCAGATCTATCCGAAACCGGGCTGGGTCGAGCATGACCCGATGGTCATCCTCGAGAGCCAGCTGCTCGCCATGAGCGAGGCATTTGAAAAGAGCGGCCTGTCGCCGACGGACATCGCCGGCATCGGCATCACGAACCAGCGCGAGACGACCATCGTCTGGGACCGTGACACCGGC
>ERZ824480.3258-NODE-3258-length-11256-cov-2.986162_pt1 | contig 11256 bp, 10 predicted proteins | sample MGYA00519861_ERZ824480 | MGnify/ENA primary metagenome ERZ824480 (study PRJEB31778, sample SAMEA3449152) | human gut metagenome | biome: human gut; feature: human-associated habitat; material: faeces | place: United Kingdom | collected 2010/2012 ...
CAATCTTGGGATTTGATTATATTTGGTGCCAATATAGTAGGATCAGGAGATAAATACTTTGAGGAAAAATTAACAACGACTTTTAAACTGTATGAGAATTGTACTCCAGGTAGTGTTGTTTTTGGTGAAAAGGCTGCGAGACCTTTTTTGTGGTTACACTTTGTGAAAAGACAGTTATTTGAAAAAACTACTAAGATAAGATTTGAAGAGGATATTAATTTAGGGGAAGATCAAATTCTACAATTTGAGTATATACCTAGGGCAAAGAATGTGATGGTTATCGATCAGAAATTGTATAATTACAGAATGGATCATAATGCATCATTGATGCAATTGTATAATAATCAAAGAATAAAGAAAATAGAATGTCACTTTCTTATTATTGAGAGGGTTGTAAATAATTGGAAGAAAGATGGACTTTATGGTTTCTATCAAGACGATTTATGGACTTGGGCAGTTCAATTGATTTATTGGACTATTAATGAACTTCCCCCAGAATTTAGACGAAAATATGCTGTTAGAATGATTGAGCTGATGCAAAAGGATAATGTGAAAGACTATTTAATTGCAGGGTATGAACAACTTCATTTGAAAGAATTGAAAGAATGGCAAATAAGTGATAATTCATCGGAAGATGAGATTGAAATGTTAAAAAAGAGAATTGATCGAGAAAAATATGAAATTGAAGAAACGGTAAAGTCTAAGGCGTTCAAATTGGGAAAATTTTTTACAAAGAGCAGAAAGCGGATTAATGTACAAGAGATGTAGAAGTTGATATGGGAGATATACAAGAGTATAAGAAACGAAGAAATGATGCTCTTTGCTATTTGGTAAATGAAATAAAGTTTCATGGATATAGTTATTCATATCTGAAAGATATATATGAAATTATTAAAGGCAAAGAGCCAGAGACAATAGAGAGTATTGAAAAGAATCTTTCCGTAAATAGATTAATTCAAAAAAATGGTGAATTAGAAAAGCAGGCGAGTGAAAGAAAGCGTGTTTTACGAGCATACAAAACTTTGTGTAATGAGGCGAAAGTGAAAGAACTTGCGTCTTGGTTACATGGAAAAGGGATAAAACACGTTATTTTGTATTATTACTCGTATGCGACTGATTTGTTAATTAATTATGCGGACAAACTCGGCATTGTGATTGACTATATTGTTGAAGATGTGAAAGAACCTAGAAAGATTCCAAGACTTTCATATAATACAGTGGATTATCCCAAATGTGATGCTGTGATTAATTGTAATATCCGTTATTCGAAATTGTCGAGACGAAAACTTGAGGAGAGAACGGATAACTTGATTATAGATGCAGAAGAACTTTTGGATTTACGCGAGAGTTTATAGAAGAGAAATTATGGTAGAAAAAAATATAAATAGTGTTAACAGAACAGAGTGTATGGCGTGTGGCGCATGCGAAAGCATATGTCCGGTACATAGTATATCAATGGAATATGATCAAAATGGATTTATGTTTCCGTCAGTGGATGAAGCGTGCATTTATTGTGGAAAATGTATGTCTATTTGTCCGGTGGTTAATCCGGTGAGATTATATAATGAGCCTGATACATATGCGGTTTGGAACAAAGATGAAAATGTAAGGAAAAAGAGTTCATCCGGTGGTTTTTTTTCGATATTAGCACAATATGTTATAGACCAAGGCGGTATTGTATTTGGAGCGGTATACGCAGAAGATTATAATTCAGTTTATATATGTAAGGCACAAACTATGGCGGAAGTGGAATTGATGCGCGGTTCCAAATATGTTTATTCTGAAACACGTAATTCTTTTCAAACGGCAAAGGAGTGTTTGGATACAGGAAAATATGTTTTGTATACGGGAACACCTTGCCAAATTGCAGGATTGGTAAGTTACTTGGGAAAAGAATATGATAAACTTATTACTTGTGACTTTGTGTGTCATGGTGCGAATTCTGTTAAAGCGTATAGATTGTGGTTGAAAGAGTTTACCAAGGATCAAAAGATTCAAAATCTGGATTTTAGAGACAAGTCAGTTTTTAAATGGTCTACAACAGCAACGGCATATTTGGAAAATGGAAATATTATTCGAGAGGACTACAATCGTTGTTTTTGGTATAAAGGTTTTCTGGAAGGTGTTACAATACGTGAAAATTGTAGCGTGTGTCAATATACAAGATGTGAACGCTGCGCTGATTTTACAATGGGAGATGCGTGGCAAGTTGGTAGAATTAATTCATTATATACAAATGGCTGGGGAACTTCTCTAGTGTTGGTTAACTCGGAAAAGGCAAAATGTATTTATAAAGATATTCAAAATCAAATGGGATTATGTGAAAAAATTCCATTGGAGGAAATCAGAAAGTATAATGGAAATTTGAATCATCCACAAAAGTTACATACATCAAGAAAATTTTTCTTTTCTCATTTAGATAAAGATGGTTACCATAAGGCATTATGGTATGGAAGAGGGTTAAGATGGGATGTAGGTATTGTTGGATGGTGGTTTGCTTCAAATTATGGGAGTGCACTTACCTATTTTGTATTGGCTAAGAGCATAGAGTTGACTGGAAGAAACATTATTTTTATTCCTGTGCCACAGTTAAATGGAAACGATTGGGATAGAGATACTCAAATCGTGGAAAAATTTATGGCTAAGTATTTTAGAATTGCTAAGAAGAGAACCTGTGAAACTTTAAAAGAAGTGAATAAATTTTGTGATTCATTTTTGTTAGGATCAGATCAAATGTGGACAGAGTCGACAACTAATTTGGTAGGGTATTCATTTTTCTTAGATTTTGTAGACAAAGAGAAAAAGAAGATTGCTTGTGCAACATCATTTGGAGCAAGTCAATTTAATTCTAATTTGAAAATTAGATATACTGCTCGTGATTATCTAAAGAGATTTGATGCAATCAGTGTTAGAGAAAACAGTGGGGTAGACATTTGCCGTAATAAATTTGGAATTGAGGCAGAACAAATTATTGATCCTATTTTTTGGGAGGGTGCACAAGTATTTGATGAAATTATAGATTCACAAGATGCTAGTGAATTACCAGAAAAATATCTTTTGTGCTATATATTAGATCCAGACGAACAAAAAAGTAGCTTTATTCAGAATGTAGCGAATAAGAAACAATTAAGTGTTTTAACTGTTTTTGGACTTAAAGAATATGAAAGTGCAAAAAAGAGCTGGAATATTGGAGCGATTGTTGAGAAACCTACAATTGAAGAATTTGTACTATTGGTGAAAAATTGTGAATTTTTAATTACAGATTCACATCATGGAACTTGCTTGGGGATTCTTTTTAAGAAAAACTATTTTGCTATAGGGAATAAAAAGAGAGGGATAGATCGTTTTATCACTGTCGCCGAGAAGCTTGGAACGTTGGATAGAATAATTTCCCTACCTGTTAATGAGAAATTAGTAGATCAATTGCCTGAAATTGATTATGCAGATGTAGAGATTAGATTGAATCAAGAAGTTGATAGGGCAAAGAGTTGGTTGGAAATGGCATTTAATAAAGAATCCATTCCAGGAGAAGAGACTGTGTATACTTTGCTTAGAAGAATTGAGAAGCTTGAAGAACAGGTTAGAAAGTTACAAGGTTAATTTTGCTAATGTTTTTGTAAAGATGGAACATATTTTTGATAGGGGAGGATGTAAAAGTATATCAGGATAATAATGTGAATATGTGATTGCAAACAAAAGTATTTTAGGAGAGGAGAAGGAATGTTATGTTAGAGTTTGTTATATCGACAATATTATCTGGGATTATTTGGGATGTTATAAAGGGAACTCAAAAACTGTTATATCATTATTTCTTAAAGAAAATGGATATTGCTGAGACGCAGTTGACAAATTTGATAGAAAATATTCCACAAGAAGAAAAAAATAATAAAAAATTGGTAATGAAATATCTGAAAGAGGATAGTGAGTATCAAATTTTATTAAAGCAAGCCGTAAGAAACGTCAAGAGCACTAACTTAAAAAAACGAATGATGATTATGGTGTTAGTTGTGATTATTGTATTGGGAGCAGGTCATTATTATTTAGGTGTAATGGATGGACAATTCCGTTCTTTTTCAAATGACTATGTACAGGTTGTATATAATGGGTTACAAAAAAAGGAAGTTACACCTATCAGCCCAGAAGGAGATACATATTTTTACAATAATTGGTGGGATTTGAAGCAAAAGAAGTATATTCGTGTAGTAAAATTTTACGGGGATACAGGGATTGATGAAAATATAGAGATGATGGAGGGGGATGAAGCCGAGAGAGATAAATTTATAGATATATGTACATCACAACAAATTTATTTTACTCTTCAATATGCTGAATTAGAATTAGGAATAACTGAGACACAGGGGTTAAATGGTGATTTTAAGAATGAAGCAATTACAGGGGATAACGGACTTACTATCGGAAGATATTCAGGCATAGAAACAATGGAGAACATACCTGATATGATTCTAGTGCAATATAAGAATTCTGAGTATAAATATTTTGTTGTTGGGAAGACATTATATGTGGATAATAGTGGCTATATGATGGCGATGTTGTCATATAGTGGAATGTTATATGATGATTTTATGAATTCATATGACAAAAAAATTGTAAAATTAAGAAATTGCTTTAATAATATAAAGCAGCTTGCATATTGAGAAAATAGCAGAATTAAATATTCATGGGAGAAATTAGTTTGGAATCTCATTTGTGGAGAAAACTAAATCAATCAAAGATTTTGATTGATGGAATTGAATATTCTTCAAATGGAAGAGGTGCAAATATCGTAATTGTAGATGCAGAAACTTTTGAGGTAATTGATTCGGTTGTTTATGATACACATGAACTGCAAGATTACTTTAGAAGAATTAAGGAGGTGTAAAAGCATAGAAAAATTAGGAATAGTATACACGAAGTGACTTGATGTGGCACATAAGAAGAGGAGGGATAACATGTTTGATAAAGTAAATAAGGTGTTCGAGAAAATCCCAACCGGATGGATTAATTTTTTGACGATTATTTCGAGTATAATGGCGATTGGTTCACCGATTGTCGGAGGTATTGCAATAAAGCTGACGTATCCGAATAATCCCAATATACACATTATTTATTTTGTAATCATCTGTACAGTAGTGGGAATGTGGTTTCTTATGTTTCGGTATATGATTAAGTACAGAAAAATATTAGTTGAGGTTAAATCAACAACATCTAATAGGTTCTTTGAATTGAATAGAAGATTCAGAAATGTTTATTTTGATATTGATAAAACAAGTAAACAGGGAAGCTTTACGATAGAATATTTAACCGAAAAAGTAGAAGGAATGTTAAAGTCCTCGCTCGATGATCTTTGCGAGATCTATAAGGCATTTTCAGGTCAGAAAGTAAGTGCATGTGTCAAATACATTGATAGTGTAGGACCTGTAGAATTGAAGGATGCAACGCTCAGAACATTTGTGAGATCTTCGAATGCTGATGTAAAAAGGTGTGAACTGGATAATAATCTAAGTGGTCCGATTTACATAAAGGATAATTCGGATTTTTATGAGTTGCTGGACAATAACCAATCGTATTTTTATCAGCAAAATCTGATTGAGTATGCAAAGAAATGTGCCGAGATGGGGAAGGAATATAAGAATTCAACTCCAAAATGGTATCTGTATTATAAGGGAACGATTGTTGTTCCAATAAATATTGCAAATAGGCGTGTGGCATATAAAGGAAAAGAAAATAGTTATGATGTTATAGGATTTTTGTGTGTTGATTCGTTATCAACGGAGGCTTTTTTGGAAAGCGAAAAAAATTATAATGTGAGTATTGCGAAGGCTGTTGCTGCGCAAATGTATATGATGTTGAAACAATATCGACAGTATTTAAAAATTTTAACGGATGGATGTGAATAATATGGGAGAGAGAATCGTTGCATTGTTTTCTAAAGTTCTTTTTGGAAAGCAATATTCAAATGGATTTGTTGTGGAAAAGTCTCATGAGAAAATGGAGTATAGACTAACAGGACTTTTTCCAAATGAGGCAGCAAAAGTGAAGGCAATAAGTGTCTTGGGGAAAGAGTCGACATTAAATGTGGATGATATGAAAAAGTAGGTATTACACAAATAAAATTGTTTCATTAAATAAGGCGGTGATCAATATGGAAGATTCATTACATATATTCAATGTGCTAATTCCGCTTCGCTACTATACCTATGATCTGCATAGCGAGAAAAAAGACTCGGAATATGTGATGGGATTAAAGCAGGATGTTGATTGGAATGTGGCACGAATGGTGGAGAAACCGATTCCTGAAACCAATCAAATATTCAGAAAAGAGGAGCCTGTTCATATCCATTTGTTTTGTGAAAACGATGCGGAACATGAAGAGATACCGGCGGATTTTTTCAAGGTGGAGATTACAAATATTGTTGCATCGGATCAGGATGAAGCTCGTGTATTTGTGAAACCTTATTTATATAGGATCTGTCGGACGTTAAGCTTTTTCCTGAGTCAGAATAATTGCAATAAGCATAGTTATCAGCCGCGGGTGGAGACGGATGTGGAACATGCAATATGGGGAAGCTCGCTTTATGAACCGTTTGAAGAACTCCTTCAGAAGAAAAAGGATTCCGTTGAAACAACTGTGGTAGATGGAAAGAAGTATCAGGTAATTACCGTTGAATCGGCACCGATTGTTATATCAGCAAGTTTATATACCAAAATCTATGGACGTATGCCGACGGATGACTTTTTGTTATATGTGGAATGTGACGATACGGACTTGAATTATATGTTGGATGAGTTCTATCTGGCGTTAGGGCAGGAAAACCGATATAGCAAGTTCTTTCATTTATTTTCGATTATTGAATTTGTTGAGAAGCGGGATCGTGTTTGTGGTGCACTAAAACAGACTCTCGGAAATTTGACGGATATCGGAAGAAAAGAGAAGCTGGTTCATATTTTGCATCAGATGGGAATTCGTGATATTAAGAATTGCGGATCAACCATATATGAATATTGATCTTGCTGTTACACAATTGATGTATATTTGTGAGAGGATTATTATCTGGCAAATGAAACCGACACATTAAAAAATGGTTTGGCGTTGGTTAAAATATTAAGAAGGAGAAAATGAAAATGTACGATTATTTAGTAGTAGGATCAGGCTTATTTGGCGCGGTGTTTGCACGCCAGGCAACCGATGCAGGAAAGAAGGTTCTTGTTATTGATAAACGACCGAATGTTGCGGGAAATGTTTACACCGAGAAAGTGGAAGGTATCAATTTTCACAAATATGGTGCGCATATTTTCCACACGAACAATACGCAGATGTGGGAGTATGTGAATCGTTTTGCAACATTTAATCGTTTTACCAATTCACCAGTTGCAAATTACAAAGGCGAGTTGTATTCAATGCCTTTTAACATGTATACGTTTAATAAAATGTGGGGCGTTGTGACACCGGAAGAGGCTGCGGCAAAGATTGAGGAACAGAAAAAAGAGATTACTGGAGAACCACAGAATCTGGAAGAACAGGCAATTTCTCTGGTAGGACGCGATATTTATGAGAAACTTGTAAAAGGTTATACAGAAAAGCAGTGGGGACGTGATTGTAAAGATCTTCCAGCGTTTATTATCAAGAGACTTCCGGTAAGACTTACTTTTGATAACAATTATTTTAATGCATTGTATCAGGGAATTCCAATCGGTGGGTATACAAAGCTGGTTGAAAATCTTTTAGAGGGAATTGAAGTTCGTCTGAACGAAGATTATTTAGTGGATAAAGAAAAGTGGAATAATTTGGCAGGAAAAATTGTTTATACTGGAGCAATTGATGCATATTTTGATTATTCATTAGGTAATCTGGAGTATCGTTCTGTTCGTTTTGAAAATGAAATACTTGATATGCCGAATTTCCAGGGAAATGCAGCAGTAAATTATACAGATCGAGAGACACCGTGGACAAGAATCATTGAACACAAGTGGTTCGAGTTTGGAAAAGATGAGAATGGAAATGATCTCCCTAAGACAATTATCAGTCGGGAATATTCTTCGGAATGGAAGCCGGGGGACGAGCCGTATTATCCGGTAAATGATGAGAGGAATGGGGAACTTTATAAGAAGTATAAGGGATTAGCTGACAAAGAAGAAAAAGTGATTTTTGGTGGCCGTCTCGGGGAGTATAAATATTATGATATGGATGCTGTTATTGCGAGTGCATTGGAATGTGCAAAGAAGCAGCTGACTTAATAATTGGTATTTAAAATAAAACAACCGTTTCATCTTTTCTGATGAAGCGGTTGAAATATTATGAAACATAGGTTTTTAAAGTTCTCCAAACCTGCGTTTGTATTCAGCAATCAAGGCATCTTGATCGGCAAGTTTAGCATCTTGATCGGCAAGTTTAGCATTCTGATCGATAAGTTTAGCATTTTGGTCAGCAAGTTCAGCATCTTTTTTGGAACATGCTCTTTTTAATGCGTCACGTTCGTGTATAACTTCAAATAATTCGTCCGTTGGAAGTTTTAGTACAGGTTCTGTCATATAATATACCTCCTGACATAGATTTTTATTGCGATATGAAATTCGAAGCATAGATTTCTGTAGAAGCCATAAAATAAGTTTTTTCTCTCCATCTGTTAGAAATCCATCCGCGACTTCCTGATCTAAGATAAGTATAGTTTCTTGGAAAAAAGAAGTCAATTCTTCTTTGGATTTCTGTACTGCTTTCTTTAGATTGTATTGTTTGTCTGGGGACTTTGCAGATTGAATCGTACGATCAGAAGGGATGCGACGTCGGAATCGAATTGGAAGAAATGGAATGAGTATACATAGATGTTTTTCTTTGATTTCTTCCAATGTGTAGGATTGTACTTTTACAGTCGGAACACGATACTTATGAGAAGTACCATCCTGAAACTTGATCAGACAACTTAATTGATCAGGAATCTTTTTTGTCCCCTGCAGAAACAGGACGGCTGATTTTGGAAATTCAAGTATTAATTGAGGATTTTTAGCATCAGTCCGGTAGTTTAAAGCCGCATGAACATCATATTCAAACATACGAATTGTGATAAGTCCATTATATGTAATTTCGCATTCAAAGTGATAGATGTCCGAATCGTTTACGCAAAATGTAAGATCTGCCTTAATCGTTGAGATTTCTTTTGTATCAGAGCGTTCTACAGAATATTCAGTAGAAAGAGGTACAATCGTGGAATCATCAGGATATTTCTTATCATAAATTTCATAGATAAGAGGGAACAGAAGACGTGGTGAACTGTAAGTGGCTTTTTTTATGATTAAGTCCCATAGTTGTGTTTCAGTGGAAATTTCATCAGGTAATCCATTGTTGTGAATAATATCTTCAATGTCTTTCGAATGAAGATGATACATATTTCTTGTGTTAGTCATATAAACTCCTTATTTTATTGTTTGAATTTTATGGGGAAATGATAAAGATTAATGCAATAAAAAAGTTAAAATTATAGACCATATAAACAAGGTGTACGTATCATAACACAAGAATAATATGGATGCAATAGATTATTTTTATAAAAATATAAAGCGCTACCAATTTAAGATTATTAGGACAGGGAAAAAATGAGTTCAGTAAAGAAGAGAGAAGTATGTCTTGCGTTAAATATTTGTACATATCACAGAGAAGATTACATTTATAGAAATCTGGAAATGTTGCAGAACTCATTATTTTTTGATAAAAAATGCAAAGAGTATTATGGGCGATTACACATATTTATCATAGATAATGCGCAGGAATTACAATTGAAAGAGAATGCTTATACGCATCTTGTTTATAATGAAAATACTGGCGGATCGGGCGGTTTTCAAAGAGGAATTGAAGAAATCAGGAAAAACGACCAGACATTTACCCATGTGATTTTTATGGATGATGATGTTGTGTTCGATATAGATACATTCTATATATTATTTGATTTTTTGGGGCAGGTCGATGGTACAGACTGTGAGCGTCCGGTTGCAGGGCGCATGTTTTGCATGGATAAACGGAATATTCAATATACAGCGGCAGAGAAGTGGAATGGAGGAGATATTTCGCATGTGGAATTTATGCGGGATGTGAGCAGTGGATATTGTCCTGGAAAAGTAATTTACGATGCGGATGCTGAATATGGTGGCTGGTGGTTTTGTTGTTTCCCGATGGCGTTTGTGCAGGAGAATGACGTGCTTCCTTTTTTCATTCATTGTGATGATGTGGAATATGGGTTACGGTGTGGCAGAAAGCCAATCATAATCGAAGGTGTACAAGTCTGGCACGAAACATATGACAAAAGAATGACACCATTGATGCAATATTATGATACGAGAAATCCTTTGTTTGTTAATCAGATATATGGGTTATTGCCAGAAGCATCACAGATTTTGAAGGCGTGGAAAAATAAGATTACAGAGTATCATGTGAGAGAGGATTGGATTACGGAATACTATGTGATCAGGGCATTGAATGACTTCCTGAAAGGAATGAAATGGCTGAAGCATATTAATTCTGGAAAATATCACAAAAAGCTGGGACGAGCAAAGAGCTGCAGATTAAAAAATGCAGTTTATTGGCGGACGGTGGAATTCAAATTTAGAAGGATTTTTAAGATATGAAAAACGAAATATACAATTTTCTGGTAAACAAACACGCAGGAATATCGCATCGATATCACAAAGTACATGATGGGGCGACAGGCATACAGAAGATCGCCTCTTGGGCATATTTGTTATGGATGAACTTCGCTTTTTATCTGTTGTTTTGCAAATTTTTAGGAAAAGTTCCGGATATGGAAATTTACGAGAAAAAAAGATTACCTGTCAAAGAAAGTGAGTCGGAGTCATATTGTCGTCAATGTCTGTCGGTGGATGCATTTGTGGAGAAAATAAAAGATTATGACGTGATATCGTTTGACATTTTTGATACCCTTATTTTTCGTCCGTTTTCACTGCCGACGGATGTTTTTTACCTGATGGGTGAGAAACTTGGAATGCTGGATTTTAAGAATGTACGTATTTGGGCAGAATGGGATGCCAGAGTGAAGTGTGAGAAAAAAAATGGACATATGGAAGTAAGCTTGCAGGATATATGGGAGAATCTTGCGGAAGATACAGGACTGGACGCAGAGGCTGGTATGCGGATCGAATGCGAGACGGAAGAAAAGCTTTGCTATGCAAATCCATACATGCTTGAAGTGTGGAATAAATTACAGGCATTGGGGAAACGTTTGATCATTGTATCGGATATGTACCTTCCTG
>ERZ824480.3264-NODE-3264-length-11244-cov-9.777907_pt1 | contig 11244 bp, 8 predicted proteins | sample MGYA00519861_ERZ824480 | MGnify/ENA primary metagenome ERZ824480 (study PRJEB31778, sample SAMEA3449152) | human gut metagenome | biome: human gut; feature: human-associated habitat; material: faeces | place: United Kingdom | collected 2010/2012 ...
TGATATTCTTGTCACTGATCTCGATATTGGCAAGACCGGCGTTCTGGCTGGCAAGTTGTTTAAGACTCTGCCTGCCGCGGTAGATTTTGGGCTTCTGGCTTTTCTGGATTTCCTCCAAGAACTTTTTGACGGCCTTTTCAAAGACCTGCTCACTTAGCTTGGCTCCGTCAACAATGAGCGTTACGGCGCCCCGCGTTACTTCCTCCTGCATTTAGCCTCGCCCCCTTTGCCCGTCCCCGTACATATCGTGCTGCACCAGGGAAGAATAGTAGCTGTTGATGGTGGTCGGGGCGTTATACAGTGCCGCCAGAAGGTATTTCTTGATATTGCGGACATAGGTGGTGTTGTCCTTCATGCAGTCCATAACATACTGAACATGGGAACTGTCCAGCTTCATAAACCGGGACTTTACCACCTCTGCTGGATAATCGTCTCCGGCAATGCGGATGACTTTGCGGGCAGAACATACGGTGTCCACGATCAGGTCAACGATCTCGTCAAGCTGCTCACGGTCGATATGGCTGTCCTGCACCAGATAGCTGTACTCGATGTTATCCAAAATCACTTCACGATAACATTCTCTGGCTCCCATCCGATCCGTTCCCATCCTTACCCCTGCGGGGGTAGGGGGATTTGATGGGATAGGATTTGATATCTCCGTACTTGATAAATCAGTCTTTGTTTGATTAGTATTTAATTGTGCGGGGTTTTCCGTACACGGTTCCGCCGTATCCGGGACACCCATATCCGGGTTTTCCGTATATGGCTTTGCCGTACTCGGTAAAGGCGTACCTGGGCTTGACGGCGGCTCGCACTGAGGCATTTCGTAAATGACATACTCGGTATCCGTGATCTTGCCTTTTTCATCCCGAAGCTGTGTGCGCCGGATATACCCGTGGGTTTCCAGCTCCTTCAACGCCGCACCGATGCTGTCCACACCTTCCCGGCAGATCGCCGCAAGACCTCTGGTGGTGTAATTCCACTCGTCAGGGAGTGACAGCATCATGGACAGCAGCCCTTTGGATTTCAGGGTCAGCGTCCGATCTTTCAAGTGATGGTTCGACATGACCGTATAATCACGGGTCTTTTCAATACGAAAAACAGCCATCTTCGCACCTCCTTCCTGTGAAAATAAAAAGTGTTGATTTTGAGCGGTTTACCCGTCTGCATGCCTCCGTTTTCTCCCACATGGGAAAACATCCACGCCCTGTTCAGAACGCAAGCCACAGAGGGAAAAACAGAAGATATCCCACTGATTTTGATACATTTTGGGGGACGGCTACCTCTCGCGGTCTTTATGGTCATAGTGGAGGTCTCCGGAAAGCACCTTCGCATGGTTGCGGATTTTGATGTGCCCCTGTTCCTGATTCTCCAAAGCCTTGCTGTATCCGGCATCGGTCAGGAACAGGCGCATTTTCTCACCCTTCCAGCCAACAGGCGAGTCATGGGTAAGAACATCAAAGACGATCATGTGTCTGGTTGCCGGGTCGAAACGCTCCAAAGCCATAATGTCATGGCCGGATAACTTCTGCGCTCCGGATTGCTGTCTGGCCTCTGCCAGCATTTCCCCGATGGTGCGGGCTTTCTCCGGCAGACGGTATTCGGCCTGCACCTTGCGGATCAAATCCATGCACTCCTGATCCGACAGTGGGCGGAGCTTGTCCAGAAGCCCTTCCGCCGTTTCTTTCGTTGCCGGGTTCGGCGCATAGCGCCACGTCATATAAATCTCATTCAGGGCGGCGTTCTGATTGGTACTTTCAATCTGAAACACCATCCTCATTTCTGCTTCTGTCAGTTTCATTGCCAGCCTCCTTCAAAAATGGGTATAAAAAAACGCCATAGGTTTTTGAGCCTACGGCGTTTCTTGCAATATTCACAATTCCAAACTTTCCAGCCACTCGTCAAAAGATTTCTTGGAAACGCGGATCGCATTTCCTATGCGGACGATTCTGAACTCCTCCTGCTTAACGAGCTGATATGCGGTTGTGCGGCCAATGTTGAGCATGGCCGCAATCTGTTCCACGGTGTATGTGCGCGGTTCCGGCAGTGACTTTTTCTCTTTCTTGTCCATAGTAACCTCCATGTATTTGCCTTGTCATTTTGACTAAGGGAGTGAAGAATGGCAGTAGCAATCGGCTTTGGCTGGGTGTCCTCTTGCTAAGAATTTGCTAATAGGACCACCCAACGGACACATAAAACTGCGTCAGAATAGGTGTTTTGCACCATAAAGTTCGTTTACTACAAGTCATTCTGCGTAAGGGATGATATTGGAAGTTACATCCGAACCGTGTATCACATGGTAAGCCATACTCCTAAGCGGTAGGTCGGGTGTTCGAATCACCTCGGGAACGCTTGCAAAAACTTTGAGACGTGCAAAAAAGAGAAGAATATCAGACATTTAAGCTTGCTTGGTAATGTCTGATATTCTTCTTTTTTATAGAACGAATGTCAGTGGAATAATTAGTATAGAGAATTATTGTATAGTTATCGTATTAAAGGTTTCTTTAAATTGTGACGGCGTCATATGTTCATATTTATTAAAAACGGTGCAGAAGTAGCTTGCATCATTAAAACCTGAAAGATGTGCAACTGTTTTAATCTGTATTTCTTTATCTGAAAGAAGCAATTCCTTACTTTTTTGTATTCGTGTCATTAGTATGTATTCAAAAACCGTATATGATGTAAGTTTTTTGAATACATGACATAGATGTTGAGGTGTAAGGTCTACAATTTTAGCAAGTTCATTTAGCGTCAAAGGCTGTGCATAACACTCATTTATATAATTGAAGACAGGCATTAATCGTTGAGAACTTCTGATTAATGAGGTGTTCTGTTTCTGCGAGGTCAATTTAAATATGTCTATAAGAATATCATATACAATTTTTGAACAGGAAATGTTCTTTGTAGGTTCGGAGGATAATATACAATTACATAGTTTGGTTATTTTTTCGGATATATATTGCGGATTTGATATGAAAAACACTTTTGATGTATATGTTTCAAGTATATTAGACATAAAATCATTTAGCGATGTTCCTTTAAAAATAATCCAGTCAACAATCCATTCTTCATCACTAAGAGAGTGATATTCATGTGGTTCGTTAGGAAAGAGTAAAAAACCTTGACCTTCTTTTATTATATATTTATTTTCGTTTAGTATTAACTCGCCGCTCCCTTTCTTTGTCTGAATCCATTGATAATCAGAAAACATCCATTGCTGATACTCGTTTTTGCCCGGTCTGACAACGGGTTCCTGTACATAATTATAACCTACACCTGAAAAGTAGAATGGCAGTTTTTGATCAAAATCAGTTAATCGTACAAAAGTAAAATTATTCATAATAATCACCCCATTTTTTCTCTTATACTGAGTATATCAAAGTGATTGTTAAATAACAATATAAATCTTAATATAGTCATATATAACGCAAAATGCTTAGATTGAACAAGGATTTATATAGATATATAATATTAATATACTAAAAAATATGCTGACATTATTATATGATATTAGAAGGGAGAAATAACATGAAAAGAATGGTTAAATGGATAAGCCTTGCAATGTGTGCAGTTCTGCTTGGTTCCAGTATTGTTACTTTTGATGTAGGTCAGTCATTAGCAGCTGATACAAAAAGTGTATCCGGCAGAGAAACTTTAAACTTTAATACCGGATGGTTATATAGTTCTGAGAACTATGCCAATGGAGAAGTTGTAGGATTAGATGAATCAGAATTTGAATCAGTGTGTGTGCCACATGCGAATAAGATTCTTGACACACACAAGGGAGATGATTTCCCTGAAGCAATAGCATCTTACCGATTTATATCATGGTACAGAAGGCATTTTGTTTTGCCGCAAAAATATGAAGGTAAACGTATTCTGGTGGATTTTGAAGGTGTTGCAACAATTGCGGATGTATATGTCAATGGTAAACTTGTAGGGACTCATGAAGGCGCTTATACGGGATTTACTGTAGATATTACGGACGCGGTATATACAGATGGCAGAGATAATGTACTTGCTGTTCGTGTTAATTCAGAAAAACAAGCACAGATTCCTCCTGAAGGCGGAGTAGTTGATTACTGTCTGTTTGGCGGAATTGTACGTGATGTTACAATGACTATTGCCAATCCTGTGTATGTTGAACGTACATTTACAACTACACCGGATATTGAAAATGGTAATGCGATAGTTCATAATGCGGTTGATATTATTAGTAAAGAAAATGTCAATGATAATTATACTGTGGAAATGAAAGTTATTGATAAAGAACTCAAGGTGGCAGCGTCAGTCAGTAAAGATTTTACCGTGAAAGGTAAAGGAACACAGACTGTTGAGTTGGAGACAGAGGCAATTGCTGACTATCACTTATGGAGTTCTGAAGATCCATATCTGTACACAGTAGTTACAACTGTTTCGCAGGAAAATACAGTACTTGATACATATAGCAATACTCTTGGATTCCGTTATTTTAAGTTTTCAGAAGGACCTGATGATGGAAGCTTTTATCTTAACGGAAAGAAAACAGAGATAGTAGGTATTAATCGTCATGAACAGTGGCCTTGGATTGGGCGTGCTGTACCTGATAAGCTTCAAATACAGGATGCAGATTTGATTAAATCTACGGGAATTAATGTTGTGAGATGTTCGCATTATCCGCAAGACCCGTCATTCCTTAATCGTTGTGACGAGATTGGACTTTTAGTATTTTGCGAGCCGCCGGGATGGCAGCATGTAGGAAATGACGAGTGGAAAGAAACATTTAAAGAAAATCTCAAAGAACTTGTTCTTCGCGACAGAAATCATCCTTCTATTATAAGCTGGGGATCTCGTCCTAACGAGTCACATCCAAGCTTGGAATTCAATCGTGAATGTGAAGCGTTGTGTAAGGAATTAGATCCAACCAGACCTACACATGGTGTAAGAATGGAATTTGATTATCCGGGAGAAGAAAGCGGAGATAATTATTTTTACAATGATAACTTTGAAGTAGTTAACGATATTCTTACAGTAAATTATAGATATCCAAAAGACCCATATCATATTCCTTATATAGTAACAGAGCACTCTAATGATTGGTACGGAGGAGACGGAATTCCCGGAGCTAGTGATGCCGCTGCTCAAAATTTTATAAATTCATTTGCAGAAGTTCTTGATTATTATTTTGGAAATGATAAAGTAGCGGGCGGATTTGGTTGGAGTCTGTTCGATTATAATAACGAAGTAAATTATACTAACACCGGACATGTATTCTATAGTGGATTGTATGATATATTCCGTAACGAAAAGCCTGTAGCATATGTATATAAGTCACAGCTATCTCCTGAAGAGAACGGTCCTATCGTTTATATAGCTAATAATTGGACAAAAGACACAACAAGCAACATCTATGTAATGAGTAACTGTGATGAAGTTGAATTATTTGTAAATGGAGAATCTAAGGGAAAAATTAAACCTAATAAATATACTAATATGCCTCATCCTATATATGAGTTTAACAATATTGATTATGAGGATGGCGAGCTTACAGCAGTAGGTTATATAGATGATGTTAAAGTAGGAGAATGCGTAAGAAAAACACCTGGAAATGCAACAGGCCTAACAGCAAAAGCAGATTATGACTCATTAACAGCAGACGGAACTGATATGACCAGCGTAGCAGTGGCTGTAGTTGATGAAGAAGGTAATACTTTGCCATTTGCCGGCAATAAAGTTAACATCCGTCAGATTAGCGGAGTAAAGACAAAGCTTATTGCTGAAGAAAATTTGGCTGTTGAAGGCGGCAAAGCGGCATTTCTGGTGCAGTCAGTATACGGCAAGACCGGAACTGCAACATTTGAAGTGAGCTCTCCGGGCCTTAAATCTGCGATAGTTACAATTAATGTAGATAAATATGAATCAGATACTCTTGTTCCTGCATCTGCAATGAATGGTACTATTAAACCTGCTCTTATAGACCCTGTTGTAATGAATGACAGCCAGACCAGGACAGATATATGTACTATTAAGTATGAAGGTAAAAATTGGGCTAGCGGTTCTGAAGCAGGAACTTATATGGAAGATAACCATTGGTCAAATACAACTGACGAGTCATGTAACATAACCTTTACGGGACGAAGCATTAAGTATTATGGTTCGTTAGCTCCGGGACATGGAATTGCGGCCTTCTCTTTAGACGGCGGTGATGAAATATTTGTAGATTGCTATGCTGCAGAGAGAAAAAATGAGGTTTTGCTTTTTGATTCGGGTATTTTATCTGAGGGAGAGCATGTATTAAAAGTTCGTGTTACCGGAAATAAAAATGAATTAGCATGGGACTCATATGTAAACGTAGATAAGATAGAAATAGCCCGTCATAAATCTAAAGTTGATGATTCAAATATACCTGCGTGTGAACATAAAACTACAAAGATTAGAAATGCCATCCCCGTATCATGTGCGTCTGACGGTTATAGTGGTGATGTATATTGTATAACATGTAATAGTCTTATTGCTTCAGGTGTAAAAACAGCAAAGACTAAACTACATACATGGGATTATGGTGTTGTAAGTAAAGAAGCTACTGCCAATTCTACCGGAGAAATAATATATACTTGTACTTTGTGCGGTGAAACTAAGACTGTACAGATTCCTGCCACAGGAGACAATACTAATACTTCTGTAGCAACACCAACACAAACACCAAATGATACATTTGTAACAAATCCAACACAAAATCCTCCTGTAAATAATGATGCGGTACCTGTTGTAGGTTCAATGTTTAAGGTGTCAGGTGCACAGTACCGTGTTATTAAAGTAAATGGACAGCAGTATTCAGTAGAATATTGCGAAATAACAGGTAAAATTCATAAAGCCTCAATTCCTGCAGCCGTTACAGTAAATGGAGTTACATATAAAGTAACTAAAATTGCTTCAGGTGCATTTAAAAATCAAAACAAAATGACAAGTGTGACAATTGGAAAGAATATAGAGACAATTGGCGACAATGCATTTAGTGGTTGTTCAGCTCTTAAAAAGATAGTAATTCCTGCCAGTGTTAAGAAGATAGGCAAAAAAGCATTTTATAAATGCAAAAAACTTAAAAATATTGTGATTAAGTCAAAGAAGCTTACGGTAAAAAATGTAGGGAACAAAGCATTTAAAGGAATATATGCTAAAGCATCTGTTAAAGTACCTAAAAAGAATAAAATAGCTTATCGCAAATTGCTTATTAAAAAGGGTGCAGGTAAAAAATTAAAAATTAAATGATTTTTTAAAAAGCCATTTCTGACCGTATAAGTCAGCAATGGCTTTTTTATTGTTAAGACATATCAATCTCCGAATAGATATACCCTGTTATTTTATTTATTCTTACTTCACCTTAATACTTACTACCTTCTTAGTTTCCTTATATTCACCTGTCTTAGCCGCAGCTATTGTAATCTTATATGTACCCTTCTTAGCGCCCTTCTTAAGTTTTACCTTTCCTTTCTTAGATACACTTATATACTTCTTAAGATTCTTAGCTGTTGTATTCTTATAAATTAGTTTACCCTTACCGGAAGATATTGCACCCAACTGAAATGTTATCTTATTCTTCTTAAGCAACTTAGCTTTGTAAGACTTAATCTTAACTGTAGTTATTGTCTGCGATTTGAGTGTTATCCCAGACTCCGTAGATGTTGCTGTTGGATTAATCATTGGTTCTGCCGTTGGTTTCGTTATAGATTCCGCTGTTGGTTCCCCTGTTGGCGGATCTATAAATAAGGGACTTCCATTAACACATACCAGACTTAAATTAGCAAACATATTTTTATCCAAAGTTTTGTCTGGTTCTGTATAGCAAATAAGTCGTACTAACATGTTATTATACAAAAATGCTATATTATAACATGTGTCACTTTTCTCACTATAACTTGTCTCACATACACAATCAGCACTATAATTCTTCATAACAATCTTTTCTTTAGTATACATATGTTTATTGTATTCATAACCATTATTGTAATCCAAAGGACTATCATACACGTCAAAGTTAATCATTTTGTCATATTCGACATTATATTTCGACTCCATATAGCAAAAAATATCTGTCGAGCCGTTCGTATTATCAAAACATTCATAAGTCACTTTAACAGACGGTTCATCAAATAAGAATGTAATAAAATTTTGATTAGAATCAGCGAATATCTTATTTAACTTACCACCACAAAAATCAGGTACAAGATAATTCTTGGCGCCTGTCCAATAGGCAATAAATTCTTTAAATGATTCTTTATTCTCACTAGAATTCCTTAACCATATAAGAAAATCATTAAAAGAATTTGTTTCATAATGGGCAATTGCAGCATCAGGCATTGCCTGCGTAGCTAACAATTGTAAATTTGAACCGGCAAATGAATAGCTTCCGTCCATCATTGCAGAACTGAAACAGGATAAACACGCACATAATGCAATAATTCTACGATATTTTTTCATAAACCGAGCTCCTTCTTCATCATACCCCTTTAACTTTTTTATATCTTCCCTATTCCTTCTTACACTCTTCAAACGTATAGCATTTATCCTCTTCTATCTTCGTCTTCTGTAGCTGCTGTTTTTTCTTCCGCTTCTCCTATTGTTGCTCCTTGCATTATATGAGCTGTATCTCCTTTGATAAAACCTTGAATATCTTTTTCTTAACTTTGCTCTCCTTATAAGTAAAAGAACTATTGCAGCAATAATGCAGACCGCCGCTAAAATTATTACAACAATCCATATTACATTAGAAGATTTTTCTTTTTTATCGGTTTCGGTCTGAGGCTGTTCTTCTTTAGGCGCTTCTGTTTCCTCTGAGTCAGAATGTATACTTTCCGTCTGCTTTATAATATTAGATACCCCTTCATTTAACGGATTAGCTGCGGCTTTCGTGGTATCATATATTATATTTGCCTCACCTGCTGTTCTTCCGGCATAAGTGTAAGTTATCTTTCCTATAATATTTTCACCGTCAGCATAATTAACGGTATCGTAAAGCTCAACATTTCTTTCCGCCTGTGAAACGTCCACTCCTTTTGGCAGTGTAACTCCGGCTTTCTTTTCTATATATAATGGCGAATTTTCTTTATCAAATAATGTATTGTATCTGCTGAATAATGAATGTGTTGTTTCCGAATCATTATCTTTAACATCTGTCTCAATCGGATGCGCAGAAAAATTATCAAGCGCAAAATTCATAAGCGAAATTGTATCTGTATATTCATTCGGCTCATACCTTGGAGGTCCGGCGGTCTTCATTACTACACATACAATCTCCATATCGCCCTTTTTTGCAAATGTAACAAGCGTATACCTCGCAATATCCGTATAACCGGTCTTTCCTCCTATACAATAATCATATCCGTAAGGATAAGTGATAGGATGAAGCATATTATGCTTATTATATAAAGGACGGGCGTCATTAAGATTAGTCTTAGGAATTGTATAAGTCTTTGTTCCGGTAATTTTTCTAAATTCCTCATTCTTCATTGCCGCAGAAGCAATAAGCGCCATATCGTATGCCGTAGTATAATGGTCGTCCAGATACAGGCCGTTAGGATTAGCAAAATGAGTATGCTTACATCCAAGTTCCTTTGCTTTTGCATTCATCATATCAACAAATGCATCAATACTTCCTGCTACATGCTCGGCAACTCCGTTACATACCTCATTAGCCGACATAAGCATTATTCCGTAAAGACAGTCCTCCATCCTTATCTGCTCGCCCTCAACAACTCCGATATGTGAACTTCCGTATTCTATACTGTGAACAGCTTTATATGAAAACGTAACTGTATCGTCAAGTGAAGCATTTTCAAGACAAAGCAAAGTTGTCATAATCTTTGTGATACTTGCCGGATAATGTTTTTCATTCATATTCTTTTTATATAATATTGTTCCAGTATTAAGTTCCATAACAATCGCCGCCGCTGCGGAAATTGATTTTCCCGACGGTCCTTTCGGCCACGCATCATCCTGTCCTGCGACTGATGCAGCCCCCTGTGACGCTGCATCAGGGGCATTGGTTGCTCCAACCTTTGTATTCGCAGCATTAATTGAAACAGTAGATATTATTAATAAAACAGCAAGAATTTTTGTAATATATTTTTTCATGTTGTACTCCATTCACATTGCAATAGATATAGTATACTCGATTTAAACATTTCTATCAAGAGTCAGCTTAGTCAGCATTGATTTATTTGTAATAATTATATATACTTTGTAATAATACAGTTTGAAAGGAAGATACTGATGAGATTAAGAAATGTACCCGGTTCAAGAGAATACATTGAGAACAGCCCGTATGCCATAAAAAATGCAGAAACTTTAAAAGGTTCATGGCGCAGTTATTTCGGAAAAAATGAGGATACACCTTTATTTATAGAAATCGGCACCGGAAAAGGCCGCTTTCTCACCGAACACGCAGCAAATAATCCTAATACTTTATATGTAGGAATTGAAAAGTTTTCAAGTGTCATAATTCGTGCAATTGAAAAAGTAGAAACACTTGAGCTTAATAATATCAGACTTATCAGATTTGATGCAGAAAACATTGAATCCATATTTGACAAAGGAGAAGTTGACAGAATTTATCTTAATTTTTCGGACCCCTGGCCTAAAGACCGGCATGCAAAAAGAAGACTTACATCATCAACATTTCTTAAAAGATATGACAATATACTAACCCCTTCAGGCGAGATTATATTTAAGACTGATAACCGTTCATTATTTGATTTTTCACTAGACCAGGCAAAAGAATCTGCATGGAACATACAGCAGATAACCTATGACCTTCATAACAGCCCGTTAAACGAGGGCAACATTATGACCGAATACGAAGAAAGATTTTCCACGCAGGGTATTCCGATATGCGAAATGATTATTACGAGATAAGTGGATAAAAATAACCCGGCTGCATATACTATAATAACATCTATATATGCTTTCGGGTTATTTATGAATATAAAATCATGTATTAAAAATCTTACTGCCTGTAATTCATGTCTGGATAAAAAACTGTTAATAATAATGAGGTCATGGAATGAGGCATGTTGTTTTCTTCAGAAGAAAGAAAAGAAGAAAAAACGCAGATAATGTAGTATTATAATTTATTTATCTATTATTTATAAAATATTACTTGATAAATACAGTCTTAACCTATATAATACTTTTTGTTGTTTGGTTACAAACACATGCACCTTTAGCTCAGTTGGTAGAGCACCTGACTCTTAATCAGGGTGTCCAGGG